>Ga0207719_100015_pt1 | contig 355600 bp, 362 predicted proteins | sample A23P1SouthBayCA_2_FD_187279 | JGI IMG/M metagenome (GOLD analysis project Ga0207719, IMG submission 187279) | Aerobic enrichment media microbial communities from Eden Landing Ponds, California, USA - A23 P3 (3) (SPAdes) | ecosystem: Environmental > Aquatic > Marine > Unclassified | place...
GGTGCCGGCGAGGACATCGCTCGCCTGAACCTCTCCCGTCGCGCCAGTCAGTTCCTCGAAGACGGCCTCGACGCTCAGGCGGCCGCCGACGCCGCCCTCGCGGAGTTCGGCGACCTCGCCGAGGGGTCGGCGGGGCTCATCGTTCTCTCCCCCGACGGCGACTGTGGGCAGGCGTACAACAGCGAGGCGATGCAGACTGCCGTTTCGGGATCGATTTGAGGGCACCCTCGCAAAATTATATGCGTGAAAGCGCCGACTTCACAGTATGCCGCGTCAGATACTCGTTCCGTACGACGGTGGGGACCCGGCGGATGCTGCTCTCTCGTTTGTGCTCCGGGAGTTCCCCGACGCCTCGATAACCGTGTTGCACGTCGTCGAGCCGTTTCCCGACCACACCGCGGCGGGAACGGAGGACCCCTCGGCCGACACTTGGCAGGGACGAGCAGTCGACATTGCCGAGGAGGTGTTCGACGGCGTGTGGGAGCGCACTGCCGATCACGACGCCGATATCGACACTCACTGGGAGTACGGCCGCCCTCGTCACGTCATCGTCGAGTACATCGAAAACAACCCAATCGACCACGTCGTGATGGGGAGCCACGGTCGCGGTGCGGTCTCCCGGTTGATTCTCGGGAGCGTCGCGGAGGCGGTCGTCCGCCGCTCGCCGGTCCCGGTCACGGTCGTTCGTGACCCCGAAGCCGACTGAGTTCGGAGGTCCGCTCTCGTCGGCTCCCCCTATGGTTCTTGCCACGGTTCGTCGACGCTCTCGCCGAACAACTCCCGCATCAACACGACGACGCTTTCCGGTGGGAACTGGCCGCGCTCGGTGACGATGGCGTCGACGTGTCTCGGCGGCGTCACGTCGAAGGCGGGATTGGCGACCTCGATGTCGCCGATGTCGGCGCGGGTTTCCTCGTCGATGACCTCCGAGTCGTCGCGCTGTTCGATTTCGACCGCCGCGCCGGTCAGGGTCTTGGGGTGGAGTTTGATGGATTGGGCGGCGACCATCACCTCGACGCCGCGGTCCCGAGCCGAGACCGCGAGGCCGGCGGTGCCGATTTTGTTGACGACGCTGCCGTCGGCGGCGATGCTGTCGGCACCGACGAGTAAGTGGTCGGCGTCGTCGAGAAAGCGGTGGGCGGCGTTGTCGACGACGAGCGTCACCGGCACGCCCAACTCCCGGAGCTGACGGGCGGTGATGTGGCCCTGATTGCGGGGGCGCGTCTCCTTGACGATGGCTTCCAGTTCCGTGCCGGCTTCGACGGCGGCCTCGATGCAGGCCATCGCGTCCGTCGAGTGGCAGTGGGTCATCACCACGTCGCCGTCGGAGAGCCGCCCCGCTCCGATACGGCCCAGACGGTCCTGTGCGTCGTCGAGGTCCGACCGGAAGCGGGTGACGGTTCGCTCCACCGAGCGCCGCAACTCCTCGACGCTGTCGCCGTCCATCCCCGAGAGGACGTACCGGAGGGCGTTCGGGAGGCTGACTGCGGTCGGCCGGGTGTCGTGGAGTTCCCGAGCGGCCGCCCGGAGTTCCGCCCGGAACGCCGACACCGACTCGGCGTCGCTGTCGGCGGCCTGCCTGCCGAGGGCCGCGGCGGCCGCGTCGGCGATGGTGGCGGCACCGCGAACCTCCATCTCGGCGATGCGGTCGGCCGTCTCGCTGACCTCCGGATGTAGCGACGGCGGTTCGGTCATGGTCGTCGTTACCACGGCAGCGGCAAAAGACTCGCGCCCGAATCGCCCTCGGACGGGGCGAGGGGTCGATTTATCCCGTTCGGTTGCGAGGTATTCGGTATGAACCGCGCCGAGTTCGCCGCCCGCATCGACCACACCGTCCTCGGGCCGGAGACGACGTGGGACGACGTGAAAGCGGTGCTCGACGCCGCCGACACCCACGGAATGAACGCCTGCATCCCGCCGTGTTACGTCGCCGAGGCCGCCGAGTACGCCCCGGACGTAACCCTCGTTTCGGTGTGTGGGTTTCCGCACGGACAGGCGGCCCTCGAGACCAAGGAGTTCGAAGCCGAGCGGGCGTGGCAGGACGGTGCCGACGAAATCGACGTGGTTCTCAACGTCGGCCGTCTCCGAAGCGGTGACACCGAGGCGGTCGCAGAGGAACTCGCCTGCGTCGTCGCCGCCGTTCCTCTCCCGGTGAAGGTCATCGTCGAGGCGCCCCTCCTCGAGGAGGCGGAACTGCGGACGGCGTGTGAACTCGCCGCCGAGGCCGATGCGGCGTTCGTCAAGACCGCGACCGGCTTCACCGATGGTGGCGCGACAGTCGAGGACGTACGCGTGATGGCCGAGTATCTCCCGGTGAAAGCAAGCGGGGGCATCGGCTCTTCCGAGGACGCCGTCGCGATGCTGGAGGCCGGCGCCGAGCGCATCGGTGCCTCCTCGGGCGTCGAGTTGGTCGAGGGGTACGAGAACGGCGCGTTCTGATTATTCGAGGGCGTACAGCGTCGCCTCGCCCTCGTCGTTTTGGGCGGCACCGAACACCGCTCCGTCGGCGACTGCGAGTCCAGTGGCGACGGTCCCATCGACGTCGTATTGCCAGCGCTTTGTGCCGATGCGGTAGTCGTCGACGCCCGTCCCGCCGTCCATCGCGTATCCGGCGATGAACCCATCGCCGCCGGAGTAGACGGTGTCGCCGGCGCCGGCCGGCGGCGCTCGCAGGCGGTCGTCGACCGACCAGCGTTCCTCGCCGGTTCGGGTGTGAATCGCTGTGAGGCCACCGCCGACGGCGTAGGTGTTGCCGGCGGCGACGAAGCCGTGGGAACCAGTCGAGTGCGACCAGCGGGCCGCGCCAGCGCTTTCGCCGTCGCGACGACTCGTCGGGCCGCCGAACACCGAGACGACGATGCCGTCGCCGTCGAGCAGGCTGACCTGCATCACTCGTCCGTCCAGCTGTCTCCGCCACATCCCCTTTGGGCCCTGAAGGTCGAAGTAGACGAGCAGTTCGCCACCGGTCGTTCCCGCACAGAGTTGGTCGCCCCACGAGGCGAGCGCGGAGACGGGGGTGAACGTTTCGCGGTCCCACAGTCGTTCGCCACCGATGTCGACACCGACGAGTCCGCCGTCGGTGCCGACGGCGAGTCGCTCCCGGTCGTAGTCGACGACTGGCGCCGTCGTCGGCGAGGCACCGATGTCGACCCGCCAGTTCGTCTCCCCGGTGTCGACGTCGAAGGCCACCAGTTCATCCATCCCGCCGGCATAGCCGACCCCGTCGACGACGATGGGCGCCGTCTCGATGGCGAGTTCTTCGTCTTTGAACCCGACCCGCCAGCGCTCCTCACCAGCGAGGTCGTAGCCGATGAGGCCGCCCTGGGCCGGAAGCACCACTCGTCCGTCGGCGACGACCGGTCGTCCGGCCGGCCAGACCGTCTCCACCGCCCACCGCTGTTCGGGTTCTTCGCGGGGGGCGACGGCATCCGCGCGGTAGCAGTCGAAGCGGTCGGTGCCGCCGGGTTGTGGCCACTCGGTGTCGGCGTCGGTACCGGGTGTCGCGTTGCTCGCGGGACCGGCGTCGGTACAGCCGGCGAGTCCGACCGCGGCGACGCTCCCGAGACTGCAGAGAACGCGTCGTCTGGAGGGCATGTTTCAGGAATTTCGAACCTTCGGCAAGTGTTTTTCGGTGGTGTGCCACCGAGGGTGTCGGAGTCGGACGAAACGTCGCCCTTTTGGCCGCGCACATACAATCGAAGCACAAGCCGATGGCCACGTATCACATCGAGACGTACGGCTGTACGTCCAACCGGGGTGAGAGCCGACAAATCGAGCGCAAGCTCCGCGATGCGGGTCACTACCGCGTCGACGGCCCCGAGGAGGCGGACGTGGCCATCCTCAACACCTGTACCGTCGTCGAGAAGACCGAACGCAATATGCTAAGGCGGGCTGAGGAACTCGAAGCCGAGACTTCGGACCTCATCGTCACCGGCTGTATGGCGCTGGCACAGGGCGAGGAGTTCGAGGGCCTCGACGTACAGGTGCTCCACTGGGAGGACGTGCCGACGGCGGTGACCAACGGCGAGTGTCCGACGACGACCCCCGACGCCGAACCGATTCTGGACGGCGTCGTCGGCATCCTCCCCATCGCCCGCGGCTGTATGTCGAACTGCTCGTACTGCATCACGAAGTTCGCGACGGGTCGGGTCGACTCCCCGCCCGTCTCGGAGAACGTCGAGAAAGCCCGGGCGCTGGTCCACGCCGGTGCCAAGGAAATCCGCATTACCGGCCAGGACACCGGCGTTTACGGCTGGGACAAGGGCGACCGGAAGCTCCCGGAACTATTGGACCGCATCTGTGACATCGACGGGGAGTTCCGCGTCCGGTTGGGGATGGCAAATCCCGGCGGTATCCACGGTATTCACGAGGAGTTGGCCGAAGTCTTCGCCGAAAACGAGAAACTGTACAACTTCATCCACGCGCCGGTTCAGTCGGGCAGCGACGACGTTCTCGAAGATATGCGTCGACAACACCGCGTCGAGAAGTTCCGGGAGGTCGTCGATGCCTTCGACGACCGTCTGGACCACTGGACGCTGTCGACGGACTTCATCGTCGGCTTCCCCACCGAGAGCGACGACGACCACGAAAAGTCGATGGAACTGCTCGACGACGTTCGCCCCGAGAAAATCAACATCACGCGCTTCTCGAAGCGGCCCGGCACCGACGCCGCCGACATGAAGGGCCTCGGCGGGACGGTGAAGAAGGAGCGCTCGAAGGCGATGACCGACCTGAAGATGGATGTCTGCCGGGAGGTCTACGAGTCGATGGTCGGCGAGACCCACGAGGCGTTGGTCGTCGAGGAGGGCACCGGCGACTCGGTGAAGTGCCGCGACGAGGCCTACCGGCAGGTCATCGTCACCGACGCGGAGACGAAGGGCATCGAGGTCGGCGACTTCATCGAGGTCGAGATTACCCAAAACGAGACCGTCTACTGTTACGGCGAACCGGTCTGAGTTTCCTCGGCGTCCTTCCACTCCCCGATACCTGCGGGGTCGAGATGAAGGTGTACGTCGCCGACATCGTCCAACTCGCGGAGACCGTCCATGAGTTCCGTCTCGATGTCGTGGGCCTCGATGAGTGTTAACTCGCCGTCGACCTCGACGTGGGCTTCGACTTCGAGGTCGGTTCCGTCGTAGAATACGGCGAGGTCGTGGACGCCCTCGACGGCCGGGTCTGAGCGGAGTTCCTCGATGATTCGTCGGCGCTCGGCTTCCGAGGGGGCGGCGCCGACGAGATACGTGACGTTCTCGCGACCGATGTCGGCGCCCTGATACACGACGAGCAGGCTGACGAGGCCACCGGCGGCGGCGTCGAGAACGGGATACCCGAAGAAGACCCCGACGACCCCGACCAGCGCCGCGATGGTAGTATAAATGTCGTTGAGACAGTCGATGGCGAGTGCCTCAAGCGCCGAGGAGCCAATATTCGCGTTGACGCGCTCGGTGTACCAGTAGAGGAGGTACATGTCGGCCATCGCGAACAGCAGCGCACCGATTAAAAACGGGCTGAACGTGACGGTCGGTCCTTCGATGAGGCCGAGTGCGGACTCATACAGAAGGTTCAACCCGAGGATGACGATGACGCTGCCGACGAACAGCGCGGCCAGCGGTTCGACCCGCTGGTGACCGTGAGGGTGTCGCTCGTCGGGGTCGGCGTAGACGCTGCGGCCCCACACCAACACAACGAGGCTGGCGACGAGGTCGGCGACGGAGTGGGCGGCGTCGGCCACCAGCGCGACCGACCCGAACGTCAGTCCGGCGGCGGCCTCGACGACGATTTTGACGGCGTTGCCGAGGACGTTGACGACGCTGGCACGGGTGAATCCCCGCTTTGCGGCGTCGGTGTCCAACCCCGCCTCTGCGACCGCCGTGTCGCTCATTGCCCGGAATACCGCAACCGGAGGCATAAGCGGTCGGGTTAGTTGGGTCGAACCGCGAAGTTCGACGGGACTAAAACTCGATGTGGACCGACCCGCTGTCGGAGACGGCGGCGCCGTCCTGCGTTCGGAACGCGTCGTGGAGCGTCTCGTAGGTGTCCTCGACGGCCTCGACGATGACTTTCGTTTCCGAGGTGACGGGCATGAAGTTGGTGTCACCGCGCCACCGCGGGACGACGTGCGTGTGGAGGTGGTCGTCGATGGAGCCACCTGCCGCGTCACCGAGGTTCAACCCGGCGTTGACGCCGTCGGCACCCAATCCCTCCTCGATTGCGCGGATGGTTCGCTGTTTCAGGCGGGCGTGGTCGAGGAGGGTCTCGTCGTCGAGGTCGCCGAACGACCCCGTGTGTGTGCGAGGAATAACCATCGCGTGACCGGGGTTGTACGGGTAGTTGTTCATGAGGACGAACGCGTGGTCGGATTCGGCGACGACCAACGCCTCGCGGGCGTCGTCTCGCTCCGGGAGCACGCAGAACGGACAGCCGTCGATGTCGGCGTTGCCCTCGTCACGCTCGACCCACTCGATTCGCCACGGCGCGAACAACTGGTCCATGTCGGTCGATGGGGCCGGTAGGTGGTTAACGCTGTTATCCGACGGAATGAGGCACTATATAAAACTATTGGCTGTTCAACTATACGAAGCGTGAATGAAGTGTTCAGAACGTTTTCTAAACCGTTTCGAGCGATTTCGAGCGCCGAACGTGCTGTGGGGAAATAATCGCGGGATGAACGGTTCGAACGGAGTCCAACCGAATGGGGTTTTTATGCTTCAATCCCGGCAATCCGGAACTACGCATGGCAACCCGAATCGACGACGACGGTATGACCGAGGAGTGTGAGGAGTGTGGCCGCGAGACACCCCACGAGGTGAGCATCGAACTCCTCACCGAGAGCACCAAAGAGGAGAACGCCGAGTTCTCCCGGGAACCCTACCGCGTGTCGACGTGTCGCGTCTGTGGCACCGAGATGTCGGTACGGATGAACAACGCGTGACGGACGCGCCGCCGAATCGGTAGCTGTTTTCGAAGCCGCGTTACCGCGAACGAGTCGTCACTTCACAGCCGTCCTCGGTGACGATAATCGTGTGTTCCTTCTGGCTGACGAGGAAGCCGTCCTGTTCTTTCAGGACGGGGTAGCCGTGGACGACGTTCTGCTGTTGGAGTCGTCGCAGCGCCATCTCCGCCCGGGAGGTGTCGAGCCATCGGCGGGCGAAGGGCAGCGTTTTGAACTCCTCGACTATCTGTTCGAGGGCTTCCCGGGCCTGTCGGTTGCGCACCGACGCTTCGCGTTCGAGGGCGTAAATCTCCTCTTTGGCTCCCTCGGTGACTTTCCCGCCGCCGTCGGTTGCGAACGGTTCGATGGCGACTACGTCGCCGACCTCCAACTCGATTCCCTGTTCGACGCCGCGGTTCGGGATGTTCGGGTCGGTGTGCTGTTCCCAGTGGCCCAGGCCGTGACCCGAAAGGTTGACGACGGGGTTGTAGCCGTAGCCGTCGATGACTGACTCGATTTCGGCGCCGATTTCGCCCGTCTCGATGCCGGGTTCGATGATTTCGAGGGCGGCATCCAGCGCCTCGGCCGGTGCCTCGGCGAGTTCCGGGTTCCCCGAGAGGTCGACCGTCACCGCCGTGTCGGCGAGCCAGCCATCGACGTGGACGCCGATGTCGAGGTTCACCATCTCCTCGCCGAACGTCGAGTCGTCGTCGGGTTTTGGCGTCGCGTGGGCGGCCTCCTCGTCGATGCTGATGTTGACGGGGAAGGCGGGTTCGCCGCCGAGTTCGCGGATGCGCTCTTCGGCGTACTCGGCTATTTCGAGGTGGCTGGCTCCGACCTCGACGCGGTCGGCAGTTTCGTCGCGGACCTGCGCGAGAATCTCGCCGGCCTCTCGGTTCTTCTCGTAGGACTCTTCGGTGAGGTCGACGCTCATGCCGCCCGGTTCGACGGGTTCGATAAAAGGGGTTGTGTTCGGGCCTCGACCGCTTCCACAATCGCAACGTTTTCCGGCGCTGGCGTCGCTGGATACGGTAGTGTCGCCACTCCCATCGGGGTTCGCCTTGCCCGCCCTGCCGTATCTGGTCGGCCTGCTCGTCGCCGCCGCCGTCGCCGGTGGCCTCCTCTATCGTCGGCGACCGTCGGTCACCGAGGCGACGGTGACGGCGCTGACGCCGTGGATGGCTGCCGGCGGCGGTCTGTACGCGCTGTTTCAGTTCGGCGCCGTGCCGTCGGCCGTCGCACCGCTGTTCGGGTCGCCCGCCGTCTACGCCTCCGTCGGCGTGCTCGCGGCAACCGTCTGGGCGGCCGTCGCCGACCGTCCCGCCGAGGGCTGGGGAACGACGACCGCCCCTGGACTGCTCGCGGGAGCGGGCGGTCTGTTGCTCGCCTCGACGGTCGCTGCCGCCGGCATCGCCGCCGCCACATCCGCCGGTGGCCGCCCCGACGCCTCCGCGGCTATCCTCCTCGCGACGCTCGTCGTCACGGCCGGGGTGTGGGCCGGTCTTCGACGCGTCGCCACCGTCGAGGCAACCGGCTCGGTCGGCGTTCTCGTCGTCTTCGCCCACGCTCTCGACGGCATCTCGACGGCGGTCGGCTACGACCGCCTCGGGTTCGGCGAACAGACGCCGCTGTCGCGAATCATCATCCACGCCGGCGAGGCGCTGCCGACCGCGGAACTCATCGGTGCCGGCTGGCTATTCGTCGTCGTGAAACTCCTGCTTGCGGCGGGCATCGTCGCGCTGTTCGAGGAGTACGTCCGCGAGGACCCGACCGAGGGATATCTGCTCTTGGCGCTCATCACCGCCGTCGGACTCGGGCCGGGCGCACACAACCTCGTGTTGTTCGCGCTCGTTTGAGCCTGGGCGACGGTCGCTGGGGAATTTATCACCGACCGGCACGGAGTCGGGGCCATGCGAGTGGTCTGTGTGGGACACGTAAACTGGGACGTGACGTTTCACGTCGACCGGCTTCCCGGCCCCGACGAGGAGGCACACATTCACGAGCGGTCGGCGGCGGGCGGCGGTAGCGCGGCCAACGCCGCCGTCGCCTTCGCCGCGCTGTCGTGTGAGTCGCGACTGCTCGGCAGCGTCGGCGACGACGACTGCGGGAAGCGAGCGCTCGCCGAGTTGGAGGCCGCCGGCGTCGACACGCGCGTTCGGGTCGTCGAGGGGAGCGAAACGACCACGAAGTACGTCCTCGTCGAGGATTCGGGGGAGGTTGCCGTCCTCGGAACCGACGGCGCAAACGAGGCGCTCGCCCCCGACGACGCGGCACCCGAACTGCTCGACGGCGCCGACGCACTCCACCTGACGAGCCAGCGACCCGATACGGCCGAACGGCTGGCCGAACTCGCCGACGCTGCCGGCGTTTTCGTCAGTTTCGACCCGGGAAGACGGCTCGCCGACCGCGACTACGGGGCCGTCCTCGAGCGGAGTGACCTCCTCTTCGTCACCGATACCGAGGCCGCCCGAATCGACGCCGAGGGAGTTCCGCAGGTGACGAAACGAGGCATCGACGGTGCCGTTCTCCGGTGTCCCGCCGGCACCTTCGAACACCCCGGATACGACCTGCCGTCGGTCGACTCGACGGGCGCTGGCGACGCCTTCGCGGCCGGCTTTCTCGCCGTCTGGCTCGACGACGACGGCCCCGAGCGTGCGCTGGCGGTCGGAAACGCCTGCGGCGCCATCGCGGCCAGCGAGCGCGGCCCGAAACCGGACCTCTCTTGGGAGCGCATCGAGGCGGTGATGGCATGATTCCATCGTCGACGCTGGCGGTTCCGCTGCACGTTCCTGGAGAGGTTCCGCCGCCGTTGAGCATCCGACTCGCCGTCGCGTTGCTCACTGGACTCCTGGCCACCCTCGGCATGACTGTCGTGATGCGACTGCAATCGTACGGCTACGTCCCCGCCTACGTTGCCGCCGGAGCGGTGTGGCAGCGGCCCGCCGAACGCGTTTCGTGGTCGGCGGCAAACGCCGTCCACCTCGCGGCGGGGATGCTCGCCGGCGTCGGCTTCGAGGCCCTGCTCGTCGGCTACGAGCAGGTCCGTGCCGTCCTCGGTATTCGAACCGAAATCGTCGTCGCCAACGTGACGACGGTATCCGAACTCGCCATCGTCGCCGTCGTCGTCGCGTTCCTGTACGGGTTCTTCTCGTGGGCCGTCTTCCCCCGGTACGGCGGCGCCGCCTACGAAACTCGTCCCAAGACGGTTCGCCGGCAGTGGGCCGTCTCGGCGGTCGTCTACGGCGTCTGTCTGTTCGGGTTCGTAACTGTCGTCTACAGGTTCCTGCCGGTATAGACCGGCGAAAGGGGTTTACCTACGACAGCACCTATTCGGTTGCATGACTGTCGGCTACCTCTTCGACCTCGACAAGACGCTCGTCACCTACGAGCCGGAGGTGCCGGGCATCTTCCGGAACGCCTGCGCTGAGGTCGGCGTCGAGCCGACGCCCGAGGCCGTCGATACGCTCGCGCCGAGTTACGTCGAGACGTTCCTCGAGTTCGAGGAGAGCCCCTACGTCGGCGCCGCCCGTGCCGCCCGCGATGCCGGCATGGACATCGACCCCGAATCGTTCGCCGACACCTATGTCGACGCCGAAATCGAGGCAACCCACGTCCCAGAGGGCGTCGGCAACCTCCTCGCGTCCTTAGAGCACGTCGGCGTCGTCACGAACGGCTACGGCCCCGTCCAACGCCGGAAACTCGCCGAAAAGGGGCTGGACGCACACATCGACGCGCTGGTGTGTGCCGACGACGTGGAGGCGTTCAAGCCCGACGACGCGCCGTTCGACGCCATCACCGACGCCGTTCCCGCCGACGACTACGTCATGGTCGGCGACAACGTGAACTACGACATCCGACCGGCCGCCGAACGCGGCTACCGGACGGTGTTCGTCGGCGATGCGGCCGACGCCGAAGGCCTCGCTGACCACCGCGTGTCGGACCCATCGGACCTCGCTCAGATGCCGACCATGATGCGGCCCTGACTCGGCGGTTGGCTCGACGGAAGAATATTCCCGTATTCGGGGTACGAAGCCGTCGACTGTGGTTTTACATACGGTCTTTGCGTACTATCCGTGAGGAATGGGGTTGTGGTTCCGACCATCGGAGAGATTCGAGAATACAGAGAGTCTCGGTTCTGATAATCGGGCAATCGCGCCGGCAATCGGGATAATCCTCCTCGTCGGTATCGTCCTTGTTCTCGCCGCCAGTACGGGGGCGTTCGTCTTCGACGACCGGAAGCAACCCGAGGAGTCATCGCCTGTGACGGCCTTCGACTTCGAGTATCAGCCCGGTGATAGACGGTCCGGCGACGAACTCACCGTGACTCACGTCCGGGGTGATACGATAGTCGGCGAACGGCTCGACCTTCGGATTCGAAACGCTAGATACAAAGAAGAGCGGTTCGGCAGCGAAGCGGATGCCTCACGGAAACCATCGGCGTCGTTTTTCCGAATGGACTCCGTCACTGCGGGCGATTCGACCACCGTGACGACCGGAGATTTCGAACGCGGCATCGCGTTCGGACTGGTCGGTGACCGGGATTTCGACCTCTCGAAAGCGGAGGTCTGTGTCGTCTGGCAGACGGATGGAAACGATTCGGAGTTGCTGAAATGCTGGCGTGGCCCCGATACGGAGGGGTTCGTCGAGTAGGCTCCGAATACGGCAGTCGACACACCGCTGTAGCGACCCGATGCCGACCGACTTTTGACCGTCGGCGGTGACCTCGTCACATGGCAAAACAGCCGCATCTCCTCGCCGAGGACGGCGATGTCGCCGACATCGCGCTCGTCCCCGGCGACCCCGGCCGCGTCGACCGCATCGCCGACCAATGTGACGACAGCGAGACCGTCGCAGAGAACCGCGAGTACAAGGTCGTAAACGCCACCTACGAGGGCCGGGACCTCACCATCTGTTCGACCGGAATCGGGTCGCCGTCGGCGGCCATCGCCGTCGAGGAACTCGCCGCCGTCGGCGTCGAGACGTTCATCCGGGTCGGCACCACCGGCGCGCTCCAGTCCGACATCGAAATCGGCGACATGGTCGTCGCCACCGGCGCCGCCAAAGACGAGGGGACGACGAAGCGCTACGAGGCCGCCGAGGTCCCGGCCGTCGCCGACTACGAGGCGCTGTCGACGCTGGTCGAGTCGGCCGAGCGGAGACAGGCGCCCGTGCACGTCGGCCCAATCGCCACCGACGACGCCTTCTACGCCGAAACCCAAACCTACGTCGAGGCGTGGAACGACGCCGGCCTGCTGTGTGTCGAGATGGAGGCCGCCGCGCTGTTCACGCTGGCCCGCCGAAAGGGACTGGCCGCCGGCGCCATCTGTACCGTCGACGGCAACCTCGTCGAGGGTACCCAGAAGGGCGAAACCGACGACGAGGAACTGCCCGAGAAGGCAAAGGACAATGTCGGCCGGGCCATCCGCATCGCGCTGGACGCCGTCACCGAGTTGTAGCGTCGGTTGGGTTTCGTCGAGCCTCCGAGCGCTCGGAGCGGCGATGGAAACGCCTTTCCGGGTTCACGGATTCGGTTCCGGTAATGACCAGCGTCAAGGAGTTCCGCGTCGAGGAGCCCGCGAGTGCCGACTCGCTCGGGCGCGGTGCCTTCGTCTTCACCGATGACTACTCGGTGTTCGACTGGGGGAAGATGCCCGATTCGATTCCGAACAAGGGGGCGTCGCTGTGTGCGATGGGTGCGGCGAACTTCGAGTTACTCGAATCCGAGGGCATCCCGACACACTACCGTGGCGTCGTCAACGGGGCCGACGTAGTGCCACTCGGTGATGTCGTCACCCCGCCGCGGGAGATGGCCATCGATTTGACACAGGTGCCGGACCTCCCCCACGAAGGGCGGGAGTACGACTACACGGCGTTCCACGAGGCCGCCGGCGAGAACTACCTGATTCCGCTGGAAATCGTCTTCCGGAACACGGTGCCGGTGGGGTCGTCGCTTCGCGGCCGTGCCGCCCCCGAGGAGTTCGGCCTCGACTACGCCGACTGGCCCGACGAGCCAGTTGACCTTCCCGAGCCGGTCGTCGAGTTCTCGACGAAGTACGAGGAGTCCGACCGCTATCTCTCCCGGGACAACGCCGACTACATTGCAGGGAAGGCGGACATCGACGACCTCGAAACCGTCGCCCGGGAAGTCAACGACCTCGTGACCGAACAGGCTGCGGCGGCGGGACTGAAACACGAGGACGGCAAAATCGAGTGTCTGTACTACGACGGCGAGATTCGCGTCGCCGACGTGGTCGGAACGTTCGACGAGAATCGCTTTTCCTTCGAGGGCCAACAGCTCTCGAAGGAGGTCGTCCGGCAGTACCACAAGCGGACCCAACCGGAGTGGGTAGATGCCGTCGACGCGGCCAAGGCGGAGGCGAAAGCCGAGGGCGTCGCCGACTGGCGCGAGCTGTGTGAACGCGACCCCGAACCGCTTTCGGGCCACGTCGTCGACGCGGTTCGGGACATGTACACCGCCGGTACGAACGCCTACATCGGCCGGGAGTTGTTCGACGCGCCGTCGCTGTCGGAGGCCGTCGAGACGATTCGATCGCTCTGAAGTCGCTGGAACCCCACGCACCGAAAACCCACGAGGTTTTTATTCTCCGACGCAGAACCGCCGGCTATGTTCCCCCTACAGACGATTTCGGACCCGGCGATGGCGGTGGTCGTCCTGAGTGTCGTCATGACGCTCGTGGTCATCTTCGCGTTCATCTGGGCGTACGGAAAGATTCGACAACCGCCGGAAGAAATCGAAGAACACGAAAGCGGCAACGGTCACGGCGCCTGACGCTGTCGCTGCGATTCGCGGATTTTCGACGTCGAAAGGGACAGACGCGGAGTCGACGGGCAGGCGCCCGCGGCCCGGTTGTGTTGATGCCCACGGTGTGACCGGTGCCGTCCGCTGCGCGAGCGTCGGACCACTCGACCGACTCGCGCTATCGTTTTAGGCGGACCTAAAACACAAAAAGCTATCGACTCCCTACTCCTCGCCTCGGGAAACGACGCTGCCGAGTCCGTCGACGGGGCGGTCGGCCAGCAAATCGTCGACGGCGTTCGGCAGGCCGAACTGGTAGCCCTCGGCGTCCACGTCGTCGCGGAGTTCCGTCCGGCCGTGATACACCGAAATCGCGCTGTCGAGGTGTAACTGGACCGCTTCCAAGAGCGCCTCGGCCTCCAGCGGCTGCCCGCGCCGCTCGATTTCATCGACGCTTGCACCCGCGGGAACGTTGAACGCCCGCTGGGTGATGATAGGGCCTTGGTCTAGGTCAGTCGTCACGTAGTGGGCGGTGACGCCGGCGATGCGGACGCCCTCCTCCCGCGCCTGTCGGTAGGCCTCGGCGCCGGGGAACGCCGGGAGAAGCGAGGGGTGGATGTTGATGATGCGGTCCTCGTATCGGAAGACGACGTTGGGGCTGAGGATGCGCATGTATCGGGCCAACACGATGAGGTCGGTGTCGTACTCTGCCAGGATGTCGAGTAGTTCGGCCTCGTCGGGATTGCCCTTCTCGTCGCCGATGTCGTGGAAGTCGACGCCGTAGTGCTCGGCCAGCGGTTCGAGGTCGTCGTGGTTGCCGACGATGACGCTGATTTCGGCGCCCAACTTCCCGTCGGCCCACGCCTCGAACAGCGCCTCCAGACAGTGGGATTCCTTCGTGACCAACACCGCAATGGTTCGGGTCTCACGGTCGGCCGGGAACCGAACCTGGATGTCCATATCGAGGTCGTCGCCGAGGTCGTGAAGCGCCTCGCGGAGTTCCTCTTTTTCGGTCGTCATCTCGGCGGTGTCGACGTGCATCGTCATCCGAAAGACGCCGTCCCGAACCGCTTGGTCGAGGTCCTCGATGTTGATGTCTCGCTCGAACAGAAGCGTCGTCACGCGGGCGATGAGGCCGGTCTTGTCGTCGCCGACGACGGTAATCTCGGTGTACTCGCGGGTCACAGGCGACACCTCCACGTGGTGGCAGCAGTCATACTACCGCCTGAGAGGCGGGTTCTCAAAAGGGCGACGTTCCGTACGTGTGCTCCCGCTGACGCCGGTTGTGGCGAGTCGACGGTCGACCAGCGGCAGAACAATGCACAAACGTGCATACCGATTCGGATACACAACCGTTTTCACGCACGAACACGCCACTTCGCGTATGACCGCCTACACCGCGACCGTCACCGTCCGGCTGAAGCGGGGCGTCCTCGACCCCGAGGCCGAAACGACCCAACAGGCGCTGGAACGGCTCGGGTTCGAGTTGGACGACCTCCGGTCTGCCGACCGCTTCGAGGTTGACCTCGACGCCGCCGACGCCGACGACGCCGAGGCCCGCGCCACCGAGATGGCTGAACGCCTGCTGGCGAACCCGACCATCCACGACTACACGGTCGAGGTCGCCGAAGCATAACTCGATGACCGTCTCTCTCAATCCGATAGCGACGCTCTGCTCCCACACGAGGTGGTCGCTGTGACCGTCGCCATCATCCGATTCGGTGGGTCGAACTGCGACCGCGACGCCCTCCGTGCGCTGGAGCATCTCGGCATCGACGCCGAAATCGTCTGGCACGACGACGGCCTCCCGGCGGACTCCTCGGGTATCGTCATTCCTGGCGGGTTCTCCTACGGCGACTACCTCCGGGCCGGCGCGATGGCCGCCCGTGCGCCCATCATGGACGAAATTCGGGCGGCGGCCGAGGAGGGGACGCCCGTCCTCGGCGTCTGCAACGGCGCCCAAATCGGCTCCGAGGGTGGGCTGACCCCCGGCGCGTTCACGACCAACCGGAGCGCCCGCTTCCAGTGTGAACCCGTCCACCTGCGCGTCGAGAACGCCGAGACACCGTGGACCGAGGCCTTCGAAGAAGGCGAGGTCATCGAGGTTCCCATCGCACACGGCGAGGGACGCTTCGAGGTCCCCGACGACCACCTCGACATGCTGAACGACGAGAACCGGGTGCTGTTCCGGTACTGTGACGCCGACGGCAACGTCACCGACGAGACCAATCCCAACGGGTCGAAAGAGAACGTCGCGGGCGTCCTCGGCGCCGACGACAACGTCGCCGTGTTGATGCCTCACCCCGAGCGGGCGTCGCTGCCCGACATCGGCCCGACGGACGGACAGGGCGTCCTTCTCGGCTTTCAGTAACTACCGAACCAGCGGCTGGTTGTACGTCGTCTCCTCTGCCATCACGTACTCCCAGGTCGCCTCACACTCACATGACACTTCCTCGAACACCGAGGGGTCCTGTCTGAGGTCGAAGTCCTTGATGGCGCGCTGGACGAGGTCGTCACACTCCCCGCAGTTGTGCGGGCCGCGGTCCGACCCGTGACCGACCGGGTCGGAGACGACGATGGCATCCACATCCGCGGTCGATTCGAGCACGTCACACACCGACCACAGCCACGGCGGCCGGTAGCCGCCGTCGTGGAACAGCTCCTCGACCATCGTGTAGCGCTGGACGTTACAGGGGTTCATCGAGACGGTGTGACAGCCCTCGACGGCGGCACAGCGCCGAACCGAGCGCTTCATGTCCTCAACGGCGTCGGGTTCGGCGAGGAACGGCGGCTTCATCAGGAGATACGCTTTGACGCCCGCTCCCGCCGCCCGTGCCTCTTCGCAGGCGGCCTCGAACTCCGAGAAGTCGAAGTACTTGTTGACGGCGTCGTGACGGACGCGGTCGGTCGCGGTTTCGAGACCGACCGCAACGTCGGTTTCCAGCCCCTTTTCGGTGAAATCACGGAGTTTCTCGCGGTCGATGAAATCGGGGAGGGACTCGACGACGATGCGGTCGCGGTCGCCGAAGGTCTCGGCGATGGCGCGGCGGGTCTCGGCAGGCACTTCCCGCTCGTCGAGGAACGACCCGGAGGTGTAGATTTTGATGAGGTCCGCCGTTTCGCCGTCGGCGTTTTCGGCTTCGTGGTCCAGACAGTGCTCGATTTGGGTCATCAGGTTCTCGTGGCCGACGCTGCCGCCCTCGACGCTCTCGGCGACGTAGCCACACATCGTACACCCGCCGGCGCGTGCCCACCGACAGCCGCCGGTGTTGAGGATGATGGTGAGCGACTGGACGACGCCGTCGGGGGTGTTGTCCTCGTCGAGCCACACCCGCGTCGGCTCCGCGGGGTCGTAGGTCGCGTCGTTGCGGCCCCGTATCTCCCGCATCACCTCGTTGTGTGCGTCCATCCCCCGACCTTGCTCGTGTGCGTCGGGACTCGGCTGACTCATTGGCGGGCGTAGCCGACGCGCGCCTAAAGCGGTGTCGTCTGTGGCGCGAGGCTATCGCTCGGCACCGAACCACGGCGCGACCAGCCACCACAGCGCCGCCCCGATGGTCGCGCCGCCGGCGTTGACGAGTGCGTCGAAGGCACTCATCGTCCGATAGGAGAGAAAGCTCTGGACGAGTTCGACGCCGGCGCCGTACAGCACCGAGACACCGGCCGCGACGAGAAGCGCCCGGCGGTCGGCGGCCAACAGCGCGTAGCCGACCGCGCCCGCAAAGCCCGCGTAAGCGAGGACGTGGAGATACACCGTCACGCCGACGCCGAACAGCGTCTCCGGGGTGCCCTTGCCGGGGTTCAGAACCGAGGCATAGAGGATGACGGCAGCACACGCGAGGACGCCGACGTACCGCAGCGACCGCGGCGCGGGAGGCAACGAAGTGGGCACGGCCGTAGGTGTCCGGCCCCGGACTTCAACGGTGCGGTCCGACTCAAAAGGGCAGCGGCGTGCCGAAGTAGGCGGCGGTCAGGCGGACGCCGAGATACACCGCAAGGACGCCGCCGACCGTGAGAGCCCCGCTTCGGCCGGCGTAACGCAGCGTCACGTCGTCGGTGCCGGCGTCGATGACTCGGTCGGCGTCGAGCGTTCCGCCCGTATCGACCTCGCCGAGGACGGTCAGTTCTCGACCCTCGGCGGCGACGGCCTCCTCGTATCTGTATCGGTCGCCGCCGATGGACGACCGGAGGTTCGAGCCGACGGAACCGGGTTGGGCGTCGTCGGCGTCGTACACCTGCCTGCGGCCGCCGTACAACTCGATGTGCGCCTCTCGGGGGTCGACGGTCACCGCTCCAGTGCCGTCGTCGAGGGCGAACGGGACGCCGCCGGAGCCGACCTGGTCGGTCTGCCAGCCGATGTCGCGGTCGTCCCAGCCGAGTTCCAGCGACCACGTCCAACAGGCAGCCTCGCGGCCGAATACGGGCGACGTTCCGGGCGCCTCGTCGACGAGCCCCGTAACTGCGATTCGTTTCGCTCCCGGCCGGCGGGCTATATCGCCCGTGTTGGCGGCCTTCGCACGGACTAACTGGAGGACTACGAGGCCGTTGTCGACGGCGATAGCGAGGGCGCCACAGCCGACGACGAGCGGGGCGACGTGTACCAACAGGGCGAAGGCGTCGCCCCGTCCGCCGAACCCCTCCGGTAGTGAGCCGTACAGGGCGATGATGCCGGCCGCGATGACGCCGAGGAATCCGGCCGTCATGTACCACGTTGTCGGCGTGCCGGTCCGCTGCTCGATGATGTCGCCGCTGGATTCGGCGTCGTAGTACCCCGCGACGGCGAACACCGCGACGAACAGGAGGACGACCCCGAAGACGTACCACTCAACCAGCGCGGCCATACCGACTGTCCGACCCCGACGGACAAAATACTCCCCCGGAAACGCCGTTCGGGACCGCGATGTATAATTGCCGTAACCGATTGTGGTTATGTCGCTGTGGCAAGTATTACACCGGTTGCGAACCACTAGCAAGTGTAACTCGTTACTATGACAGACTTAGGCGGTTTCCACGACAACGTAGCTCGGGTCGACCTCTCGGAGGGGAGCGTCGACTACGAGAGCATCGACCAGGAGGACGCGGAGAAGTACATCGGCGCGCGCGGATTGGGTGTCAAGTACGTCTTCGAGCAGGGGCCGGACGTCGACCCCGAGGGGCCGGAGAACCTACTTGCGTTCATGAACGGCCCGCTAACCGGCACGCAGGTGACGATGAGCGGCCGCATCGCCATCTGTACCAAATCACCGCTGACGGGTACGGTTACGGACTCCCACCACGGCGGGTGGTCCGGCGCCCGTCTCAAATGGGCCGGCTTCGACGGCCTGCTGTTCGAAGGCAAGGCCGACGAACCGGTGTATGCCGTCGTCGAGGACGGCGAAGTCGAACTCCGGGATGCCTCACACCTCTGGGGACAGGGCTTCCACGACACGCGTGATGCCCTCGAAGAGGAAGTCGAGGGGTCTTATGGCAAGAACCTCTCCGTGATGGGCATCGGTGAAGCCGGCGAGAACGGTGTCAAGTACGCCTGTATCATGAACGAGGACGACCGGGCATCCGGTCGCGGCGGCACCGGCTGTGTGATGGGGTCGAAGAACCTCAAGGCCGTCGTCGTCAAATCCTCGACGAAGATGCCCAAACCGGCGGACGAGGAGACGTTCAAGAAAGGCCACAAACAGGCCATGGAGGTCATCACCGAATCGGACGTGACTGCCCCCAACGAGGGCGGGCTTTCGCTGTACGGGACGAACGTCCTGATGAACGCGACCGAGGAGATGTCCGGGTTGCCGTCGAAGAACGGCAAGTACACCTCGACAGCCGACGCCCGCAACGACGGCTACGGCAGCGACGACTTCGATTCCGAGAAGGTCTCCGGGGAGAACGTCCGCGAGAACATCCTCGTCGACGAACCGACCTGTCACTCCTGTCCCGTCGCCTGCAAGAAGGAAGTCGAAGTCGACGTGATGCACAAAGGCGAGGAGTTGAACGTCCGCACCGAGTCCTACGAGTACGAATCGGCGTGGGCACTCGGGCCGAACTCCGGGCACACCGACCGCGACGAAATCGCGCTGATGCTCCAGCGCTGTAACGACCACGGTATCGACACCATCGACACGGGCAACATGATGGCGATGGCCATGGAGATGTCCGAGGAGGGCAAACTCGACGACCTCGAAACCATCGACTGGGGCGACTCCGAGGCCATCGTCGAGATGATTAGCCGAATCGCCCACCGCGAGGAGGGGCTGCCGGACCTGCTCGCTGAGGGGCCACGCCGCGTCGCCGAACGCCGGGACGCCCACGACAACACCCTCGCCGTGAAGGGTCAGACGATGGCGGCCTACGACCCGCGCTGTATGAAGGGGATGGCTATCGCGTATGCCACCTCGAACCGCGGCGCGTGTCACCTGCGCGGCTACACGCCGGCCGCGGAGATTCTGGGGATTCCCGAGAAGGTCGACCCCGTCGAGTGGGAAGGCAAAGGCGAGTTGACGGTACTGTTCCAGGACATGCACTCGATTTCGGATTCGTTCGACATCTGCAAGTTCAACGCCTTCGCGGAGGGCATCGAGGAGTACGTCATGCAGTACAACGGCATGACGGGCCGCGATGTCGGCGAAGAGGAGTTGATGCAGGCTGGCGAGCGCATCTACACCCTCGAACGGTACTACAACAACCTCAACGGCTTCGACGGGTCCGACGACGACCTGCCGGGCCGGTTCGTCGAGGGCCACGAGGACGCCGTCCCCGGACAGGGTGGTGTCGAGGGCAGCCTCGTCGAACTCGATAAGCTCAAAGAGGAGTACTACGAGGTTCGCGGCTGGGTCGACGGCGTCGTCCCCGATGAGAAACTCGAGGAGTTGAACATCGACATCGGCCCGGGAACCGGCGTCTCGGCCGGCGATTCGGCCGCTCCCGCCGACGACTAACTCCGAGATTCGTCCTTTTTTCGCGACACGCCGAGCGGCCGGTTTCTCCGGCGAGTTCAAGCCGAGGGGTTCAAGTACGCGGCAGGGCACCGATAGGGTATGAAGAGCCACGCGCGGTCCACGAAGAAACGGACGGGCGGCCGACGCCGCGCCGTTCGCAAGAAGCGCAAACACGAGATGGGTTCCTCCCCGACGGAGACCCGTGTCGGCGAGGAGAAACTGAAAGTCGCAGAGACTCACGGCGGCAACACGAAGGTTCGCGCCATCGCCAAGACCGTCGCCAGCGTCGCCACCGACGACGGCGCCGTCGCCGCAGACATCGAGGACGTCGTCGAGAACCCCTCGAACCCCAACTACGTCCGACGGAACATCATCACGAAGGGCGCCATCATCGAGACCTCCGCGGGACGCGCCCGCGTCACCTCCCGCCCCGGTCAGGACGGGCAGGTCAACGCCGTTCTCGTCGAGTAACGACCGAACGCGTTTTTCCGGCTACGCAAACTCCCGGAGTCGCGACTTCACCATCCCCGACAGCGCCCGGAGTTTCGAGGGCTGGCGGATGCGGTTCATTTCGTCGTCGGTGAGTTCGAAATCGAACACGTCGAGGTTCGCTTCGAGGTGGTCGCGACTCGTCGCCTTCGGCACGGTGGCGACGTTCGGTTGTTGGAGGAGCCAACGAATCGCCACCTGTGCGGGCGATTTGTCGTGTCGTGCGGCGATTTCTGCGAGCACCGGGTCGTCGAGGACGCCGCCGTGGGCAAGCGGCGAGTACGCCGTCAACAGCACGTCGTGAATCCGGCAGTAGTCCAGCAGTTCGCCCTGGCTCCAGTAGGGGTTGTACTGGACCTGATTCGTGAGGATTCCGTGTTCGGAGAGTCGGCGGGCGTCGTCGAGGCCGTCGACGTCGAAGTTCGAAACGCCGAGATGGCGGACCTTCCCGGCATCGACGAGTTCGTTCATTGCAGCCAGAGTGTCCCGAAGCGGCGTGGTGACGTTGGGGTGGTGAACCAACAGCAAATCGACGTAGTCGGTGCCGAGTTTCGCGAGGCTCTCCTCGGTCGAGCGGAGTACGTCCTCGTAGCCTCGATTCTTCGTCTCCAGTTTGGTCGCGAGGAACACCTCGTTGCGGTCGACGCTGCTGTCCCGGAGGGCGTTTCCGACCTGCCGTTCGTTGCCGTAGGCCTGTGCGGTGTCGATGTGGCGATAGCCGACGTCGAGGGCGGTGTGGACCGCCTCTCGACAGGTCTCGCCGGTGAGTCGCCACGTCCCGAGGCCGACAGCGGGCACGTCGACACCTTGGACGGTCGTGAACTCCATGATGGCCATACGGCCGCCGCGGTTGTATAGATACGGCTCTCGACGTGCGCCGGTATAGTGGGTGAAAACCACACGCATGCGCGGCGACGTACGGGGAGGATTAAGTGGGAGTCCTCGCTCACTTCGAACGAGAACGACCAACACGAGGACCACCTATGCCAGAAGAATACGACTTACTCATCGTCGGCGGCGGAATCAGCGGGGCATCGTTGCTGTACACTGTCTCGAAGTTCACGGACGTAGAGCGCGTCGCGCTTCTCGAAAAGGAGGAGGACCTTGCGGCCATCAACTCCCATCACACAAACAACTCCCAGACGCTTCACTTCGGGGACATCGAGACCAACTACACCCTCGAGAAGGCCGAGGAAGTAAAGGAAGGCGCGGAGTTGCTTGCGGGGTATCTGGAAGCGGTCGACCCCGACCGGGAGATGTACAGCAAGCGGAGCAAGATGGTGCTCGCCGTCGGCGACGAGGAAGTCGAGGAACTCGAAGACCGCTACTACGAGGAGGGCTTCGGCGACCTCTATCCGAAACTGCGTGCCATCGGGCGCGACGAGATTGCGGACCTCGAACCGGCCGTCGTCGAGGGTCGGGACCCCGACAAGGAGATGCTCGCCCTCCAGACGCCGGACGGCTACACCGTCGACTACGGACAGACGACGAAGTCGTTCGTCGAGGCCGCCCGCGAGGAGGCCGGCGTCGACGTCTACACCGGCACCGAAGTCGAGGAGATAAACGAGACCGATGAGGGATTCCTCGTCGAGACCGACGACGGCTGGTTCGAATCCGAGGCGACGGTCGTCGCCGCCGGGTCCCACAGCCTTCAGTTCGCCCAAGAGATGGGCTACGGCGAACACCTCTCGCTTTTGCCGGTCGCGGGGAGTTTCTTCCTCGCCGACGACCTCCTGAACGGGAAGGTGTACACCCTCCAGATGAAGAAACTTCCCTTCGCCGCGGTCCACGGTGACGCCGACGTTCACGACGACGGCGTCACGCGGTTCGGCCCGACGGCGAAGTTGGTGCCGACGCTGGAACGGGGTCGCTTCTCGACGGTGAGCGACTTCTTCGACGTGTTCGGGCTCCGACCGGCCTCGGCGCTGAGTTACGCGAACATCCTCTCGGACCGCGTCCTGTTGCCGTACGTGCTCCGGAACCTCGTCTACGACATCCCGGAGGTCGGCAAGCGCGCGTTCCTGCCGAACGTCCAGAAGGTCGTTCCCGGCGTCGAACTCTCCGATATCGAACGAGCGGAGGGCTACGGCGGCGTCCGACCGCAAATCGTCGACACCGAGCGGAAGTCCCTCGACATGGGCGAGGCGAAACTCGTCGAGGAGGACATCATCTTCAACATCACGCCCTCGCCGGGCGCTTCGACGTGTCTAAAGAACGCGATGCGTGACACCGAACAGGTCGTCGAGTTCCTCGACGCCGACTACACCTTCGACGAGGAAGCGTTCCGGGCGGCGACCATAGACAACTTCCCGCGGGCCGAAGCGGCCGAGGAGTCCGAAGCCGACGCCGACGAGGCGGACGCCGAGTCGACCGACGACGCGGAGACGGCCGATGCCGGCGCTGAAAGCGACGACGACGCGGGTCAGACGGCGGTCCCCTCCTCGACCGATTAGGGGAACTCCCGCAAAGAATCGAGCAGCTCTTCCAGCGGTTTCGTCGTCGTCGCAAGCGAGACGCCGTCGGCTTGCGCGAGCGCCGGGGCGTGTTCCCAGAGGTCCTCGTCGTCGAGGCCGTGAAGGACGACCGCAGAGGGCGTCGGTGTGACCACCCGCAACGCGACCAGCGGCGACTCCCCGCGCGTGACGTTCGTGAACACGAGCGCTCGGTTCGTCGACTGGCCGTACAGGCGATAGAACTCCTCGCTGGAGAGTCGTTTGATGGCCTCGACGCTGTTGATGACGGTGTGGCCGGCGACGGTGTCGGCCCGCCCGGCGACGACTTCTTCGGCGTCGATGGCGCGGTACAGTCGGTCAGTCGACACCGTCACCGAGTACTCCCGGAGGTCGTACACCACGTCGGAGTCGAAGCCAGCGGAGATGACGCGGGCGTGTTGACGGACGCGGTCGCCGCCGCGGCGCTCGTCGACGGCGAGCAGTCCCTCGACGACACGCCGAACGACGCCGATTCCCGGATTCTCCCGACGGCCGCTCTCGTAGTCGGAGACGACCGACGCGGACACGTCGAGTTCGTCGGCGAGCGTCGTCTGTGCTACGTCGAACTCCTCGCGCCACTTCCGTATGGTCGCGCCGGGGTCTTCCGAAAGCGTCACCTCGCCAGCGATGCGCTCGGCGAGTTCCTCCCGTGGGTCGCGCATGCCCGGAGGGAGTGGACGATGGGGCATAAGGCTGCCCGAAGGAATTAAGTGAATGTGTAAAGTATGCTTTACTGTAAAGCGAACTTTACGGAAGAGATGCTTTACACCCTTCACCCATGACAGCGAACACGTCCCCAACGACGAATCGGTCCTCCAGTCCACGCCGGTATCGAATCGCGATGTACGGGTTTCTGGCCGTCGGATTCGTTGGCTACATCGCTGGCCTTCGAGTAGACGCGCCGCTGGCCGCCCTCGGTATCTACTGGGTCGGCTTCCTCGGATTCCTCGGCGTCTGGAAGGGCAGCTCGGTCACGCTGTACGACGAACGACACGAGGCACTGGAAGCCGAGGCGATGAGGACCACCTTCGGCGTTATCGGTGCGGTGTTGATACTCGTCGGTCCGGCACTCCCGGCGGTTCTCGATGCCGGTTACGAAGTTCCGTCACTCGCCCTCGGCGCGCTGTACGGCTACGGCGCGATGTTCGGCGTCTACATGGTCGCCTCCATCGCAGTTCGCATCCGCTCTTGACCCTTCAACGATGAACTCCACTACTACGACACGGTTCGACCCCACGACGTACAGACGCACGACGTTCGGAGTCACCCTGCTTGCCGCGCTCGCCCTCGCTTTCGGGGTGGTCTTCGAGGTACCGTTCGTCGGCATCGCCGTCTACGCTCTCGGACTGGTGGCGGTGTTTTCGCTGCCGGCCGTCACCGACGTGCGACTGTTCGACGAACGCGACGACGCCATCGCCCGTAAGGCCGCCGGGACGACGCTGACCCTTTTCGGCTGGCTGTCGGCCATCGTCTACCCCTCGCTCGTCGCGCTGTCCGCGACCGGGCAGTTCTCGTGGGGGCCGGCCAGCACCGCGGTCGCCTTCGCGACTGCCGCCGTCTACGCCGTCTACCTGCTCGCGCTCGGCTACCACCGATACCGATGAAAAACAACCTCAAGGAGCGCCGCGCCGAACGCGGCGAGAGTCAAGCCGACCTCGCGGCGGCCGTCGACGTGACGAGACAGACCATCAACGCCATCGAGCGCGAACGGTACGACCCCTCCCTGGAGTTGGCCTTCGCCCTCGCCGCGCACTTCGATTGTGCTATCGAGGACATTTTCGAACCGGAGTGACCGCGCTCCAACCGTCGCCCCGGCCGCGAACTTAAGCCCTCTCGGCCGTACCGACCGGTAATGCCGCCGACTCTCGTCACCGTCGCCGTCGGCGTCCTCATCGGTGTCGCGCTGCTCGGCCCGGCCTTCGACCGGCGGTCGCTGGCCCTCGTCGCGCTCGCGGCCGCACTTCCGAACCTCGACGCTGCGGCTAGCCTCCTCGCTTCTGGTGTGACCAACGCCCTGTTGCACTCCGCGTTCGTTCCGGCGGCCGCCGCCGTCGCGCTCTACTACGACACCGAACGTCGAGAGTCGTCGTGGCTCCGCCAGCGTTACGGCTGGTACGGCGTCCGCGTCGCATGGGTCGCCGTCGCAGCCTACGCCGTCGCCGGCATCGGTCTCGATTTGTTCAACATCGACAGCGCCGCAGTGTTGTACCCGCTGTCGGACCGGTACTACTCGATTACGGGCAAACTCGTCCTCTCGACACAGGAGGGAATCGTCCAGACGTACGTCGAGTGGGGCGACGGCTGGCTGGAAGTGACCTCGCCCGGAACGACCGAAACCCACCGCGTCGAGACGTGGCTCAATCCCTCGTCGGGTGCTGACGGCGACGTAGTCCGCCGCCTCCGGTTCGTCGACTCCGGGTGGCAACTCGTCGTCGTCATCATCGCGGCGGCCGCCGCGCCCGCGAAACGACTGCTCGATGGAGGGAGTGATTGATGCCGTCGACCGTCGTCCACGCCGCGGTCGCGTTCTGCCTCGCGGTCGGCCTCCTCGGGGAGTTCTACGACCGGCGGGCGCTCGTGTTCGTCCTCGCCGTCGTCCTCGCGCCGGAAATCGACACGTTCGCGGGATGGTTCCTCGACGGCGCCCACCGGGCGCTGTTGCACAACCTCGTGTTTACCGCCGTGGCCGCGCCGGTCCTGTTGTGGGACACGACGCGGGAGTCGTCGTGGCTCCGCGAGCGTTTCGGTGCCCGCGGCGTCCGGCTCGTGTGGGTCGGACTGTTCGTCCACACCTTCGCTCACATGCTGTTCGATTGGTCGCATCTCGACGGAATCAACCTCTTTTACCCGATTACGGACCGCTTCTTCAATCTCGACGGCGAAGCGTTCTTCTCGACGGCCGAGGGGTTCACCCAGACGTTCATCGAGGTGACGACCGACCCCGAGACGGGCCAACAGTCGGTCGACGCCGGACAGGGCGGGACGACCGGAAACACCCACGTCTCCAGTCCGGTCGACCCCTCGCCGGACCCCGAGCCGGATGGCGTCGACCGCCGGGCGCCCATCGCGGTCCAGGGGTGGCAGTTGTATCTCATCGTCCTCGGTGCGTTCACGCTCGTCGCGAAGAAGCTACAGTCGCCGCTCCCGTCGGAACGGGACGATGACTGAGGAGCCGACCCTCCGGCCGTACGACCCCGGCGCCGACCGAGAGTCGCTGTGGAAACTGAAGCGGGCTTTCGAGACCGGACTCGGTGCCGAAGGCGGCGACGAGAAGGCCGCCACCTACGAGTCCAAACTCACCGACGAGTATCGACGCGAGTGGCTGGCGTGGGTCGACCGCTGTGTCGCCGACGACGAGCGCTGTGTGACGCTGGCGGTCGCCGACGGCGAGGCGGTCGGCTACGTCTTCGTCCTTCCCGAGCGACTCGCCTTCGTCTGGGACGCCGCCGTCGTCAACGAACTGTATCTCGACGCGGCGTATCGTGGCAGCGGCGTCGCCGAGGCGCTGCTGGAGGCCGCCGTCGACCTCGCGACCGAACAGGACCTCCCGCTGGAGCGGCTGTTACTCGACGTGGACCCGGACAACGAGCGGGCCTACGCCTTCTACGAGAAGTTGGGATTCGAGCCGTGGGGCGAAATCGTCGCCCGAGAGCTATAGGCCGCTGGAGTCGTCTTCGGCCGTCACGGAGGCGATGGCGCCGCCGATGGCGCCGAAGACGACGGGATAGACGATTCCGGCGAGGATGATTGCGGGCAGGAGGTCGGGTTGACCGCTCGCGCCGCCGGCCTCGACGCGGAACAGGAACGCGCCGACTATCGAGAGTATCAGATACCCCGGGACGACGAGCGCGCCGGCGATGGCGCCGTCGTTGATGTCTGTGACGCCCTGATATCGCCCGATAGCGAGGCCGGAGGCCAGTATCAACGCGACCGGAATGACGTAGAGGAGGGCGGTGAAGCCGTTCTCGCCGCCGATGAAGCTCGTCGTGTCGGTCCCGAAGAAGCCGGCGTCGATGACCGTCTCGGCGAAGTGGGAGTTGAAGAACACCCAGCCGACGAGTTCGTACGTTGCGTCACCGTCGCCGAACGCCTGGGCGAACTGGTTCAGCCCCGACTCGCGGAGGTCGGAACTCACCAGCAGGTACGTGAACACGTATCCGAGGACCCACGCGGCGACACCCGCGAGGGCACCGGGGACCAGTGGAAGGCTGTCAGCATCGATGTTGGACGACATATCAGTTCCTCCGACACGCCGCTGTATGAATAAATTTGTGGCCTCATGAAGGACGGACTACTGGAGTGTCGCCTCGGTGTCGACGCCGTACACTCGCGCTGGAGTTTCGACGTGAGTCCGGAACAGCGCCTCGGAGTAGCCCTCCTCGGCGAGCCACTCGGTGCGTCTGGGGACGGTCTTCGGCCCCATGACCGCGCCCGGGCGGTCGGGGTCGTCGATGAAGTCCGTCTCCATGAAGAACGGCCAGTCGCCGCCACAGGCCCGTTCGAGTTCGTCCTTGTCGCAGATGACACTCGGAATCGGCCCCTCAACGTAGCCGTTCGAGTAGTGTTTGACCACCTGCTCGCGGGGCAGGCCCTCGGCTTCGGCCCACTCGGTCACCTCCGTGAACGCCTCGCCGCCTTCGGTGTGTAGTTGGACGGCACAGCCGACCTCTGCACCGCGGGCGAAAGCGTGACGCATCACGTCGTTGGAGGCCGCCCAGACCGCGTCGCTCACGTCGTAGTGCGGCCGGCCGGATTTGATGGCCAGCGCCGGTCCCTCGGCGACGTACTCGGCGGCCACGTCGATGCCGGTCTTCATCAGTTCGGCGGCCGCCTCGGCGTCGTAGCCGCGGTCGACGAGTTGGGATATCAACGCCGGATGGACCCCGAGAACGGGCCACGCTTTCCCGGGGAGTGTCTCGTCGGCCTCCCGGGTCACCTCGACGGTGATATCGAACGTCTCCCGGAAGCCCTCGGCGTCGTCGACCTCGCCGACGAGGTGCCACGATGGCTTGTTCAGAACGTTCAGATGCGTCCCGCCGACCTCGGCGAACTCCGCGGCGGCCTCGGCGCCGCGGCCGTTTACCGGGTCGAGATGGAGGTGATTGTCGAGAATCGGGCCGTTGTACATGGGTGTGCGTTGTATTGGGGGCGTCAAAAGGAGTCCGCTCCGTGGAGCTGTTAATTAACCAGCGGCAACTCGACGACGAACACGGCACCTTCTGGATCGTTGTCCTCGACCCATACTTCACCGCCGTAGTGAGTGACCAGGTGCTGGACGAGGTAGAGGCCAAGTCCCGTCCCGGAACTGTCGAGTCCTTTCTCACCCTTCCCAAAGATTTCTTTTTTCTGTCCATCGGGCACCCCCGGACCGTTGTCCGCAATACGGACGGTAGCCCGCTCGTCGCAGGCCGTCGCCGACACCGAAAGCTCCGGTGTGGCTTTATCATTATGTTGAATCGCATTTGAGAGGAGGTTCTGGAACACCGAATTTAACATCCGGTTGGCCTGAATCTGCACTGCTGGTAGCGACCCCTCGACTACCACGTCTGCGTCTGGGTACTCGGATTCGACCTTGTCGAGTTCACGCTTGAGGGTGTTGCGGAGGTTGACCCGATTCTGTTGTTGTGCGTCTTCTCGTGAGAGCATCACGTCGGCCATATCACGTGCCGTCTTGGTCAACTCAACTGCATGGTTAGCGCTTTCTCGTAACGTATCGAGATGCTCAGCCCCATCCTCGTCGACGTGGTCGGTCAGAACATCGCCGTACCCGGTCACCAACTGCAGGTCGTTCCGAATATCGTGACGCAAAACCTGATTCAGGATGTCGAGGTTGTCGCGTTGCTCTTGTAACTGCTGTTGGGCCTTTTTCCGCGTCGTAATGTCGCGTATCACGAATAACGTCCCAAGCGTCTGCTCGATTTCACTCGTAAAATTGGAGGCTGATATCTCAAGAGTCCGTGTTTCGGTGTTCGTCCCGAGTTGCACCTCGAATGGTGGTGTGTTCTCTGCCTCTCTCAGCATCTGCTCATCTCTGGTATCGAACAGCTCTGAAACCTGCATCCCAGCGAGTGGTGCCGCAACGTCGAGCAACGACCGGGCACTCTGATTAGCATCGATAATTCTTCCATTAGTGTTCACGAGCAAATACCCCTCACTCATATTTTCGATCGTCCGAGAGCGGGCTAACGCTTTCGTGTCGAACGTCTCGTAGCGGAACGCTGCGTAGCCAACTCCTGCCATGCCGACGGAAAACGAGGCGGGCGTCAAAATCGTTCCCGGCGTCTCGAACGGAAGGAGTGAGAACGTCTGAGCGACGGACAAAAGCATCGGGGCGAAGATGGCAGGGACGAGAATCGCCGTCTGGCGCGGGCTGAGACTCGGGTCGGACCACGTCTGGTAGACGATGTAGGACAGTCCGATTGTCGCTATGATGTAGAACGCCGAGAGATACGAGACGTAGATGACCCCGTTTCCGTGTGCAATGACTGAAAACGCGCCGAACGGGGTAAGACCGGGATTTTCAAACAGGATGGGAACAGGGTCGGTGAACAACAAGACGAACACCGGCAACAACAACACCGCGATAACGGAGACTGTCTTCCCATTTACCCATCGGCGTGCGTCTCCCACCGAGAGCCCGTACAAGAGCACCGCGGGTGCGGTGGTGAAAGACCCGAAGTGGAGCATTTTGTACGCCCAATAGGACCGCTCAAACGTGGTCGCAGTTAACTGTAACAGCGCGAAAAACGTCCAAACTGTTATACTAAATGACAAAACGGTAAACGCTATGACCTGTTTGGTTCGCTCATACTTGTTGAGATAATAGGTGGCGTAGGCGGTCGTTAGTACTCCAACCGAAGTTGCTAATACGATGAGAATAAGCGGCAGATGGAATTGGAAACCATCCATATATGGCTTCAAAATAGCCACTTATATAAGTGGTATTGTCACTATTAGCTGTGATTCTGTCTCCGGTTCTAATCCCCTCTCTCGCTACTCGTTTTCAGACGGGTCCGGTGTTCGACTCCTCACCCCAGCGTGATTTCGTCGTGGGCGGCGTTCCGAAGGGCATCGGAGCGGCCGTGGGTTCCCGGCGCGACGGCGACCGTCCGGAGGCCGCGTTTCGACGCCGTCTCCAACACGGGCTTGAAGTCGGTGTCCCGGGAGACGACGACGACCGTATCGATTTGCTCGGCGACGGCGGCCTCGACGGCGTCGACGGCGAGTTTCACGTCCACGTCGCCGCTGGTCGTCACCACCTCGAACCCCCGTGCCTCGGCGGCCTGAATCAGCCCGCCGGTGGCGTTTTCGTCGACGTAGACGCGGGCGACGGCGACCGTCCCCTCCCCGCGGGCGATGTTCCGGAGTTCGTCGAGGTCGACGTCGAACTCCTCGCGGAACACGTTCGGCCCGTCGACGAAGATACCGACGCGGGTCGAGCGGGGGCGAAGACGGTCGAGCAGTCCCATGACGGCCCCTCCGCGGTCGGTGGTGAAATCGGTGTTGGTCGGCGGCGAGGGGAACTTCTTACTCCCCGGCCGACGAGGTGTCGAGTATGTCCCTTCGAACGCCGCCGCTCGGCGAGACTCACGCCGCGGCGGAGGCGAAACTGACGGAGTTCGGTGGCTGGGAGATGCCCGTCGAGTTCGACTCCATCACCGTCGAACACGAGGCCGTCCGCGAGTCTGCGGGCAAGTTCGATGTCTCGCACATGGGCGAAATCGAGGTTTCCGGCCCCGACTCGACCGAGCTGATGAACCGCCTGACCACCAACGACGCCTCGGCGCTCGACCCCGGCGACGCCCAGTACTCGGCCATCACCGACGAGGCCGGCGACATCATCGACGACACCGTCGTCTATCGCCTGCCCGAGGCCGACGACGCGGCGTTCCTCTTCATCCCCAACGCGGGCCACGACGAGGACGCCCACGACCGCTGGGTCGCCTACCGCGAGGAGTGGGGCCTCGACGCCACCGTCGAGAACGCGACCACGGAGTACGGCATGATAGCGCTGCAGGGCCCCGACGCCCTCTCGTTGCTCGGCGAGTTGTGTGAGGCTCCCGAGGACATCTCGCGGTTCACCGTCGCCCACCGCGACGTGGGCGGCGTCGACTGTCTCGTCGCTCGGACCGGCTACACCGGCGAAGACGGCGTCGAGTTGCTGTTCGACGCCGACGATTCCGAGGCCGTCTGGTCGACACTGGAGTGTCAGCCCTGCGGCCTCGGCGCGCGCGATACGCTCCGACTGGAGGCGGGCTTTCTGCTCTCCGGGCAGGACTTCGACATCGACGAGAACCCACGGAACCCATACGAGGCCGACATCGGCTTCGTCGTCGACCTCGACACCGAATTCGTCGGCCGCGAGGCGCTCGCGGCGGTCGCGGAGGCTGGCGTCGATGAGACATTGGTCGGCTTCCGTCTGCAGGAACGCGGCATCGCGCGTCACGGCTACGACATTACCGTCGACGGCAACGTCGTCGGTACCGTCACGAGCGGGACGATGAGTCCGACGCTGGGCGATGCCATCGGTCTCGGTTACGTCCCACTCGAGCACGCCGACCCCGGGACCGAAATCGACGTGTTGGTTCGGGGGCGTGAGAAACGGGCGAAAGTCGAAGAACTGCCGTTTTACGGTCGCTGATTATCGCATCTCTTCGAGCGACCGAACGGTGTCGGACATGAGCCACGCGGTGTCGCTGTCGGGGTCCTCGATTGAGAGCGCAAAGAACGACTCGCGGCCCTCGTCGACGGTAATCCGGTATCCGCGCCCCACCAAGCCGTCGGACTCGTCGGTAGCGTCGGATTCTGGGGTGTTCACGCTCGGGCCTCAGGGACGACGAAAAATAACGGGCACGGTTCCGGCCGCGAACCGCGCTGAGTCGATACCACTACATTCCCCACCACAGATACGACACCTATGAGCTTCGACGTACCAGACGACTGTCGGTATCTGGAGAGCCACGAGTGGGTCCGCCGCGACGGTGACACCGCCCACATCGGCATCACGGATTTCGCACAGGACGAACTCGGTGACGTGGTGTTCGTCGAGTTACCCGAGGTCGACGAGTCGGTCGACAAAGACGAGGAGTTCGGCGTCATCGAGTCCATCAAGGCGGTGTCAGACCTGTATGCACCCGTCTCCGGCGAGGTAGTTTCGGTCAACGAAGACCTCTTCGACGCCCCCGAACTCGTCAACGAGGACCCCTTCGGCGACGGCTGGATGCTGGAAGTCACCCTCGACGACGAATCGGAACTCGACGCGCTGTTGTCGCCCGCAGAGTACGAAGACCAAATCGCATAAACCGGAAAAACGCCCGGAAAACCCCCCACGTACTGCCGCTTTCTTTCAATTCGCGTACAAACACATAAGGTGGTTCCTGCCGTATGAAGCATGTACTGAATGGTCGACGACACCCAGCTTGCAGAGAGCAAGTCCATCCACAGAGCGACTGGGAAGACCTTCTACTACGCGACGAAGTTGCTGCCCGAGCGTGTCCGCCACGCGACGTACGTGTTGTACGCCTTCTTCCGAGTCGCCGACGAGGTTGTCGACAATCCCGATGGGATGTCGCCCGACGAACAGCGCCGCAGACTCGATTCGATTCGTGAGGCGGCTCTCGGCCGCGAGCCGACCGACGACCCCGTCCTGTCGGCGTTTTCCGAACTTCGGGAATCCTACGACATTCCCGACGAGGAAATAGAGGTGTTCATCGACGCGATGTGTGCCGACATCGAGACCTCCCGCTACGACACCTACGAGGAACTCGAAACGTACATGCGCGGGTCGGCGGCCGCCGTCGGCGTCATGATGACGCTCATCATGGAGTGTGACGACCCCGACACCGCGATTCCCCACGCCCGAACGCTCGGCGAGGCGTTCCAACTCACCAACTTCATCCGCGATGTGGGCGAGGACATCGTCGACCGCGACCGCATCTATCTGCCACGGGAGACCCTCGAGGGACACGGTGCCGACCCCGCCGACATCGAAGCACGGCAGTTCACCGACGAAATCGGTGCGGCTATCGAACACGAACTCCGACGCGCGGAAGGGCTGTACCGCGAGGGTGTCGCCGGCATCCAGTATCTGCCCCGGGACTGCCAACTCCCCGTCCTGACCGCGGCCGTCCTCTATGCCGACCACCACCGACTGGTGCGACAGCGGGGCTACGACACCGTCACCGAGACGCCGTCGTTGTCGACGTGGCGGAAACTCTCCTTGGTCGCACGCACTCGGTGGCACTGGTTCTGGAGCAAGGACCCCGAGACGGTGTTCGCGAAGGTGAGTGTCGTCCCGTCGGCGGCCGACCACCGCACAGAGCGCCGGCCGAACGAGCCCTCCCCGACGCGATAGCTCACCGCTCCGGGAAGTCGAAGCGGTCCGTTTTCCACAGCGCGTAGCCGTACCCCACCGCCAGCGTCGCGGGAATCCAGTTGCCGAAGTAGGCGTTGATGCCCCCCCACAAGATGACGAAACTCACGAGGTCGTCGAGCATGAACCGACAGGCCTCCAGTCGAGTGAGGACGGCGTTTCGGTCGAAGGCGTAATCGAGGACGGCCACGGCGACGACGGCCGACAACAACCACCCGGCGTAGTTCGACCACGGGACGCCGTAGTAGAGGCCGCCGGCTTCGTAGGCCCAGAAGCCGATGGAGACGGCCGCGGGGTCGAGAACGAGGTCCATGCCGATGACGGCGGCGACGACGAGCGGCACCCGGAGGACGACCCGCCGGGCGGCGTCGCCGAGGAGTAACAGACACAGTAGGTAGGCGTTGGCGACGAGCGGGAGGAAAAACAGCGGCAGCGCAACCGGAATCCCGCCGAGCATCGGTCCCAACTCGACGCCGTACTGGAAGGTGCCGTAGGGGTAGCCCGTCGTGACGCCGACGTACTCGATGGCGTAGGTGTAGCCACACAGCGCGGCGAGGCCGACGGCGGCCTTCCGAGTGAGAACCGGCGCGAGGCCGGCGACGAGTGGCAGCCGCATCACCGCAACGCCGAACAAAAGGAAGTAGGGGTTGAAACTGAGTGGCTCCGGGAGCAGGCCCTCCGCGGAGGCCAAAAGCGTCACTGCCCCGAGCGCCGGGAAGACGACGGCGATGGTGAATCGATTCTCGTCGACGAGTTCGTCGAGACGGCCTTCGATGCGTCCTCGGGGCGGGAGTTCGAACTCGGAGACGGCCTCACGCATACAGCATCACCCACAGCGCCGCGAGCGTCAGCACCATCCCGGCGGCCGTGTTCAGCGCCGGGAACCACCAGTAGGCGCGGTCGACGGCCACGTCAGCGACAACGATGCCGGTGACGAAGACGGGATAGACGCCGAGAACCGCCGCGAAGAACGGATGGACCGTCCCGAAGACGGCGGCCGCGGCGAGCCAACACGCCGCGCAGTAGGCGTAGGTTCGTGATTCGCCGAGAAGCGTCGCCGTCGTCTCGATGCCGGCCTCGCGGTCCGGTTCGATGTCGGGAATCGCCGAGAAGGTGTGCATGCCCATCGCCCACAGCCAGCCGCCGGCGACGGCGGCAAGCGGCGGCGCCTTTCCGGCGACGGCGGCGTAGGCGACGATGCCCGGCAGGACGTAGAGGCCGTTCGACAGCGAGTCGAGAAGTGGCGTTGTCTTGAACCGCAACGGTGGGGCGCTGTACTCGATTGCCAACAACAGAAAGCCGACCATTGCGACCGCGCCGGCCGTCGGAAGTGTGGGGAGAAACAGGATGCCGGCCCCCCCCGTCAGCACGACGAGGACGGGCACCAGTCGGTCGCCCTGATAGCGGATTTCGCGGTCGTCTTTCTTCGGGTTCGCCTCGTCGATGTCGGCGTCGAATACATCGTTGACACCGTAGAGGAACACGTTCGCCGGGACGAGGAAGTACGCGAACAGGGCGACGGCGAGCGGGCCGAACAACTCCGACGGTGCGTCGGCGGCGTAGGCGACGCCGACGATGACCGGTCCGGCGAGGTAGAACCAAAAGCGGGGCCGCGACATCCGGAGGACGTAGCCGCTCGGCGTCGCCTCACTCGGCAGCAGACGGTCGATTGCGTGGTCGGTCATGGTCGGCGAGTCCCGTCAGGCGTCCTCGATGAGCGCGTCGGCGGTGTGTTGGCCGCTGATGAGACACATCGGGACGCCGATTCCGGGGGTGGTGTACGAGCCGGTGAAGTACAGCCCCGGACAGGCCTCAGAGCGATGCGGCGGTCGGAGCAGCGAGGTCTGTCTCAGGGTGTGGGCCATCCCGAGTGCCGTCCCCTGTTGGCTGTTGTAGCGGTCGGCGAACTCCGAGACGGAGAATATCTCCTCGAAGACGAGGCGGTCACGCAACTCGACGCCGGTGTTCTCGGCGATGTCGTCGAGGATTACATCGCGGTACCACGTCCGAACCTCCTCGGTGTCGTCGAGGCCGGGAGCGATGGGGACGAGCGCAAAGAGGTTCGAGTGGCCCTCGGGGGCGACGCTATCGTCGGTCTTCGAGGGGACACAGAGGTAATAGGCGGGGTCTTCGGGCCAGGTCGGGTCCTCGAAAATCTGCTCGAAGTGGCCGTCCCAGTCGGTCGGGAGGACGAGCGTGTGGTGTTCGAGTGGCTCCACGTCGCCCTCGACGCCCATGTACATCAGGAAGGCACTCGGTGCGTAGGTGCGGTCGTCCCAGTAGTCGGCGTCGTACTGGCGTTCGTGTTCCGGGAGCAGTTCCTGTTCGGTGTGGGCGTAGTCGGCGTCGCTGACGACGTACTCCGCCTCGAAGTCGCCGGCGGCGGACTCGACGACGAACGCCTGCTTGCGGTTGACGATTTCTGACACCTCGGCGTCGGTGACGTACTCGACGCCGAGTTCTTCGCCCAACTCGACGCAGGCGTCGACGACCGACCCCAGTCCGTCTTCGGGGTAGTAGACGCCGAGGTTGAAATCGACGTGACCCATCATGTTGTACAGCGCGGGCGTGTTCGACGGCGCGCCGCCGAGGAACACCAGCGTGTACTGCATTATCTGCTGGAGTTTCGGGTTGTCGAAGTAGTCGGCGACGTAGTCGTCCATCGTCCCGAGCAACTGCAGGCCGATGGGCGCGGCCTTCATCACCTCCCAGTCGACCCAATCGCGGAGTCGGGGGCGGTCGGTGTAGACGAACTGCTCCATCGCCACCTCGTAGTGGGTTTCGGAGGTATCGAGATACTCCTCTAAGGCGTCGCCAGCGCCCGTTTCGTAGGATTCGAAGAGGTCGTACATCGCCTCTCGGTCGGAGGTCACCTCGGCGGTGTCGCCGTCCTTGAAGAAGATGCGATAGTGGGGGTCCAACCGATTGAGGTCGTAGTAATCCTCGGGTTCCTTCCCGAAGTGGCCGAAGAACCGCTCGAATACGTCGGGCATCAGGTACCACGACGGTCCCATGTCGAACCGGAAGCCGTCGGCTTCCAGTCGGGAGGCCCGTCCCCCCAGTTGTTCGTTCTTTTCGAGGACCGTCACGTCGAAGCCCGCGTCGGCGAGATAACATGCGGTCGAGAGGCCGCCGAACCCGGAGCCGACGACGACAACCTCGCGGGGTGTGGACATGTCCTGACGTAGGGGCGGACCGCCCATAAAACGGGCGTGGTGAACGGTGGCATGGTGCTGGCCTCGCGGACCGGACCACCGGTTGGGAAACGTCCTTGTCGCCGCCGCACGACTGTGCGGTATGAACACTGCAGTCGTCACCGGTGGGTCCCGAGGCGTCGGCGAAGCCGTCGCGAGACTGCTCGCAGCGGAGGGCGTCCACGTCGTGCTGTGCGCGCGGGACGGAGACGCCGTCGAGTCGGTCGTCGAGGCCATCGAAGCCGACGGTGGGGCGGCGACGGGGGTTCGCGCCGACGTTCGCGACGAGTTCGACGTCGAGCGACTGATGGAAACCGCCTCGCGGGCCGGCGAGCGCAGTGGTATCGACTTCGTCGTCGCCAACGCGGGCGTCTACCACGGCGCCCCCGGCGAGACGCCGCTGTCCGAGGCCTCGTACTCGTCGTTCGACGACACGCTCCGAAGCAACGGTCGCGGCGTCTTCGCGACGATTCGCGAGGCCGTTCCGCACCTGACCGACGACGCACGCGTCGTCGTCCCGTCGGGTGCCGTCGCCCGCGAGGCGAAACCCGGATTCGGCGCCTACGCGGTGTCGAAAGCGACCGCCGAGGCCGTCGCCCGGCAGTTCGCCGCCGAACTGGGGCAAGCCGTCGGCGTCCTCGATTTGGGACAGGTACAGACTGAGTTGACGAACCGGATGCAGGGACGAGACCCCGCCGACGTCGCGCCGATGTTCCTGTGGGCCGCGACGGAGGCCGACGCCGAAGCCATCGATGGAGAGGTCGTCGGGCTACGGGAGTGGAAGGCGGCGATGCGGTGACTACTCCTCGGCGCCGTCTCCGGCGGTTTCGCGGCGGACGACCAACACCGGGCCGACGGAGGCGGCGGCGAGGCGCTCGGATTCGTCGCCCAGCAGGAACTGCGACAGCGACGGTGCGGCTTCGCCGACGACCACCGCGTCGTGGTTGGGGACGGCCTCGATTAGCGTCTCGAAGGGACGGTCGCTGACGACGCGTTCGGTCGTTACGTCGATGCCGTCATCTCTGAGCCGTTGGGCGCTTCGCTGTAGCAGGTCGTCGGCGTCGTCGGATTCGCTGGCGAGAAACAGCGTGATGGCGATGTCGCGGTCGCCGACCAGCTCCGTGACGAACTCGAGGATGCGGTCGACGGCCACGTCACCGCTCAGCGGGACGAGCAATCGTTCTACATCGCCGGTCGCGCCGTTGATGGCGTAGGCCCGAGCGTCGACTTCGTCGGCGACGCGTTCGACCGACTGTTGGCGGTCGTGGGTGAAGACGAGTCGGTAATCGGCAGCACCACCGGCCTTGCGGAACTCCTCGGCGGTGTCTTCGAGCCCGGAGACGGCCCGCTCTTCGTACTGCTCGCGGGCCTGGTCGGCTGGCGTCTGTTCCGGCAGGACGTGACAGCCGAGGACGGTCACGTCCATCGTCCCGAGCAGGTCCATCAGTCCGTAGGCGACCGATTCACCCTCCAGCACCGCCAGCGGCATGAGTACTCGTGTCATCTTACAGTGCCCCCTTGAGTTTTACATCGCGTGCATAGTAGAAGTACCACCCGGCGGAACCAAGCATAATGAGGAAGCCGAGTACCTGCGAAAGCGGTTGCATGAACAGGATGAGCGCGAAACTCGCCACGCCGCCGACTATCGGTACGACTGGGTAGCCGGGGACCCGAAAGTCGGGGTCGTACCACTCCGGTTCGTCGCGTCTGAGCGCGAGTAACGCAACACAGATGAGGCCGTAGGCGACGAGGTGCAGAAACGAGGCGACTTCGGCGAGCACTTCGACGCGGCCGGTCGCCGTCAAGAGGAGAATCGGACCGCCGGCCATGCCCAAAGCGACGTGTGGGGTCCCGTATTTCAGGTTGATACGACTCGCACGTCCCGGCAACAGCGCGTCCTTCGAGACGGCGTAGACGGCCCGTGAGGTCGAGAGAATCGAGGCGTTGGCACTCGACATCGTCGCCAGCAGGCCGCCAAGGATGATTGCGAAGCCCCCGGCCGGACCGAGGAGTTCTCGGCCGACATCGACCATCGCGGTCTCGCCCGCCAGCGACAGCGCGTTGCTCCCGACCGCACTCGTCGCAACGAAAATGGTCACGACGTACAACACGCCGACGATGACTACCGACCCGACCATCGCCAGCGGGAGGTTCCGGCCGGGGTCTTTCATTTCGCCGGCGACGGTCGCAACCTGAGCGAACCCGAGATACGAGGTGAACACCAGCGCGGCCGTCGTCAGAATCGGGAACGTGCCGTAGGGAGCGAACCGTTCCGGCGTGGTTGGTTCGCCGACGAGACCGACGGCGTCGAGGATGCCGAACCCGAGGAAGACGACGAGAATCGACAGCAACAACGCAACGATGCCGTTCTGGAGTTTTGCCGCGTTCTCGGTACCGGTGACGTTCAGGAGCGTAAAGCCCGCGCCGAACAGCAACGCAATCGGGATGACGAGGCTCTCTCCGACGGCGACACCGAGAAAGCCGAGAGCGTCGACGGCGTAGTAGCCGAAGCCGACGAGGTAAAACGCCGTCGCAAAGACCAATCCGAGCCACAGCGAGAGGCCGACGACCGACCCCGCGAGCGCCCCGAGGCCGCGGGAGATGAAGTAGTAGCCGCCGCCGGATTTCGGCATCGCCGTCGCCAACTCCGAGGTTGGAAGTGCGACCAACAGCGCGATGACCGCGCCGATGGTAAACGACAACGCCGCCGCGGGTCCGGCCCGACCCGCCGCGAGGCCGGGAAACACGAAGATACCGGCTCCTATCATCGTGCCGATACCGATAGCCAACCCCCCGGAGAGGCCGAGCGTGCGTTCGAGTTCGGCGTTTTCGGTGACCGTCGCCTCGTCGGTTTCGACGACCGGTTCTGCGGACGGCGTCTCGCCCTCGATGTTCTGTCCGCTCGGAGCCTCACTCATACGAATCCGACCGACGCGTGGCGACGGCTTAGTACTGGTGCAGCAACGGAGTGATTGAACCTCGGTGCCGTCGGCGTGGGATTCCCCTCATAGCCCTGTGGGATGGTTGATGTACGTCGTCTCGACGCCCCACTCCTCGACGAGGTCGGCGAGGGATCGAACGCCGAACGTCTCCGTGGCGTAGTGGCCCGCGAGGAAGACGTTCAGCCCCGCTTCGCGAGCCTCGTGGTAGGCCTTCTGCTTGCCCTCGCCGGTGACGAGGGCGTCGACGCCGGCGTCGGTGGCTTCTCGAATCCAGTCGGTGCCGGAGCCGGTGACGATGGCGATGTCCTCGATTCTATCGGGACCGAAATCCAGCGTCCGAACTGACTCTCCGCCGGTATCGAGGTCCGACAGCCGGTCTTCGAGGTCAGAGGTGGTGTACGGTTCGGCGGCACGGACGCGCTGGCCGATGGTGACTCCGCCGTAGTCGCCGAACGGTTCGACGACGTCACAGTCGAGGAACTCGGCGAGGCCGGCGGCGTTGCCCAACTCGGCGTGGCCGTCCAGCGGGAGGTGAGAGACGTACAGCGCGAGGTCGTTGTCGACCAACGCGGCGACGCGGTCGTAGTCGCGCCCCGTCACTCTGTCGAGACCGCCCCAGACCATGCCGTGGTGGACGACGAGGACGTCCGCCCCCGCGTCGGCAGCCGTTTCAGCGGTCGCCTCGACGCCGTCGACGGCGAAGGCGGCACGCTCGACGGGTCGGCCGTCGGCCCTGCCTACTTGCAGGCCGTTGGCGCTGGCGTCGACGCCCGCGTAGTCGGCGTGGTTCAGCTGGTCGTTCAGCCGGTCGCGGAACTCCGAGAGTTGCATACCTGACCCTCACTCGGCTTGCATTTGTATTCCCTGCTCGCCTTAGGCGTCACCGTCCGTGACGTAGTCGCTCTCATCGCCCGAGGCGAGCGTCAGGCCGTCGTACAGCAGTCGGACCAACAGGACCGGAACGACCGTTCCCGAGATGAGTGCGATCCCCGACAGGACGACCGCGCCGGGAATCCACTGGACGGCGTTTTTGACGCTGAATCGCGCACGGACGGCCAACAGACCGGCGGCCGAGACTGCGCCGGCGACGTAGGGACCGCCGCCCAAGGCGAGAATCGCCTCGATGGCGACACCGAAAAACAACAGCGCCTCGACGGTCGCCCCCGTCGCTGCGACCGCGAGGCGCCGGTGAAGCGGCTGCTCGAAGACGACGAGCGACGCCGGGTCGGCACTGACGCCGCCGCGGAACTTCGCGAGGAGCGCGACGGCGAGCATCGTCCCGCCGAAGGCGATGAAGCCGAACAGGAACCCGTCGATAATCGCGCCGACCGACGGGACGGTGAGGCCAGCGTCGGCGGGCGAACCGGTGGCGGCGACCAGAGTGACGACGCCGACGAGAAGCGCCGCGTTCAGCGCTAACCCCCGTCTGAGTCGCGGCCAGTCGGGCGGCTCCGTGTGCCCCCAGTGACGATAGAGGCTGACGATTGGGACGGCGACGACGACACCCAACGCGAGGAGGGATACGAGCGTGGAGGGCGGCATACAGTTCCCCGCAGGTCGGCGCTCGAAATAGTAGTTTTGAACGCGCTGTCGTGGGGTTCGGGTCCGCCGTGTGCGGCGGGCTTCGTTACTCCGAACTGTCGGCGTGGGTGAAGACGAACTCCCGGAGCAGTTTCGCCGCAAGCGATGCGGCCTGGCCGTCGTCGCGGTCGTTGACCTCCACGATGTCGAAGCCGACTGCGGAGGGGGCGACCGCTCGAACGACATCGCGCATCTCTCGGGCGGTGAGTCCGAACGGTTCCGGCGTTCCGGTGCCGGGGGCGAAGGCGGGGTCTGCGGCGTCGATGTCGACGCTCAGGTAAGCCTCGCCGTCGAAATCGGGTCGCCACTCGGGAACCTCCTCGGGGGGAACGACGGTTACGTCGGATTGTGCGGCACGGTCCCACTCGGTCTCGCTGCCGGTGCGTGTCCCGAGGAGAACCGCCTCGTCAGCGATGTCGAGGGCGTGGTGGGTCACCGTTGCATGCGAGTGGTCGTTGCCCGCATACGCCTCATAGAGGTCGAGGTGGGCGTCGAGACAGACATACACGTCGGGGTCGGCCGCGCGGAGGCCGGCGACGGTGACGGTGTGTTCGCCGCCGACCACCAGGGGGAGATGGCCGTCGTCGTGGTGGTCACGCAGACTGCCCGAAAGGAAATCGAGGTAGTCGGCGGCGTCGTCCCACGCGGCCACGTCGCCGGCGTCGAAAACGAGGTCCGAGAAATGTCGGTCGGTTCGCTGGTCGTAGTCATCGAACGGGCGAGCGAACCGTCGGACCCGGTCGGGTCCGAAGCGGGTTCCGGGGCGAAACGTGGTAGAAACGTCGAGTGGTGCGCCGACGACGGCGTAATCGGCGTCGTCCGGGTCGGCGTTCGCACCGGGGAACTCGCCCATACCGCCTCAGACGACCTTGCGCTGTCCTTCGTACTCGAGATACTCGATTTCGTCGTCCGGCGAGGGGTCGAGGTCCTCGGGGATGCGCATCGTGATTGTCTCGTAGGTTTCGAGGTCCATCACTTGCATGTCGCCGCCGGAGACGGAGACGACCTGTCCCTGCTTGCGGTTGATGATGGGAACCCAGACCTTCGCGTCGACGGGCTGGGTGAAGTTTCGCTTCTGGCCGTCGAAGACGCCGGTCCCCTCGACGCGGGCCTTCGCGCTGCCGTGTTTGCCGGGCTTGGACGTGCTGTAGGCGTAGATTTTGCTCGGCACGTCGTCTATCATCACGTAGTTGCCTTCCTGAAGTTCTCGGACCTCAGTCTGCTCTCTCGGCATACCCACGGCTTGCCTTCGGTGCAGTATAAACGGTTTGGAAAGCCCCGACGATGTCACGCGCCCGCGTAGACACCATCGACGCGCTCGGCCAGCCCGAACGTACAGGCCCACTCCAGAAGCCGATTGACGCGCTCGCGCCACACCGACTCGGGGTCGGTGTGCCGGAGTCGCTCCCACTGCGGGAGGCGGTCGGCCAATCGCTCGAAGACAGTCTCGGCGGCCAGTGGTTCCTCGGCAGCGTCCAGCGTCGCGACGACCTCTTCGGCGAGGTACACCCGCTGTAGAAACGCCGACCGCAGCGTTTCGGGGTCGACCTCTTTCGGGAGTCGCCGGTACTTCCCGTCGGTCTCCTCGACTAACCCCAGTGCCCGCAGGAACGTCAGCCACTCCTTGGCGCGATCCTGTGAGGGGACGCCCGCCCGCTCCATCACCCGCACACAGCAGGATGTCTCGCCGTCGGGGACGAGCGGAACCGCCCGCTGTATCTCGGCGATGCGGTCGATTGACGGGGCCGGTTCGGGGACGACTTTGAATTTCATCAGAGTCCGAAACTCTCGGCCAACAGCGCCTCGTCGGTTCGGCCCAGCGCCTCGACGCCCTCGCCGACCACGTCGACGGTCACCTGCGCCGGCGCGAACATCTCGACCGGGAGGTCATAGAAGTCCCACTCGTGGTCCTCGAAGATGTCGACGAAGGGCCGGCCGAACTCCTCGCGGGCCGTCGATGGGACCTCATCGAAGCGGTCGAAGCCCTCGTCGACGCTCATGTGGACCTGTCCGCCGTAGGCGAGTGCGTCGTTCGTCCGTGCCATCGCCATCTCGTCGCTTTCGGCGACGGGGGCGACCGGTGCGGAGGCGGTCACCGTCAGCAACTCGACGGGGTCGTACCCCAACTCCGAGAGCCGGAAGGCGGCGAGTTCGCCGGCTCGCCCCGCCAACGCGACGCTGCCGGTGACGCTTGCCGTCGAGAACGTCGGCAGGAAGACGCTCGATACGGGGACGCCACAGCGGTCGGCGATGTGTTCGGCGACGGCCTCGCCGGGTAATTCCTCGCTTTCGATGGCGAGGACGGCGAACTCCGAGGCGTCGCGGTAGCCGACGCGGGCGTACTCGTCCTCTTCGGCGACGAGCGCCCGTGCCGGTCCCGACCCCAGCCCCTCGAAGTCCCCGGCCGACAACTCCCAGCCGGCCTTCTGGGCGCACAACAGCGCCAGTGCGGGGTGGTCCGTCGATGTTTCGACGTGCGTGAACGGGACGCCCTCGATTTCGTCCATGCCGATTTGGACCGTCGACAGCCCGCCGGTCTGGATTTCGGTCAACAGCAGGCCGGCCTCGATGCCGCCGACCGCCTCGACGCCGAAGTCGAGAACGACCGCGCCGTTGTCGAGTTCGTGAACCTCGATAGCGAGTTCGTCGGCGAAGTCGATGGCCTCGTCGACCAACTCGACGGCCATCCGATTGAGACTCTCCATACCGACCTCTCGGACGGATTCGGTGAAAAGGGTTCGTGACTCGGGCGTCACCCCGCGAGGAACCACAGGACGCCACCGCCGACCATCACGATGCCGCCGTATCTCGTCAGCATGACCTTCCAGTCGGCGGGTTCGACTTCGGACCATCGGCGTTTGCTACCGATGGCATCGAGTTGCTCTTCGAATCGGGCCATCCGGTACGGCCAGACCGCACTGGGGAGTCCGAACAGGACGAACAGGAGGGCAATCGGCTCCATACACTGGCGCGTCTCCACGTGCTGTAAAAAATCCCACCAGTCGCCCAGCGGAGCGACCGCTCAGTTCGCCGGCGGTTCCACGTCGCCGCCCGGCAGACTGCCCTGCGGGTCGGCGGTGTCGAGGCCCACGGCGACGACGTTGCCGGAGGTGTTGGGGACGGCGACGAACGGCACGCTGTCGTCATCGGCATCTTCGAGCGGTTTTGCCTCCGCCGGGCCGAACTGGTAGACGTTCGAGTCGGCGAGGCTGTCGGGCGCTTCGACGAAGTAGGTGTAGGAAGTCGTCTCGCCGGTCGCGGCGCTGTCGGTGAAGTAGACGAACTGCGGGCCGCCGTCGGTCGGCTGTTCGACGCGGTCGACGGTGTCGGAGAGATTGGCTAGAACGTTCCACGACCCCGGGACCACGTCGCGGACGAGCGCCTTCTCGTCGGGGTCGGTCACGTCGACGGTGAGGCGGTTGGCCTGCCCGCCGGTGACTGCCGTCGCGTCGCTGGTCCGTGCGCCGTCGGCCACGTCGAAGGTGTTCTCGGCGGCATCCAGTGCCACGGTGAGGTCGAAGTGACTCTGGACGTCGAAGCCGTTGACGACGCCGGGGACGTTGACCAGTTTGGCAACGACGACGTAGGTCTTGGTCTCGGCGTCGTCGGGGACCGAAACGGACACCGACGGGGCGCCGGTGGCGCCCTGTGCGCGGGCGACGATGTTCGGTTCGCCGCGGTCGGTCGGGTTCGCCGGGTCGTAGACGAACAGGTCGATGTGGGGGTCGTCTGCAGCCATCCCCTTGTTGCCGCCCGAGAGGTGCGACAGCGAGACGCTGACGGTCATCGTCCCGGTCGGCGCCTCGACGTAGCCCGCGGCCGCACGGGAGTCCTCGGGGACGTAGAGGCCGAGAGTCTCCTCGGTGGTCGCTTCGCCGGTCGTTGGGTCGCCGTCTTCGGCGGTGAGTTCGGGCGTCAAATCGCGGGTGACGGCGTCGACGGCGGCGTCGGGGTTGACGCGGCCGTATCCCTCGAAGGGGTCCCGGCCGCCGAAGTCGTAGGTCGGTCCCTTCGGCGGATTCTGTGCGGCGTGATACGGTGCGGCCGTGAATACCGACTCGCTGGCGGTCGCCAACAGCAGGCCCTTCAGCCGATATACGTCGGATTCGGTCGTCTCGACCGGTTCCGGCAGCGTCACGGCCTCGGGTCGGTCGCCGCCGTCGGGTCGGCCGAACTCCATGGCTTCGGCGAGGAGTCCCGCGACGCCGTTGACGTACGGCGAGGACATCGACGTACCGGCCTTGTCAGTGTAATCGCGGGGCGCGAACGGTTCGTCGGCTCCGGTATCCGCCGAGTCGTCGGCGTCGCCGTACGTTTTTTCGGGGGAGCCGTTCTTCGCCGCGCGGGCGAGTTCGTAGTTCGAGGGAATCGGGTACTCGATGCCGACCGGCGGTTCCGGCGCGGGACCGACCGGCGGGTTCGTCGCCAACCCGAGGCCGATGTTCGCCAAGGCGTCCGGCCCGATATCGCCGCCGGGGGCGGTCACGTCGGGTTTGGCGTAGGCGGGGCTGGATTCGGGCGAGCCGTCGCTCTGCTCGTCGACGCCGCCGATGCCGCCGGAGGAGTACGTCGAGATGCCGTCGAACGGACCCGTGGCGACGACGGAGATGGCTTCGTCGGCCGCCGCCGGACCGCCGTTGCCGTTGGCGGGCGTAAAGGAGTTGCCTGCCGACGCACACACCAATATCCCACCTTCGGTGATGCGTCGTACGTCCGCGCGGGTGGAGTCGAGTTGCTCGACTTGGCCGAGAGGGGCGCCCTGAAGCGGTCCCCAAGACATGTTGACCGAGCGGATGTTGAACGCTTCTTTGAACTGCTCGGCGTAGTTTCCGAGGTCGACGGTCGGTTCGCCCAGACCCTGCAGACCGACGATGCCGGCGTTCGGCGCGACGCCGGGGTGAAGCGCCTGCTCGTTTTCGCTCACGTCGCCGGGGACGCCCTCACCTTCGGTGTTGGCTGCGAACTTCGTCGTCCCGACGGCGATGCGTTCCAGCGTCCCCGCCGTCGGATTGCCGGATTGAGCCTGCTCTCCGGCGCCGCTGACGACCGTGTCGGTCTCTCGGGGGCGGACCTGCACGGTGTAGGAACCGTCCTCGTCGATGGGATATTCGAGAATCAGCGAGTCCTTCCGGACCGGCGACTCGTCGAGTTCACGACCTTCTTCGTCGATGATGTAGAGGTTGACGTTCGTCCCGAAGGCCGAGGCCCAGACGCTCTGGCCTGCCACGGCGTCGACCTCGTATTCGAGGAAATCGCCGGGCAGAAGCGTCGCGTTCTCCTCGTGGACCGTCGAGGACTCGATGGTGCTTGCGCGTCCCGACCCGGCCATGATGGAGGAGACGTGGGTTCCGTGGCCGTTCTGGTCGCGCGGGCGGTCGAAACTGCCGTATCGGCTGCCGGCGTCGTACCAGCCGAACGTCTTGTTAGAGGGGTCAGCGAAGGGGTCGATGTCTTCCGTGGCGACGGAGGTCTCCCCGCCCTCGTCGCTCGACACCGCCTCGACGTACGTCGCCTCCACGGTGTACTGGCCGCCGACAGCCGCGTACAGTTCGATGACGAACTGGTACTCCCGGCCCTCGTTGAGGTCGGCCATCAGCGTCTCGGGATTGTCGGCGCTCGCGACGCGGGCGACTTCCGTCCGCTCGCCGGTCACGTCGTCGATGCGGAACTCGAGGTCGTTGCCCGGCGGCGTCCACGACAGTTCGGCGTCGAGTTTGCTCGTCGTCTGTGCGGTGAACGTCGCGCCCTTGACCTCGCTGAACTGCTCGTTGGGCGCGGCGAACGCGCCGGGGGTGAAGGTGCCGCTGTCGGATTCGGTCAGCGGTTCGCCGTCGTCGCCGGTGACGGGTTCGAACTCGGCGCTGCCGCCGGAGTCGCCGTCCGAGCGGGTCAACGAGAACTCGCCGTCCTCGATTTCGACGCGGACGCCGTTCCACGGCCCGAGGTCGGGGTGTCGCCCCTCGACGCCCGAGTCGGTCAGCGCGAGCGTCCGGTCGCGTCGGCCACGAATCCCGCGGTCCCACACCTTCCGTGCCTCGACGGCACGCCAGTTGAGGAAGCGCTCGTCGATAGCGTGGTCGGCGCTCGCAAGCGAGGGCCCCGTCGCTGCCGCGAGGGCGGTTATCCCGACGCCCTTCATGAACGTCCGCCGTGACAGTCCCGAATCGTCTCTACTCATGTCGTGGACGAAACGACCGTCGATACTCCTATGAACGTTCTAACAATCGCATCGAAACGACTGCAACCGGCCGTGAATACGAGGTAAATATAAAAGTCCGTCCATGACCGGTGAAACGGACTTTCGTAATCGGGTCTATCGGTCGCCAAAGGGGGTTACTGAATTGGGACTTCGATTACACACGCTTGTCGTCTGTACGCTGCTCGTCGCTAGCGTGGCTTTCCCCGCAGTTGCGCCGGCCGCCGCAGCGATATCCGACGGTGAAGGCGGCGAGTGGGAGAACGACGAAAGCGAGTGGGGCGACAACGACAGCGACTGGCAACGAAACGACTCCGATTCGGTTCGAAACCTGACGGAGACAGCGACAGGAACTGTCGAGAACGCGACGGGGGCCGTCCTCGACAACGTCACGAACGTCACGAACGACACGAACGCGACTGCCGGACCGTCGATGGACGGCACCGACGGCGACGAATCCGTTGACCTGCTCGTATCTCTCCCCGGAGAGCACACGCGGCAATCGAGTCTCGACGCCGGAGTGGTCGGCCTCGATGGTGCGACGGACGCGTCGACGCTCGCCGGAGGTCCAACCATCGACGTGACGTCCGAGGGAGTCGCCGTCGAGGTCGGCTCGACGACGAACTCGGCGCCGGGGCTGGCAGTCGAGGTTCCCCTGTCGGGATCGACGACCTCCGACTCCGGTTCGTCGGTGACGCCGCCGACGGACGCCGATGCTACCGACGCCTCCGAAGTCGCTGCTCCCTCGACAGCGGCGGGGACGGATGATGACGCCGAGCCGGCGGCCGACGATGTCGAATCAATCGCCGTGGAGCCGACGACTGCCGGTGACACGGCCGACGGCGAGTCGGCGGAACCGAACGCCGAAGACGACGGGGAGGCGCCCGCGTCGCTGCTCGGGTCGCTTGCGTGGTTCGACGGCGCGGCGCTGCTCGATTACACCCCGGCGCTCGGGACGGCGATGTTCGTCGCAGTGGCGCAACCGTGGACCGGCTTCCTCTCGGTGGGCGCCACGCTCGTTGCGGACTGGCTGGGGCGGTTCGGTGCGATGTTCCGTTTCGGCCGTCACGACGGCTCCGACCCCCTCGAACACGAGACACGCGAGCGGATTCACGACCGCATCACGGATTCCCCCGGCGTCTCGCTGTCGGCGCTCGCCGATGAACTCGACACGCCGCTTTCGACCGTTCGCCATCACCTCCGCGTGCTCGAACGCGAACGGCTCGTCACCTCCCGGAAGCTCCGCGGCAACAGACGGCTGTTCCCCATCGGGACGGAAAACGAGGAACTGGCCGCAGCCCTCGAAAAGGACTCCAGCGCCGCCATCATCGACGTGCTTCGGCGGTACGGCGCAGCGACCGTCGGCGACATCGTCGACGAGGTGGAGACGAGTTACAGCACGGTGTCGTATCACCTCTCGCGACTCGCTGACGATGGCCTCGTGGTTCAGGAGAAAGACGGCGCCAGCAAGATTACGCGATTGGCCCCCTCCGTCAGGTCGACGCTCGACACCGGCGAGGACGGCGTCTCCACCGGCAGTGGCCGCGAAGTCAGCGCCGACTGACCGACCCGCCGCCGCGGCTGGGAGTTAAGTTCTCGTGGCCGAATCGGTCGGTATGACGCTGAACGAACTGCCGGCGGTCGACCCCGCCGACGGTGAAGTCGAGACGGCGGAGTTGGTCGTCCACGACGACGTGCTCGTGAAACTGTTCGCACTCGGTCCCGGCGCCGCGTTCGACCCCCACGTCCACGACGACTGCGAGAACGTCTTTCACCTACTGGAAGGCGAAGTCGTCGTGACACAGGACGGCACCGAGGAGACGGTTTCCGCGCCCGCGGTCGTCCACAACGAACGCGGCGTCGAACACGGCGCACGAAACGAAAGCGACGAGCGGGCGCTTTTGACGGCGAGTCTCTGTCCGCTCCCCTAGGCGCCTTCGTCGGTTTCTTCGCCATCGTCGTTTTCCTTGCCATCGTCTTCTCGGCGGGCGAGGCCGGCGAGATGGGGTGCCTCGGCGACGACGATGTCGTCGACCGCGAGTCGAACCGCGCTCTCGCTGCCGGGGAGACAGAACACGGGGACGCCGTCGGCGATACCCGCTGTGGCACGCGTGCCGACGACGCGCGTCCCGATATCCTCGACCGACAGCGACCGGAACAGTTCGCCGAACCCCGGCAGTTCCTTCTCGAACAGCGGTTCGACGGCTTCGACGGTCACGTCGTCGGGCGTGACGCCGGTGCCGCCGGTCGTGACGACACAGTCGGTGTCTTCGCGGCCGACGAAGCGGTCGACGGCGTCCTGAACGCTGTCGTAGTCGTCGCCGACGAGTTCCCGAACCACGACGGTGTGGCCCGCTTCCTCCACGAGTTCGGCGATGGCAGCGCCTGAGGGGTCTTCGTTGATGCTCCGCGAGGAGGAGACGGTCAGAACCGCGATGCCGAGTTCCTCAAGGTCGTGGGCGTGGTGGTCGTGGTCTCCTTCATGCTCGTGGTGGTCGTGGCCGTGTTCGTGCGCTCCGTTCTCGTGGTCGTCTCCGTCGTCACTCATGGGTCGGTCTGGGTCGGCCGGCCGCTAAACTCCCCGGGGTCGTCTCCGACTCCGCTACTGTTTTGCACACCCCGCTCCGAAGGGCGAGTATGAAAGCGGTCTTCTACGACGAACACGGCTCGACCGACGTGCTCCAGTACGACGAGTTCCCGGACCCCGACATCGGCCCCGAGGAGGTACTCGTCGACATCAAGGCGGGCGGTCTGAACCACCTCGACGTGTGGACTCGCCGCGGGATGCCGAGTCCCGAGGAACTGCCGCACATTCCGGGCAGCGACGGTGCGGGCGTCGTCAGCGAAGTCGGCGAGCGTGTCACTCGCTTCGAGGAGGGCGACCGCGTCGTCGTCGACCCCGGACTGTACTGCGGTGAGTGTGAGTTCTGCCGGAAGGGCGAGCAGTCGCTGTGTGTCGACTACAAGATGATTGGCGAACACGTCCGCGGCGTCCACAGCGAGCAGGCGGCGGTTCCCGAGGCGAACCTCATCGAGCTGCCCGAGGGCGTCGACTTCGTCACCGCGGCCTCGGCGCCGCTAGTCTTCCAGACGGCGTGGCGGATGCTCATCACGCGCGCCGAAATCCAGCAGAACGACACCGTCCTCGTGTTGGGCGCCTCCGGCGGCGTCGGCCACGCCTGCGTCCAAATCGCTGCCAACGAGGGGTGTGAGGTGTGGGCGACGGCTTCCTCCGAGGAAAAACTAGACCACGCCCGCGACTGCGGTGCCGACCACCTCGTCAACTACGAGGAGGAGGACTTCGCGGAGGTCATCAAATCCGAGACGGACGGCCGCGGTGTTGACGTTGTCGTCGACCACATCGGCGAGGCGACGTGGGACAATTCGCTGTCGGTCGCGGCCCACGGCGGGACCGTCGTCACCTGTGGAGCAACCTCCGGCGTGACGCCGGAGACGAACATCCCGAAGGTGTTCTGGAAGCAACTCGACATCCTCGGGTCGACGATGGGGACGCCCGGCGAGATGGACGACGTGATGGCGAAGGTGTTCGACGGCACCTTCGAACCCCACGTCCGTACGGTGTTGCCGATGAGCGAGATGGCCCGGGCCCACGAGATGCTCGAAGGACGGGAAGGGTTCGGGTCGGTGGTCGTCGTCCCCGACAGCGAGTACGACCCCGACGACTATGAGTGACGGCTACACCCACGACCCCGACGCCTTCGACGAGGACGACGAGTATACGCCGGAGACTTCCACCGGTTCCGATGGCGACGGAAACGAGCGGGACCCGATGACCGTCCACCCCGACGACGTCGACCGTGAGTTCGACAAACGCGGGTGGACGCTCGTCGCGGCTATCTTCGTCGCGTTCATCGTCATTCCGGGCATCATCTTCGCGTACCCGTATCTCGGCCCTCAGCTCGGGCTCTCGTTTTGGGACACGTATCTCGCCCTCCCGATGGTGCCGGCCATCGTCCTCGGGATACTCGCGGTGTGGGCGACAACCCGACCCTGACCCCGCCGCCTGCGAACGTTTTTGAAGCCGGACATGGTATCGTCTGGCATGACATCGACTGGGGCTCTCGCGGAGTTCGCGGTGGGCGTCTCCTATGACGGACTGCCCGAGGAGGTTCGGGAGGCGGCGAAGCGCCGCGTGCTCGATGCCGTCGCCGTCGCAATCGACAGCGTCGGCACCTCGCCGACCGACGGCATCCGCCGCACCGTGGCGACACAGAACGCGACGGGCCGATGCAGGCTGTGGGGTTCGGAGTTGAGCGCGGCGGCCTCCGACGCCGCGATGTACAACGGCGCGCTGGCGTGTGCGGGCAACGGGACGGTGTTTCTCGCTCCCGCGCTCGGGTCGGCGTCGATTCCCGTCGCTGCTGTGTTGACGGCCGCGGAGGCCCGAAGCGCGACGGGCGAAGAACTCCTCGCCGGCGTCGCCGCCGCCCACGAGATTCACGGCGAGTTGGCGTGGCACGCGCCGCTGGACGGGTTCCATCCGGCGACCCACGGCGCCATCGCGGCGGCGGCCGGCGTCGGCCGGGCGCTGGGGTTCGGGACCGGTCGTCTCGAAAGCGCAATCGGCATCGCGGCCGGCCGGGGAACGCTCGCGGTCGACGACGAGTTCGACCCGGTCGTGGGCGGAAACGCGACACACGGGGCGGTCTCGGCGTGTCTCCTCGCCGAAAGCGGCGTCGTCGGCCCCGATGCCATCGCAGGACCGGGCGGGTGGCACGACCTCGTCGGGCCGTTCGATTTGGACCTCGACCCCGGCTGTGAGCGGGTTCGCGACGCGGCCATCCGGCCGTACGATGCCCATCCACACGCCCAGTCGACACTTGAGGCTGCGATGGACCTCGCCTCGGACGTGACGCTCGACCCCGCCGACATCGATTCGGTCACCGTCGAGACGTATCCGGAAGCCGTCGAGGCGCTCGACCCCGTGACGCTCGCCGCCGCACTCGTGGACCGCGATGCGACGAAACGCCCCGCCGCCCGCGAGGACCTCCGCCCCGTCGCGTCGACCGTCGAGGCCCGAATCGACGACGAGTTGCGCGAGCGTGCAGAACGCGGCGAACTGCCCGCCCGCGTCACTGTCGACTGCCACGACGGGGCGACACACGAGGCCGAAGAGAAGTGGTTCACCGGTCACCCCGCACGCGCGGCGTCGTGGGGTGTCGTCGAGGAGAAGTTCCATGCGTTGGCCGGCGACCGCTACGATGTCGAGCGCCGGAGCGACATCGTCGAGACGGTTCGTGGGTTGGAAGCGGAGACGGCGGCCGAACTCACCCGGTTGCTCGATTAACCGTCGAGGCGGACGGTGTTCGTATCGGCGTGTTCTGGCGGTTCGGCGTCGAGGTCGTCGGTCGATGGCGCCGGAACGATGGCGCCGCAGGTTCGGGTGTAGCGGCGCAGTTGCGCACGCGATAGCCCGGCGTGTCGGGCCGCCTCACCCTCCGTCAGCGTGCCGGTCAGGTGTAGTGCAACCGCGGTCCGAACCTTGTTGTTGTACATCGGAACGAATAGGCATACAATACGATATTACCTAAAGCTTTCTACGATACTGTGGGACGAACATTCGTATTTTATCTACAAACCGCGACGAATGTTTTCCAAACCCGCGGACAACGGAATCTGTTCGAGAAGAGCCATTTCGAAGGTGGTTTCTTCACGTTTCGGCCCGAACTCAGAGGTGTCATGTCCGAAGCAACCGAGCGAGTGGTCGAAATCCTGAAGAAGGCCTACAGCGACGAGATGGAGACGGTGATGAACTACCAGACGAACGCCATCGTGCTTGATGGCGTCCGTGCCGAGGAAATCAAAGAGAGCCTCCAACAGGACATCCAAGAGGAGTTAACCCACGCCCAACAGTTGGGCCAGCGCCTCAAGCAGTTGGACGCCCGACCTCCGGGGTCCGCGGAGTTCGTCGCCCGACAGGACACCCTCCAGCCGCCGGCGGATTCGACGAGCGTGATTTCGGTCATCCGCGGCGTTCTCGACGCCGAGGAGGACGCCATCGAGACTTATCGGACGCTCATCACTGCCGCCGAGGAGGCCGACGACCCCGTCACCGAGGACCTCGCGGTGACGATTCTGGCCGACGAGGAAGCACACCGAACGGAGTTCCGCGGCTTCGAGAAAGAGTACCAGAACGACTAACAGCGAGCGTCATACGGATTGCTGTAGTCTTTTATTGGTCATTGCCGACCTGTACTGCTGATAACCGGAGAACCGTTACACCAATCCGTATCAGTCGTCGGCGAAGTCCCGTCGCATCGCGATTTCGAACCACGGACAGAGTCGCAGTTGCCGGTACCACTTCGGGTTCTCGTGGAGTCGCTCGTAGGGAACCCACATCAGCCCCGCGACCTCCTCCTCGTCGGGATCGAGCGTGCGGTCCTCCAGTGTCGCCTGCAGGACCGAACACACCTCCCACTCAAGCCCCTGGTCGAGATAGTAGCGCTTGTACTCGAATTTGTCCGTCACCCGGAGGTCGCCGTACTGGTCGGGCGTGACGCCGAGTTCCTCTTCGAGGCGCTCCCGGGTCGCCTCGATTTGGGTCTGGCCCTCGACGGGATGGGAGGCAACCGTCCCGTCCCAGTAGGTGTCCCACAGGCGCTTGTTCGGCGCACGCTGGGCGAGCAACACGTTGCCGTCGCCGTCGAACAGAAGCGCCGTGAACGCACGGTGGCGGATGCCGTCGCCGGTGTGGGCGTCGAGGCGGTTGACGGGCCCCTCCGGGTTGTCGTCGCCGTCGACTGCGATAACGTCTTGGAGGGCGTTTTCGTGGTCGGGCGTCCCCTCCGTTTCCGACCCCGAGGGGTCGATGTCGTCCGTACTCATGGCTACGAAAACGGGGAGGGTTGTTAAGGAGGCTTCGACTCGTGGCCTACTCGGTCAGCGTCTCGTAGGCCTCGGTGAGTCGCTTGAACTCCGCTTCGTCGCCGCCTCTGTCGGGATGGGCCTCCTTGATTCGCTCCCGGTAGGCGCGTCTGATTTCGCCCTCGTCGGCGTCGGTGTCCAGCCCCAACCGGCGGTAGGCTTCGGCGCGACTGAGCCCGGGCGAGGGACCGACATCCGCTCGTTGCCGGCGTTCGCGCTGCTGTCGCTGGTGTTGGCGGCGCTCCCATTCCTCACGCGCCTGCTGGCCGCGTGCGCTATCGAAGCCGCTTCGGGGGCCGGCGCCGAACCCGCCGCGTCCCTCGCCGGTGCTTCGGGCGCCGGGTTGACTGCGGGCGACGCGCTCCCGGAGTTTCCCCGAGGAATGATACCAGAACATGTAGGCGGCGGCACCGAGCGGCAGCGCCACGAAGAACAGCACCGGCTCGACGAGCGCGATGCTCAAAAGCAACACGAGCGCCGTCATGGCGCCGAAGACGACGGTGAGACCGAGGACGAGCCGCTCTTTTTGCACACCCACAGTACGTTCCCGGACACCGTAAATTCGGGGATTGCTTTAGGGGCATGGACGCTCAACGTGTCCCATGAGCGTCGCTGGACTCTGTGAAATCTGTGAGTCCGAGACAGTCGAGGACGGCTGTGACCGCTGTGGCCGATTGGTGTGTGCCAACCACTACGACCGGACCTCCGGGCTGTGTACCGACTGTCTCGCCGAACTGGGCGATCAACCGTCAGACGACTCCGACCGGGAGGAACGGGAGTACCCCGACGGCGTCGACGAGTATCGGTTCTAATTTTCACACGCGAGGCGCGGCCTTTCGAACGACCCCGCGGGAAAAATGGCGACTCGGGAGCGTTATTCGAACGCCTCCTCGGCGGATGCTGGTAGAAGATAACCCGTTCGTTTCATCCCACGATAACGGCAGAGCGTTACGTCTGACTGCAAACCTGACGCTCTCGGTTCGGTGCCTCGAGGTATGGTATAGCGGTCGCTCCTCGGTATTAGAGTGACGGGGTAGGTCAGCCAGCGGCAACTACACGTGGAAACCACGCGAATTGAAAGGTGGCTGTCTGACCGTGCCGTCTGTCTTCTTCTCTCTGCTACCGCTACAAAACCCCTCCGGTACCTACCGGGTGCGTGTCGTTCGAGGAACTCAGTCTGAGCGCGACGACTTCTGTACCGACCGATTGGTGAATCTGCCGACCAGAAACCCCCATCCGTGACCCGGTTATCGGTATTGATTCAGTCGCTTTTTCAGTCGCTTCGCGGCGTTGCCCGCCGCTCGGAAGTACGCCGTTTCGTCGTCGGCACCCTCCCCCGCGAAGATGATGCCGCGCGAGGAGTTGACGAGGCCGACGCCGTCGGCGAGGCCGTATTCGACGGCGGCCTCGGCGTCGCCGCCCTGTGCGCCGACGCCGGGGACGAGGAAGGGCAAATCGACCAACTCCCGGACGGATTCGAGTTCCTCGGGCGCGGTCGCGCCGACGACCAAGCCGACGTTGTCGTTGTCGTTCCACTCGGCACAGCGTTGGGCGACGTATTCGTACAGCGATTTACCGTTGCCGACTTCGAGGTTCTGGAAGTCCGCGCCGCCGCTGTTGGAGGTCCGACACAGGACGATGACGCCCTTCTCGGGTTTCGAGAGGTACGGTTCGAGGGTGTCGCGGCCCATGTAGGGGTTGACGGTCATCGCGTCGGCACCGAGGCCGTCGTCGTCCAGCAGGTCGGCGTACTGCCGGGCGGTGTTGCCGATGTCGCCGCGTTTGGCGTCCAGGAGGACGGGAACGCCCTTGCCGTGGGCGTAGGCGATGGTCTCCTCCAGCGCCCGCCAGCCGTCGGCGTCCTCGTAGAAGGCGGCGTTGGGCTTGTAGCAGGCGGCGTGTTCGTGGGTGGCGTCGATGATTCGGCGGTTGAACGCCCACCGCGGGAGATCCGAATCGAGGAACTCTGGCAGGCGGTCGGGGTCGGGGTCGAGACCGACCGAGACGACGCTGTTGGTCGACTCGATGCGCGCGGCGAGGTCGTCGAAGAAGCTCATTGTCGGCGCCTTGCGGCGGTGGGGCAAAACGCTGCCGTTCCGCCCGGACGAGACCCGGAGCCGACCCCTATATGTCGTCTGGGCCGCTACGGTCGGTCGTGCTCCGCGCCGTCGCCTTCGACCTCGACGACACGCTCGCGGTTACGGCTCGCGACCGTGAGACACTCTTAGCCGAGGCCGCCGACCGCGCCGACGTGGCACTCGATTTCGGCCGCGAGGACTACCTCGCCGCCCACCGGAAACACAGCGGCACCGAGAGCAGACGGCCGGTGTTCGAAGCACTCGCCGGCGAGCAGGCCCCGGCGTTGACTCACGCCTACCGAGCGGCTGTCGGGGAGGCGATGTCTTCCGTCGACGGCGCCGCAGAGACCGTCGAGAGACTTCGCGAGCGCTACCGAGTCGGCCTGCTGACTGATGGCCCGGACCGAACCCAGCGGGACAAACTCCGACGGCTGGGGTGGCGTGACTACTTCGACACCGTCGTCGTGACGGGGGCCGTCGGCGCGCCGAAACCCGACCGCGCGGCGTTCGAGTCGCTGTGTGACGCCCTCGATGTCGCTCCCGAGGAAGCGGCCTACGTCGGCGACGACCCCGACCGGGACGTGGCGGGTGCCGCCGCGGCTGGTCTCCTCGCGGTGCAGGTGACTTATGACGGCGGGCCGGCGGTTCACACCGACGCTGATGCGTCGTTGTCCCGAAAAGAACTGTCGACGCTACCGACCGTCCTCGCGGAGTTGGTCGGCGACGGCACGGACGACGCGTAGCGCCCGCTTTACTTCCGCGCCGCTTTCGACGAAGACGAGCGTCCGCGGCGGGTCGACGGCCTTCGGCCGGACGCGAAGTCCCTCTCTGTCGGCCACTTCGGCGGCCGTCTGGACGCCGGCGAGGAACTCCACGCGGGCGCGGTCGGAGTGGACGTACACCTCGACGATTCGGCGCGGTTCGTCGTCGGTTTCGAACGCCACGCCGTAGGCGAAGGCGCCGAACTCCTCGGGGTCGACATCGGGGTCGGCGTCGACCACCGAGAGCCCCCCGAGGCTACCGCGTTCGTGGCCGTGTATCTCCGAGGAGAGTAGCTGTGCGATTCGCGTACCGTCCGTGGTTTCGTCTTCGACCATTACAGTTCACCTAGCGCCGTCTCGGCGTGTTGCTGTACGTCGACGGCGTTGCGGTGTGCGTACAGCACGGCGGCGGCCTCGATGGTGACACCCAACTCCGACTGGAGGCCGTTGACCGCCGCGACGGCTTCCTGTTTGTCGTGGCCGGCGTCGACCAACGCGTCGAGGACGCGCTCGAACGTCGAGCGCTCTTGGAGGATGGACTCCTCGGGGGTAAACCCCTCGGGGACGTCGACGGACCCGGGGTCGAACGACACCCGCAACTGCCCGTCGTCGCGTTCGAGCAGGCCCTCGCTTGCGGCCACGTCGACCAGTCGCTTGGCCTGGTCCGGCGAGAACCAATCGCGGTCCAAAGACAGCGCGACGACGAAGGCGCTTTCCCCCATCTCGCGGCTCCCGGATTGACGAAACGGCGCCGCGACGGCCGTCCGGAGACTCATGGCCGCGGAGTGAGGCGGCGGCGAGAAATAGCCGTCGGTCTCTGACCGACAGTCGTCAAAACTCGTCGAGTGCGGACTGTTCGGCCGCGGCGAGAACGTCATCGCAGGTCGACCACGACTGACGGGCGCAGTCGGGCAACCCTCCCGTTTCGGCGACGTACTCTCGCAAGAACGTCCGGGTCGTCGGGTCGGAGGGGTAGCCGCTGCCTACGTCGCCGAAGTGCTCGGCGAGCGTGGCGACGTGGCGCTCGCGGGCGCTCTTGGCGAGAATGCTCGCCGCACCGACCAACTCGTCGGATTCGTCGGCGCGGTGTTCGGCGGCGACGGTCACCTCGGCGTCGAGTCGGTCGGCGACCCGCGACGCGAAGCGGTCGGCGTCGGTGTCGCCGGCATCACACAGTCCGGCGTCGCCTCCCTCGGCCACCTCGGCGAGTGCCTCGGCGTGAGCGTCGACGGTGAGGTCGTTCATGTTGCCCGCGTCGATGCGGTCGGGGGTGATTTCGGCGATGCCGACCGTGATGCGGTCGTCTTCACGGAGTCGGTCGGCGAGTGCCTCTCGGCGCGTCTCGGTCAGTCGCTTCGAGTCGTCGATGCCGTCGGGGAGGGCGTCTCTCGGCGCCCGAACCGCCGCGGCGAACATCGACCCGAGGACGGGGCCTTTGCCGGCCTCGTCGACGCCGAACTCCATAGCGGCCGCTCGAAGGCGGCCGACATAAAACAGTCGTCAGCGTCGTCGCGTCACTGCAGGGCCGCAAGCGCCGTCCGGAACTCCTCGTCGTCGAACTGCTCGGCGAGGTTGACGGTTTCCGAGCGAAGCTTATCGATTTTCGCCAGCAGGTACTGGTACTGGGGGTCCTCGGCGAGCTCTTCGGGCTCGTGTTGGTTCTCGAGGGCGATCTGCTTGGAGATGGCCGCGAACAACTCGCGGACGTTGTCGTCGTACACCCGTCGATGCAGCAGGTGGTCGACGAGGTCGAACAACTCCTCTTCGCGGACGGGTTTCGTGATGTAGGCGTCGAACCCCATGTCGACGACGTCGACGTCGGGTTCGACGGCGGTGACCATCGCCACCTGACAGTCGGGGGCGCGGTCCCGGATGAGTTTCAGCACCGCGGCGCCGTCCATCCCGGGCATCTGTCGGTCCAGGAGGACGACCTCGACGTCCTCGTCGAACTTTTCGAGGGCTTCCGACCCGTCGTTGGCTACGCGGACCGGATATCGCTCCGAAAGCCACCCACTGTACAGGTCCGCTAAATCCTGCTCGTCCTCGACGACGAGAATGACGTCTTCGCTCATGTGAAACCGTGAAACCGGTTGTAACGGTGTAGGGCGTTGATTCGTAATAAATCCCCGGTCGCGGTAGGATTCGATAGGACCGGTCGACCGGCCGTCTCGGAGGCCGGCTGCGAACGGCCTCTCCCGAATCAGTCCCGCATCTCCTCGGACGGTCGAGAACACTCCCAAAACCACGTATCGGGTAGATCACCGACTCCACGGACTGACCGAACGCTGTTAGAAAGTACCCGGCGGGGAAATCGATACGTCGGACGCAGCGTCGGCGTAGATATTTAGAATCCACAGACACCTGCAACAGAACTGTTCTTAAGATGCACACAATAGCATGCGCATACGTACACAAGCGTCAAACGTTGTAAATAGCGCACGTGGCTCCTGCTTTGGCTGATTGACGAAACTACTATCGCTGTGTCGTGTGAATAACAGGATTAACTATGTTATGAAAATCCCTACCGATTTTCGGAGGGCCGACAGGTCACCTCTTGCGGATGGTCGATATTTCGAGTTTCTCGAAACGAGTCGGCACGGTTATCAAATAACTACGACCGCGTAAGCTAATGAATTTGGTTGTGTGCCCCTCGAATACACCATCCGGAACAGTCGAAACAGAACAAACCCCACTTCGAACTATTATCTTTGTAGTATATGCCTCTCGAGTGTCCGGTTCTATGGCCTGAACGGCTGCTTACGGGTGTATAACCGGACTAAACATCTGGCCAACCGAGTTACTACGACACCGGGAGCGATTGAGTGGGCGAACATGTTTTCGAGTATCTCGAAAGTATTTTCAGACAGCAGGAAGACTACTGGAATAGCAATGACCAATGGCTCACGACAAACGGTCGATCGGGCGTTCGAGATTATTGACGTATTGGCCGAAGAGGGCGGCCTCCGAGGGTCCGCGGTCGCCGACAAGCTCGACATGCCCGTGAGTACCACCCACGACTACCTGCAGGCATTGGTCGCGACGGGATACGTGACCAAAACGGACAACGTCTATCGGATTTCGACGCGATTCCTCGAAGTCGGACAACAACAGCGCCACCGCATGAACGTGTTCTCTGCAGCGCAGGACGAACTCGAGACGGTCGCTGAGGAGACCGGCGAACACGTCACTCTGATGGTTGAGGAAAACGGTCAAGGCGTCCTCCTCGCGATTAACGAGGGCGAAGACGCCGTGAGCCTCTTTGCGTATCCCGGCGCCCGGATGCCCTTGCACGCGACGGCACCGGGGAAAGCCATCCTCGCGTACCTTCCCCAGGAGTCGGTCGAGGAGATTTTCGGTGAGCACGGCCTCGTCGCGGTTACGAACCAAACGATTACCCAACGCGAGGAGCTCTTTGACCAACTCGAAACCGTTCGAGAACAAGGATATGCGGTCGACGACGGCGAACGCATCGCAGGAATGGTCTGTATCGCCGCCCCGGTACTGGACAAATCAGACGACGTGCAGGCGGCTATCTGCGTCTGCGGGCCGCGAAGTCGAATCGACGCGCAACGACGAGCGGAAATCGCGGAGGTCGTCCGCCGGTCGGCGAACGTGGTTCAGGTGAATCTGGACTACGCCTGATCAGTTGACGTACTCGGTCAGGTCCATCGGCGCCTCGCGGAACAACGCCGGGTGCATCTCTGCGAGGTCATCGGCGATGGCCGGTTCGAACGCCATGTTGTCGATGACGTCGGCCTCCACGTCGACGCCCGGGGCGACTTCGGTCAGCACCAGGCCATCGCTGGAGAGTTCGAAGACGGCCCGTTCGGTGACGTAGACGACGGGTTGGTCCGTCTCGACGGCGTACTCGCCGCTGAAGGTAATCTGCTCGACCGCGTCGACGAACTTCGTGCTCTCCCCTTCCGAGGCGATGTCGAGGGTTCCGCCACCGATGTCGACCTCCAACCCGCCCGTGGTGAGCGTCCCACAGAAGACGACTTTCTCGGCGTTCTGCGTGATGTTGATGAAGCCGCCACAGCCCGGCAGTTGCGAGCCGAAGCGACTCACGTTGATGTTGCCCTCGGCGTCGATTTGGGCCATTCCGAGATAGCCGATATCGAGACCGCCGCCGTCGTAGAAGTCGAACTGCTCGGGCGAGGTGACCAGTGCCTCGTGGTTGACGGCCGTTCCGAAGCTGATACCTCCCGATGGCGACCCGCCGATCGGGCCAGCCTCGACGGTCTGGGTGATTTCGTCGCTGATATTCCCCTCGTTCGCGACGGCCGGAATCGTCTCTGGCACGCCGACGCCGAGATTCACGACGGCGTCTGGGACCAGTTCCATCGCGGCTCGGCGCGCGATGACTTTCCGTTCCGTGAGCGGTGTCCGGTCGGTGCCGTCGTCCTGTGGTACTTTGATTTCGCCGCTGAATGCGCCACTGTAGTCCTCCCCGTAGGTCTGCTTGTGGTGGGAAGCGGGCGCCTCGACGACCTTGTCGACGACGACGCCGGGGACATCGATTTCGCGAGCGCTCAGCGACCCCGCCTCGGTGACTCGCTCGACCTGTGCGATAACCGTCCCGCCAGCGTTGTGAGCGGCTTGGGCCATCGCCAGCATGTTCGAGGTGAGCGCCTCGCGCTCCATCGTGATGTTGCCGTTCTCGTCGGCGGTGGTCCCGCGAATGATGGCGACATCGAGTGGCTGTGCGTTGTAGAAGAGGTACTCCTCGCCGTCGATGGTGACGACCTCGACGATGTCCTCGGTGGTCTCCTCGTTGGCCTTTGCGCCTTCCTGACGCGGGTCGACGAAGGTTCGCAGTCCGACAGTCGTGATGGTCCCCGGTTTGCCCGCGGCCGTGTCACGAAGCAGGTGGTCCATCGCGCCGAAGGGAAGGTTGTACGCTTCGACCTCGCCTGCGACGACCTTCTCCATCAGTTCCGGGACGAAGCCCCAGTGGCTGCCGATGACCCGTTCGACCATGCCGTCTTGGACGAGATGTGAGATGCCGTTGCCTTGGCGGTCGCCCTCAGCGGCCGGATGATAGAGCGTGAGATGTCCGGGCGCGCCGGTCGCCGCGTATCGCTCGCCGAGTCCCTCCAAGACGTATTCGGGAATGCTGACGGCGACGAAGCCCCCGATACCGACCACGTCTCCGTCTTCGATGCACTGGACCGCCTCGTCGACGGGTTCTACGAGTACCATGTCGTTCGGAGTACCGTCGCCCCCCGACAAACCTTTTGCTACTCGTAATAACTATCATGAATAAGTCTGAGGGACCCCCTTTCACCGCTGGCAGGCCCTGCGATGGGTCCCAGCAGTATCGTATTCTTTAGGACCCCCCGGTCCAAACGTCCGGTCGATGGACCTCACCAGCGAGCAGCAGATGATTCAGGAGACGGTACGGGAGTTCGTCGACAACGAAGTCACCGAGAACGTCGACGAAGCGGACGAGACGCAGCAGTTCCCCGAAGAGGTTTGGGACGGCCTCGCCGACCTCGACCTGACAGGGTTGACGGTGCCCGAAGAGTACGGCGGCTTCGACGCGGACGAGGTTACTTACAGCATCGTAAACGAGGAACTGGCTCGCGGGCACTTGGCCGTCGCGACGGCCCTGTCGGTCCACGGGCTGGCAACGTCGTGTATCCGTCAGTTCGGGACCCAGGAACAACAGGACGAGTGGCTCTCGGAGATGGTCGAGGGACGCCCCGTCGGTGCGTTCGCGCTTTCGGAGCCCCACGCCGGGTCGAACCCCGCCGAGATGACGACCGAGGCTCGCAAGGAGGGCGACGAGTACGTCATCAACGGCAAGAAGCAGTGGATTACCAACGGCAAGCGCTCGGGCGTCGTTATCCTGTTTGCCAAAACCGATAGCGACGACCCGAACACTGTCACGCAGTTCCTCGTCCCGAAGGACGTCGATGGGCTGGAAGTCGGCAAGAAAGAGGACAAGCTCGGTCTCCGGGCCAGCGACACGACGACGCTTATTTTCGACGACGTTCGCATCCCCGCCGAGAACCGTCTTACCGAGGTCGGCGACGGACTCAAGGCCGCCTTCTCCATTCTGACTGGCGGCCGCATCGCCATCGCCAGCCAGGCCGTCGGCGTGGCACAGGCCGCCCTCGACGACGCCGTCGACTACGCCAACGACCGCGAGCAGTTCGACCAGCCGATTATCGAACATCAGGCCATCGCGCACAAACTCGCCGATATGCAGACGGACGTCCAAGCCGCGCGTCTGCTCACGCGCGACGCCGCCCGCAAGAACGAGGACGATGTCCACCCCAAGTCGGCAAGTATGGCGAAGTACTTCGCCAGCGAGACGGCCGTCGACGTGGCCAACGAGGCTGTCCAGGTCCACGGCGGCTACGGCTACACCAAGGACTTCGACGTCGAACGCTACTACCGCGACGCCAAAATCACGACCATCTACGAGGGGACCTCCGAGATTCAAAAGAAGGTCATCGCGCGACACCTCAAGGAGTAGTACCGCCGCTCAGTCGTATTCGTAGAAACCTTTACCGGTCTTCTTTCCGAGGTCGCCGGCTTCGACTTTTCGCTTGAGCAGATAGGCGGGCTTGTAGCGGTCGCCCAACTCCTCGTGAAGCGTCTCCGTGGCGTGGAGACAGACGTCCAACCCGATGTGGTCGGCCAGCGTCAGTGGCCCCATCGGCACGTTCGTCCCGAGCGTCATGCCCTTATCGAGGTCCTCCTTGGAGGCGACGCCCTCGTCGTAGGCGCGGATGCCTTCGTTAATCCACGGCATCAGCACGCGGTTGGTGACGAAGCCGGGCTTGTCGTCGGACTCCCAGGTCTCCTTGTCGAGGGCCTCCGAGAAGTCGTGAGCCAACGCGACCACGTCGTCATCGGTCTTCTCGCCGACGACGACCTCGACGCCTTTCATCACCGGAACCGGGTTCATGAAGTGAATCCCGACGACCTGCTCGGGACGCTCGGTCGCCGAAGCGATGGTCGTAATCGACAGCGTCGAGGTGTTCGTCGCCAACACCGCCCCCTCGTCGGTCACCTCGTCGAGGTCCGCGAAGATGTCCTGTTTGATGTCGACGTCCTCGACGGCGGCCTCGACGACGAGGTCACAGTCCGCGAGGTCCGCGAGGTCGGTCGTGCCGGTGATACGGTCCTTGGCGGCCGTCGCCTCGTCGGCGGTCAATTTGTCGCTGTCGACCAGACTGCCGAGGCTGGCGTCGATGGTCTCGAAACCGTCCTCGACGAACGACTGTTCTATGTCCCGCATCACGACGTCGTAACCCGCCATTGCGGCCACCTGTGCGATACCACTGCCCATCGTGCCCGCGCCGACGACACCGACGCGGTCTATCAACTCTAGCTGGAGCGACATCACTGTCGAGTCGACACACGAGTAACCTAAGTGTGCCGAAACGGCGTGGCAACCGATAGAACAAAGTTCGTGAACAGGACATCTTCATGCATGCGGAAACTTGTCAATCTTCTCGTCCGACAGGACGGGTTGGACCACGAGGAGTTCGTGGACTACTGGTTGAACGAGCATGCACCGCTGGCAGAGGACCTCCCCGGCGTCAAAAAGTACGCCACGTCGGTCCCCGCCGACCCCGAGAAGGCGGCCTACGACGGAATCGCGGAGCTGTACCTCGCCGCCGATACGACCGTCGGCGACGTGTTCGGAAGCGACGCGGGCCAGCGGGTCCAGGCAGATACGGCGAACTTCGTCGACGACGCCGGAGAGATTCTCGTCGTCGACGAGACGGTACAGTTCGACGAGTGAACGCGAACACGCGACCAACGAGCGACACATGACACGAGCACGCATTGCTGGCACAGGGATGACGCCGTTCGGGGAACACCCCGACCGGCCGGGCCGGGACCTCTTCGGTGAGGCCGGGCTCGCGGCACTCGACGATGCCGGACTCACGCCGGACGACGTCGACGAAGTGTTCTACGGCAACTTCGTCGGAACGCTGTCCGAGAACCAGGGTCATCAGGGCCCCATCATGAGCGAGGCCTTCGGGTCGACCGCGCCCGCGAAACGAATCGAGGGCGCCTGCGCATCGAGCGGGCTGGCTATCCGCGAGGCGGTCCGCGTTATCAGAAACGGCGAAGCCGACGTGATCGTCGCCGGCGGGATGGAACGCATGACGAACATGGGGACTGCCGGTGCGACGGCCGGTTTAGCCGTCGCAGCCGACGACCTCTATGAGGTTCGTCCCGGCGTAACCTTCCCCGCGGCCTACGCGCTCATGGCGCGGGCCTACTTCGAGACGTTCGGCGGCGACCCGACCGACCTCGCACACATCTCCGTCAAAAACCACGAGAACGCCCTCGTCAACGACCATGCGCATCTGCAGACCGAGATATCCGTCGCGGACGTCGTCGAAGCACCGACCGTCGCCGACCCCCTCGGCCTCTACGACGCCTGTCCCATCAGCGACGGCGCCAGCGCAGTCGTATTGACGACCGACGCCTACGCCGAGGCCAATGACCTCGACGCCGGGGTTGCGATTACCGGGAGCGGCCAAGGCGGCGATCGGATGGCGCTGCAGGATCGTGAGTCATTCGCGAAGACGCCGGCAACCCGTGATGCTGCCCGTGAGGCGTACGCCGATGCGAACGTCACCCCAAACGACGTCGACCTCGCGGAGGTCCACGACTGTTTCACGATTGCGGAGGTGCTCGCCTTGGAAGCGCTCGACCTCTACGAGGACGGCGAGGCCATCGGCGCAGCGCGCCGTGGCGAGACGACACGAGACGGGCGACTGCCCGTCAACCTTTCGGGCGGGCTGAAAGCGAAGGGCCATCCCGTCGGCGCGACGGGGACGGCACAGATCGCCGCCGTGGCGAAACTGTTGGCTGGGACCCATCCCCGAGCGGACGCCATCGATTCGCCGACCGTCGGAATCGCCCACAACGCCGGCGGCACCGTCGCCAGCGCGACCGTCCACGTTTTGGAGGTGGTCCGATGAGCGACGCGAGAGACGGGGCGTTCTCGGCCTTTCTCGACGCGATCGAGGCCGGCGAGCCGTTCTACCTCTCCTGTCCCGAAGGACATGGGGCGATCCCGCCACAGCAACTCTGTCACGAGTGTCACAGCCGAGACCTGTCGCGAACGCCGCTCCCGGAGGCCGGTAACATCGAGACCTACACCGTGGTCGCCGTCCCTGCACCGCGGTTCAGCGACGATAGCCCCTATGTCACCGCCATCGCGGACTTCGGCCCCGTCATGCTCACCGGCCAACTCCGTGCGGTCTACCCCGACGCGGTCGAACTCGGACAAACGGTACAGATTGCCGTCGGTTCGGCCGGCGATGAGCGGTTCGTCGCCTTCGAGCGACGCTAACGAGTCGGCTGCGCTCCCATCGTAGCCAGTTGACCGGCATGAGTATTCTCGAGACGCCCTGAAAGTGTCTCGCAAAAACCATTTATACCAACGAATACTAATGGTTATCGCTTATGTACATATGCGTTTTAGATTACGTTCAGTATATGAAGTACTGATTCGTTCCTCAGATGAAGGCGCTAATCCCTCGGTAAGGTCGATTGTCGGCGCGTACCGAGTCGGTCGCGTGCCTTGCTGATTTCGCCTGAATGATTTCCTCGACGTGGGCGAAACCCCGCGGCTCGGTCCGTTGCGGACAGCAACCGGGTCATAGAGTCTGCTCGAAGACGACATCGGTGTCGACGGCCGAATCCACGTCGGATTCTGTTGACTGTCTGTTATCCGAACGGCATCCGCTCGTCGGTGTTGAAAAAGGCCACCTCCCCGGGTTAGATTAAATCGGTAACTGAACCGGTCCGCTGATTTTGCGGCGTATCTGCCCGGTTCGCAGGCACCCAGACAACGGTCGGCTCCTCATCGTCCCCCTCGGCTGGCTCGACATCGACGATTTCGACTTCCGTGCCCGTCTTGACGACACGACAGAGATCGCCGATTTCAAGGCCTCGCTCATCGCGCAGGTACTCGAGAGCTTGCTCACGCTTTCGCTGTTCTTCCTTCACGGGACAGTCGTGACGCATTCGGAGCTCGGAGAGCGTCTCGAATTCCGCCCCGCAGGCATCGCAGATGTGCATAGCCACCCTTCCGCGTCGACCGGTAAATCTCTGCGGTTACGAGCGTCGGTCGAAAAGAGAGAGTCGCGCCTACTCTCCTGAAACCGGCGTTCCCTCTCGATTCACTTGATATTCCTCGGTGAGGAACGGTTCGTCGACGCCCTGTACGTCGATGACGTCGAGCGTTCGGACGGTCGCGCCGACGCCCAGCAGGCCGGCCAGACTCGGTTCGGTTCGCCCCTCGTCGCCGCTGATGAGTTCCTTGATGTAGAGGCCACCCTCGCCGTGGACGTCGATGGTCGCGGTGAGGTCGTCTTCGAGTGTTCCGTCGATTGAGAGGACGGTGCGCTCCCGAACGAGGTCCGCACGCCTGTGGGAGACCCGATGCGGCGTCCGCTGTTCGATGGTGGTGTCGTCCAACTCGGCGAGGGCCGCCTCGAAGTCAGCCTCCGACACGGAGTCGTCGAAATCGACGGTCGCCCGGTAGGTCTTCGTCGCGTCGTGTTCCTTCACGCGCTCGACGATGTCGTAGGTGGCGAAGGCGAGGTCAGTCACCTCGACCTTGCCGTCGGTGCCGGTGTTGACGGCTTCGGCGAGTTCATCCAGGTCGGCGTCCCGTCGCCGCGGTTGTTTGATTTCCAGCGCGAACGGCCGCCCGGAATTGAGCATGAGCGCGTCTACGTCCTCCCGTCCGGCGCCGTGGAAGACGGCCTCGGTACCGCGAAACGCCGACAGAAACGGCGGTGCGACCAGTTCCTCGACGCTCTCGTCGAACTTCTCCCACTCCGTCTGGGGAATGTCCCGCTGCAGTTTCCGGTAGCGGCCGTAAATCGTCACGGAATTGCGCTGGACTTGCACGTCGACATCCTCGCCGGTGAGGTCGATGAGGAACTGCACGTCCGGACGCTCGAAGTCGACTTCGGCGCCGAGTTCCGCGCCGACGCGACGCCCCACCTCGCGGTTCACCTCGGTTTTCAGCGGTTCGCCGGCGTCCTCCTCGAAGTCGGCGTCGAGTCGCAGGAGTCGCTCGTTTTCCTCGACCAGCGGCGGGATGCGCGTGCCGACCTGATAGGTGTACAGTTCGGTCTCGCCGAGTGCCTCGACGACGCGGTCGGCCAACTCGTCGAAGCGGTCACAGATGCCCTCACACACCCAGCAATCGGTGTCGGGTTCCTCGAAGGGGTCGTCGTCGTCGAGTGCGACCGTGGTTCGGAGCGCCCGCCCGCGTTCGGCGTTGGTTAGCCCGAAACTGCGGTCGGCGACCGGCCGCCCGAGGCAGGCGTCACACAGCGGCCCGGTCGCGAGCAGCGCGCGGGCGTCGTCGATGAGGCTCATACGGCCCGGTCGGTGCCGCGGCGGTAACACGCTTGCCATCCACGACGGTACCGCAGGTTCCGTCCAGCGGGTCAGTCACCACCGGTTCGAAGGCCGTCCAACTCCTCGCGACGCGTTCGTATCGCTCGCCGGAACGCTTCCTTGTCTTCGAAGTTCGCCGATTCGAGGCGTGCTTCGAGGACGAGCAGTTCGAGTTGGAGTTCGCGTGCCCGGTCGTGGTGTTCCGGCGGCACGTCCTCGGGTGGTTCTCGCGGGTACTCGCCGTCGGCCATACCGATGATACGGCCGGGGGCCTGCTGTGTGTATCGCTCGCGGAAGTCGCGGTCCGTCGATAGTTTCAACCGGGGCGGCGACGACCCGTCGGTATGGACATCACGACCGGCATCGTCCTCGCGGCGGGGGAGGGGACGCGGTTGCGGCCGCTCACCTTCAACCGACCGAAGACGATGCTTCCCGCGGCGGGACGCCCCATTCTCGAACACGTCCTCGACGTGTTGGTCGACTGTGGCATCGAACGGCTCTGTCTCGTCGTCGGCTACCAGCACGAACGCGTCCAAGAGCACTTCGGACCCTCCTACCGGGATGTGCCCATCACGTACGTCCACCAGAAGAAACAACTCGGAAGCGGTCACGCCCTCCAGCAGGCCGCCCCGGAAACCGACGGCCCGGTGTTGGTGCTGAACGGCGACCGCGTTCTCGACGAGGGGATCGTCGCGGACGTCCTCGAAGGATTCGACGGAACGCCCGCGATGGCGGTGTTGGACCATCCGACGCCGACGAAGTACGGCGTCGTTGAAGTCGATGACGGCACGCTGTCAAAACTCGTCGAAAAGCCCGAAAGCGACTCCTTCGGCCAAATAAACGCCGGCGTCTACGCCTTCGGCGAGTCGGTGTTCGACGCCATCGAACGGACGCCGCGCCGCAGCGGCGAACTCCACCTGCCTGACGTCATCGGGACGCTGATGGACGATGGCGAGGTTCGGGCGGTGTCGACGGACGGACTGTGGGTCGACGCGACGTACCCGTGGGACCTGCTGTATCTGACGCGTGAGTTACTCGCCAACGGGCGCGTCCAGTTTCCGGAGCGAAGCCACAACGTGTGGGTCGCCGACAGCGCCCGCGTCCATCCCGATGCGACCCTCCAGGGACCAGTCGTCGTCGGCCCCGACGCCGAAATCGCGGCCAGCGCCGTCGTCGGCCCTGACGTGGCGGTCGGACGGAACGCCACAATCGGCGGCAACGTGACGCTGCAGAACACGCTGTTGGATTCGGACTGCCGGGTCGGCCCCGGGTCGACGCTCGTCGACTGCGTCGCCGGGCAGAGCGTCTCAATCGGCCCCGGAACGGTCGTTCCGGGCGGTCCGAGCGACGTTCGCGTCGGCGACCGAGTGTTCGAGAATCAGGGGCTTGGGGCGGTGCTGGCCGACCGGGTGTCGGTCGGCGGCGGCGCCACGTTCACACCCGGCACGCTCGTCGGTGCTGACGCGACGATCGGGACAGGCGCCCACGTGAGCGGCTGGGTTCGTGACGGCGCGGAGGTGGTCCGCTGATGTGTGGCATCATCGGCTGTGTCGGCTGTGGCGACGGGACGCTCGATACGCTGATGCACGGCCTCTCGAAACTGGAGTATCGTGGCTACGATTCCGCTGGGGTCGCCTTAGTCGACGACCGGTCGGTGTCGGTCGTCAAGAAGTCGGGCGAACTTGACGCGCTTCGGGAGGAGTTGGCTGGTACCGACGTCGGTGGACGGGTCGGCATCGGCCACACCCGCTGGAGCACTCACGGACCACCGACGGACGGCAACGCCCACCCCCACCGCGACTGCACCGGGGGCGTTGCTGTCGTCCACAACGGCATCATCGAGAACTACCAGTCGCTCCGCGACGAACTGACCGAATCGGGCCACGAATTCCGAAGCGATACCGACACCGAAGTCGTGCCCCATCTCATCGAGGCGAGCCTCGAATCGGGGGCCGACCCCGAAGCCGCCTTCCGAGAGGCCATCGCTCGACTTGAAGGTAGCTACGCCATCGCCTGTGTCGTCGCCGGCACCGACTCGGTGTTCGTCGCGCGCAACGATTCGCCGCTCGTCCTCGGCATCGCCGAGGGCGCGACGTATCTCGCCAGCGACGTACCCGCATTCCGGGAGTTCACCGACAAAGTGGTGTACCTCGAAGACGGCGAGTACGCCCGTCTGGACACCGACGGCTGGCGTGTCTCCGATGTCGACGGCCAAACCGTCGAGAAGTCCATCGAGACGGTGTCGTGGGACCCGGAAGACACCGGCAAGAGTGGCTACGACCACTTCATGCTCAAGGAGATTCACGAGCAGCCGCGTGCCCTCCGGCAGTGTCTCCAGGGCCGGGTCGACGAACTCCGCGGCACCGTGACCTTAGAGGAGTTGGGCGAGTTGTCCCTCGAACGGGTCCACCTCGTCGCTGCGGGAACGAGCTATCACGCCGCCATCTACGGCGCCCAACTGCTGCAAGCCAAGGGCGTCCCCGCCCAGCCGTTTCTCTCCCACGAGTACGCCACCTCGCCCCCGCCGGCCGAGGACGCCATCGTCGTCGGTGTCTCCCAGAGCGGCGAGACGGCCGACACGCTGGCAGCGACCCGGGAGGCCCGCCGTCGCGGTGCCGAAACGCTCGCACTGACGAACACCGTCGGGTCGACGATGGCCCGAGAGTGCGACCACGTCAGTTACATCCGCTCCGGCCCGGAAATCGGCGTCGCGGCGACGAAAACCTTCGCCGGCCAACAGACCGCGCTGAACCTCCTGACCGAGGCGGCGACGGAGGGCGGGGCCGACCGCGACGTCATCGCCGCGATTCGGAACGTGCCGGGACAGGTTCAGGAGGTCCTCGACAACTCGACGGCCGAAGCCGTCGCCGAGGCCTACCTCGACAGCGACGCCTACTTCTTCATCGGCCGGTCGCTGAACTTCCCGGTCGCGCTGGAGGGGGCGCTGAAAATGAAGGAGATATCGTACAAACACGCTGAAGGGTTCGCCGCCGGCGAGTTGAAACACGGCCCGCTCGCGCTCGTCACCTCGCAGACGCCCGTCTTCGCCACCGTCGTCGGCGACGGCGAACTCGCACGCAAGACGGTCGGCAACGTCAAGGAAGTCGAAGCACGCGACGCGCCCGTCGTGGCGATTACGGACGGGCAATCCGACGTTGCACGCTACGCTGACCACGTCCTCGAAATCCCCGAGACGCATCCACGGACGGCTGCGATTCTGACGAACGTCCAACTCCAACTCGTGGCGTATCACACCGCCGCGAAACTCGGCCGGTCGATAGACAAGCCTCGCAATCTCGCGAAAAGCGTCACCGTTGAGTAGCCATCACGCCACGGCGACGAGCAGTCCCCCTACGACCGCAAGCATCCCCAGCGAGACACACACCGCCCAGAACGGCACGCGCTCGACGAACCGCATCAGGGCGTCGATGGTGAGATAGCCGACGATGGCGCTGGAGGCGAGTGCGACGCCAGCCGCCAGCGGCGAAATGCCCGGAAGTCCCCCACCGCTCACCACGACGAGGGCGGCGGCGCCGATACCCGCGGGGATGGCCAACAGGAACGACAGCCGCAGCGAGGCGGGCCCCTCGTAGCCACGCAGGAGGAGCACCGACACGGTCGTCCCCGACCGCGACACGCCCGGCAGGATGGTGAGTCCCTGAAACGCACCGACGAGTAGCGTATCGAGGAGTGTGGGCGTCTCCTTGCCGACGAATCCCATCGAGTCGGCGGCGCGTTGGAGCAGTCCCGTCGCGACCAGCAGGCCGCCGACGACGGCGATGAAGACGCCGCCGGCGAGTCCGGCGACGGCGTCACGCAGTGTGAGATACAGCGGAATGCCGACGACGCCCGTCACCAGACTCGCGAGCACGAGGTACGTCACGTCGGCGTTCTCCGAATCGAATGCCGCCTTCGGCCGCCATCCGGGAGCGTTCGAGAGTACGTCAGCGATGTCCTCGCGGTAGTAGGCGGCCGCAGAGAAGACGGTTCCGACCTGTACGAACAGCGCGAGGTCCAAGGCGACCACGGGGTCGACGCCGCCGACGGCGGTCGTGACGATAGAGAGGTTGCCCTGACTGGAGATAGGGAGCCACTCCAAGACGCCCTGCAGGATTCCCACGAGCAGCGCGAACAGCAACTCGGCGCGGTTCACTGCTGGCATCTCCGAGCGTCGGGTAGAAAACGCCGGTGGTTCCTCATGCGGTCGGTCTCCTCGGGTCGGCGTCGGCGTGGCCCTGCGAGTCGGCCAGTCGACGTGGGAACCGAACGGTCGAGCGCCGTCGACGAAGTTCGCCTCCCGATGGCCGTCCGGAATGAATCAGACTAAACCTCCGGCGCCCGGAACTATAGTAGAGGCTTTATATTTCATGAACGAACCCTTCTGGCAACTGGTGGATATGTCCCGATGAATCCGAGCCGAGTCGACTTCATGGTTGACATGGCGTACGGTCTCCTGCTGTTGGTTGCGATCGTCCTCATCGCCACCGGCTCGACGGGAATCGGTATCGCCTTCGGACTTGGCGCACTCGTCTCCTACGCCGTTCACGTCGCCTGGAAGATGGCGCGATTCGACCCCGACTGGATGACCAAAGAGGTCACCGAGAACATCGAGGAGTCCCTGACCGAGGAGGTTTCCGAGAACGTTGGCGAGAAGGTGACAGAAGAAGTTACCGAGAGCGTCGAAGAGAAGGTCACCGAGGAGGTCACGGAGAACGTCGGGGAGAAAGTCACCCAAGAGGTCACAGAGAACGTCGGGGAGAAAGTCACTCAAGAGGTCACGGAGAGCGTCGAGGAGAAGGTGGCCGAAGAGGTCACACAGGAAGTCACCCAAGAGGTGACCGAGAACGTCGAGCAGACGCTTTCCGACGAAATCGAGACCATCGTCGACCAACTCGAGGCGGTCAACCAACGCATCGACCGACGCCCCCGGAAGGAGGAACTCGACGCCGAAGAGGTCGAAGCGGCAGCTGACGGGGACTCGAAGAGCAACGCCGACGACGAACGGGACGACGAATGATTCGGAGCGTGCGACGACTCGAAACGGAGGTGGTCTGAGCATGGTCGAGGTACTCATCGGCGTCGGGTTGCTCGTCGCGCTGTTCGTCGGGTTCAACATCGGTGGGTCGACGACGGGGCCGGCGTTCGGGCCGGCCGTCGGCGCGGGCGCGATTTCGAAGTTCCTCGCGGGGTTGTTGATGTCGATATTCTTCGCCATCGGCGCGTGGACCATCGGCCGACGCGTCGTCAACACACTCGGCCGGGACCTCGTCTACGACCCGGGCGTGTTCACCATCGAGACGAGCATCGTCGTGCTGTTTTTCATCGGCGGCGCGCTGTTCGTCGGCAACTATGTCGGTGTTCCCGCCTCCACGTCGATGACGGCGGTCGGTGCCATCGCCGGTCTCGGCGTCGCGACGGGCGAACTCAACTGGACGGTGATGGGCGAAATCGCCATCTGGTGGATCGTCGCTCCACTGGTCGGGTTCTGGGTGTCGGTGATGATTGGCCGATACGTCTACCCGACGCTCAACAGCTGGATTGCGATTACTCAAACCGAGGGCGCACTCGTCGAATTCGACCGGTCGGGAGTCCTCCCGGTTCCGCAAGCGGGGCCGAACACCACTCGTCGTGAGTTCTTCGGGACCATCGTTTTGGTCTCCATCGGCTGTCTGATGGCGTTCTCGTCGGGAACGTCCAACATCGCCAACGCCATCGCGCCGCTGTACGGCGCCGGCGTGTCGATGAACCCGCTGATACTAGCCGGGTCGGCGGCGGTCGCCGTCGGCGCGCTGTCCATCGCCCGCCGGACGCTCGACACGCTCGGCAACGACATCACCGACCTCCCGCTGACTGCGGCCATCGTCGTCGCCGTCGTCGCCTCCGCAATCGTCATCGGGTTGTCGGCTATCGGCATCCCCGCGAGTTTCGTCATCATCGCGACGATGTCCATCGTCGGTCTCGGCTGGGGCCGGGCGACTCGAACCGCGACGGTCACCGGAAGCATCCGTGGCGAGGACGAGACGAACGTCTCGGTCGGCGCTTTGGCCGCCGAAGAACCGGGGGAGGAAGCCCCCGAAATCGGCGAGGAAGAACCCGAAGACATCCCGAAGGCGTCGGATTTGTTCGACCCTTCGACGACTGGGCGGGTCATCCTGATGCAGAACCTCGTCCCGGTCATCTCGACGCTCGGTTCGTACGTTGCCTTCTGGGCGCTGTTTACGTTCCTCTGGTAAGCGCCCCGAGTGTTTATTCGGCTCTCGGGCGTAGTCGTGGTATGACGACACGCGTACTCGTCCCAATGGACGATTCGGAACTCGCCGAGAGCGCGCTCAGATACGCCCTCGAAACCCACGCCGACGCCGACGTCACCGTCATGCACGTCGTCGGAGAGCCGTCGTCGATGCTCGGCGAGGCGACCGCGTTGGCGTTAGAAGACGACATCGAAGCCGCCGCCGAGGAACAGGCGAGTGAGGTGCTCGACCGTGCCCGCGCCATCGCCGCCGAATACGACCGTGACATCGACACGGTCGTCGACATGGGCCGTCCGGGCCGGGCCATCGTCGACCGCGCGGAGTCCTTCGACACTGTCATCATCGGAAGCCACGGCAGTTCTCTCGCCGACCGTCTGTTCATCGGCAACGTCGCCCAGACGGTGTTCCAACGGTGTCCCGTCCCGGTGACGGTCGTTCGGTAACGACGGCTCCCGCCGCGGCGTCTCATTTAGGCTGTCTTACAGCTGTTCTCTCGGGTGAATCGTTCCATCGGCGAAGCGGTTTTGCCGTCGCGAACTACAGCGGTAGGTGTGAACGATTCTGATGCTCCTCGGCCACCGGACCGAATCCGTAGCAATCCGATACGGACGGCCGACGACTGGGCCGAACAGCGACGACGCGCCCGCGAGGACCCCGGCGCGTTCCACGGCGACATCGCAAAGCGCGAACTGCACTGGTATCTCCCCGAGGAGGGGGCGTGGGCGAGTCTCGACGCCGACGCCGAGACGTGGACCGGCTTCGAGGGGTGTACGCCGATGGAACTCGATTACGACGCCGGATACGAACCGTGGGACGTGGCCTTCGACGATTCGGACCCACCGCTGTATCGGTGGTTCGCCGGCGGCCTGACGAACGCCTGTTTCAACGAAGTCGACCGCCACGTCCTCGCCGGCCACGGCGAGGAAATCGCCTACCACTTCGAGGGCGACCGGTGGGACCAACTGCAAAACGACGGCCGAGGCGGGCCGGTCGTCTCGGAAGCCATCTCCCGACGAGAACTGCTGTACGAGGTCGTTGTCGCCGCCCAGGTGCTCCGTGACCTCGGCGTCGAGAAAGGCGACCGCGTCGCGCTCAACATGCCGAACATCCCCGAGCAAATCTACTACATCGAGGCCTGCAAGCGCCTCGGCGTCGTGTACACGCCGGTGTTCGGGGGTTTCAGCGACAAGACGCTCTCGGACCGCATCGCCGAACTGGGTGCCGACGTGCTCGTGACTGCCGACGGCGGCTACCGGAACGCCGAGGTGACGCCGTACAAGGAGGCCTATGCCGACCCGGCGCTGGAGGAGTATCTCCCGACGGAGACGGTTCTCGATGTCGTCGACCGGACGCTTTCGGACCTCGACCTCTCTGACGAGCAGGCTGCGACCGTCCGCGATGGCGTCGAATCCGCCATCGAGGGCGAGATAACCGTCGACAGAGCCGACGCGATGCGCGGGGTGGGACACGCCCTGGATTCGCTGTCGCTGTCGCCCGAGCGGGCGTCGTCGGTGCGGACCGAACTCGCCTCGGCGCTCGTCGGCGCCGACCACGTCGTCGACGATGTGGTCGTCGTCGAACACACCGCCCACGAGATTCAGTGCTACGAGCGGGATTCCTGGGCCCACGAGTTGGAAGCCGAAGCGGGCGAGCGGGTCCTCGAAAACGCTCGGGACGCGGGGTTCGACGTGGAGACGCGCGAAGACCTGACGGCGCTTTCGGACCCCGAATTCGTCGAGGCGCTGTGGGCAAGCAACGAACCGGAACCGGTCGATTCCGAGTACCCGCTGTTCGTCATCTTCACCAGCGGGTCGACGGGGAAGCCGAAGGGCGTCGTCCACGTCCACGGCGGCTACACGGCGGGCATCGCGCATACGATGTCGGTGTCCTTCGACGTGGTGCCGGGCGAGGACACGATATTCGTCGTCGCCGACCCCGGGTGGATTACGGGCCAGTCGTATCTCATCAGTGCCTCGCTTTCGACGCGGACGACCGGCGTCATCGCCGAGGGGTCGCCGCTGTACCCCGATGCCGGCCGATTCACCTCCATCATCGAACGCTACGGCGTGACGGCGTTCAAAGCCGGCGTCACGTTCCTGAAGACGGTGATGGAAGACGAGGAGAACGTCGCCGACATGGAGGCGTGGTCGACCGACTCGCTCCGTGTGGCGACGTTCTGTGCGGAGCCGGTCAGTCCGGCCGTCCAGAAGTTCGGCATGGAGGCGGTGTGTGAGTGGTACATCAACTCCTACTGGGCGACCGAACACGGCGGCATCGTCTGGACGCACTTCTTCGGCAACGAGGATTTCGAGTTGCGCCCGGACGCCCACACCTACCCCTGTCCGTGGGTGTTCGGCGACGTGTGGCGCAAAGCGGAGACCGAAGACGGCGTCCGCTTCGAGGACGCCGACCTCGGCGAGCGCGGCGAAATCATCATCAGAGAGCCGTATCCGTATCTGATGCGGACGGTGTGGGGCGACTTGGAGGGCTGGGACCCCGAGAATCCGACCGACTGGACGGGCAACCGCCAGCGCTTCGAGGACACCTACTGGGTCGAAAAGGAGGGCGAACTCGCCTACCTGCAGGGCGACGTGGCAAAGCAGTACGACGATGGTTCGTTCTCCCTGCACGGTCGCTCCGACGAGGTCATCAACGTCTCCGGCCACCGGCTGGGAACCGAGGAACTGGAGGGCGCGATGCTGCGCGACAAGCAACTCAATCCCGAGACGCCGGTCGCAAACGTCGTCGTCGTGGGTGCGCCTCACCACGAGCAGGGGCTGGTTCCGGTCGCCTTCGTCCAGACGCGGGAGGGGACGGAGCTGACCACGGAGGTCGAACGCCGACTGGCCCGTCTCGTCAGAGAGGAGAAGGGCGCCGTCGCGGTCCCGGATTCGTTCATCGAGGTCGATGCGTTTCCGGAGACCCGCTCAGGGAAGTACATGCGCCGGATGTTGACCGCGATGCTGTCGGGTGAGGACCCCGGCGACACCACGACGCTGAAGAACCCGGTGGCGGTTGAGGCGATTCGGCCGAAGGCCGAGCGGTGGCGGCGACGGCAGCGCATCGCCCGCGAACAGGAGGTCCTCGACGAGTATCGGTTCTTCACGGTACAGTACAACACGGTTCCGGGGGCCGATGCGGACGTGGCGACGGTCGTCATCGACAACCCGCCGGTCAACGCCCTCACCGAGCGGGCGCTGGACGAACTCAACACCGTCGCGAACCACCTCGACCGCCGCGAGGACGTGGGTGCGGTCGTCCTCGCCAGCGAGAGCGAGGCGTTCGTCGCCGGCGCCGACATCGAGCAATTCCTCGAAGAGGTCCACGAGGCCGACACCGCCCGGACGCTGGCGACGAAGGCCCACGAGGCCTTCCGGAAACTGGAGACGCTCTCGGTCCCAGTCGTCGCGGCCGTCAACGGCGTCGCCTTGGGCGGCGGCAACGAACTGCAGTTGGCGACCCACTACACCGTCGCCGACGACCACGCCGAATTCGGGCAACCGGAACTCCGATTGAACCTCATCCCTGGCTACGGCGGCACCCAGCGACTCCCTCGACTCCTCGCCGAAACACGCGGGAGCGAGGGCGTCGTCGACGCGGTGACGATGATAACGAACGGCCGGTCGGTCGACGCCGACGACGCTGAGGCGATGGGACTTATCGACGAGGTGGTGACCGAAATGACGGCTCGCTCCCGAGCGGCGGCGCTCGCACGGGCACACGTCCGCGGCGAGACGACGACGCTTCGCGACGCTCGGGAGGACCGACAGGCCGCTCGCGAGCGCTGGCGGACGCCCGGCGAGTTCGACGAAGATGTCCTCGACGACTCTGACGTGGCTCGCAACCGCCGGCAGTGTGAACACGCGAGCGCCGGCCGGGCGGCCGCCTTCGAGCGCGCTATCGACGCCATCCGGTCGGGCTTCGAGGACGGCATCGAGGCGGGGTATGCGACCGAAGCGGAGAACTTCGGGGCCGCCGTCGTCGACCCCGATGGTGGCAAGACCGGCATCGAGAAGTTCCTCGACAAACGGAGCGAGCCGTTGCCGCTCCGACCGCGGGAGGTGCCCGGTATCGAGGATGCCGACGAACTCATCGAGACGGGTGAGGCCATCCCCGTCGGCGAGCCGTTCTACCCGGGCGTCGACGAGGTGCCGGATTGGCAGTTCGGCTTCGCCGTCGAGAAGACCCCAGAGACGGGTGAACCGAACCACGGCGACCCACGCGAGGCCGAGATCGAGGGCGTCTACCCGGTCGAAGAACCCGGTCCCAACGAGGTGTTGCTGTACGTCCTCGCCAGCGAGGTGAACTTCAACGACATCTGGGCGGTGACCGGCATCCCCGTCAGCCAGTTCGACAACCACGACAGCGACCGCCACGTCACGGGCAGCGGTGGCGTCGCCCTCGTCGTCGAACAGGGGGCGGCCGTCCGAGAGCAGGGCCGCCTACAGATCGGCGACCTCGTCACCGTCTACTCCGGACAGAGCGACCTGCTGTCCCCGCGGATGGGGCTGGACCCGATGTACGCGGGCTTCAGTATTCAGGGCTACGAGGAACCCGACGGCAGCCACCAGCAGTTCATGGTCGCACAGGGGCCGCAGGTCCACCCGATTCCGGCCGAGGCGACGCTGGAAGAGGCCGGGTCGTACGTCCTCGCGCTCGGGACGGTGTATCGGGCGCTGTTTACCACCCTCGACATCGAGTCGGAGACGGCGATGTTCGTCGAGGGCGGCGCCACCGGCACCGGCTGGGAATCCGTCCGGACCGCCACGCGCAACGGCGTCTCGGTGACCGGCCTGTGTTCCAGCGCCGACCGGGCAGACCGGATAGCCTCGGCGGGCGCCCACGCTATCGACCGGACCGAACCGCCCTACGACGACATCTGGGGGCCGATTCCCCGCGACCCCGAGGCGTGGGCCGACTGGAAGGAAGTCGGCCAGCCGTTCGTCGAGGCGTTCGAGTCACACCACGGCACGCGTGCGGATTACGCGGTGAGTCACGCCGGCGAGCAGTCCTTCCCCCGCACCTTCCAGACACTCGGGGAGGGCGGCACGCTCACCTTCTGGGGTGCCTCGACGGGCTACGAGTTGACGTTCCTCGGCAAGCCCGGCAGCGAGACGCCCGAGACGATGTTCGACCGCGTCGATTTGCGTGCCGGCGACGGCGTCGTCGTCTACTACGGCACCGATACCGGCCCCGACGATGTTCTGGACGAGGTTGGGCTGCGAGCAATCGAGGCGGCCCGCGAGAAAGACGCGACCGTCGTGGTCGTCGCCTACACCGACGAACAGCGGGAGTTCGTCGAATCGCTTGGCTACGGGGATTCCGTCGCCGGCAGTTACTCCATCGAAGGGTTACAGCGCCGCGAGGACGACTTCGAGTGGCCCGAGACGATGCCGGAGTTGCCCCATCCCCAGGCGGATCCCGAGGCGTTCAAGCAGGCCGTTCAGGCCTACACCGACTCGGCGTTCAAGCCGCTCGGGAAGGCAATTGGCGAGCATCTCCGAACGCCGGAGAATCCCCGTGGCTACCCCGACTTAGTGTTCGAACGCGCGGGACAGGACACGTTGGGCGTCTCGACGATGCTCGTCCGCCCGCACACTGGCCGCGTCGTCTACAGCGAGAGCCTCGAAGACCGGCGGTACTCGTTTTACGCGCCGCAGGTCTGGATGCGCCAACGCGAGATTCACATGCCGACCGCGTCGATTCTCGGCAGTCACCTCTCGAACGCCTACGAGGTCCAGCAGTTGAACGCCGCCATCGATGCCGGCGCTCTCGACATCACGACGCCCGAACTGGTCGACTGGGAAGACCTCCCCGAAGCCCACCAGGCGATGTGGGACAACGAACACGACGCCGAGTCCTACGTCGCGAATCACGCCCTGCCGACCGAGGGGCTTCGAACGCGGGACGAACTGTTCAAAGCGTGGGGGCGAAAGGACTGAGACGGATACGTTTCTGACGACGACTCACTTCGGACTCATGGTGGAGTCCTATCAGAATAAGATTCATTCTTCGAACGCCTCTCAGTTAACAACTTCCATCTGCAAACGATGAAAACTTGATATGTAGATTTTTCACCCGAGGGTGGCAACTCCCATGTTGACGCATGCAGCCCTCCAACCGAATTTCGCGTCGACAGTTCGCCACGATACTTGCCACGACGGGTGTCAGTTCACTCGCCGGGTGCTCGAACGATTCCGATACCGACGGGACTCCGACACCGGATGACTCTACCCCATCCCCCACGCCGGATGACGGAGAATCCAGTGCCCCCCTCGCCGCAATCGAACAACAGTCGGTCCCCGTCGAATTTTCGTCTTCATCCGACGGATTCGACACCGTCGCTTCGACCGTCTCGACAGCACCGATAGTCGGCATCGGTGAGAACTCACACGGGGTGGGAGAGTTCAAAACCGCCCCGTATCACTTGATTCGGCGACTGGTTTCGAATCACGGGTATCGACTGATTGCGATGGAAGGGACGCTCGGTGACTTCGAACCGGTCAACGAATACATCACGGGCGGCGACGGAAGTCTCGAAGACACGATGTCGTCGTTGGGTTTCTACTTCTGGCAGACAGAGGGTCTCCGAGAGCTCTTCGAGTGGCTTCGGGAGTTCAACGAGGGGCGCTCCTCTGACGACCAAGCCGTCGTCTACGGGTACGACGCGCAGTTCTACGATACGAACGCCGAGGCGATTCGCTCGTATTTCGAGGCGGTCGATTCGGAGTATCTGTCCGAAATAACGGACAGACTGGAGCCGCTCACGGTGCCGCCCTCGGAGAAGTCGGATGCCGAGTTCATCACCGAGGACCGTGTCTCGTTCCTCGAAGAACTTCGAGAGCGACTCCGGGCGAAGAAATCAACGTACGTCGACCAGCGCTCGCTTTCGGCGTGGCAACTGATGATGCAACACGTCTGGACGCTCGAACGGGGACTGCGGTTCTTCGAGACGAGCCACCAACAGGGGACCGCCCAAGCCGAGGCGCTTCGCGACGAGGCTATGGCTCGGAACGTCTCGTGGCTACGCGATTGGACGGGTGCCGACCGCGCCGTCGTCTTGGGGAACTCAAATCACACGATGCGGGGTTACCGAGGGTCGGGCGAGACAAACGCGCGAATGGGTCAACACCTGTCCGACGAGTTCGGGGCGGACTACTACTCGCTCGGACAACTGTTCGGGACCGGGTCGTTTGGCGTGCCGGCGAATCATGCTCGGACCGAGTTCGAGTCCTTTGACCTCGGCGAGCCGATAGACGGAACGCTTGCAGCGACGTTCGTGTCGGTACCGCACTCGCGGTTCTTCTTCGATTTCGATGACGCTCGAAACGACGCGAAAATCGACCGATGGCTCGGGGGAATTTCCAAAATTCAGTTCTCGGTCCCGAGCGCCGCCCAGCGAGGGTCCGTCCCCCTGCCGGCATCCCCCGGTGACACCTACGACGGCGTTTTGTTCGTTCAAAACGTCACGCCGGCGCAGTTCGTATCCGGGGAGTAGCCGTCATCTCCCTTCGGCTACGTCGGAAGGCTCGCGACCAGAACCACCAGCCCGATGACGAGGAAGAGGACGGTCGTGACGATGGCATACCAGATGACCCCCACTCCGAGCGCGATGCGCCCGCTCACCCCATCACCGTCCGGAGACCAAATGCCGCGGGCTGGAAGCGTCCGGAGCGCCGCCATCGCTCCGACGCCCGGAACGGCAAGGTTCACGATGACGACGCCGCCGACGATTGCGGCCGCGTCACTTCCGGTGACCATCCCTGTCCCTGCTGCGAGCAGGAATACGGCGAAATACGACAGACACTGAACGAGAAGTAGCCCCGCTCCGAGGAGAGCGTAATTCAGGGCCATCCAGCGCGTCGGCCAGACGAACAGTGCCCGGAGTCGTTCGACAACCAACAGCGGCGACCAGACAAACAGCACGACGGCTGCAAACACGGCGACGACGCCCAATTCAGTCGATACCACACGACTACACCGTCGTTTCGGCTTGGGGCTGACTCACAGCTGTGAGCCTTCCTCGTGCGGTTGAATGACGACGAACCCATCGGAGCCGGTGAACTCCATCTGTATCGTCTCACCCGAGGTTTGTCCGATTTCGATCATCTTGTTCGTCTTGAACGACGGCGAGAGGTTGGTGCTCCACGCGACGGTTGCGTCGGGGTCAGTCACGACCGGCGGCGTCATCACCAACGGGTCGCCGTGCGTCGAAATGGCGACCTGACCGGGGCCGGTGAGATAGACGTTGGTCAACCCACCGGCGGCCGCTTCCGAGAGGCTTCCGATGGTGTCGATTTCGTAATCGACCGCGGATTCGAACGCGAGGATGTCGTTGCCGTTGACTGAAATCGATTCGTCGGCGTCGAGGTCGAGGATTTGTACCTTCTTGCCCTGGTCGGCAACGTAGAGTCGACCGCTGCCATCGGCTTCCATAATCGGCGTCCCCTCGTTGGTCACCGCCTCCTTGACGAATCCGGTGAGTCCACCTTCGGCGGAGGACTTCCCGGTGAACGTCATCTCGCCGGTGTAGCCAATCATCGACCCGGCCTTTATCATCACCGTCCCGTCGACTGGGATTTCGAGCAGTCGATTGTTCGTCTTCCGAAATCCGTCTTTACTCTCTGTGGGGGCGTGCGATTGCGTGAACTCTTCTAAATTCATGGCGGCACCCGAGGTTTCGTCATCGGGAATAAAAACTGACAGGGCACTGTTTCACGTCCTGAAACGCTGCAGGCCGTTTGATGTTCTTCGACTACGCACGGTCAAGTGCCCGCCGTGTCGGAGGCGGGAGTAATATCCGACACCGAAGCGAAAATCCGTTCCCTCCACCCCTCCGTAATCCCCCCCATTGCCGCCCTCTTTTCGAGGCGACGAGAAATGAACACCTTTCGAACAGTGCCTCGTCGACGTCTCTCCCGGCTATCTACGCTCTTGTTCGTTCTCGTTGACGTGCTTCAGCCGACAGCGCCTCGATTCGTTCTCGCGTCGGTGGATGCGTATCGAAGAGCAGTCGTTCGATTCTGTGAAGCCGTTTTCGAAGCCACCAGTAGGACGGTTCGGTTTCGCCGTCGGGGCCGAGCATCACCTTCTCGGGTTCGTCCGGTTCGAGCGAGAGAATGGATAGCGACGAGACACCTGCAACCGCCCGGAGGTCTTGGTTCGGTGTCTCGGCGATGTTTCGGTCCAGCCGCTGGAGCGCGCTGGCGAGAGCGGCGGGCGAACCGGTCGCCTCCGCGGCAGCCCGGTCGGCTGCCCGCTCTCGGACTCTCGAAAGCCGGGCGACGATTGTTCGTCCGAGAACCCAAACGACCGTCGAGAGGAACGCCAGCGGGACGACGACAATGGCGCCCCAACCGGGATTCTCCACCTTCGAAACCCGAGTCCCCAGCCCCTCGGCGAGGACGACCGGGAGCGAAACGGCGGTCATAATCATCGCATCCCGGTTTTTGACGTGAGCGAGTTCGTGAGCGAGTACCGCTTCCAACTCGTCAGTTCCCTCAAGCGCTTCGAGGGTGCCACGCGAGAGCACCAAATGAACGGCGTCCGGCCGGAAGCCGACCGCCAACGCTTCGGGTACGTCTCGTTCCGCTATCGCAATACGGGGGACAGGTACGTCGAGTTGGGCGGCGATTCGAGTCGCCGTCTCGTACAGTTCCGGTGCCGCATCTCGACTCACGGTTTGCGCGTCCGCGAACCGCTCTATCGTGTCGACCTGCCTGTATTCGAGATAGCCAACGGTCAACAGGATTATCGCAGTGATTCCGGCCGAAAGTATGGCTGGCGAACCGATCTCGAGGAAAGTGAGGATAGCGTAAAAGACACCCCACGTTCCCGCGAGAAACCCGACGGTAACGGCGACGATTCCGGCGACGGCACCGACCATTCCCACATACAATTCGAGGTGCCTGGAGGGCATCACGCACGGCTTCGAAACAGGTGCTGAAAAACGTTGAGTACTGACTTCGATGGCCGATTCGGGCAGTCGTCCCGTCGTTCAGTCGGTGGGGTTGGAACGCACCCGGTGGACTACTCGCTCGGTGACCAACAGCAGCAGGCAGACGCCGAAGAGGTCGAACGCAGTATCCCAGAGAACGAGGTCACTCTTGGCCCCCGGGTCGACACCGAGAACAGTCAACACACTGCCGAGAGCCAAAAGCAGGAGGCTCAACTGAAAGCCGGCTAGCACCAACGTACGGACGCCGGCGGTGTCCCGCATCGTGAGGAATCGACGTAGCGAGAGGTGGTCCAACGGGTTGGATGCCGTGAGAGGTCGGTCTGCCTCGGCTGGTGGCTGCTCCGAGTCCGGGTCTCTGATGTAGTGCAGCGTCGCCGGCTCGTCGTACGATGTCGTGGCGACGATGTCGTTCGCTCGGAGTTCGTCCAGTTGCTCCAGAAGTATTTCGTCTTCGATATCGGGGAAAACGTCCGTACACAACTGTTTAGCCGAGAGGAACGGCTGGTCTGTCTGGAGTAGCGATTCGACGAGTCCGACTCGAACCGCGCCGAAATCGGTCTCCCGGTCGATTCGCCGTTCTATCCATGGCGGGAGGGCGGACATGGCAAAGCCCCCTCGTCTCCAGAACGGGATAAATCGGTGCGGAGATTCCGCGGCCACTGGCCGGCAATCGGCGCGCGTACAACGGCGTACGACGCGTACTGAAGGCATCGCGTCGGCGTAAACCGGGTGACTCCTGAACAGCAGACAGCCAGATACTTGTCTCGGCCAATCCGCATATTCGGTCGATGGTCCTCCTCCAGACCGTACAGCACTACAGCCCTCCCGCGGAGACGATAGCCGTCATCGTTGCGAACGCGGTGCCACTCGTCGGCGTCGTCTTCTTGGGCTGGGACCTCGCGGCCCTCGTCTTTCTGTACTGGTTCGAACTCGGTATCCTCTCGTTTTGGGCACTCCTTCGAGCGCTGTTTGCCGGCCGCCCCTCGGAACTCGATGGTGACCCACTGATTGCGGGTGCGGTGGCGAGGAAGCGAACGACGATTCGGCTTCCGGTTACAGCCGTCGGAATCCGGCTTTCGACGCTGCCCGTCATCGCCGTCGCCATCCCCATCCTCACGCTCGTATGGTTTTTTGCGGGTGTCGTGACCGTCGGCGTGGTCGGGACCGAGACGCCCGACCCTGACGCACTGGCGATGGTGGTACTCGCCGGCTTCGGCATCTTTTGCAGCGAAGGGGCCTCGACGCTTGTCGAGTACTTCTACCGAGGGGGCTACCGCGAGCAGAGCGCTCAAACCGCGATTCAGGGCGTTTTCATCCGCGGCGCGGTAATCGGTGTCGGCGGAATGTTGACGGCGGTGTTCGTCGGACTCAGCGCGGGGGCGGTCGAGCCTGACGACCCCCTCACGGCCGTCGACCCGACCGTCGTCGGCCTCCCACTTCTGGTCGGTATCGTCCTCGTGAAATTCGGGTTCGACCTCGGGGGACTGTACCGCGAACGACTGGTCGCTTTCGACGAGGCGTCGTACTTCGAACTCGGATGGGCGTACGAACCTCCATCTGAGGACTCCGTTCTCCCGGCCGAGACCGTGACCGAACGACTGCGCCCGACGGGCGTGGGCAGGGCCGTCGGCGGCGTTTCGGCCTCGAACATCCGACGCCATCCGGGCGCGTTAGGCGTCGGTGGCTTCATCCTCCTCGTGTCGCTGCTCTTCGTCATGGGTGGCGTCTGGGATACCGTGCTTGTCTTGGTGGCACTAGCTCTCGTCGTTCCAATGATGCTTCTCACGCTCGATTACTGGTTGCGGTACGGGGGCATCGAGTATCGGGTGTCGGGAGACGCAATCGTCGCCTACGACCGACTGTTTCGGACGCGATTGTGGCGAATCGAACCGTGGGACGAAAGCGGCTTGCGAATCGAGCGGGGGCGGCTCCACGGACTGCTCGACACGTCGACGGTCGTTATCGAGTGTTCCGACCGGGATATTCGGCTTCCACACGTTCGGAACCCCGACCCGATTGTCGACGTGTTCGACCGCCGTGTCAGCGGCGTCTAAGAGGAAAGCGGCGTACGAACGGCACTCGGGCGATTCGGTCGGGGTCTCCCTTGGACGTTCTCATAGCAGGCCGAGTAGTTCAACAACCACGTTGACAACCTTGTCTAGCGCCCCTCGCTTCTCGTCATCGTCCTCCGACGACACGGTATTGTCGTTGTCTCTCATATTCTACGTTTCGTGTTTTGTACGCCTACGCTCGGCGAGGGCTTACCCTGGACGATACGCTGACGGTCGTTTTCGGCGTCGACGGTCACATCTCTGCTGAACACCGTGACCGGTCGAGAGACACCTCGAAGGAACCGTCGACGAATTCGACGGTGACCGCCTCGAAGGTCGCGACGTACGTCTCACAGTGGTGGCCGTCCGGGTCGTGTCGCTGCCGCGTCTCGATGAGGCCGTGTTCCCGGAGGCGGTCGATGCGTCGATACGTCGTCGCTTTCGAGGTGTCACAGCGGTCCATCAAATCACGCGCCGACAGCGGTTCGTCGCTCGTGTGCCGGAGGATGGAGCGTGCGTACTCGTCTTCGAGGAGGGCTGCAATTCCCTCTAGGTCGACTTCGGGTCCTGCGTTCCGAGGGCTGCCTCGCTTCGGAGCGGGGTGTGCATTACTCATCGTTCGACACGAGTTCGGGGACCAGTGGGTACTTCCAGGCCGTTCCGAAGATGGCCTTTCCCGTCGCGATAAACGGGAATATCAAGCCGAGGAACGAGGCGATGATGAACACGAACGCGGAGACGATAGCCACCACTGATACGACGGTATCCAACGGGGCGGGAAGCGTTATGAGCTCTATCGTTCCTCCCGTCCCGGTTTCGAGTTCTTCGGCACCGAACAGGAAGGTCACGAGGGTGATGAGTGCGAGAATGGTTATGGATAGATGCCAATTCAGCGCGTGCCGTGCGTTCTCTTTGGTGAATTCGTGACTCGAAGCCAGGTATACGATGCCGGCTCCGACGATACCGGCTCCGAAGAGGCCGGTCAGCAAACCGAAGATGTGGACCAATATTCCGGTAATCGGGCGTTGCTCTAGGAGGTCGGGCGATGATGTCGTTTCTGTCATTTCGTGGGGGAGGGTATTCGCGTCTCGATTCTTTCAGTGCGATACGGTTGCTCAGTCATCAGTCAGTTCCGAACCAGTCTTTGCTACGAATCCAACGCGCGATTCGTTCGCCAATCAACAGGAGCAGACAGATGCCGAAGAGGTCGAAGGCGGCGGCCAGCAGTCGGCTGTCGCTTTGTGTTCCCGCGTTGACTCCGAGAACGAGCGCGACGGCACCGAGTGCGAAAAGCAGCAGACTGAGTTGAAAGCCTGCCAGTACGAGCGTGCGGATTCCAACGGTGTCTCGAAAGGTGAGAAATCCGCGAAGGGAGAGCCGGTCCAGCGGGGACTCGCTGGTCAATGCGCGTTTGCCTTCGGGTGAGAGCGGCCAATCCGACTCCCGGTGGTCGATGTAGTACAGCGTAATCGATTCGGGATACGTCTCGGTCGCGACGACGTCGATTTCCTGTAACTCCTTGAGTCGGTTTCGGACCGTTCCTTTTCCGACGTCCGGTTTCACACGCGCTTGGAGCTGCCGAATCGAGAAGAACGGTCGATTTGCCTCTACCATCGTCTCGACGACGTGCTCTTGGGTGAGCGTGTTGTTGAGGTTTCGATCGATGCGTTCCTCGATCCATGTCGGCGTCTCTGACACAGCATCCTCGTCTGTGGGTGCTGGGGTAGTAAAACCGGGAGCGATTTTCGCGGTCGCTGGGTGCGATTCGACGGGCGCCCAACGGGATTCGACTGCAGTTGAAACGGATAACCGCCGATTAAACGATGGCTTAATGACTACTATTGGAGTTCGAGACCGAAACGGCGAGCGAGGAAAACCGGAGGTGGCTGCCGTTCAGCCCCCTGCGGTAGTTCAGTTCTCCGGTGCGGTATCGATTCGAGTAATCTCCTCGGAGTCGCTTACCTCCTCGTCGCCTTCGATTTCAATCGTGAACGTTCCGTCACCGCCACGTTCTATCGAGCTCTCGTTGAGCTGGACCTGTTGGAGCTCATCGGAGCTGATTCGCGTGGCGTTCGCGTCGCTGTCGGCCCGTTTCTGGGCATCTGCGGTTTCGATGTCGTAGTTGCTCCCATCGATTTCGATGGCGTTGGAGGCGTTGAGCCGGACGGGTTCGTGCGTCCGTGTGACGACTCCGTCCGTGAGGTCGACTTCGGCGATGACTCGCGTGTCATCGGGGGCGTCGACTGGTGCCACGTGGACGGACACCGAGTCCTCGTCGAACGCCGAGGCCCAGAGCTTGAAGTGGACGCCTGTGTCGTCGTCGAAGTAACTCCGTACGGTTTCGTTCGCCCACGCCGCCTCGAGGGCGCGGTCGGCTTCTTCCTCGCTCAACTCGTCGGGATTGACATTCTCGACGGTGTGGTCGTTCGGTAGTTCGGTTTCTGTCGATTCATCGGTCGGGGTGTCCAGGGTCGCGCCGACGACACCGCCTGTACTGAGGGCAAGCAGTGCGGCGACCGCCAGGACGGCTAGTTTGTGTCGCATCGTGTTCGTTCACCTCATGTGAGAGCCGCCACGCCCGGCCGGGGATACGGTAAATCGACCGTCTACCCCTCGCAAACCGTTCGAAATCAGCGAGGGTTCGGGTCCGCCGGTGGGGTGGTGCTCTCGTCGTACCCTTCGAAGAAAGACCTGAAAGTGTTTGATTGGAAATGTGTTCCGAAGCGGTTTCGGAAGCCGTTTCAGCGGCTGTAGCGGCTACGTGAGAACAACGACGTTTCCCATCCCTCGTCGTTTGCGCTCGAGTAGGTCCTTGCTTTCGAGGGTATCCAGTGTCCGGCTGACCGTCGCCTTCGAGAGGTCGGTTTTCTCGACGATGTCACGCTGGGGGAGTTTCCCACCGGCGTCCCGAACAATGGTGAACACGGTCTTTTCGTTGTTGTGCAAGCGCTCGATCGTCTCGTCCCAAGCTTCGGACTGTGGTTGAGCGATACCGTCACCGTCGCCCCGTACGGCGTCCGCGTTGTCGGTGCTCCGGACAGGCGTCGCCGTCCGGTGACGCTCTCGCGTCTCGGTGTTCACTTCCCGAGGGCGGTCTTCGAGGAGGAGGTAGGCACCGCTCCCGCCGAGGAGTGTTGCTGCGACGGCGACGACGGCGACTTCGGGGTACGTGAAGTATTCGCCTAACTGGGTGGTTTCTGCGCCACTTTGCCCGAGCGAGACCACGACTGGTGTGGGCGTAATCAACTGGAGGGCAAGGACGAGCGTCGCAGCAACGAAGAGAATCGCTGCGAGCAGTCGCTTGCCGTGGAGGGCCGGCACGTCCATACCGATACGTCTCTCGCGGCACCGTTTAATGAGTATCGCTCTCTCGTCGAAAAACGGGCGTGAAACACCTGTGAAACGCCTTTCAAACCGGTTTCCAACGCGTTTCAGCAGAGCATTGATTTGGTGTTTCATCGAATACTGTACATAACGATGACTGACCTGCGCGCACGTCTCGCTCTCCTCGCTGGGCTTGCTCTCCTCGGGGTCGGCCTCGCGGTTACCGGAGCCACTGTCGACGCGACTGATTCCTTCCGAGACGCCGAGTCGTCGCCGGCGTTCGTCGTCTCCGAACAGAACGTCACCTTCGAAGACGGCGACAAGCAGACGACTGTCGTCGGCAACATGGAGCGGGTCGACAGTCTCGAAGTGAAACGAACCAATGGCCGGCAGTACACGGTTCACACGGCGACTGCCGACCCGGTATCCCCCGCCGAGCGTCGACGGGCCAAGGAAATCGCCCGGGACAACGAGACCATTCAACGGTCTCTGGCGAAGTTGCATCGCTACGAACTCACCGTCGACCCGATTCACAAGCTGACAGCGGAGTCTTCGGTGCGTCTCAACGGCACCGCCTCGGCAGGTGATGTGGAAAGTGACAACGGCACCACTTACACGTTCGATGTGACGAAGTCCGATGGAAGCGTCGTCGTCGACCGAGACCCCGACTACGTCGACGGCGAAGTCGCTGTCAGAGTCTCTAATCCGGTTGCTGACGAACTGTACTTCAGTGTTATCGTCGACCTGGAAACGAACGAAGTCGTCGATACGACCGGATGGACTGACGGCTGAAGCGAGTGGGCGCTCGTTGCGTCTCGGGAATACTGGCTGGTTTTATAATCCACTGGTGTCAAGTTCGCACTGATGCCCTCCCCGAAGCCCGATTCGATTAGTCCGAGCAGCGTTTTGCTCTTGGCCCTCCTCGCGTTCGTGCTCACCATCATCGCCGTGTGGCTGAGGTAACTGCCTGAAACGAACCGCTCGGAGTGAACGGCGCTCGTTACGGTTCCGTGAACACCGGTGAGCCGCCGAATTCGTATCGACGAGCATCGCCCCAGTCCGTCTCGACTACCTCGTAGTCGGCGTCGCCGTCGACGATGCGTCGAAGCCCGTCTTCGAGTCGGTCGAGAATCGCCAACTCCGCACCGACGAACGGCGGGTTGTGACTCGTGAGCAACGTCTCGAAGACGCCGGCGTCTCGCAACTCGCGGAGTCGCTCGAACGTCTCCAGATAGGCGTGTACGTCACCGCCTTCGAGATGGACGTACAGGCCCTCCTCGACGTGTATCACGTCACCGCCGTAGAGGATGCCTGACTGGCGGTCGAGAAAGCCCAACTGCCCTGGCGAGTGCCCCGGGAGGTGGAGGCTTTCGAGCGTTCGGCCACCGAGGTCGAACGTCTCATCGCCCGACAGCGGCGTCGGGGTCTCGACCGGTTCGATGGCGTAGTCGTCGGCGTCGAAGCCGTCGGGCAACGCCTTGCCGGCGGCCTGCCAGCGTCTGAGGAAGTTCGCCGGACGCCCGAGGAACTCCTCGGAGCGACCGTCGAGTGCGACCCGACCGGCCGGCGAGCGTTCTCGTTCGTGGATGCGAACGTCGTCGAACTGCGCCGCGTTGCCGATGTGGTCCCAGTGCCAGTGGGTGAGCAACAGCGTGACGGGGGTGTCGACCAACCCCTCCACGAGCGCACGGAGGTCACCGACGCCGATGCCCGCATCGACGAGATACGACCGCTCCGCTCCGGCGGCCAGATACATCCCGTAGTAGGGGCCTTCCAAAATCCGGTAGGTGCCGTCAGAGATGGCCTCGGTGTCGTACCACTCGTCGGTGCTGTTCATTGGCATAGAGAGGCGGCGGACTCCCTTGACAGTTTTCGCTCGCGAACACGGCCCCCCAAGGGCGTCGACCGGCTTGGCCGTTCTCAGTATTGTGGATTTTGAGAAATACTTTTGACGCTGCCGCGTGAAGTATGACGTATGGGTGATACATTTGTCGTCATCGGCGGAGACGCAGCGGGAATGAGCGCGGCGAGCAAGGTCAAACGCGATAACCCGGAGATGGACGTCGTCGTCTTCGAGAAGGGCGAGTGGGTATCCTACGCCGCCTGCGGGATGCCGTACTACGTGAAGGGCGCCGTCGACGACATCGACGACCTCGTCACCGTCACGCCCGAGGAGTTCCGCGAAGAGCGCGACGTGGATTTGCGGACCGGCCACGAAGTCGTCGGTATCGACCCGGAGAGACAGACGGTCACCGTCGACGACGGCACGGAGACGTTCGAACAGTCCTACGACTCCCTCCTCGTCGCGACGGGTGCGACCGCAATCGAACCGCCGTTCGACGGGATGGACCTCGACGGCGTGTTCACCATCCACGACATGGACGAGGCCGAGGCCATCGAGACGTACGTCAGCGAGCACTCCCCCGAGACGGCCGCCATCGTCGGCGGCGGCTACGTCGGCATCGAGATGGCGGAGGCGCTGGCCGAACGCGGCGTCGACGTTCGCATCTACGAGATGCTGCCGCACGTGCTCCAGCCCTTCGGGGAGACGGTCGCGGAAACCGTCGAAGAGCACCTGCGAGAACAGGGCGTTGGCCTCCACCTCGAAACTGCCGTCTCCGGGTTCGACGGCGACGGCTCCGTCGAGGTCGTCGAACTCGAAGACGACACTCAGCCAGCCGATATCGCCATCGTCGGGGTCGGCGTCGCACCGAACGTCGACCTCGCAGAGGACGCCGGCATCGAGTTGGGGCCAACCGGCGCCATCGCGACCGACGACTACGGCCGCACGAACCACGAGAACGTCTACGCCGCGGGCGACTGTGCGGAGGCACGCCACGTGGTGACCGGCGAACCGGACCACGTCCCGTTGGCGCTGACGGCCAACCGCGCCGGCCGCGCCATCGGACAAACGATTACCGGGTCACCGACGCCGACGGGCGACATCGCCGGGACGGCTATCGTGAAGGCCTTCGACCTCGGTGCGTCCCGGACCGGGCTTATCGACGAAGAGCGAGCACGTGATGCCGGGTTCGACCCTGTCTCGGTGACGATTTCGGCGGCCTCGCGGGCACACTACTACCCCGACGGCTCGGAGCTGACCGTCACGCTAATGGCCGACCGGGAGTCCGGTCGCGTCCTCGGCAGTAGCCTCGTCGGCGAAGAGGGCGTCAAACGCATCGACACGGTCGCGACGGCCCTCACCGCGGAGATGACCGTCGAGGAACTGCAGAACGCCGACCTTGCGTACGCGCCGCCGTTCAGTCCGGTGTGGGACCCGGTGCTTACCGCGGCAAAGGTCCTGCAGGGCAAACTGGACTGAGCAATCGAGGCCTGATAACGCGAGGTGTCACCTCGAGTGAACCCTTCGTATCGCGATACTAGCACTCACTTCGGTTCGATAGAATTCCGCAAATAGAACAATACTGTCGAATCCTTTTTGTCCCTGCGGTGAGATTGACTCGGTAGAACCATGTCTTCCGTCCCCGAGATGACGCCCGAGGACCTGTACGAGCACATTGAGGCGGGTAAACCGGTCACGGTCGTCGACGTGCGCCAACCGCACGAGTACGAGAAGTGGCACATCGAGGGGCCGAGCGTCGAGACGGTGAACGTGCCCGACCGGACGCTGACCCAATCGGACCCCGCGGAGGTGCTGGCCGACCATCCGGCCGAGACAGTCGTGACCGTCTGTGGGACGGGAAAAATCAGTCGCGAGTCGGCGCGTCACCTCCGGCGGGCCGACGTCGACGTCCGAAATCTCGCTGGCGGGATGGAGGCGTGGGCGGACCTCTCGGTGTACACGGAACTGACGACGGACGCCGATGCGACGGTGCTGCAGTTTCGGCGCCCTTCCAGCGGCTGTCTGGCGTATCTCGTCGTCTCCGGTGACGAGGCGGCGGTCATCGACCCGCTGTCGGCCTTCGCCAAGGAGTACGTCGACGTTGCGGCCGATTACGGGAGCGAACTCGTCTATGCCGTCGACACGCACGTCCACGCCGACCACGTCAGCGGCGTCCGAGCACTCGGTGAACACACCGACGCGACTGCGGTTGTCCCCGCGGCCGCGGTCGACCGCGGCATCGACTACGACATCCCCTACGAGACGATTGCCGACGGTGAGACGCTCGAAGTCGGGAACAGCACGATTGAAGCGATTCACACGCCCGGACACACCTCGGGGATGACCGCCTACTACGTCGACGAGGCGGTCCTGCTGACCGGCGACGGCTTGTTCGTCGGCAGCGTGGCCCGGCCGGACCTCGAAGCCGGCGCCGACGGCGCACCGGAAGCCGCAGCCCAACTGTATCAGTCGCTGCAACAGCGGGTTCTCACGCTGCCCGACAAGACGCTCATCGCGCCGGGACACCACGGGACCCACGCCGAACCGGCTGCCGACGGCAGTTACACGGCCCCCCTACGCGATGTCGTCGAGCGACTCGACATCCTGTCGCTGCCCGAAGCGGAGTTCGTCGAGGCCGTCCTCGCCGATATGCCGCCGCGGCCTGCGAATCACACCCAGCTCATCGCGACGAACCTCGGCCAACGCGACATCCCACGACAACGCGCCCTGCAACTCGAACGCGGACCGAACAACTGTGCGGCGACGGCCGACTGACAGACGCGTCACACCTGCCGGGGCGGGCGACACGTGGGCGTCGTCCACCGACCGGAAAAGAAACTAATACCGTTCCGAATGTCTGTTCTATCATGGGTGGGAGTACCACACCGTTCGTCGAGGACCGTCCGGTCGTTGCGTTCCTCCTCGGCGCGTACCTCTACCTCTTCACCGTTTGCCGACACGACACGAGCGCCGAAACGGAGCGTGTGCGGATTCTTTACCTTCCCGACACGAGTGGGGAGTATGACTGCCGCCGACCCGTTGGACATCGAGTATCGGTCACACGAACGGGTGCAGGAGCTGATAGACCGGATTCGAGTCTGTGTGGAGGACATCAGCCTGTCATTCCAGCGCTGGGAGGGGCCGTACGTCACGGGCCCGGGGCTGTATTTCGCCGTCGTCTCTGGGCCCACCGTCCGGGATCACGCGGACCCGATGGGGAACAATCGCTGGCCCGACGTCGACAATCGTGATATCCTCGACGATGTGGACGGCTTCTACGAGGCGACGACCGAGGTCGCTCGCACCCGTGACGGCGCGGTGGTCGTGAGTGTCGACGGCGTCGTACAGGAACAGCTGGTCCGGTTCCGAAGCTACTCACCGGAGTCGGAACGTTCTCGGGAGGACTCCAGTCCGTACGCAGATTGGATGGGGTCTCGGCACATGAGCGCACTCGATACGTCCGCTCGGCCGGACGTGGTCACGACGATTACGCTGAGCGCGGAGACGGGGCGTGTGACCGTCTTCGAGGAGGGGGAGTACACCACGATACCACGAGAGGAACTCACACGAACGTGGGTCCACTGAGTACGGGGCGCTCGAACGCCTATAGCTGCTGTTCGCGTGGAACGCAGACCGCAGCGCTCCGATAGACCACATACCGTCTCCAAGGGGTTCTGGAGAAGATATTTATGCACCTGTTCAGACCCCGATGTATGCGCTCGAATTGGTCTCGGCGTGCCCTCCTCGGCGGCGTTGGCTCGATGACTCTCGTGGGTCTTTCCGGGTGTAGCGGTCCCTTCGCGAGTAGCCGGGGGGCAACTGATGTGATCGTACACAACGATGGCGACGTGTCACGGACCGTCGATTTGACCGTCACACAACCGGACAGCGAGGCTTCCCCAATCGACACCCGCCTCGAACTCAGTCCGAACGAACAGACGGTAATCAACAACAACGTAATAATGGGGAGTGACTACGACGTGGAGGTCTCCTTTACCGATTCGACTCGGGACTCGCCGTACTCGGAGACACAAGCGTGGGACAACGCTGGCCAGCCACTTCACGTTTTGCTGAACAATCAGATCGTATTCGCAGTCCAGATAGGCTGAGATACGTTCTGCATCTCAGCGGTGATTGCTAACTCTCGGTAGCGTCTGCTCCATCGCCGATATCGGACTCCCCCGAGTGGGGTGAAAAATCCTTAATACGGCTGCCGTTCCCGCCCTACTAGATGTCCCTGTCGAGAGATGCTCTCCTGTTCAGTATCGTTTTGATGCTCTGGGCCGTTCGAATCGAGGCGAGAGGGTACGGTACGTCCGGAACGATTGTTCTCGCCTCGCTCGGGATCGGGGTACTCGGACTTGCTGGAAGCCTCTTTTCGGCCGTGACTTCCGCAGGGCAGCGTCCCGACCCGACCCCTCCGAATGATTCGTAACGCGTTGAGCCGAAAACCGGATCCCTGATTACTCGAGTACGATTCGGATTTTCCGCGCCTAACCGTGGTTACCGTCGTAATCCACGCTTAGATTTATATCGGGGGTTGGAGAAACAAGCACAGATGAGGTCGCACAGAGACAACGACCACGGTGAGGCCGGGAACCGCCGAATCCAGGGGATGCGGGACCGTTCTCACCGACACTCACACCGGAGTGTACCGACGGCATTGGGTGGGTCACGGGAGTAGTGAATCGGGATGAATCCATGGACTGACGACGAGACAGACGAGTGGAACCGCTGTAATCGGGCGACGCCGAGACGTCACTTGGGACTCAGCTACGTGGGTGGTGTGGTCGTTCTGCTGGCGCTGGTGGGGGTTCTCATACTCGGCGCGACTCCGGCTGTCGGTGGGGGCACGACGAGCGATACGGTGTCTGGCGGCGACGTGGCGCCGACGATGCTGGCTACCACGAACACCCATCCTGTCGCTAGCTGTACCGTCTCGGACACGAGCGTCAAGGTGGGTGAGTCGGTGACCATCGACGCCTCGGCCTCCGAGAACGCCGATGACTACCAGTACGACCGGTACGGCGATGAATCGTTTGGCGAGTACACCACGCAGTCTTCGAGAGTAGTCACGTATTCCGAAGCAGGGACCTACAATCCGCAAGTGAAAGTTTGGTCCTACAGTGGTGGTGAATCCAGTGATGTCGCATCCTGTGGCAGTATCACGGTGACCGAAGCGACGCCGACCCCGACGGCGACCCCGATGCCAACGGTGACGCCCACCCCGACATCGACCCCGATGCCAACGGTGACGCCGACCCCGACGGCGACCCCGATGCCAACGCTGACACCCACCCCGACATCGACTGCGGTTGCCAGATGTACGGTCTCGGATACGAGCGTCCAGGTGGGTGAGTCGGTGACCATCGACGCCTCGGCTTCCGAGAACGCCGATGACTACCAGTACGACAGATACGGCGATAGCTCGTTCGGGCAGTATACCGCCCAACCTTCGAGGACGGTCTCGTACTCCGAGCCAGGGACCTACGAACCGCGGGTGAAAGTTTGGTCCTACAGCGGTGGTGAGTCCAGTGACACCGCGTCCTGTGGTACCCTCTCCGTGACCGACGCGACGCCGACACCAACGGCGACGCTCACCCCGACGCCAACAGCCACTCCGACGACGCCAATGCCAACTCTCACACCGACACCGACGACTTCTCCGACCTCGACCGTCACGCCGACGCCAACCGAGTCGGGGACGGAAAGCTCGTCGACTGGGACCCTGACCCCGACCCCGGCGTCGACGACCGAAACGGCCACGGACAGTGGAGCGTGGTTCCGGTACAGCCCGAACGACCCGAGCGAGAACGATTCGGTCCAACTCACCGCAGAACCAGCGGTAACAGAAGATGCCGTCGAGGCATACAGTTGGGACATCGAGGGTGATGGGACCGTCGACGGACACGGACGAGTGCTTGAATTGCCGGCGAAGACGAGCGAGGAAACGGCCGTCACGCTCACCATCGAGAGAGCCAACGGGAGCACGGCGCGTGTCACGAGAGTCGTCCCAATTACAGCGAGCTTCGGTGACGAAACGGTGACTCCCGGAGAGCCAACGGCTGGTATCGGTGGCGGCATCCCGGCCGCGGCGCTTTTCGGCCTCTTGGTCATCGCCCTCGCGGTAGTGGTTGTCGCCTCGTCACGGAAGGATTAGTTCGCGCCCTCCCGATTCTGGGTTTCTCGAGTAGGAAGGGCTCGTGGTATGGGTGTTGATACGCTTCTGACACGTCGTCAACGCCTTTTGTCGTCTCCGACGGTGTCTCAGCGGTTGAGAACCACCCAAAACGCTATCGGGGATGTCGCCGATTACCTCTGTATGGCCCTCCATGCCATCGACGACGTTAGCGACGCGATAGATGTCACACGGGAGTTCCTGTTCCCGTTCGAGTTACGGCGGTGGCTCAAACTCGCCCTCGTCGCCTTTTTTATCGGCGGGTCGACGAGTGCACCGACGGGGAACTTCAACACCGGTGGGACGCCGAGTGACACGCCGGGACAACAGCCGGGGCAGCTGCCCGACGGTATTCCCTCGACGCTTCCGGACGACTTCCTCCTGATTGTCGGCCTCGTCGTTGCCGTGGTTCTCCTCATCGGCCTCGCGTTCGCGATAATCGGGTCGATAATGGAGTTCGTCTTCATCGAATCGCTCCGCAGCGGCGAGGTGTCGATTCGGCGCTACTGGAATCGACGGTGGAGACAGGGACTCCGCCTGTTCGGGTTCCGACTCGCTATCGGCCTCCCCTTCCTGTTGCTCGTGGTCGGCTGGTTGGCGCTTCTGTTGGTGCCGCTGCTCACCGGTAACGCTGCCCCGGGTATCGCCGCCTTCGTCATCGGGATTCCGCTCATCTTCCTCGCGGCACTCGTCTACGGGGTCATCAACGCCTTCACGACCGCGTTCGTCGTTCCGCTCATGATTCAAAACGACAGCGGCGTCCTCGCCGCGTGGGGTCGACTCTGGTCGTCCGTGAAAGCCGAATGGAAACAGTACCTCGCCTACGCGCTCGTCGCCTTCGGTCTGGGTATCGTCGCCGCGTTCCTGCTGTCGATTGCGGTCGGTATCGGTGCGGTCATCGTGGCCATTCCGCTGGCAATTCTCGGAGGTATCACGTATCTGACGCTGTCGTTCTCGACGGCCGGACTCGTCATCCTCGGTGTGCTCGCGGCCGTGTTCGTCGTGGCGCTCATCGTCCTCGCGGCGCTCGCTCAGGTTCCGGTGCTCGCGTACCTGCGGTACTACGCCCTGCTCGTGTTGGGTGATATCGAACCAGAGTTCGATTTGATTCCTGACCGCCGTCCCGCCGAGGACGAGTAGACCCCGGGCCCTACGTTTTTGAGGCCCGGCGGTCCAGACTCACCAATGCCCTCCAGAACTGCCGTTGAACCAGCGTTCGACGCGGTCGACACTCGGAAGGTGGGGGCGTTCCTCGCGCTCGCTTTCGGCATTTCCTGGACGAGTGCGGGCGCTCTCTACGTTGCCGGTGTCGAACTGCAAACGATTACCGGGACCGTTCTCGTCGTCGCCCTGTTCATGTGGGCGCCGGCGGTCGCAGCGATACTCGTCCAGTACCGCGCCGCGGGGTCGATTCGTGACGGCTGTGGCCTGCACATCGGTCGCATTCGGTGGGTCGCCGTCGCTTGGCTTGCACCGCTCGTCCTCGTCGCCGCGACCATCGGCGTCGGCGCGCTGCTGCCCGGCGTGTCGGTCACGACAGACTACGGCGCGTATCTCCTCGACCTCGGCCTTCCACAGCCGCAGGTCGACGAGGCCGTCGCCCAACTCGAAGCGTTCCCGGGACCGCCCGCACTGTTGTTCGCCGTCCAGGGACTCGGTGCCGGCCTGACGATTAACGCCCTCGCCGCGCTGGGTGAGGAACTCGGATGGCGCGGTCTGTTGCTCGAGGAACTGTCGCCGCTCGGCTTCTGGAAGGTCTCGGTGCTTACAGGTGCCGTTTGGGGACTCTGGCACGCACCCATCATCCTGCAGGGCCACAACTTCCCCGAGGCGCCGGTCGTCGGCGTCTTCGTGATGACCGTCGCGACGGTGGCCGTATCGCCGGTGTACACGTATCTCACGGTTCGTGCGGAGTCGGTGCTGGCTGCGACGTTCTTCCATGGGTCGTTCAACGGGCTCGGGGCGCTTTCGGTGGTGTATCTCGCCGGCGCCGGCAACCTCCTCACCGCACCGGTGGGGGTGGCTGGCATCGGCGCCGCGCTGGTCGTGACCTCGGTCTGTGTCGCTCACGACCGCATCGTCGCCGACGAGTCGGTCACGACCGGCGAGCCGTTGCGTCCATTTTTGTGATTCTCGCGAACACGAAAAGAGCGAAACAGCGCGGTTTTGTATCGCGAGTCCAACTTTCCTTCGATGAGCAGTATTCGCCCGGACGAGTTGGCCGACCGCCTTGATTCCGATACGGATGCCGACCCGTTTCTCCTTGACATTCGCCCGGAATCTTCCTTCCAGTCGGGTGCCATCGAGAACAGTCACAACGTCGCCGTCTACGACGACCTACGCGGGGGTGACGACGCCACGCTTCGGCGTCACCTTCACGACATCCCGACCGACCGAGACGTGGTCGTCGTCTGTAAGATGGGCGTCGTCGCGAAACGCGCCACCAGCCTGCTCAGGGAAGAAGGATACGACGCTGCGACGCTGCGCGGTGGGATGAGCGGCTGGCGTGGCTACCAGAACGGGTCGGTGAGCTACAAACTCCGGTCGCTGCTCTGGCGGCTCACCTGAGCGCCGCATTCGATGGGGCTGTTCAGGGTTCGGTATCCACTCGGCCGGTCTCGAACGGCAACCCGGTTGCCATCAGCCGCCGAACGATGGTGACGAGGCCGTTGTCGAACCCGCGACCGAACACACCCTGTTCGTGTCCTCGACTCTCCTCGCCGGTTTCGACGAACGAACTCACCAGAATCGCCTCTCGGTCGACCATCAACAGCCGACTGATTTCCGTGTCGTCGTTCGGCACCGGTGACTGACTCAACCACTCCAGTCCCGACACGAACACCTCTACCTCGGGAAGTGACCGCTGAATCTCGGCGTGAAGCTCTTCGTCGATGGTTCCGATGATGACGTCCACTCCCCGTCTTTGGGCTGCCTGCAACGCTTCGGCTAGCCGGTCGGTGAACACACTCCCGTGGCCCACGACGAGAATCGCTTCGTCTTCCGCTTGCTTGAGTAGCTGTTCTGTTCGACTCGTGATGCCTTGGTCGTCAGCGAGCGTCCACACCTCGTGAGTGACTTCCGTGCTTTGTGTGTCGTCGACCGGTTCAAGCCCTTGCAGGGTGTCACGGAGCGACTCGGTGCGTTCTGTGTACTCCGCCTGAAGGGTGTTGATGGCCTCGTCGATTGAGACGGCCCGAAACACCTGTGGATTGGAGTGTTGGGTCTCGACTAGCCCCTTCTCTTCGAGAACCCGAATCGCGTCGTAGACGCGCGTCCGGGGAACTTCGGACGTCTCACTGATGTCTTTCGCCGTGCCGCTCTGTCGGCGTGTGAGCGCTACGAACGACTTGGCCTCGTACTCTTTGAGCCCGAGTTCCTGGAGCAATCCAATCGCTTGTTCTTGCTTTGACGTATCATCCATTGGTCCCAACCTCAACCGCTAACGGTTCGTTTACTCCCGAGGTGTTTAGTACATTGTTTCGTGCTCAAGGACTGTAACTCGAATAGTTACAATATTCTCTGATGGCGCCGGTCCGGGGGCGTCGAATGACCACTCGTGTGAGATGATTAACCCAGTTAATCACAGTACTTCTATGTGTGGTTGGCACGCAGGGTAAGACGGCGTGTAGACACAGACTGGTCCCAACCTCTCTGTCACTACACGCCGGAACCACCTTCACGGTGGTTTTGAGAGCCAAAACACGTCTTCGAGCCACGCTTCGAAACGGCGTCTCGGTTGCGGGCGGGTACCGAGGTTGGAGTCGCCCTGAGCTATCGGATTGTGTATCCAAAGTGCACGGACACGGACTGGAAAGAGGAACAAACCTGAGCGCCCGAGACCCCAGTCGTTCACGTCTCAGTCGTCGTTGCGAACAGTAGTGGTACCCGCTTTGGACGCCAACGCCGAATCCTGAAGCACGTTCGCCATCCCACGTCTGATTCGTTGTGAAACCGCGGTATCGGAGATATCCAACTCGTCTGCGAGTTCGACGAGTGTCGTCCGTCGGGGCACCTCGAAATACCCCGCGGCTACCGCACGGGAGAGCGCATCCCGCTGGTCGGTTGGATTGTTGTTTATATGATATCCGGTAGTACGAGTCCGGTCACGTGACGTGACCGGGTTGGCACGCAGCAGTGCGGTGGTTGGGACACAGAACTGGCCTGCGTGCAGGTGAGTAGTCGTGACCAGCTACATTAGACCTTTTGTGATTAACTGGGTGAATTTTCTATATCGTCGAGACGGCGGTCACTGTGCGAAGGGAGAGGTATCCTCTAAACTGAGTACATGCCACCGCAGCATTCGCCTTGCTCGTCTGTGTAGGACTCGTTCTATGACTCCCGAAATATAAATAGCCTAGAGCATACGGGAAAATTCAGGGTCCGCTGGCGGGCGTCGTTTGAGATATGAAGCCCAAAACGAACGTCCGTTGGGAGGTCGGTGAGTATCATGGGTGAGTGGTACGACTCGTCGTCCGGCGATTCGGAGTCGGTCGTCTGTATCGCCTGTGGCGACACCGTCTCGCGGTCGGCAGCTCGCGAATACGACAAGTACGGCGACCGCTGGGACCGCGACGGCAAGCGCTTCGAACACCTCTGTAAGCCCTGCGACAAGCAGCGCTGCAATCACTCTCGGGACGGCTTAGAGGAACTGCTCGTTGCGGCCGACGCGGGGGGAACCGACGAAAAGACGTTTCTGCGGAACTTCGCGGAACTCGTCGAGCGGGACGCTGGTGCGGAATCGAGGCCCGAGCGGTAGCGTTCGCCACGAGACTGACGAACGATTGGTGACCACCGCGGTTATCGCGACCGGACGACGTTCCCGAGCGGACGGATCTGTTCGCGACGGCATACGATGAGGAGCACAGGGTCCCGACGGAGTCACCGAAACGCTTCGCATCCGAGTCGCCGCCCGCCAAATCGTCACCGGGTCCCAAAGTGTCTACAGATAAGCAAGGCGAGTGCCTCGGGGCTTGACCCCGAGGCGATTCACATGTCGTCTACGCCGCTGGACAGCCCTTCGAGGATGCCGTTCGGTGCATCGGCGAGGGTGTCGCCGGTAGTCCCCAGCAGCGTTCCGAGATCCTCCGGTAAATCACCCGGTCGCCCGGTCACGAGCGAGGCGGCATCTCGGGAGAGTTCTCGGACGCCACGAACCGGGCCGTCCAAATCCGGTGTGGTCGTTTGCACCGTCCGCTGCTCAGTTGCCACCTGTTCGATGTCTTCGCGTGTGATTGGGTGGGGTTTGTAGCCGTACTCGCGATACAGCGCCAACTGGTCGGTCAGTCGGTCCGGGCCACTGCCAGCGAGTGCGGCGACCAACTCTGCGAGATTGACCTGTCCGGAGTTGCCCGGCGGCAACACGTCGCCGGAGCGAGCGAGGCCGCCACCGATTTCGATGGCCTGCATGTAGGAGGCGCGATTCGACATGGGAATCGTCTCCGTTGGCGTGGCACCCAACGCGGTGAACGTCGAGACGTACTCTTTGAGTCGCCACTCGCTTGGATAGCGACTGTCATACTCCGCAACGAGGGAATCGCCGGCCGACTGCATCGCGGCGCGAATCGTCTCGTCGCGGCGCTTTCGCCGGTTGCCTTCCCCGGGCTTGGTATCGCTGTCGACGCTGGCAAACCAGTCGTGGTTCGTCGCACCGCGGAGCGCGTCGACGAATGTCTGGTCTTGACTGGCGTTGCCGTGGTCTGCAGCGTGGGGGTCCGGGCCGCCGTTGATACCGCCACCACCACCGGAGGGGTTGTAGGCGAGCGACTCGACGCTGTCGCCGAGTTCGTCGCGGAACACGCGCTCTTGGAGTTCCTTTCGCACGGCTTCGAAGATGGCCATGCCACCGGTGACGTAGCGGCCATCCTCGCTTTCCCACGAGCAGTCGTCGTCGAGCCATGTTTCCAGTTCATCGGCCATCCGGCGAAGGAGTTGGTCGTCGCTGTCGCGTCCCGCTTCGATGAAGTACGGCACGGAGTAGTGGGCGGCAGAGTCGTGTTTCGCCGCCTCCTCGATTATCCACTGGGCGTCCTCGTAGGTGATGGCATCGCCCGTCTCGTCGAGCTTTCGTCGTGTGAAGCGGTCAAGCACTTCGACGCGGTGGGTCGACCCCCACGACTGTTCGGCGTCGTCGGCGCGCCACCCGACCGCCGGGCCGTTGTTCCAGTTGGCGAAGTACCCTCGTGAAGAGCCCCGGGCCTTCGTCTCTAAGCCAAGTCCTTCACGTGTGCCGTACCAGTGTGTCTCGCCGCCCGGAATCGGGAACCGGCCGTCGAAGTCGGTGTTTCGGTCCGGCACTTTCCCGGTGTGGATGTAGGCGATGTCGGGGTCAGAAGCGTTGTCGCTGATGACGTGGAAGTTGAAGGTAAACGGGAAGTCACCTAACTGCTGTTCGAACTCCTCAACGTTGTCGACGCGGCCCAACTCTGCCCACTGGAACGCCCCGGAGAGTTCGTCGTAGCGGCTCGTCTTGCGCTTGCAGTAGGCGACGTTCTCCTCCGGGTTCCACGCCACCACGGGCATTACCTCGCCATCCTGTTCGATGTGGGCGATTTCTTGCTCCACGTAGCGCACCTCGTTGGCCCCTTCGACGACGCCGCCGATGGGGGAGGTGGCGTGTCGAACCGTCTGCGTCGACATCGTGTGCCACCCCTCGCCCCACTGATAGCGGTGCTTGTCGTCGGGGTCGAGGTCGACGGCGACGACATCGACCATGTCATCGCGCCCGGACGTGACCGTCCAAGCGAGATTCGGCGTCCGACCGACGACGATGGAGGGTGCCCCGACGACGCCGACGCCGCTGACATCGAAGCCGGCGCCGTGTAACCCGACTTCGTGGATGACGGGTGGCTTGAAGTAACTCATCTGGGGTCCACCAACGAGCATCGGGTTGCCGGTCGCGGTGTGGTCGCCGTCGACGACGAGGGCGTTGGAGCCGAACTTGAACCCCTCGAAGAGGCCCTGTGCTTTTGGAATGCCGTTGGCGATGTCCGGCGGAATCGTCACGTCCGTCTCGATACCCCACGGTTCGGCACCGGGGGCCGCTTCGACGAACCGGCGCTGTTCGGCCGGCAGGTCCGTCCACGACTCGGGCACCGTCTCGCCGTATTCGACGGTCCCGTCGGATTCCGGAATCGTCGTGTAGTGTTCCTCAGGAGTCCGGAGGGTGTTTCGGTCCTCGTAGGCCGCGAAGGCGTCTTCGGGGTCGTCAAAGCGCGTCAGCATCTCGGCGAACGTCTTGGCGTTCGACAGTTCGCTGCCGCCAGAGACGCCGAAGAACCCGATGGCATAGGAGATTGCGGCAACGCTGTCTTCGGGTTTCCACGGTTCGGGCGCATGCCCCAACGCGGCGAACTCACCGGGCAAATTCCCTTTCGAGGCGAGTTCGACCATCCGTCGGTTGACGCCGTCACAGAACCCCTCGACCATCTCACGAGTGGTCTCGGAGGCGTCGTCCCACATGCTCTGAATCTCTTCTTCGGAGTAAAGGTCACGTCGCACCGAGATGTCCGAAGAGAGTTGTGACGGGCCGATAATCGCCGCACTGTCGCCGTAGCCGACGTGTCGTAGCGCGTCCATCTCGAAGAGGCGGTCACGGGCCTGAACGTAGCCGTTCCCGTATCCAAGAGCGTACAGCGAATCGGCGTAGACGTGACTCTTGCCGTACTCGTCGGTGAGTATCTCGATTTCGTCGAGCGTGTCGTTCGCGCCGCCGAAGGACTGGCCCGCCGCCGTCCCGACGACACCGCTTGCCGCCGCGCCGCCGACCAGTGACTGAATGAACCGTCGTCGTCTTATCGACATAAGCCTCCGTAATGAGTAATAAAAATAGGAATTTTCCCGTCTAAAAAGGGAGATATAAATACAGCAGACAAGCAAGGCGATACCGATTGGGGACTGTGGTTACATGTCGCCGTCGTCACCGCCAGCATCGGCAGCAGGGTCGCCGAAGACGAACGTGGCGGTGCTGCCCAGCGGGTCGGATACCTCCTCTGTTCGCAGGTTCTCGAAGCCAGCGTCGGCCAGCTGCGAGCGGGTTCGCTCGGGGCCGGGCGCCGAAAACAGCATCCGTCCGCCCATCCACCCTTCCCGGACGGTGTGGAACCGTCCGCTCGGCAGCGTCATCAATAGCGTCCCGCCGGGGCGCAACACTCTGGCGAACTCGCGGTACACCGTCGGGTGGTCCTCGCGGTGGACGTGAAACACGGCGTGGTAGGCGGTGATGGCGTCGACAGAGGCGTCGGCCACGGGCAGCGCGGTCATGTCGCCCTGGAGCAGTCGCGCCTCCGGGACGTTCTGACGAGCCAGCCTCAAGCCCTCACGAGAGAGGTCAAGCCCAACGCTGCCCGGCGGCAGGTTCGAAAGCGTCCGCGCACCGTCACCGCAACCGACATCGAGGACCGTCGCCTCCGGCGGGAGCGATGCTGCCAACTCACCGACCAGCGCCGCATCGGAGCCGTCGGCGTCCCGGCGGTCGGCGTACGTCGCTGCGATGGCCTCCCAAGCGTCCCTGACCTCCCTTCGATTCATGTCTCTGGTACGTGTTTGCGCCAGTTAATGTCTCGCTCTCGGTGGCATCTGGTTTCGCCCCCATCGTAATACTACTACAGTTTTATTTTGGGGCGGCTGAATTATGGACGTATGTTTGAAGCATTTGAACGCGGCGACCGTGTCGAAATCTCGTATCTGTCTGACCGCTCCGGTGGTGAAGTCTCGCGGACGGGCACCGTTCTCCAAGTGCCCGACGCTGACGGCAAGCGTGGCTTTTTCGTCCAGACTGACGAGGATCAGTTGACTGGTGTCATGGGTGGGCGCGTGTACAGTCTCTCGGTGGGGGCGGAAGACGGCGACCGAACCGTCCAGCGGAAGACCTACCTCGGCGAACTCGAGAACGTCACGGCAGCGTAGCTCGGGCTCTTTCGCACGGCCTTCAATTTTGGGTGGGAGCAAGAACGAGACAAATCCTACGTCTCTAGCCGTGGGCAATCACCGGCGTTTTCGGAGGGTGAGCCACACGATGTTGCCGAGTGCCGTAACGAGGAAGGCGGCGGTACTGGCAATGAGCGAGGAAGGGGCACCGAGTTCGACACTGACCAGATAGATACCAGTAAATTCGATGGCCGCCACCGTACAGCCAACGACGACCCAGCCGATGGCTTTCCACGTCTGTTCGTACTGCGGCCACAGTTCGTTGTATGCCGTAGGGACCACGACGGCGAGCGTAATCAAGAAGAGGAAACTTCCGGAGGAATCGGACACGACCGTATTGAACGCGTACAACAACGGGAGCGCGACGAGGATTGCTGTGAAGACGGTGACGTTCTGCTGGGCCGTCACCCAGTCGGTAACCTTTCTAGTGGTGCTTGTGGAGGGCATCGCACAGAACTATTCCGTCTGCTGTCATAAAATTGTGTGGTTCGGTTTGTCTCGGTAGTATTGGTGGTCATTCGGCCGTTGATCCCTTCGATTCTGAACGGACGACCCACTCCATTTCGTAACGATTAGGCGATAACATCAACAACACGGACGCGTCCGATGCCCTCCCATAACGCAGACGAGCTTGCAATTGAGGCGGTCGATCTCCGGAAGACGTATGACACAGCGACTGCCCTCGATGGTGTTTCGTTCTCGATTCCGACAGGTACGGTGTACGGTTTTCTCGGCCCGAACGGTGCGGGCAAGACGACGGCTATGCAGCTGTTGACCGGGCTCTCACAGCCATCCGCCGGTCGCGTTCGCGTGTGTGGTATCCCCGTTGCCAACCGACGTGACATCGCACCTCATGTGGGGTATCTGTCGGAAACCCCGCCGCTGTACGAGGAGTTCAGTGCCCGCGAACAGCTCGATTATGTCGCCGATCTTCGTGATATTCCGACCGATCGTGCCCAAGGCCGAATCGACGAGTACCTCGACCAGTTTGACCTCAGTGACGATGCCGACCGGAAGATCGAATCGTATTCGAAGGGGATGCGCCAGAAGACTGCGTTCATTCAAAGTATCCTTCATGACCCCGATGTGCTGTTTTTAGACGAGCCGACGTCTGGGCTTGACCCACGAGCGGCCCGCCGCATCCGCGAGTCCATCTCCGAGTTCGCCGACGCTGGAAGGACCGTTTTCCTGTCGACGCATATCCTGCCGGTCGTCGAAGCCGTTGCAGACGAGATCGGCGTCCTCTTTGATGGGCAAGTCGTCGCTGAAGGCTCGCCGAGCGAGGTCAAGACACGCGCTGAGACGGGCGAGACCGATTCGCTCGAAGACGCGTTTCTCGCTATCACGAGCAACGAAACCGTCGAGACCGCCGCTGAGAAGTCATGAGCCTGCGCCAAGACGGTCGGCACGGACTACGGATTGCACGGGCTGAATTCGTTCGAAGCCTCCGGGGCTACATCGGAAGTAAGCGCCGACTGGCTGGTCTCGCGATTGCTCTCCTGTTCTTCGGTGGAAACCTCCTTATCGCTCTGCCATCGGTCTATTTCCTTGGACAGACTGCCCGTAGTGTTGCGTCGATTCCGTATTTTGCGCCCGTTGCAACGGGCATACCGATCGGGCTGGTGGCGCTGGCAGCGCTGCGAACGCTGGAACGAATCGGCCGTATCGACGCTCCGGAGCTAATCTTGACGACCGTTCATCCGCGGGCCGTCGTGTTTGGGCTAATGGGGGCCGAAATCGCCCGCCTGGCGATTTGGATTGGTATCCCACTGTTGGCCGTGACCTCCGCCTTTACCGTTGGACTTGGCTCACCGTCGTTTTTGCTATCGGCCGCACTTGTCGGCCTGCCGCTGCTGTGTTGGGCGGCGGTCTGTGGCTACGCACTTGGAATCTCGATTCTGCTCCTCCTTCGTCGTCTGCCCAGCGTCCATCGTCTGCTGAAAATCGTGGGCGTCGTCGTACTGGTCGTGTTCGTCGCTGGGTCGCAGTTTCTCGGCCGCTATCTGGTCGAGGGTGGGCTCTCGGGTGGCGCCGCCGCCTCACGATTCGCGTTGCCGCCGGTCGCCGACTACGTTGCACTAGCCTTCGTCGGCACCCCACTGGCACGGTCGGTCTCGCTCGGCTCGCTGGCCGTGCTGGTTGGCCTCCTCGCGCTGACGCCACTCGGCCTGTCGCTCGCAACACGACAGGTGTCTCGACTGTGGTTTACCGACGCGGCCACCCAAGCCGACACGCAACCTGCCCAACCGTCGACGGGCCGGTTCAGACCGCCGGCGCCGTTCAAGTGGTGGCCAGCTGGGCACGTTGCGTGGGCCGTTCTCGTCCGTGCGAAGCGACAGCCACAGGAACTCGCCCATCTCATGATGGCGGTCTTCTTTATCGCGCCGATTGGGTCGACCCTCACGCAGTCGCCCGGTGATGGATTCGGTCTCATCACTGCCGGAATCGGCGTTGGGTTCGGTGCGTATCTGGCCGGTGCAACCTTTGGGCTGAACCCACTCGGCGATGACCGCCCGCAGTTCCCCTTGCTTCTGCTCACCCCGACGGCACCTCGAACGCTCGTTCGTGGCCGACTCCTCGCCGGCCTTGCCATTGGACTCCCGATCGCGACGCTCGTGCCGCTGGTATCGACACTTCTCGGAACGCCACTTCTCGACGCTGTCGTGCTTGCGGTGACCGGGGTCTGGATGTGTCTCGCAGCGGCCCTCTTTGCAGTTGGCCTCGGTGCTGTGTATCCGATTTACGATGAGCGAGAGTTCTGGGGGACGGTGACCGTCGTGCCCTCGACGATCGTGATGCTCGTGTATCTCTTCGTGGTCGCCGGCGGTATCGTAATCGGGTTGCTGACGACCTGGTACGGACTCTCCGGTCACCTCACCGCCACACCATTGGTACTTGTCGGTCTCGGCGTGTATCTCACCGTGACGTTCGGCGTATCGTACGGATCGTATCGGTATGCCGTCCGATGCTACCAGCGCTATTCGTTGCCGTAGCGTTCTAGAGAAGCTCTTTTGAAATCATCAGAAAAAGACAGGTTCTAACTCGGTCCGGTCAATACAGAGGTCACAAGTATCGAAAACGGTCCGGTAAGGCGTATTCAGACGATTCCAGCGAACCAGAGGGCGGTATAGGTCAACGCCAGAACTGACAGAACAATACTGATTGTCCCGAGAATACGCCCCTGTTCTTCGGTCATAGTATAGAGAGGAACTGGAAAGTAATCGTTCTTCGGGGATGATAAATTCGCACCCTCATCGACCGACTGTTTCAGGCGGGAATTTATCTGAAGAATGGGATCCCAATAGAGCCTCTCGAGACGTATTCCTACGGGCGGCCCAGAAACTTCGGGATTTGGCCACGGGACGGCTTGACCAAGGGGTAGAACATGCTCCGACGCTGCCGTAATCAAGCGACGCTACGTCTCAGCGAAAATCGACTCACTAATCGTCGTCGATGTAGAGCCCGTATCGATAGAACTGCTCGTCGTACCAGAGCTGTTTCCCGGTCGCTGCGCTGTCGACTGCTTTGAGCCCGAGAGCGCCAAGGAGGGCGTCCAATGGCTCCGAAATCGGCGCCGATTCCGTATACGTCCCACGCGCAATCGCCTGTTCAAGCAGCTCTTGGGCGTCGCTCGAAAGTGCTGCTGGCGTAAGTTCGGCATCGATTCGGGAACCGAACACGACCGACCGAAACTGCGAGCGGGAGGCAGCGACCTTGATGGCGAGTGCCGTGTGTGCTGGTTCGCGGAGTTCTTCTTCGGTGACGTGGACGCGATACGCCCAATTTCCGCTGTCGGTCATCGTGACGATTCGTCCGTCGACATCGCCGGTTGCAAGCCGACTCTCGCGTTCTGCTGGCCGCCGCAACACGTAGCCGTCCCCACGGAGTACTTCAGCGGTACTCGCCTTGCCGTTGCTCTGGGCGTGGGTGTGGAGGATTTTGAGCACGCGGGCACTCGGCTGTGCAAGCGTGTCGATTAACACGGCGTCCTCGGGAACGTCTTCTTTAGGGATCGAGTCCACGCGAACGATTTGACGGGATTGTTTCGACCGCCCGGTGACGATGTATTTCGTCTGATAGTACGCATCGTCGTGCTCGACGTAGGCATCCTCCGGGAGCGGTCGGTAGCCGTACGTCGTATGGCGCCCGTCCGGAAGAATCGCGGCAAGTGCAGTCCGGGCTGGCGCTCCGAATATTGCTCCATCGTCAGGCTCGTAGAGAGCGTGTTCGATTGGGTCAACCTCGATTGAATCGATACTGAGGGTGTATTCGGTCGTCGGTTCGTTCGACCCGAACAAACCGCCGGCCGTACAGCCGGCCAGCGCGGGCAGCATCGCTGCCCCGCCGACTTGGAGGAGGCGTCGTCGTGTGGGGACCATATCGGCTCGTGTGTCTGCACCCAGTTGGGGTTACTGCTTGCGTTCGAGGAACGCTATGTGGTGACGCTACTGCTCGAACGGATTTTCAGGTGTTGTTAGCCGAGTAATCCCAGAAACGCTGTCGAATCCGTCATCGAAGCTGTAGAGGTAGTCGATTTCCTTCCGGTTCATCGTTGCAACGATGACAGCATCGGTCAGCGAGAGTGACTCGTAGCGTCGAAACAGCGACCGGCCAGTGTCAAAATCGGATTTGGTGGTCTGTTTGAGTGAGAACCCGCTGCTCTCGATGACGGCATCGAGTGTTTCGGTAGCTACGTCGTGCCCGGCTCTCGCTTGGAGGTAGTTGATAACCTCCTCAAGAACGTCGCTCAGGACGTATGCTGTCGGGAGTGTTCCATTGTCGATTGCTTGGATAATCGCGTTCCCACGCTCGTGGTTCTGGTCACGGGAGAGACGGGCCGCGATGAGTACGTTTGCGTCGACAACAACGGCCGCCATCAGTGGTCTCCAGCAATGAGGTCGTGGTCTTCGGCCGCGTCGGTGGGTTCGCCTATATCGACCGGCTCGAGCTGTGAAAACGCGCCGTAGTGTTGCTTGACGAGTTTGATTGAGAGATCCCCATCCTCGTCGACGTGCCAGCGGATTTTGTCACCGGCTTCGACACCAGCCTCCCGCCGTACCGCTGCTGGGACGGTAACCGAGTAGCTCTCATTCACCGTCGTTTCGTCCTCAACCTCGTGGGACATATTGAGAAATTCGTGATTCACGCTAAAATAATTTGTCTCTAAATTTGCCAGCCAGAGAGCACTCTGGAGTATCTGACTCGATTATACTTGCTAGGAGCTACCTACTCTTCGTTTCCGTCCCACCGATAGGTTAGCAGGAACTCCGATTTGCCGTCATCCGGTGCCGTTGTTTCCAGTGTGACTGGTGTGTTGAGTCCGGCTGCTAGCCCGACGCCGATTACTGACGCGACCGGGTGGTCGAATCGAGCAAGCGTGCCGTACACCGTATCGTCGATCGCGACCGTCACACGCAATTCCTCGGGGTCCAACTCGGGTGTGGCACTGTCAACGAGTTCGAACTGCTCGACGAGCGCATCGGTCAGTTGGGTTGCGATGGCCTCCGGGGTTTCAACAGCCGGGCCGGAGCGTGCTGCCTCGAACGCCTCGAAAAGTGGCCCACCGCTTGGTGTGAACGCAACGCCGCGTGTGTCGTCGGGCTCTGTGACGACGATGGTGTCTCTCAGTGCTTCGTCCTCCGGAATCGAATACGCGTCGTGTTGGGGAACGAACAGCCGTACGGGGTCGTCACCGCTCTCCGTGGGGACATACAGGCGGGTTTCGGAGAGTCCGAGTTCCTCCAGCAGAGCCGCTTCGTTGCCGGCGAGCGCCGCGTAGACATCGCGACCGACATCGGCTGAGACGAACCGTTCCGGCGTGAGGTAATAGGTGAGGACGGCCCCGAACAGCCCAATGCCACCGAGTGCGAACAGGACATCACGCGCCCCCGGAAGCAACACGCCCGCCGCTGCAGCAAGCAGTCCGATGAGACCCAATCCGAGGGCAGTTCGCCGGTATTGGGTCTGTTTTGCGCGGATGTAGGACTCACGGAGCTGTTCGTTCTCTTCGGTGAGGACTTCGAGTTGTGTGCGTAACTCGGCGATGGATTCACCGCCATCGTCTTCGCCATCAGCGTCCGAGTCGAGTCGACTATTCGTACTCATCGGTGGGACCAAATGTGTCTCGTCGCTAGCAGACGGCTGGAGTCGGTGTCGGATTACAGTACCGCTTTTCGGGCTACAAATCCAGCTCGTATCAGACCTGTTCGTTTGGCTCTTTCCTCAGCCATTCTCATCGAGATGGCCGAGCTGCAACAGAAGTGAGCGGTGGAGCAGATACGAGCCGATACCGGCTGCGAGTAGCAATACGATTCCTGCGGCGATAAGGCCGCCCACCTCAGCGAGGAGGAGCATCAAGGCGCCACCGATGCCCACCACGAACACGAACAGGGCGGCATCGATGACGGCCGTCGTATCTCGTCCGCCAAGGATGTCCGCAAGGAGCGGCGTCAAAATTGCGGCTTCGGCCGGGAGCATCGTCGTAAGCGCGGCGTCAGTGGGCAGCACCACGAGCAGCGCGAACTGCCCGATTGCGACGGGAACGATGGGCGGCCACAGCAGCCACGCTCCGGCGACGAACACCCACGCGACTGCTCCGCGGATGCCGCCGAGCCACCAAAACACCCCCAAAATCGCGAGCAGTGCCACCCCCCCGAGAATCGGTGTGTCGGTCCGCCACCGGATTGCCTCCAGCCAAGAGCGACTGCCGCCGGCTTTTGACCACCCTTCAGGGTCCGGGTCGTCGTTTGCTTGTGCGGTCATTGTTTCGCTCGACGCTCCGCTTTGCCGGCAGCGAGAACGGTTGTGAGACGGTCAGTCGGTCCGACTTCGTAGGCGCTGACGCGTGATACTGCGGCGAGTTGTCGTCGAAACGCCTCGAATTCCGTGTATCGCCGATAGGCGTCGTCGATCTCGGCCAGTGTTCGGGAGTCATACAGCACGCTCGGGGTAATGAACGCCACAACGTGGCCGTCTCCACCGCGAGCCGATTTCACGGCCTCCAACAGCTCCGTTCGATGCTCGTCGTCGCTGATAATGATCGTTCGCGCCCCACCGTCGAGAGTCGTCGACGCGACTCGCAGTGCACCGAACAGCGGTTCATCGACGATGCGCTGGACGTACTGTTCGGCGTCTTCGAAGAACGGGCGCAACCGGTTCTCGAAGTCCGTCTTCCCCGACAGCAGTTGTGCCGTTCGACCAGCTTCGCCCGGATTGAGCACCTGGGTACCGGATTGGCTTCCGATGCCGTTCCCCGATTCGTCTGTCGTGGTCGGTTCGAGGGTTCGAAGCGTCCGGGCGACCGCCCGATACTGGTCGTCGTCCGAACTCGACCTGAACGCGTTGGTGACACCCTCGTCACCGACGGTGTAGCAGGCAAGCGGATCGCCGAGTTCACGCGTACTCTCGATGAGTGCCAGCGCCACTTGGCGAGCGAAGTCGAGCTTGCGCCGACCCGTCGGTCCGGCCCCCATCGTCGCCCGATGGTCGACGACGAGAAGCGTTTTGTAGTCCTGCTCGGCTTCGAATTCACGGATATGTGGTTCATCCAGTCGGGCCGTTGCCTTCCAATCGATGCGCCTGAACGTATCGCCCGGCGTGTATCGACGCACCTCCGCTGGGGTGAGACCGGTGCCTGTGCGTCCGCCTTCGTGCTCGCCGAACCCGGCGCTGAGACGGCTGCCACCTTCACCGACGTGGATATCGCGTGGGGTCCGTGGCTCGACAGTCACCGACGGCGTTGGTCCACCGGTTGTGCTTTGTCGAAATAGGCCGAGGGAATCCCGCACCGTGATGGCCGGTGCGTCGAACTCAAAGCGCCCAGCGATCGGCCATGTCACGTCGAAACCTGCTTGAGTGAGATTCTGATCGGGACCGAGCACGCAGGCGATGTTCTCTCCGGTCGCCCCCGTCGGCGGTGACACGGCCACCCGAACCGAGAGCCCGGCTGGACGTTCGCTCCTCACGTGTAGCGTGCCGACCGATGTCTCCTCGGCGACGACTCGCGACCTGTCGAGTTCCAGATTGATGGTAATCTGTCCGATCGTCACGTTGACACCACGCATGAACCGATACTGACGAACGAGGAGCCACGCCGCCATCCCCGTTGCGCCGACGAGCAGTATCGCTTGCTCCAAGACGATGGCCCAAGCGACCACCACACCCACGATAGCTGTAACCGCCCAGTATCGACTCGTGACCCGCATCTGTTCACACCACTAGTGGCGCGAGGTTAATTTGTTGGTACTTCATTTCCATCGGTCGATGCTTCCTCCGAATCCCCACTAGGTTCCGGTTGGGCCACCGTGCCGTCCGGCGTCGGCACCGACGACCGAATTTCTTCGATAATTGATTCGGGACGCACGTCGCCGAGTTCGGCGTCGGTCGTGAGTACGAGCCGATGCCGGAACACCGGCTCGACTAACCGCTTGATATCGTCGCTGGTGACGTACTCTCGGCCGCGGACTGCGGCCCGTGCTTTGGCGGTTTGGAGTAACGCCAGCGACCCTCGGGGAGACACTCCGTGGGCGACATCCGGATGCTCACGACTCGCGTTGACGAGATCAAGAATATACTCGTGGACCATCGACTCGACGTTGACCTCGGTGACCATTTCACGCGCTTCGAGGATTTCCGCTGGGGAGGTAACGGCCTCAATGTCGTCGGCACTCATCGTCGGTGCGCTCTCAAACCGCGTTAGCATCTCACGTTCGGTGTCCGTTTCTGGCAGTTCGACCTGAAGCTTGAACTGAAACCGGTCGCGTTGGGCCTCCGGCAGTTCGAACGTTCCCTCCATCTCGATGGGGTTTTGCGTCGCAACGACCAGAAACGGTGTCGGCAACGCAAGCGTCTCGCTTTCGATTGAGACGTGTTCTTCGGCCATCGCCTCCAGAAGCGCCGATTGGGTCTTCGGCGTGGCGCGATTGATCTCGTCGGCAACGACGACGTTCGCAAAGATTGGCCCTTTCTGCAGTTCGAAGGTGCCGGCCTGCTCTCGATAAACGTTCGTTCCGGTGATGTCGGCAGGAAGGGTATCGGGTGTCATCTGAATCCGATTGTACGACAGCCCGCTGGCTCGTGCGAATGCGTTGGCTAACGTCGTTTTCGCCACGCCGGGCACCCCTTCAAGCAGTACGTGCCCACGGCTCAACAGCGAAACCGTGAGATACTCGATCTGCTCGTCCATGCCGACAAGAACTGTCGACATCTCGGCTGCGATGTCGTCTGCGAGCGCGGCGGGGTCAGTCATTGCTCTCTCCTTTTCCACGCCGTTCCATCAAACTGTCCGTCACCCGCTCGATTCGCTCGCTATCCCACTCCGGATGTCGACGCCGGAGTGAGGCCGCGATGTCGGTCTCGGACAGTCCCGGTGAGTCAGGCCGTCCCGACCGTCGCTCGCGAAGGCGTCTGACAATCCCGATTGGCTGTAGTGCGACTGTAACGACCAGCACGGACAGTGCTCCGACGAAAAACGCGGCCCCCCCGGAGTCCTGAAGCAGCAAGCGAGCCGTCACGAGCGGCGGCGGTGAGGTACTATGTGAGACATCGAGCACCACGCGGTCGTGGCTTTCGACCAGCGCCTGGAGGAAGGCAGCGTTGTCGCTTCGGTCGAGCATCGAATTGAGGAACACGCTGGGATCGCTGACCACGATGACGCGGCCCTCCCCGACCGACTCGATGGTCACAACCGGCCGCTGGCGGAGCGTCTCGGCTTCGTCGAGTGCGCCGTTTCGGTTCGTGTCCAGATAGCTGAACTCCGAGGAGGCGAACAGGGTTGTGGCGTTACCGGCATCGATAGTACTGCCGTGGTTGAGCATGAGTCCATCCACACCGTCGGTGTAGGTGTGATTCGTGACTGGATTCGCCCGGGGGAAATCAGGGCTGGGTCCGGCGCGCTGTTCGTCTCGCAGCGGCGTTCCATTGATGCGTGCGTCGCCCCCGACGCCATCGAGCAACTGGTTTCCATGTTGGCCGTAATCCTCTGCGACGAGAAGCGTCCCTCCCGACCGGACGAAGGAGCGAACTGCCTGTCCATCCCTTCCGTACGCATCTGACGGTGAGAGGACGACTGCCAGCGTCTGCTCTGGGGGGGCGGCCTCATAGGCACTCACGTTCTGTACGACTGTCGGCTCCGCGCCAGCGGATTCGGCGGCCGACCGAATCTCGGCGGTGCCGTCCCAGTCGGCGTTGTACACGCCGAGTGATGCCGACGAGGTTCCAGCGAGTACAATCAAGGTAATGGCGAGTGTTCCGGCAAGCCCCGCTAACAGTAGTCGGGGATACGAGTAGTCCTCAAGCACGATTAGAGCACCCCCGATGGAAGGATTTCGAGGATCCGACGCACGACGATGTAGCCGAAGACGGCCAATCCGAGTGCAATAAGCCACTTCAGTCGACGCCGCCAGCGCGGTCTCACGGCGAAGGGCGCAGTCAGTTCGGTGACGACGAGAAAGCCGATGAGGGAGATGACGAAGAACAGTTCATAGGAGAGTGATTCAAGGAGCGTCAATACGAGCACGGTAGCTAACATCCACGCGAGATGGCCTGTGATGAACTGCTGTCGCCGCCGTGTCGGCATTGTCGGCATCTCGAAGTGTGGGGGTTTGTACCTGTCGTCTCGAACAAAAGGTTCATCGCCGCGGCTCTCCGCTGCTACGATAATGTGGCCATGGGGACATCTGGCCGTTGGGTATCTGCTCTGTAGCCTCTGGATGCGGAGTCGATACCGGCAACGACCAGCTGCCGGCGTGGCTATCGCCCTCGCGTTTGGAACCCAGTTTCCAGATCTGATCGACAAGCCGTTAGCGTGGCATCTTGGCGTGCTTCCATCCGGTCGCACGGGCGCCCACTCGTTGCTCGTCGCTATTCCACTCATTATTTGTCTCGTCGTTCTGTTGGACCGCGTCGAGCAACGGCCGCTCGCTCGCTGGTTCGGCATCGGGTATCTCGCACACGTGTTTTCGGATGGCCTCTATCCGGTTCTTTATGGGGAGTACGCCTACCTCGGGTATCTACTGTGGCCTGTTACCTCCTTGCCGGAGTTAGAGGAGTCTGCGGGCATTATCGCGCACTTTGCCGCTGCGGAATTGACGCCACGGATACTCGGTGAATTTGGACTGTTCACACTGGCGGCAGTCTTGTGGGTCGCGGACGGCATGCCCGGCCTTCGACTCCTCGGCCAACTGATTCGTCGTAGTGTCGCGTTCGTTAACGACAACGCGGTGAGTCGGTAGCTTTCGTTCTCCCCCCAGTCGGTTGGCTTTCTTGTTCGGTTGTCACCGTGGGCTTCCTGTCTGTGTAATCAACACATAACGAAGCCTGCTGTTCCTCACGATACGTCTATGACGGGACTCACACACCGTTGCGAACGGCTGTCCGAACCGATTACAAGGCCGTTCAATGACGGGGGCAACAGTCTGGAATGTCTCTGAAGGAGTTCGTTAGCGGACTGTTGAGCCGAGCTGATTCAGTCGCGTCTCATCCCGAGGATGTCGCCAAGATGACCTCGACTCGGCAAGCAGTGTTAACTGCGGGGCTGTGCGCCCTCGCCGGCTCGACAGCCACGATACCGTTGTATGCGACGTTTTGGTGGTGGGATTTGCTGGCTCACGGGCTGGCCGGTGGGGCAATTGCGGCGACTGGGCGGCTGTTCCGACTCACTGATGGCGCTGTCGTCATAGTTGTGGCACTAATCGCTGTCGGTTGGGAACTGATTGAGCCGCATATTCCAGCTCCGATCTTTCGGATTACGTTCCAAACAGGTGATGCGCCATCAGACATCATAGCGACTCTCGTCGGCGGTAGCGTCGTTATCGCTACACTTCAGATTCAGCGTTTATCGAACCGCCGCTAAATTCGAAAAAGAAACGTCGAAGTATGACGTTCGCGGTGTGTCTGCCCTTGAAGCCGGAGGGATTTACTGGCGACGCATGGCCAGCAGGGCGGCCGCGAGCAGCGCGATGAGCGCGACGATAGCACCGAATCCAGGCAGCGTCTCGGAGTCTGTCTCCGTTGGCGTGTCTTCCGGCGTATCCGTCGTTATGTCATCGGTCGTGTCGGTTTCAGTCGGCGTTGGCGTGGGCTCCGTTGGTGTCGGCGTTGGCTCTTCTTCCTCCGGTGCTGTCACGGCGAACAGCGAGAATCCGGGCGTCTCGCCTTCGAGAAGCACCATTTCGCCGCTTGAGGAGGCCACGGACGTGTTCAATGCCCCCCATTCCCCGGACGTATCGTTGTAACGAGTAATGACTAGGTCCTCAGCCGAGGCATTGAATTCGGAGAGTTGACTGGCGTTCACCTGCATCTGCACCGTCGCACTCCGGTTCCGCTCGGATTCTGGAACTGTAATCCGTGTCGCCTGAATGACGTTCCCCTGGGGTTGAGTGACGTTGTACGGCACTCGCGTTAAGTCCTCGATTGAGACGTTCCCAGTGGCGTTCTCGTTGCTGAACGTGATGTTCCGCACCGACACGTTCCGGAATCTGACACGAAGGCCAGGCTGGTCGGGTGACTCATCGGCGAGCTGTCGCGTTTCACTGACAGCGACTTCGGCTGGTTCTACATCGACGAAAACCAGGCCGAGTTTGTAGTCGTTGTTGATCTTGAGGTTGTACGCGCCAGATTCGGTGAAGGTGTTGGTCAGTCGCACCGTCTTGGACGACCCTTCGCTAATCTTGACGGATTGCTCATCGAGTGTGACGCCGCGGGTCGTTAGCCGTGCGTCGAATGTGCCGCTGGCATCACCGTTGTTCTCGATGGTGACGTCCACACCTACGGTGTCACCGCTCTGTATGACCGTTTGGTTAATCGTCCCACTGGTGATGTCGAACTCTGCCGACGGGGACGGGGCGGCACCGCCACCGCCACCGCCACCACCACCACCACTACCGGGACTGGTGCCACCACCGCCAGTATCTGCTTCGTTGACGGATAGTGTGCCTGCATTGACTCCATTGACGCTAATATCGAACGTCCCCGGATTGTTGAACGTCTCCGTGAACGTCACGGTCTTAGTGCCACCGGCACTGACGGTTACCTGCTTTGAGGCGACAGTCGTCCCATCAACTTCTAGGTCTGCCGTGATTGTTCCTTGAGTACCGCCAACGTTTTCGACGGTCGCATCGACATTGACGCTCTCACCCTCCTCGATGGACGTGTCACTGAGGCTCGCACTGGTGACGGATACGTTATCAGATTCGACGACGGTAATCGTCGTATCGTCGGTACTGAAGGACCCGTCGTCTCCAGTGGCAGCGTAGACGAAGCGGTAGTCACCGGTTGAGAAATTCTCACCGATTTGGAGTGTGACGGTCTCCGTTGCAGCTCCGTCTGTTATCGAACCTGAGGTGCCATTGAATGGCGGTATGAGTTCTCCGGCAATCGTGTAATTGTTCAACACCTCGTCGATAGTTCCGGATGCCTCGATCGTGACGTTTTGCCGCTCACCATCTTTAGAGATGAGTGTTGCGTTCAGCTTCCCGTCGGTAACGGTTAGATTATCTCCGATTTGACCGTTTGCATCGACTGTAAGGCCTGAATTGACGAACTCATCCTCATGGTAGAGAGCAAACGTATGGTCGACTGGTTCAGGACGACCCGATGCGAGTTCGTACTCGACTGTGTCGCCTTGTTCGACCTCGTTCTGTCCGGGGCTGGCTGTTGCATCATCATCGGTCTGGACGGAGATGACTTCGGTCCCGACGATGGTGAGTTCATTCTCCAACGCGTTAATCGTCAAATTGCCGTTGACTTCTTGGAAGCCGTCGCCGACGTTCTGTGAAGTCAGTAGAGTGACGTAGGTACCATCATCGCTTGGGGTGAACGTTGTCTCTGCAACACCGCTTCCATCTATCTGTGCACTTCTCACATCAACGATTTCGATTGCGTCTGCACCAAATGTCGCGTCACCGGAATCGGAATTCACGTCCACGTTGAACGCATCCGAAGCGTTACTACTCTCGTTGAGTCGGGCGATGATGAACTGTCCATCCGTGTTCGCGAATTGCGAAGTGTCTGCGTTTGTCCGACTCTTGAATCGAAGATCGACTGCCTGACCTTGTTGGTAGACGTTGATACTGTCACGATTGCTCGGCGAGTCACCGCTGTCCGTTCTGAAGTTCACCCCAAGCGATCCGATACTCCGAACGGCGGTACCGTCGGTTGCCTGCAGTGGCGAGAGGAGCGTTCGCTCCCAGATGCACACGCCAACGAAGTCCGTTGTCGGGCCACTGACCGAGACGTTATCAACACCGTACTCGAGCGTTCGGGGGCCGAAGGACCGACTCTCGGTTTCTCCGGCAACATCGAATTCGAAGGACTGCTCATCGAACTGCTGGGATACAGACTGGCCCTCGAAGCCGAAGGATTGCTCGCCACCTGATATGGGGTCGATTAATTCGTTCTCATCACAGTTAGATTTCCCACCGATTGCTGGTGCGAAGTTCACGTTCGAGACACCTGCATTCGATGGGTTTTCGCTGACCGAATCACCGCTTCCATCGGCGACTTTGTTCGCGATTGGGTCCTCGAGTGGCTCGGGAGCAGCACTCGATGGGCCATCAGAAGCACCCCAGTAGTTCAGCGGCGCCTCGAAATTCTGGGTCCCCGAGTTATTGATGCCGAGTTGGTTGTCTTCGACGACGTTAAAGGTGAAATTGAGTTCATCGGCCGTGAGGTCGGTGGTCCGATTGTCCTCCGGATCGACAACCACGCCAACGCTGTTGTTCCGGACGAGTGTCTCCGTCACCTCAACGTTGTTGTAGGTTACGTTCCCATGGGCGAAGAGGCCAGCGCCGTTGTCTTGGAGTAGTGTTTGCTCGACAGTGACCGTGTCAACAGAGCTGCCATCGGAGAACTCGAGTCCTGTCGCGCTGTTGTTCTGCAATATTGTGCCATTGATATCCACATTGGATACGTCACCATCAGTCGATACACCTGCGTTTGACTGTTCGACTGCACTTTCCGTTATCTCGACACCGTCGATGCTACCTTGATCGGTGCGAAGCGTAACCCCGTTGTCGTTGGCGGTCGAGACGAACTGTGATATCCCGACATTCTGAATCTGACCACTGAGTGAGTACGCAAAGAATCCGCCCGTATTGTTCTCTGTAAGCACGGAGGAGACGTCAACACCGTTGACAACACCGCCAGAATCGGTGATTACGTTGATCCCGTTCCCTGATGAGTTGAGAACAGCTGTCTCTGACACGGTGACGTTACGAACCGTTGAATCCTGACCAAACCCTGCGATGGCGATACCCTGCCCAGGGTTCGACTCGAGAAGCGATTCATTGATAACGACGTCCGATATGTCACCTCCCGACTCTGCGATGACGGCGAGACTCTTCTCTTGGGTATCCTCGACGTAATTTTGCTGGATGGTGACTCCAGATGTCGTTCCTTGAGAAACGACGACAATGCCGTTTTCTCCTCCCTCAACGAAATTCTCTGTAATTTCGATAGTTCCAGCGGTGCTTCCTCCAGTAGTGAACACACCAATCGACTCGTTGGAAGTGTTACTGCCTCTAAATAGGTTTCTGGAGACGTTGGCGTTTTGCGCATTCGTTAGTTGGACAGCAGTTCCATTGTACTGTCTGAAAGCGACGTTTGTTATCGTCGTGTCACTGACTCCGGCTACGTTAACGCCAGTTACGTTGCCCGTGTAACCCGAAGGGGCTGTCTGGGGATCTGGCCCCTCAATGCCAAACCCACTAATCGTGACTGAATCGTTAACAACCTCGAATGCGGGACCATCTTGGCCATCCCCGATCATCACCGGGAGGCCATTGCCTGTGTCATTACCCTGAATCGTAACTGACGTGTTTACAGTGACACGCTCATCGTACGCCCCACTCTCGACGGTAATCGTATCATTATCGCTAGCGTTGTTTACTGCTGCTTGGATCGTGTCGTAATTGCCTGTTTCAGTTTGATTAACCACTAATTCCGTTCCACTCTGAGCAACAACGGGTGCCGCTCCCACGGATGCCAAAACGACCAAGGCCGTTATGATAAGGAGGGCGCCCCCAGCCCGTGTCTGTAATTTATTCATCGGAATATCGATTTGGTCAAGGGGAGATTACTAAACACTTTTGTTGACCAACATCAAACCCGTATAGGCTTTGACTAACTCGTATTATCAATCTCACATTATCAATCTCTGGTTGATGAGAATCTACGCTTCCCGATGGCACCAAATCATTGAAATATCCCGCAATGAAACACAGCGTATCAGATGAAACGAAACGGAATTCTAATGCTGGCTCTCCTTTCAGTAGGGTTGTTAGTGGCTGTCGGAACCGTTGGTGGGAGTGGGCATACAATATCGGTTAGTGGTGAAAACGACGTACCATCGTGGAGTTTCGAAGTCGATGGTGAGACATACACAACGGATAGTGTCGCTATCGTCTCCGGAGGACAAATTTCATTCAGTACGACAGCTCCGTCCTCTAACGGCACTTATAACGCATACCTGTACGACCGAGAGGGGAACATCGTTCAACAGCGGCGACTTGAAGGTGATGCCTCGGGTTCGTTCAACGCCGACTGTGGCAGTTGTACGCCCGGCACTTATCTTGTCGCCGTTTCGGACGAGGAGATCGAAGACGCCACTCCCGTTATTATCGAAGGCCATTCGGTCGACATATCTGCCCCGTCATCGGTAGAGCCGGGTTCGAATGCGACCGTAGATATCACGGCATCTGGTAGTCCATCGTCGGTTGAACTCATCATGGGCCAGAACGACCCCATCCGGATTTCTGCTGACGGAAGCGGTGGCGACTATACCGCTACTATCCATGCGGATGAATTCGAAGCTGGCACGTACGATGTATACGGTGCGACTCTGAATGGTGATGAACTCACTGGTCTCAGCGATAGAGCCTCTATCAAAATTGAGGAAAGTGACTCTACTAATGGCTCCACTGATGAAGGGTCAAGTGGCGGTGGTGGTGGCGGTGGTGGTGGTGCAGCTCCACAGCCATCTACTGAATTCAACGTCACCGACGTAACAATCAATTCGACGACGATCGATGCCGGCAGCGCTGTTGCTACAACTGTAACTGTCGAAAACGTTGGGGATGCCGATGGTGAATATGAGATTCGGCTTAGAACCGATCTTGAGATTGTCACAAGCGAAACTGTTGCGGTTGATGAAGGTGCTACCGAAAAGGAGACTCTCGTGACGACGTTCAACTCGAGTGGTGAGTTCGACCTTACGGTCGATGATTTCGGCGAGTTCACGACACTAACGGTTGACGAAGTAGAGGGTGCGACAGCAACCCCAACCACGAGTGAAACGCCGTCTAACACGGATGCAGAGAATACGGACACCGCCACAGAGACAGTAAAGTCGACATCAACAGATGAGGTTATCACCCCGGGAGAAGGAACCGCGTCGGAGACGGAAGGTGACGGATCCGCTCCTTCTCTTCCGATCGTTATGATTGTTCTATCGATGCTTGGTGTCTGGATTCGACATCAGAGTCGTCGCTGAGTTGTATCTCAGTCTATCGAAGTGGCATCATACATCGATACTGCTGCTGGCCATGGCTGTGGAGATGTTGTTAGATTCCGGCTGAGCCTACATTTCATGTCCCGATGTACGAACGAGGCCCTTTGTATCTCGTGAACTACAGAAACCTTTCCAAACTAGTGGTTCAGACACTATACTCGATACTCTATGTTTAACTAGAATTAGACGCGAAGCGACCGAGTAGCGCAGGAAGTGGGGTAGTTCACTTGTGGTTGGATGTTAAGCGTAGTCGTCCTACAGCCAATAGAACGGCTAGTACTGCGAAGACCGGCCCTAATCCAGAACCGTCAGCATCGGTGCTATTGTCTGTGGGTGCCGTCGTCTCCGGTGATGCTGGTGCAACCGATTGGTCCGTACGCGTGGACGACTGAGTTGGCGTGGCCTCAACCTGGGTCGATCTGGTTGTAGCCGATGTGGGATTCAGAGTTGCTGTTGAGTTCGGTGTTGAATTCGATGTCTGTGTTGATGCTTGGGTTTGTTTCGGTACCGGTGTGCTCTCGGATGTACGAGTTTGTGTCGTGGTGGGTGTCGGAGTAGATTCAATGGAGACCGTGATTTCTGAATCGCCAGTGTGTGCGACCGGTTCGTTGTCGTCAATGGTTGTTTGTCCGTTGATTCGGTAGGTCATCTCATCACTGGCGTTTTCGGCTGCTGTCACGGTATACGTGATAACGACAGTATCGTTGGGTGCAAACCCACCGTCGGGTTCGAGGGCTACGAGCAGTCCGTCTTCACCATCTGCAAAGGCTGCGACCGGCGGACTACTGTTATTATTATGCGTTACTCCCTCTATGGTGGCATCACTAAACGATGGATCGAAGAACTCTTCAACGCTCATTCGATCCCCACTATGGGCAATCTGTATCTCGATGCTGATTCTAACGGTCTCGCCAGGGTTGATATTTGTCTGATTAATGCTTCGCTCGGCTGAGTCAACTTCACCAGCCACAATTCCTCCTATGGTTGTAACCGAAAGTAGGAAGATTACCGCGACGACGATGAGTTTCCGACCTGTTGGATGGAATCTCTTCATATCGTTGATATCGGAGCGTGGTAACGAACCCTTTTGAAAGTTCGCCCCTACGATTTCTGATAACTTTTCAGTTTACGGACGTACCACTTCGCCAAGCCCCGATTACATCCCGGAGTAAATCCGTTGTAATCGTGCTACCGCGCCAGTCAGTGATTGCTGTACGCAATCCCTGCGTTCTAACTACTCCTTCATCATCCGTGTAGTCGATAATCTCGATATTTGTGTCCTTATTCACCGTTCCAAGATGGGTTTCTCCGTTCACGTTGCTCCAACCGTATCTATCGGTTGTCGTCCCACTAATTGTCAGGTTCCCGTCATCGAGGGTACTGACATTGATCAAGGCTGTTGTAGTTGACTGATCGGTATCGAGGACTGTCTCACTCGAAACGGTGGTTCCGTTATCATCCGTGACCGATATATTCACGATGCCTGGCTTTGGCGGTGCCGCAAACGACACGTTTACTGCTATCGCCTCTTCATTACTCGCGTTGATTTGGGCGGGATGGCTAACATTGGAGGGTGTTTGTGGGGGAACGGCTGCTGCAGCATCGACGAGACCGCTACCAATCGCGTTATTCGGTGTGGTCTGACCGAGAGAGGTTGCAGTTGTGGTGAGTCGCTGAACTGTCTCGTACGCGTTGGCTGAGCCATTTGCCGATCGAACTACTGCGGCGACTCCGGCGACGTGTGGTGCTGCAGCAGACGTCCCGAAGAACGAGTCAGGGGCCCCCGCATCATCTTCGTATGCGGTATTTGAAACTCCATCGGGGCCGACGATATCTGGTTTGATACGTCCATCAATTGTCGGTCCACGTGAGGAGTAGGGCCGAAGCGCCCCATCGGAGTACCTTACTGCACCAACTGCAGTCACATCGTTCCCTGTCGCTGGAATCGTTACGCTCCGAGTGGCAGTCGAATACTGGAGCGGGCCCCCACTAGAAAAGAACATATCAAAGTCGGCCGTTCCGTCGGCATTATACTTCCCAATAGCGAGGCAGTAATTCCCGTCCCCACTATGGGTCATCCTTTCGAGCGGTGGCTGAGTCCCGTTTTGGACGTTGGCTGACTGTTTGACAAACTGAAGCTCTCCATCGACTATCTCATAGAGTAAAAGGTCGTAATCTTGATCGGAGTCCGGCCAGTCGTTCCACTGGAGCGTCACACTAAACGAACTCTCCACGGACATGCACTCATCGTCGGAGCTAAATTCGTGTAGGTCATTACCGTTGGTGTCCGTGAACGTATCGTTCCAGTGGGTATCAGCTGCGTTACCTGAGGAGACAAACCACGGTGTTCCCGCTGCGACGCTATCGTCGATGGCTTGGTCGAATACCGCAGTTCCATCAAGGGGGCCTCCACCGTTAAACCCGAGTGACATCGAAACAGCGTCGACTTCGAGATGCTCTCCGTTCTCGCCCCATTCATTATCATTGACGTAATTAATGGCGTTCAGGGTCTGGACGCCATTTCGTGCGCTAACAAGAACTAAATTAACCTCTGGAGCGACATCGGTGACTATCTCTGCCGTAGCATCACCGTGCGTTGTATCGTCACTTTCGATTCCCTGTCCAGTTGTATCGTTTGTGTGTACGACGTTATCTGCGATTGGCTGATGGCTTGGATCGAAGCTGTGGTCGATAACGACCACGGTTACATTTTGGCCTTTCCACCCACGCTCCTGAGTAAGGTTTGCTCGAACGGTTTCTACACCTTCGCTGGTGTGGGTGCCCTGTCTGGTAGCCCGGTATGGTGATCGGATGAACGCAATTGAATCCTCATCAGCGAGTCCTTCCAAGGAGTCACGAGGAAGTGTTGCTTGAATTAAGTTATCATAACTCGACTCAATCTCCCCACGGTTGCTAACTGCTTGCTTGGCGGCTTTTTTTTGACTTGACCGTGCTTCGACTACCACTCTGACAGTGTCTGTGTCTTGTTGTTTGGAACTGGATGTCTCGGATGACTGATTCTCCAGAAGACTGTTTTCTATATGGTGGTGACTATCCGACTTTTCTACAGTCGAATTGTCACCAAAACTCTGGGTTGTGTCATCTGCTCCAACGACGGCTGCTCCGGTTGCCACCAAGAGTACTGTGGCTATCAGGACGATGAATAGTGGCCGCGATTCGTCTCTAAGCTCCATTTGGTTGTTCCCCCCGTACTGCTGATACTGTTTCTCTGGGAAGACGGACGAATGTAACCTGTTTATACTCTGCTACAGTCACGATATCATCTATACGAACCCACGCATCAGCCAGGTCCTGATATCGATTCGTCACCTCTGCTTCCGGTGGTATTTCTGCGCGCTCGTTTCTGAGCTCGAGCGTCACTTTCACCGATTGATCTTCAAGCTTGATTCCATGTTGGTCAGCATAGGTCTGGGGGTCATCTGTTGTGGTTAGACCGTATAGCTGCGACTCTACCGAAGGGTGCGATTCGTCTTTACTCCCCTCTTTAGGTTGTGGCTGTGTCCTGTTCCCCCCTGTTTCACCTTCATTATCCCTAGAGAGACATCCAACCAGACTGAATGAGGTTATGGCTCGTATAAACCCTCGTCGCCTGAGTAGGCGAAGGTTAAAAGCCTCTACACTAATCCTACTGCCCATGGGCGTTCCAGTCTCTCTAACATAAGAAAAAACCGTGGGTTAAATCGGTACATCCTATCTCCCGTAGAATGGATCCTGCCTCTATATTGGCTGTCCTAATGTGTAACAGTCCACAATATCCATCAGATTTGAGGCTGTGAAATCGATCTATGATAATCCGTTTAGCTCATATTTTGTGTGTAAGCTCTCCATAGTCGCTATGAGCTGGATTATGGGGTACTGTCATTGGTAACTGAAGCGTTCGGTTGAGACACATATCTCCTGTCCATCAGGTTTATTAAATATTGGTTTGTAGACAGCGAATATCGGGGGTGGGTCTGACTAACAGGTCTCGGCCCTACCCACGGTATCGAGAAATATGACACGAAGATCTTCACGTAAGAAGGGCAGTGCCGTTCTCGTAGCGGTGATTATGGTGCTGTCGATGGTGGCGATGGCTGCGGTCGCGATGCCGGCGGCCGCAGAGGTGAGTAGTGCTGATCGAACAGTTAACTCAAGTCAGGCAGAACTCGGAGAAACAGTTCAGGTTACTGTTGTCGCAGATGTCAGTAGTTCTGGAGATCGAATGACAGTTAGCGAGAATTTTAGCCGGGACTTCTCGTTTGACGGTAACAGTAACGTGCAGTTCCAAGACGTGCAAGTTGAAGATAATTTCAACGACCCAAAAGACGTTACAGTTATCAGCGCCCTCTCTGATGGAACTTTCCTCGATGTCGTACTTGAGGGTAACTTTGAAAACGGAGATACAGTTACTGCAACATACGAGGTAACCCTCCCCGGAGACGCACCGCAGGGTGCGGACTTCGTTTTCAACGGTACGGCAGGCATTGACGATCAAGACCCTGATGCAGAGGTAGCTGGTGATGACACGATTACGACCCAACAGTCGTCGTATTTCTACGTGAAGGACATCTCGCCGACCAATGCGGAAGTTGAGCAGGGTGAGATTGTCAACGCAACGGCAAGCATCGAAAACACGGGGCATAACGATAGTGAGTCTCAATCTATCGGATTCACACTCCAAGGACCCAACGGAACCGTTCAAACAAGTTCAGAACAAGTGACACTTGACGCCGGTCAAGAGACGAACGTCTCTGTGGAAATCGATACGTCGAACCTTGACCCGGCGTTGTACCAGTTCAAGTTCTCAAGCGACCAAGACGCTGGAGACACGCAACTAACCGTTCAGGAGGCTCCAACACCGACTGGCCCGTTGTCTATCGATGCGGACCCCGGTGAAGTTGGTGTCGAGAACAATTACACGTACGCGTTCAACGCTAGCCAAATCGATGATGGGACTGACGTGCAGGCACTCCTCATCGACTTCGATAACGCAAGTGGTGTCGACACAACCGCTATCGAACCGAATAACATCTCGGTAGTTGGTGATAACGTTGGGAACCCTGGCGTTGATGCAACCAGTCAGGAAGCCGACGGCGTTGTCCGCCTGACGATGGCCGACACCTTCACCCTCGGCAGTGAAGACGGTAACATCTCCGTTAATATCTCCGACGTAGGTGTACAGCAGAGCGGTGACTTCGACGGTAGTATCGACTTCCTAAACGATGCCGACGAAACGATTGCCAATGGCACGAGTGCCTACACAATCAACCAGGCCACCACACCGCCGAACTTCCAGCTCTCGAACCTTACGCCGGCCGACGCGACGGTGACGCAGGGTGATGACCCCATCAACATCTCGGCTGACGTGACGAATACTGGTGAGGAAACTGGGACACAGGATGTTTGGCTCACCATCACGAACGAAACCGGCGATGTCGTGGTTGACCGGACTCAATCGGTCCAACTACAGGGCGGTGAAAACCAAACGGTTGTCTTCACCAATCTTACGGCCGGTGAAGCTGAGGCTGGAAACTACACGCATACCGTCACTACTGCGAACGATACTATCGAAGGTTCCCTGACGGTCGAACAGCCCTTCGATTTCGGTGTCGAAATTCAACAGGACGCGACTGTTGAGCAGGGAGCAACCACCGATATCTCGGTGTACCCCAACAATAGGGCGGAGCAACCGGTGACGAACACGACCGTTGAACTCCTCGTTGATGCGAACAACGATAGCCAATTCACGGCCGATGAAGTCGTTGCGAGCCGACCCGCTGACTTCGCTGGAGGTGAATACCGCCAAATTAACCTCACCTACGAGAACGTCCAGCTTGACCCTGGACAATACAGCTACATGGGTCAAATCAGCAAAGACGGACAGACCACTCGTAGCTTCACTAATGGAACACTGACCGTCGAAGCAGCTACTGACCCTGCACCGGCGAACTTCCAACTGTCGAACCTTGACCCGAGTAATGCGACGGTGAATGAGGGTGACGACCCGATTAACATCTCCGTAGATGTCGAGAACACCGGTGACGAAACCGGAACACAAGAAGTCCAACTCGAGATTACGGATGATGAAAACGGTACTGTCGCATTCAGCGACTCACAGACCGTTGAGCTACAAGGTGGCGAAACCCAAACCGTCGCCTTCGAGGGCGTCTCGCCCGATGAGCTCGGCACTGGTAACTACACGCACGTCGTGTCCTCGGAGAACGATTCCGTTGCCGGCTCACTAACCGTCGAAGAGGACCCGTTCTCTCAGGGAGACGGTGCTGGCTTCGGATCCGTGATTGCGTTGATTGCGATTCTGGCTACGGCACTGGTCGCACGTCGACGTATGTAATCGCTCTCTGATATTCACCTGTTTTTTGATGGAAATTATCTTATTGTAGGTGGACAGCTACTGAAAATATAAAAGGGCTGATATAACTGGCATCAGGGATAAGAAATTCGTGTCCGTCTCTCTTTTTGATGGAATTCGTAAACCGACAACGAAGTATAATCTTGCTGTCCGTCGCGTTGATTACGTCGATGGTTGCGGGAGTCACGCTGTTCACTGCGGCTGCCGCCCCGGCCGCAGCACAGGATAGCGTTCCTCGAAATGAGGCACCGGTCAAGACGGATGCTGCGAACTTCACGGTTGATCTCCCGTATGCGACCGACCATTACCCCGGTGACCAAAATCAAGAAAACGCAAGTATGGAGTACAATGTCGTCGGCTCGGAGGCGTTTACTGACCTTGGAGCTGAGGAAGGTATCTTCATACATTACTCCATCATTGACGCCAACTGGATCGACCACTCCCGTTGCGATACAGCGAATACGAGGATCTTCGGTATCGACCGCGGCAACAACAACTCAGGGACGCAAGTGAACGAAGATCTCGTCGCTCATCAAAGGAACACCGACTTTCGGACCAACGGCACCACCATCGGCTTCTACGATTGGAATGACTTCGCGGGGGACCCGCCGTACATGGCTCCCGAGGATGCTATCGTACGCGCCGTGGGCGCCGGGTCCCAAGACGGTCCCTGTCTGACGATGCCAAGTGAGCCTGGCTGGTATCAGGTGCAATGGTTCATCAACGGCACCGTTGCTGATAACGGCCCCAACGAACAGCCCTCCGAGAACGCCGAAGAAATCGGCTTCAAACTCCAGTCGAACTACTTCTACGTCTGTGAGTGCGCGAATGAAACAGAGGCTCGCGAACAACTCGGCCCGCCGCCGAACGAGACCGATTCTCCGTCAGCTGGAGATTATGCCAATCAAGATGGAGTCATCGAGACGGATGGCCTTCGTGACGGGATTGATGACTGGCGGAGTGGCGATATCGATACAACATTACTCCGTGATGTGATTGGGTTCTGGCGCTCTAGTGAAGTTGTTTCCTAACTAGATCGTCTCGGGGAAGAGGCCCAAAATTCAGCTATAAAATGCGACCCATTTGAGTCAAAACAAGATCTCTTCCTTCTCGAGTGTAGTACTGAGTCCGGATCCGGATACGTACTGCAGAGAGTGGGCGACTGAACCCACACTCTCCGTAAAATTGTGGTGAAATACACCCTATTAAACGGTGTGTCGAGGGGGAGTATTTCAATCGTGGACACAGTCTGTGCCTGTGGGATTCTTTGATTTCAGTCGCGACAGGATATCAGCTGCGTACAATTTTTTTTACGGATGAGGACGAACATGCCGGGGCAAATCGGAAGCAGAGTGGATTATAAATTTACAGATATATCAATAAATGCGTTAATTTACCTGCTCGCCACTCCGCCAGAAGTCGATGACATCTCGAAGCAATCCAGTATCGATCTCGCTACTGCGCCAATCTTCGATTGCCTCACGCAGTCCTGTTGTTTGGACGACATCGTTCTCATCGGTGTAATCCTTGACAGACGGAGATGGATTCACAACTGAGATTGTCTTTGTCGCCGAATTCGTATTTCCGTTCTTATCAGTGACCGTTAACGTCACATCAAAATCCCCTGCGCTGTCGAATTCACGGGTGACTTCCTGTCCGGTCGCCTCGATCTGGCTATCAGCATCGAAGTCCCATTCGTATGTATCAATATCTGCATCCGGTCCGGAAGTGCTCAGATCCTCAAAAAGAACGGTTTCACCCACTTCTGGCTCAACAGGTGAAAACGAAAAAGCGGCAGACAGCTCCTTAGCGATTTGGATGTATTCTCGGTCTTCAGCGGCTTCACCATTCGTTGCTAACATCAGCAGGTGCACTCTTTCCGATCGGCCCGGAACGATGTATTCTGGCACTTCGAATTGGGCTTCTTCACCTGGTCGAAGAATTTGTACGTCTGCACCGTTATCACCTGGGAACAGCGCGAACGCTGAGACATCTTGGTCAATATTTGGTGTGTAGGTGACGGTGAACGTTTCACCACGTGTGGGGGTTTCCGGACTGATATTGATGTCCGCACCGAATGGGGGTTTGATTGAACCCCCTGAATTGCTTGCATTCGAATAGGGCGTGAGTGCGTTGACCATGATATCGTTCGTTACATCACTTGGAACGGTCAACTCAAGAGTCCCCTCACCGTTTTCGTCCGTTTGTGCGTAATCCGCATCGAATGTCTCGGTGTCAACGTTGTGTCGATTGCCGAAAATAGTAATTTCGACATCTGAGACGGGATCGCCAGAGGTTCGGTCCGTTACACTAACATCAATCGAGTTTGTTTCACCTCTATTCAAATTGAATGTGGGAAGTTCAATATCGAGTTGCTCGATACTCGCAGACCCTTCTGCAGTATATGTCTCTCCATCAATTTCTGTAATTCCTTTAATATAAAATCTCTCACCATCGGGTGCATCGGTTGGGATTTCGAACGGTTGGGAAACGGTCCCGTTCTCATCTGTCTGGACTTCGATTGAACCTGCTGGCACGTGGTTGAACGTGTGGCTAAAAACTAGTGTCATCGACTGATTCGTAACTGGTTCGCCATCTTTGGACAGGTTTATTTCGAGTGTGGTTTCTTGTCCAGGAGCGACACTAAACGCGTCCAGTCCAACATCAAAATCAACTCGTGTTGGAGATGCCTCTGGTGGGAGTGGCTCAAAGAAAATTCGGTCGCCAAAAAGGAACACTGAACGACCATCTGCGGTCTGAATGTCCACTTGGTAGTTTATAGACTGGTCCGGTTTCTCGAATTCGAAGGTGAACTGTCCGAAATCGTTCGTCGTCCGTGCGAACGTTTGGATAACGTCTCCGTCATCTGAAAAGGCGTCCTCTCTAAGAGTAATATCGAGATCTACGTTCGCAACTGGCTGCTTATCATCGACGACGTATGCTCCCCACCGCATGACATTGTTACCGTCATCCGTGTACTGGTCACGGATTTCGAAATACGGTGCTAACGCTTTAAGTTCTCCAGCACCGATTCCTTCTCCAGCGAACCAATAGTCTCCTGGTTCAGAGGGTGTGTAGGAAAGCCATCCGATACCGTTTTTGAATTGAATATTTCGAACCTCGCTGATATCTCCTGGGCCGTCAATGGTGACTTCGCGTGTCACATCGGACTCGGGAGAGCCACCGAGTGCGGAGAACACACCAAGCGTTGTTTCTTCTCCAACGGCCAATCCGGTCCAGTGGAACGGTAAATCTGTATAGGGCCCCACGTTGAAGAATTCATCAGCGATTGAGTCGGTCTCCTTTGAGGTCACTTCGACCCGATATCCACCGGTTTTAGCGTTATTGAAGTCGAATTCATGGATAACATAGCCATCTTGATTGGTGGATTTTGTCACCTCACTCATTACGCTACCGGTAGTATCAATAAGAGAAACATCAACTTCAACGTCACTCGCTGGCCCTTGGTCAGTGGCGTTTTGTCGATTAACAGCACCTGCCCAAACACGGATACTACCGTCTGGATCGATGTGCCCGTAGCTCGTTTCAGTTTCAGCTAACACGCGAAGATCGACTCCGTTATCCACCGTTGTGTCGGCTTGTGTGGTCTGTGTACTTTGCTGTGTAGATCGCTCGGAAATTCCTGTTGCAGTCTGGGCTATCTCGATGACTTCGTATCGGCTATCTGTGAGCTTTTCGTGCTCGATATCATGAATGCTTGGATAAAACTCTCGCTCGCCGGTCTGAAGATCAACTAGCTCGATACCGATAATCTCTCCCGTTGCGCCAGAGCCCCCTCTTTGACCGCTTGCGTCAGTTCTAGTCGCTGCAGCGGGATTGATTCCCGTAAGCCCGATGAACCCTGCAGAAGCCAATGCGCCAATAACGGATCTGCGTTTGAACCCCGCCATTGCATCACTCACTGACAGTTCAATGCATATTAAATTTCGTCAAAATGAATGATATAGGACAGAACTAATCGTAGCGATTGTCTACGGTTTTTTCGCTACGATACGATTATAGAACGTCCGAGACAGGATCTCCGACTTTTGAGCTGGGAGTGGCTCAAGAAGAGGTAGAAAGCCCGCTAGTCTCGACGCACAGCGAGTAGCGTGGCCATGACCGCCAGTACTGCCACTATCGCTCCAAAGCCAGCGCCATCTCCAGCGCTTAATTCGGATTCTTCGACAGTCACCTCTTGCGTTGCCGTGTCAGTGTTGCCGTTCGCATCTTCAACGGTCAGGGATACACTGTAGTTGCCAGCTGTCTCGTAGGTGTGGTTCACCGTTGCGTTCGTCGTGTTGATGGTCGTCCCATCACCGAATGTCCACGTGTAATTCTGGATTTCGGCCTCAGCGAAGGACGAACTCGCATCGAACGTCACCGTCTCGTTGACGGTGGGGTCACTGGGTGCCACGCTGAAGTCCGCGACTGCTTTGGATTCAGCGAGCTGGATCTCGATTTCGGTTGGGCTCGTTACCGTGAGGTTCCGCTGGTAGGTACGGTTCACGAAGCGGTCTTGGTCCACTGGTGGCCGCACTTCGATGTCGGCCGAGCCGTTGAGTTCAAGACCGGGGCCGTGGTTCGTGTCCGTCTCTCCGAGTCCGTTGGCGTTGGTCATTGTTCTCCAACCAGCCGTGGCATTCGTTCCATCCTCTTGGTCACCGAACCCAACACTTGCATTCTCAACGGGTGCGCCGCTTTCATCGACTACTGAGACGTTCACGTTGAACCCCTGTGGAAGCTGAACGGTACCGAGGTCTGTGTCTTCGTCGCCGGCGACTTCCGTCGCGTAAATATCAACGTTACCGTCCTTTGGGAACGCGTTTTTGTCTATGCTGGACCGTTCAATATCGCCCTGATAATACTGGATATCGAAGGGGTCCGTTCGCTCCGGTAGGAGTATCGAAAACGCGCCCGTTGCGTTAGTCGACTCTATTCTGGTACTCTGACTGTCGGTGAACACAGCGACGGTATCGTTGGCTGCCGGATTTCCATCGAACTGCTGGAAGGTCCCCGCCACTTCGATGGACGAGTTGACCGTTACCGTTCGATTTGCGGTATTACTCGTGTTGTCGCCGTCGGTGACTGTTAGGGTGACTTCGTACTCTCCGGCCGTGTCATACGAATGGGTGGGCGTCACCCCCGTGGCATTCGTTCCGTCGCCGAAGTCCCATTCATAGCTGAGATCACCTGCGGCGGATGTCGAAGCACTTGCATCGAACGTCAGGTTCTCTCCTGTGAGTGCCTCCTGTGACGATACATCGAATGCGGCAGCGGTTTCGGGTGCTTCTGTGACTTCAACCCGCTGTTCATCCTTGTAGAGGGTTCCGTTCTCATCGGAAGCCCAGACGATGAACGGGATGAAGTCACCTGGTGCAACCGTCTCGGGTACCGTTACGGTCGTGTTCTGCTCAGTGTACAATTTGGATGCATACGTTCTCTCAGGTGAGCGTGCGTTTCCAAAGACGATACCGTAGGCAGTATTGGGTGCATCGAACCCGACAGAAACCTCTTCACCGGGACTGACACTATCAGGAACCGTAACCGTTCCTGGATGCTTTGGATCGACGTGACGGTACAGGTTTGTGCTGTCGTATCGGGTTACGTAGTTGTTGAATTCAATGAAGCCAATATCTGCTGGCAAGGTGAAGGATTGGGCTGCGCTTCCGCTGGCGTTTGTCTCGACACCACCGTAGGCGTACGACCCTGTGCGACTGTTCGTGTACTGCTCGTCGTAGAGCAAGGGGATTCCCTCCGCAGGATCGCCGGTCAATCGATCAATTGCGTTGACCGTCACCGTTCCTCCTTCAGTGTCGAAGTCGATTGTGTATCGTTCAACACCAATAGAGAACCGCTCAGTGTACGTTTCGTTTTTGTATTCAAGAACGACTTCCCCGCCAACGCGCGTATCATCAGGCGTGTTCTCCGGAATCGGGAGCGTCGTCTGAACGGCACCGGAACTGTTGGTCTGTGTTGTTCCGGAGAATATCGGAGCTCCAGGATCGAATGCAGAGCCGTGTCTCAGGACGACATCGACTTCTTCGTTCGCTATTGCGGTGTCGTTTTCGTTCGCGGTGATAGTGAACGTTACTTCACCGCCGGGCACGGTGCTTGAACGGAAGTCATCGACACCGGTCCCGTAATCATCGATTGTAACTGACAAATCGACGAAGTCCGTTGGAGTTCCTCCTGCACCATCGTCCGGCGTTGGCGCTGAATCGACATCTAAGTGATTCAGCCACACGTCCGTAGCGACCGGCTGGCCATCAGCGGTCGTAATTGTTGGATTCAATTGCTCAACACCGTTCGGTACGGTGTAATCGACAGCGAAGAATCCCGCAGGCCCTGTCGTTGTTGATAAATTAACAACAGGCTCTTCTGCGCTATTGGTCAATACTATGTTGAGGTCCGTATTGGCTTTCGCACCGCTCTCAGAGAGAACTTGGCCGTAGAACGAGGCGTTCATGCCTTCTGTTAAATCGTTGGCCCGGAAATTCGATCGCAACGCTAGGTCGGAAACAGTCAGTCGTTGGGCATCCCTTAACGAATCACCATCTGTCGTCTCTGCTGTGATATCGTACTCGCCTGTTTCGTTCGGTGTGAACGTGATGTCAACGAATCCATTGTTATCGGTCGTGTCCGTGGTGTTGGCAACGACGGTACCGTTCTTTTCTACGGTCAGACTGACGTTAACTCCCTGTTCTGGGAACTCACCGTTGCGTGCAAGGAACGCTATTGTGGTGGGGTCTTTAACATGTTCAACCCCACTTCGGGTAGTTGATTCGAGAATTACGCCCGCACGGACACCAATTGAGGTGGTCGTTCCAGTCGTGTCGTGAGTGACACTGATATCGTAGAATCCATCCGGTCGATCAGTTAGGTCGTACGCTGCGGTGACGGTACCGTTGTCATCCGTTGTCACGTTGTAGGTCTCGACGGTACCATTCGGTGATGTGATTTCAATTGTCGCGTTCTCTCCCGCAATTGGTGCTGCGAATTCACCGGAGGTATTGAGAACGCCCGCAAATACATTGATTGTGTCGTTACTCCCGTATGTCTCTCCTGTCGGTGCAGCGGTGACTGCAACTTGGGTGTCTCCACTTGTTGTCGATCCCTGTTGTACGCTGCTATCATTGTCGGTAGTGGAGGATTGGGTTCCATCTACCGTTGTCTCGTCTTGCTCCCAATCTGTATCCGAGCTCTGGTGAGTGTCGGCGCCCGCAACACCTATCATACCCACACAGAGTAGTGTGGCAGCAATCGTAACCAGTACTATCCGCTTCATTGAAGGTTGCTTCCCCCCATTGCTATAGGCCAAACCTAACGGGGATCTGTTATAAAAATTTGGTCCTTCTAGCAGTCTGTCATCATCCATGAGGCCTCGGCCTATCCGGCCCCCAACGAGGAGGTACACTTTCCATAATGGGGGCGCCACATGCCGAGGGCTGCGACCCCTCGCTGTATCCACAGTACTGAGAGCGCTTTACCGAAGACCCCCTATTGACCATCTGTATCGCCTCTATCGACACGTGGCTCTGTGGTGAATCAGTCGAGCTCGTGCGTGCGTCATATTGAAATCTGGAGTGGAGTCATCGCCACGCTGAATCGCCGCCAAATCGCACTGTCGAATAGGGCCGAGACGATGTCGGCCGTCGCGACAAACAGAGGTAAGCAATACAGCCACAGGCAGTACTGACAGATTTATCAAATGGGGACAGTAGGAGAGAGGATGCGAAGTGGGGTGGTGGGGGATGCACCCCTCTCCTACAGCCCATCGGACATTCCGATATGAGGGTTCAAAAACATATTGACTACACCGTCAAAATATCAGGGGTTTCATTGCAACCTTCCCTTGGTCGCTGGAGTGGCCGAGGACTTTTCCGGTGTCACACGACCGGTTCACCGCTCCGCCAGTGTTCGACAGCGTCGCGCAACAGGCCAGTGTCGACGGCCCCGGATCGCCAGTCGTCGACTGCTTGCCGGAGCCCCTCGGTTTCGACGACGCCCTCATCGTTGGCGTAGTCGGCTAGTTTTGCCGTCGTGTTTGCCATCGGGCCGACGACTGCCGGCGACTGGGCCGGCTGGAAATATCCTGTCACGTGTTGCTCGGTGGTGTCGACCGTCGAGTTCGGCAGAGGGGCCCACTCGTCCGATTCGTTGAGGCGCCACAGTTTCAGATTCGCCTCGTCTTCGTCGGCGATAGTGCCGTCCTTGTAGGCCATCTCTAGGTCGATCCATGCGTCGGCCTCGTCGCTCCAAAGGGGAACGCCGACGGCGACGTACGATCCCGTGGCTGTGACCTCTTTGCCCGGCGGAATCGACGGTTCTGTGGCGTTCACCGTGACTTCTTGCCCAGTAAACGAGATGATGCTACCTTCGAGATTGGCCGCCCGTACCTCTACTCCAGTCGTGTTCTTGACCGAGATATCATCGTCGCTCACATTCTCGATGGTGGTCCCGTTCAGTGATACGGTCGTGCTATCTACGAGAGTGACGGCCGTCCCATCGAGGTCGCGGAGGCTATTGTTGGCGAGAGTGAGGTTCGTGGCACTCCACCCACGGACGCCATCGCCCGTTGCCTCGATGACGTTACCCATTACCGTCGTGTTCTGACTCCCACCCCCGACCTGGACGCCGGCGTAGCCAGTACCGCCGCCGTCTATTGAGTTGTCGCGAACCGTCGCGTTTGAACTCGAGACCGTGACGCCATTCGAGACGTTTGTCATCGCGTTCTTGGCGACCGTAACGTTGGGCGCCCCGACCTGGACCCCGAACGTCGCATTGTGAATCGTGTTCCCGGTGATGGCTCCGTTCGTGGGGGTGTCGCCGTTGACGCTGACAGCGTGGTCGACGGAGACGAATTCGTTTTCGCGAATGACGAAATCCGATGCACTCTGGTAGAGGTTGATGGCGTCGTCGTCGCTAATGTTACTGATTGTTGTCTCTTCGACCACAAGACCTCTCGTATCTGCGGAGATTGCGTATGCTGATGAACCAGATGGACCTAATGGATTGTCGATATCGCTGTCGACGATTCGGACATCATCGCCAGCAACATCGATCAAACTCCCCCTCTCCAAGGTCGTGTTTCGGACCGTCACGCCGTCGCCTTCGATTAGAACATGGCTGTTATCGACGGTTCCGCTTCGGAACGTTCCCCCACCGATTTCGAGGGAGCTTTCCACTACGGTCGTGTTCTCGACGATGGCTGCCGATCCGTCGATGAACACACCGGTAGAGGTCATGTTCCGGATGGTGCTGTCAGCGATGTGTGACGAAGAACCCGCAGAGATACCGGAAGACCCATCTGAGACCGTTACGTTGCGAACTGAGAGATTCGACACGTCGCTACCTGCCAGTCCCCGGGTGTTGTTCGAGACGGTCACGTTTCGGATTCGGATTCGCTCCGCCTCGCCAGCACCCGTCGTGAGGGCATAATTAAATCCCGACACGGAGGTATCCGTAATCGTAACATCGGTCGATTCTCCAATGTCGAACCCTAGGTGTTCGTTGCCGGGACCCCGGAGAGTCACGTTCTTGATTTTCACATTGGTGGCGGCGATGTCAATGGCGGCGGTGAACCTATCGCTGTTGGCTGCCATCCCGACCGTTCGCCCGTTACCATCCAGCACTACGTTATCGTCGGCGATCGTGAGGCAGGTCCCGTTCGTCTCGAGGTCAGCGACGAGGTCGTAGGTACCTCCGTGTTCGAGTACCCGACATGTCTCGATCGTCGCCGGTACGGGCGTCAGGAGCCCTCGTACCTCAGCGTCGGCACCGAGGGCATCTATCCGGTCGGTCGCGACGACCTCACCATCGTGTTCGACGGTCACGTTGTAGTACTCGTCGGGGTCGTAGTCGCCGTCGTCGTGTTTGAGGTGTTGCTGGAGGGCGAACGTGACGTTCCCGTCAGTACTGGTCTCCCCCTGCCGGATTACGTTCCCTTCGTGGGACGTGACGGTGACTGTCGCCCCTTCAAGTGGTACCTTCCCCTCATCATGGTACACTTGGTATTCGACCGGTCTCAGCGACGGCGCAGTGTGGGTACGCGAAACGTTTTCTCCGGGAGCGAGATCGGCAGTAGTGCGGCCAACGAACATGTCTTGGTTGTACACCGAAACCACCGTCGACTTACCCGGAAGCCGCTCGAACGTGTAGGGGAGGTCAATACTGTCCGTGGCTGTGACTTCCTCAATAACGCTACCGCCTTGGTACGCTAAGAGCGCGCCAACATCGGTAGCGTTGGTGCCGTTTTCATGTTCGACATCGACCTCAAGGGACGCCGGTTCGACAACGGTGAGTGTCTCGAGATCGGTCTCACCGCCCCGGGGATAGACATTGAACTCGGACGCGCCGGTGTCGATGCGGAGACACGTGGAGTATTCCCCTGGGTCGAGATCGGTGGGCAGCTTCGTCGATATCTCGACATTCGTCGTCTCGAATGGTGCTGGCGTCGATACCGTCTTGTTGTGAATGGGATCCTCGATGGGGACGAAATCAATACACTGGTCATAGTCCAGCGAACTGACGTACACTTCTACGGTAATCTCGTCCGGACCGGCCGCAGTACCGACGTTCCGTATTTGATGGTCGAACGTCACGTTTGTCCGACCGGCAGTGACGCTGTCGGTCGGAGTGACATCGTACCAGGACCCGTCATCTCCTGTGAACAGGGTATCCTCGAAGACGTATTCGGGTTTGTCCTCGGGTGGGTTCTGGGCGTCGTCGGTCAGCCACGCCTTGAGGTCGGCGTCTTTTGCATCGGTGATACGGGGGCCGGCCGGCTCGGGCGCATACCGGCTATCGGAAGTCGGCCCAACCGTGCCGACACCTACAACTTCGTAGTCCCCAGTGGTCTCATTGTAATTCAAAAATGGCCCGCCGCTTTGTCCCGGTGAGATGTCGACATCCGCCTGCATGGTTTTCTCATCGCCGTCGTAGTGCCCAAGGCCCGAGCCGCTGTCGACCCACAACGACGGATAGAGCGATTCTCCCGGCGGAGAACCCGGGTATCCCTGTAGTGTAATGGTATTCCCATCACGGTAGACTTCGTCATCGGCGGGATAGGACTGCCAGTCGACGGTACCCGTGTGGGATCCGATGTTTCGATCAAGTGCAAGCAGTGCGAAGTCGTCGGGAACACCGTCCGGAGCTCCGCTGGCTTGAGTGTATTCCTCGTACGTCCACACCCACCGAGCGCGGGCGACGGAGAACGGTTCGATGTCCGTACCCGACCGGTTGTCGGTGGCCGGTCGGACCCGCACTTGGTTGGCCCACGTATCGCCTGAGTTGTTATAGACACAGTGGGCGGCGGTCAGAACGTGGGATTCATTGATGACCGTCCCGGAGCACCACTCTTGGCTGCTATCGTAGCGCGAATAGACGTTGACGGTCGCTGAGTCCTTCGTGGCGCCAGTCTCCCAGGGCCGGTCGATGCGTTCGCGACCGTCCGGGTCGGAGGCATCAACACTCCGGGGTGGGATTCCCGTCCCGATGGATTCGAACTCGTGTTTGACTGGCGTTCCTGTATCATCGGAAGATTGCGTGGTAGACGACGTTGTTGACGTGTTCTCCGCCGCCGTTGACATCGACGGCGCAACGTGTGCTGAGTCGGTGGTACTTGTTGATTCGACGCTTCCGGCAGTAGCCGTATCGAGCGCGACTGCCCCGCCCCCAAGGAAGACGAGAAGGCACAGCACGGCGGCACCGAGTGTGACTGATTTGGTTGCTCCCCGCATGGAATCACCTACTGACTCCCGAACCATCGGCATTCACATCGGGAACACGGCTTCCGGTGTTGGATACACCGACCTCCAATCCGGGATTGCGTTGTCGGTGATTCCGAATAAGAGCTTTAATCAATGCAGTGACTGCCCGCAACGAGTGATGAACAAAGTACGCGATAGTGGACACCCCCAGTATAATCGTAGGACGCGGCCCCAATTATAACAAAGTACTGGAATGTTTCAGCACGGGTATGGGACACTCACGATGGGTTCGATAGCTGTACGAGATCCCGTGGCGTGTCGTCCAACGATAGACCCTGCGGGTCCACTCTCGAGTTGGGTGACTGCCTCAGTTCAAAACTAGGGCAAATACAACCGCACGGTAGAAACCGCTGGCGACCACTTCTCTGAAATGCCTGACGGAACTGAGCCGACGCCGTCCGAGGACGGCGATTGGTCGGTGTTCTCACCCTGCTCACGCTCGTTGCTGCTACACTGCCCGCGCGTTAGCGGTTTTATTTTGTGGCTATCTCCGTCATTTCTGATTTAGCTGAATAGAGGAGATCTCAGGACCATATTTCACGATGTGAGAATTTCTCAGGGAGTACGATAATACGAGTGGCCGATTTGTCTCTCGCATGGATAGACCTGTTCAAGAGCAGAGTAGAGGGCGTCTCGGACAAATTGATAGAGTAAAGCAAAATGGAATAAGCTGTTGGGGGACAGCCAACATCCGTCTGCTCCTGATTGTCGTCGTTGTTGCTGTTGCGGTGTTGCTGTTTCTGTCGATGTCCGGAGGAGTCGGCCACGTCGACGCGCAGGCGAACGAACCGGAGGAAATCAACTCCTGTACGTGGATAAACTCCTCAGGTTCCTACCAGCTGACTGGGGACATTCAACCGACCGACACGGACGATTTGGTCGACGGCAACACCTGCATCCTCATCAACAGTAGTCACGTTGATATTGACGGGGCAGGCCACACCATCGACCGCTCGGCGCTGAGCGACGGGACGTGGGCGATAGAAGCAAAGAACACAACGACGTTTGCATCTGCCTCGGAACCGGAGGACCGCCTGGAAACGGTCACGATTCGGAACATCGATTTCACGGGATGGCCAGCGCCGATCGGACTCCGCGGGGTGAATGATTCGGAGGTCTCCGGCATCGAACTTCGAGACACTGGAGGCGGTGCGGACATCTTCTATGAGTACGGCTCGACGGCCCGTATCGAGGATGTCAACGCGACAAGCGGGATTGAGGACACCGCCATCTCCCTGACGAAAGTTACCGACGCTACGATTACCAATGTCGATATCGAGCGCGTAAGTGGTTCCAGCTACGCTATTTCGATCCGGGAAAGCCCGGACGTTGAACTCACTGGTGTCATGGTTGACGACCGGAATAATGCCGAGGAAGGAGACGAATTTGGGAGTCCGTCGGCGGTCCTCGTCATGGATTCGCCGCGGGCGGTCGTAAAGAATAGCACGCTCTTAGATGTGGACATGCAAGGGATTCGTCTTATCCCACCGGCCTCGGGTGGGCCCGGATCGACCGACGCGCTCGTGTCCGGTAACGAGGTGTTGGAGAGCCAGGACGAAGGAATCGCGCTCAGGGGAGCGAACGGATCGACCGTGCGGGACAACCACCTCAACCGTACCAACGGGATAGATATTGAGGACTCCCACGGGGTTGCGGTACGGAACAACCGGATCGAAAGCGATGGATTCGACGACGAAGGGGTCCACCTCTTGGAGTCGAGTGGGAGCGTCGTCGTCGCAAATCGAATTCAGGTGGCCTTCCCGGGCATCGAGGTCGAGAATGCGAGGCCCGAGCGCCTCGCGGCCAACGTCGTCACGACTGACGGCGGCCGGGCAATCGATATTCAGGGTAGCTCCGTCGATGGATACGCGGGCTTTGCGATGACCAATACGACTGTCGTCGGTGGGGACGTCCGGCTTCGTTCCTATCAGAACGTCTCTATCTCGGACCTCGCTGTCGATAATGGCCAAATTACCGTCGAACGTGGGTTTGATGGCCGGCCACGGAACATCACGCTCGCCGATGTCACCGTCACGCGGTCGACGGCACCTGACTTCGCCGTCGGCGCGGAGCTGAGCGTCAGCGAGACGACGGGACTCGCTATCGAGAACGTCAGCTTCGTCGACGGGTACGACGGCGCACTGAAGTTCGCCGACGTTAGAGAGGCGACCGTTGAGGGGGTCACCGTCACCGGCCACGACGACTCCGACGAGGAGTCGTTTATTCGCGTCATCCAGTTCACCGAGACGGACAACACCTCGGTCAGCGGGCTGGAGATCGTCGACAACCCGATGACCGGCGATGACGCCAGCAGCTTCAGCGATGGTCGCGTCACCGCCATCGACGCGCGCCACACCAACGACACGACGTTCACCAATGTCGAGATACTGAACAACACCCACGGCGCGGACGCTGCGATCTCCGTGGGTGGGGACTCCTCGAACGTGAGCCTCGATTCGGTTCGGGTCTCAGAGACTGAGTACGGCACCATCGAGGTCGAAGACACAACCACTGCTGTCACGGCCTCGGCGTTCACGGTCGGCGCGGACACCCCGACCAACGCGACGCTATCGTTCGCCGGCAGTGGGGTTATCGTCAACGAGACTGCCTCGCCCCCGGCTAACCCCGACGCCGAAAGCATTGGTCGGTACTTCGACGCTCGGAACACCTCGGTCGACGCCTTCCTTGATGTCGACCTCCACTACGATGCGGACGATGTCACGCATGTCGACGAGGAGACACTGGCGCTCTGGAAGTATGACAGCGGGCAATGGACGGCGCTCGGTGATTCCACGGCCGACACGACAGCGCGAACAATCAGTGCCAACGTCACCGACTTCTCGACGTTCGGTGGCTTCGGCGAGGCGGGGGCGTCAGGGTCGGTCGTTATCGACGCACCGATCAATGATTCCCAGACCGAGTTCGATGTCGATGTCGACTTCGCCAACACGGACGGCGACGACGCCTACCTCGTCGTGAAAAACGAAGCCACCGGCGACTCGACGACTAGAACGGTCACCGCTTCCGGAACGATATCCATTCTCCAGGGCGATATCGGTGGCTTTGGAGCCGGCGACACCAGCACCGCCGAACTCTACGAGAACAGCAGTACCGAAACCCTTCTAGGGAATGACTCCACGGTAGTCGAAGCGGCAGAGGACGCGCCAACACCCACGGCAACACCGACGCCCACTGAAACTCCGACGCCCACGGCAACACCGAATCCGGACGATGATGGGGAGTTCTCAACGGGCGACGGCGCTGGCTTGGGGCTGACCATCGCTGTGCTCGCGTTCGTGGCTGCTGCACTGCTGGCTCGACGGCGCCGCTGAGAACTCGTCGCTGTCGTTGGGTTTGGTGTTCGACTCGTCGATTCGGGATTCGGTCGAAGCCGACTCAATAGCGAGAAATCAACGATTTCAGCGCAAGCCAACCCTCCCGCAAGTAACTATATATCAACTGCCCAACTGTCTGTCAATACGATGGCGGATGGCGAGCACGAGGTGGGGGCGTGGCGAACGAATCTCGAGGCGGAGTTCCGACCGCTCTCGTTCCTCTTCCGTTCAGAAAATCGGATCGCGGTTCTCGAGGCGCTCCACCATGGCCCGTGGGGGCGACAACAACTTCGACGCATCTCGGGAACCTCGCGGCCGACACTGTCGCGTATCCTGGGCGAACTCGAAGAGTACGGATGGGTCGAACGAAATGGCCGTGAATACACGACAACGACGACCGGTAGTCTCGTTATCGAAACGGTGTTGGGGACCCTGGAAACGATGGGGACGGTATCTCGTCTCGAGTCGGTGTTCAGGGCGGTTCCACGCGACGACTTACCCGGCGAAATGTCGGTGTTTTCGGACGCCACTGTTTCCGTCGCCGAGCCCGGTGCTCCAACACGCCCGATTCGGCGGCTGGGCGAACTGCTCAAAGCCTCTGAAACACTCCGGGAACTCATTCCGCTTCCACTTGGACAGCCCTATCAAGAACTCCTCACCGCCCATCTCGAACGCGGGGGCACCGCAGAAATCGTCTGCCACGTCGATGCCATCGACTCACTCGCTGTCAGCCCCGAAGCTACCGTGCCGACAGCCATCGATGATGGTCGCTTGACCGTTCAGATTCACGACGCCGTCCCGTTCAGGGTCATCAGCCTCGATGATAATGCCGTTATCGTCGACCACGACGAGCGAACCGGGGCGATTAGAGCGGTTTGTGAGGCGACGACGCCGGCCACCCAACAGTGGGCCGACACGCTTTTCGAGCGCGTTGAAGCAGCGGCCGAGTCGCTTACCGTTGCGGATGCGATGGCAAGTGAACTGGAAGAGTCTTCTCGAGAACGTCGGTAATCCGGTGTCGGTTGGGCCGAGTTGCCTTCCGCTACCGATCCAGGTTCTCAAGCGTTGGCACACGCAGCACAAGCCAGCCAGCGATGAGGGCACCCATAGTTCCAACACCAACAGCGAGTGCGAGTCCGCTTCCGATCGCCCACCCCGGAAGGGTGATGAGGTTCTCGAAGCCAGTTGCAGACTCGACGATCCAGTTTACCGAGATGACCGTAGGGACGGCAAGCGTCGTTGCCAGGAGACCGCCAAGTAACCCAACATTGGCGCCTTGAATCACAACCCCGGTCAATAGGGTCCGTCCGGTCACGCCGGTTGCTTGGAGGGCGGCCAGTTGCCGGCGCTGCTGGAACACCAACATCCCGAAGACGTTGGCGACGACGGCGATGCCACCTGTCACAGCAAACAACAGGATTGCGCTGGCACCAGCGATGACTCCTGCTTGGTCACCGAGCACTGCGGCGAACTGTTCGTCGGTGGTCCGGACGGTGAGTTCGGGATACGTCTCCGTGAGTGAATCACGAACTGCTTCCGAGGTCACATCGTCTTCGATCGCAACCACAATTGCACTCCCCGGATCTGTCCGCGTTGAGGCCGTCACTGCTTGCAGTTCCGCGAGGTGTAACAGGACCGTTGGAGAGCCAATATAACCCGAAATATCGTCAGTGATACCGACGACGGTGAACGTGTTCTCGTCGGCTGCAACGATCGTCCCACCGACGTGAATTTTATCACCGACCGACACGCCGAGTTGGTTCGCCGTTTGTGGGTCGATAAGGACCTCGTTGGTACGCGGGCCATCGTAGCTCCCGTTGGCATAATGGATGTCGCCACTCGAGAACGTCTCTCCAGCATCGATGTCGAAAGGCCGCCCGTCACCGGTGATGCCCGTGCCGACAAGTGTCTGGTAGTCCCCTTGTTGGGTTCCAACATAGACGGTCTGAAAATGTAGCCCGCGGGCCGCTGCAACATTTTCCCGTTGTTCTATCGCACTCGTTCGTTCGTGGGTATTCTCAAGGGTAGTATCGAGTCCGCCGACAGCACCGGGCGCAAACGACAACGACGTTGGTGTCACCCAGACCTCGCCACCGATACTCTCGAGGGCTGTTGGACCCGCTTCAAGAACACTAGTGCCGAGTGCAATGAGGGTAATCGTTGCGAGCACTGCTACCGCAACACCAATCGCACACAGAATCGTTCGCACCCGATAATAGCGCAATTGTGCGACAGCCAGTTTTATTGCGCCACCCAGTCGTGCCCGATTCATCGATTGTTTGTTTCAGCTCCCCCGACCGTTGGGCAGGTTGATGAGTCCCGGGTGAAAATATTTTCCGACACTGAACCACCATTAGTTGATGATATCGGGGTGCTATGAATACAATCCACTAGATATCTCCAGGGGTCAACCGTTTTCAGCTCCGTGATTTAGCGCCGAGGAGTCCTCAGCGATCTCCCCGTCAGTAAGTCGAACGATACGGTCGAAACGACCCTCGAGTCGTGGATCGTGGCTGACGACAACGAGGGCGACATTTGTGTCCGTGTGCAAATCGAACAACAGATCCATGACCCGGTCGGCAGTATCGGGGTCTAATTGTCCAGTCGGTTCGTCGGCCAAGATGACATCGGGGCGGTTCGCCAGCGCACGCGCGATGGAAACCCGTTGCTTTTCGCCACCACTGAGTTCGCGCGGTAAACTCTCCGAGAGTGTGGCAATGTCGAGGCGAGTAAACAACTCCTCAAGCCACGCAGAGTCTCGTTCACCAGCGTGTTCCTGTGGTAATGCGGCATTTTCCCACGCTGTCAGATCATCGATGAGTTTGAAATCTTGAAAGACGATACCGACAGTATCTCGCCGAATTCGAGCACGATCCCCTTCTGATAGTGCTGCTGTATCGGTATTATTTACGTATAGTGCTCCTGTTGTCGGTGGTTCCAGGAGCCCTAGCACATTGAACAGTGTTGTCTTGCCAGCACCGCTTTCCCCGCGAATAAGCAGCCGCTCATTAGGATTAACGGCTACTGTGATCTCGGTGAGTAAATTTGTAGAGCCAACGGAAAGCGAGAGATCGTCCGCACGGAGGATGGGTTCGCTCACGTACCGATACCTCTTGGACAGCGAGAGACTAAACTTATCGGTCTGCCGCTCTTTGTCAATCTCAGGGGTTTTTGCCTGACCGTATATCGATTCATAGATTCTCGAAATCTTCCGACTTGTCGGATTTCCTACGCCCCGCAAGGAGGCTAGCTGGCGACACTTGGAGAACGGCCACCGTCGCAACAGTCGCTCCCAAGATTGTGACAAGTAACCCAGCCGCAGTAACGCCAACGACGGCCGGAATTGAAAGTTCAGGAACCAACCGGACACCGAAGACGACCAGCAGTCCCGCGATATCGAGAAGCCACAGGATACTGAGTGCTATCACTGTACCCAAAATGGCTGCGAAGCCACCCAAACGCAACGCGTCACTAAGGACGAGCCGTAGAATCAATAGTGGTGAGGCTCCTGTCGCTCGACGAATACCAAGAGCCTCACGGCGAGCGTGGACGGCATCCGCAAATGTGGCTGTTGTCGCTCCAATTGTCATTAATGCTGCCAATACAACAAGCGTCGCACCGAGAACCTGTATGTTTCCGAGCGCCATCTCCAATGCGCGGGCGAACGGAGACTCGCCGGACTGACCACTTGTCGCTAACACTGCGGCGATTCGGCTGTCGCCGACGACTCGGTACGTCTGATTGGCTACTCGATTCCCATCCAGGGTCGCGATAACTGAATACTCGCCGGACGGTCTTCGCTCTAATTGCCGTGTCACTACCGTTTCCTCGCCCGGTTGGAGCGTGACCGTCCGGGTCGTTGGTTCGTTCGGCCCTTCTAAACGGATCGCATGTGTCACTGACTCGTTCCACTGGTTTCGAAGCACCAATCGAGCGGTTGGCCGTACAACGATATCGACCGGTGTTGGCGAAATTGAAAGCGTAGTTAATACAACCCGTTCGGATTCGTCTGAGACCAAGACTGTCGCTGTGTCCGTGCTGTTACCCTTTTCAGCTCGAATTTCGTATTCACCTACTTTGGAGAAGGTGACTTTCGCACGGCCCGCTTCATCGGTCCGAACAGTCTCATTCCCAACGACTATCGATACATTGCTGACCGGGGTTTTCGACTGATTTGAGACCTGTACGGTTAGTGTACTTCCGGGTGGTGCCGCTTTCGGTACCTGTCGCAGTTGGAGTGTGTCCTGACTTCCACTTGCATTGACTGACACAGTACGGGTTTCATTATCCGCTTTCAATTGATATTCCCCAGACGGGACGCCATCAAATACGACTGTCTTGGTAGTCTCCTCTCCGGGCTCCAGCGAGACGTTAGTATGTCGGCGTTGGTTGCTCGCAAACGTCACATTGGACGTTTTTGAAGCTGTGTTGATGCCTTCATTTACGAATCTGAGAGTTACCGTAACGGATTCATTAGCAGTGACAGGTTGGTCCGTAGAGATTGAACTAACGATAATCCCATTACCGGTGGGTTTCGGTTGGCTGGAACCACGTATGATATTGACATTTCCTTCGTTGACGGTTGAGAGATGCCGAGCCGTTTTGAGAGAGACGAGAAGGTGATCATTGTATGGCGGGGGTGCGTTGAATGTGCCCACCACAGTAACACGTGTGATGCTAGCCCGAGTGCTGCCACCGAGCGGCACTCGATCACCAGGCTCAACATCAAGCGTCTGTGCCGCTCCGGTTCCTATGACTGCCTCATCATGGCTTGTTGGCGAGTCCCCCTCGTCAATTTCTGCACTCGATACTGAAGCAAAGTCCTCGTATACTACTCCACGAGTTGGGATGGCGTGGTCATCGACCACACCGAACAGCAATATTTCACCGCTACCGTTGATTCCCTGTGATTTGAACCCCTCGACATATCCCTCCGGTAGCTGACTGTTGATTGGGTGGGTGCTCCCCGGTTCGGTAACGACGGTGTCGCCTCCTCCAAGTGTTGGCAAAAGAACGCCTGCGGCAGCGATGAAAAGGAGTGCGAAGACAGCAAACGCGATGAGCGTTGCAGTTGTTGGAACGACAACGCGTGGGTTGAGTATTGTTGATGAAAATGCATCGCGATATCGACCGGTTCGGTTGCCAATGCTTGCGGGTGGACTGTAAGCTGCGGGCCATGCCGCTGCCACTCCAGCGACGGCTCCGATTAGGGGAACCGCAATCACAATCGGTGCGAGAACAACAGCGACATCCGTAGTCACACGTGTAGTTATACTGGTTGGAAGTCCGATTGCAACGGCTACATTAACTACGCTAGAGACAACGATTATACCGATCGCATATCCTGCAACCGTTCCGGTTGCTGTCAGTATCCCAGCACGTGCAGTAAACGTCGCAAGTATTGTCCTTGGTCTCCCACCCGTCGCTCTAGCCACCTGAATTGCTTGTCGTCGGTCCAGGATGGACATCCGTGTGACGCTGTAAACTGTCACAGCGACAAGGAGACCACTTGCGCCAACAAGAATAGCGAGGAGTCGCAGCACTTCGCTGATTCCTGCGGTAAAGAACGGTAATGCGGATCGTAATGGAACGACCATGCTGTCCGTCTCTGGGGAGGAATCAGCAGCACTGATGACGAGACCGCCTTCCACACCCAGTGTCTCGACTACTCTAGGTGTGGTTGTGTACCATTCGTCAGGAAAGATCGAGTTGTCTCGCGTCGTTACTGCTGCCGTGATTTCTCCATCGGAACCAACGAGGCGGTGTTGGGTGGACTCATCGATACTGCCGAGTGTCGTTCCGTCGGGGTGTTGTATTTTTTGCCCTCGATTGCCGAATTCTTGGTTGGTTCCTTCGGGAATTCCGATTACAAGGGTTTGTTCACCGTTGGGACCTTCAACTGAACTCACTGGCAACACGAGGGCATCTGCTGGTGCATTCTCGGGGTCCTCAACGAATGTTGCCGTCCCAGTGGCGTCGAATTCAGCCGCGAGGTTGGCTGTTTGTGCTCCGCCAGCGACAACTAACAATGCCGTACCCACGAGAAATCCTACGGTAAGGGCAACAACCAGTACCGCAAAGCGATCACGTCGGGACCAACGAACAATGAAAGATTGACGGTATGTCATTGTCCCAAATGTTCCAAGGGTGAGACCCGTGTGACGAGCCATCCGCCCACAAGGGAGCCGATGAGTCCCATCGAAAGCGCAATACCAGTTCCAGCAATCAGTACCCAGGTCGGTAGCATAACAAGGTCTTCATGACCAATTACGGCTTCAACCGCGTAATTGGTAGCTTGGACTGCTGGCCACGCTAATACTAACCCGAGTGTGGCTCCAGTGGCTGCGATTGTGAGACCTTGGAGGGCGATTACACGAAGTAACAGACCCGTTGATGTCCCGATTGCTCGCAGTGCGGCAATCGATCGCCGCTGTTGGTAGACGAACAGTCCGAGGACGTTGCTCACCAGCGCAATACCACTACCGACAGCCAATATGGCCACGGTTATTCCACTTGCGAGAATAGTTGACTGGCTTTGCAGTACTGCCTCGAATTGCTCTTGATTCGTCCGAACGTCATACCGCTCGTATACGCTTTGAAGGTCGCTTTGGACCGTTCTTGTATCTGCCCCGGATTCGACAGTCACGAGTACTGTTGTAGCAGGGTCCGTCCCTGTCTGAGCGGTAAGTCGTTGGAGTTCCCCGAGTTGTAGCAACACTGTCGGTGTGCCAAGGTACCGAGCAATATCATTTGAGATCCCGACAACTTCGTATTCGTTATTGTCGGCCATGAACACCGTTCCACCGATGTGAATCGTATCACCAACCTCCGCATCTAATAATGCGGCTGCTCGACGATCTAGCAAGACCTCGCGCGTTCGAGGGCCATCAAAACTCCCGTTTGCATAGTGTGTATTTGCCCCACTAAAACTCCGTCCTTTGGTTGTTTGAAACGCGGATCCGTTACCGGTAACCCCGGCACCTACAATCGTCTGATACTCTCCAGGTTCAGTCCCCACGTACACGGACTGAAACTGTAGTGCGCGTGCATCTTCGACGCCGTTCTGTTGTTTGACGTTGCTAGTAACGTTATGAGCATCTAGTATGCCTGTCTCGAGTCCACCGACTGTACCCGGCGCAAACGTCGTTGCACCGCCAGTGATCCAGAGATCACCCCCGATCCGTGTAAAGCCGGCATCTCCAATTTCGAGAACACTGAAGCCGAGTCCCAGCAGTAACACGGTTGCAAGGACGGCGACAGTGACTCCGATGATTCCAAGGACTGCTCGGACCCAACGGTGGCGAAGTTGTGCAGTGGCGATGCCGAGTGCGGGTCGAAGCATGCTCATCGAAGGATTGCCTCACCCCCGGAACGCCAACTGACGGCAAGCAGGTATGGAAGCGATAAGAGGCCAATGAGTATGGCGACACCCATACCATACAGCGAAAGCCGTGGCTCTAAACTGGCAACCGGAGCACCGAAGTGGTCTGTTGCAACCCAGTTAATCACAACTCCGATAACACTCCACAGAACAATTCCAAGCCCTCCACCATAGAGTGATACCACCCCCAGCTCAGTCCCAATAATAGCTGCCCGACTTCGCCCGGAGACACCTATCGCCGATAATATCTGTCGACTTTCGGCATTGGCGGCGAGTTCAAATCCGAACGCCGTCGAGACAAGTAGCGTCCCTGTCGTGAGCACAATCAAGAGCGCAGCAAATGCCATCGCACTCGGCAGTCGCGAGTCAGTACCCCGTTCGGATAACATTCCACCGCGGGTTTCGACTCTGGTGTTTGGATATATGTTTGCCAGCTCCTGTTCTGTCTGTGCTGTTCCACCCGGTGCTACCACGACGATTTGATCGGCATTATCTTGTTCGGCAGCACCAGTGAGTGTCTGCAGTTCACTTAAATGCATGACGGCGATCGGGAACTGTGTTAGTCCGGCCCGCTGCGGTGCTTTTACTGCGGAAACGGTAAAGTCACGATTTGTCCCTCGGGTACGAAGTGTTTCACCGGTCGTGGTATCTAATTCTGTTGCGGCACTTTCCGATAGGATAACCTCTCCAGTCCACGTCCCGTTATAATTCCCGTCTGCATAATACGGATCTCCCGATTGAAGTTCTCTCGAAGCGATTGGTGCTATTTGGTCGTCAGCCGAAGATGGAATGATACCCACGGCAAGCAAATATATGGATTCACCATTTGGGTTTTCAGCAGCGACAAAATCAATCAGCATCGGTGAGGCGTGAGCGACATCATCGCGCTGGCTAATCGAGGTTGCCGCCTGGTGGGTGTTGCCGAGCTGTGGGCTATCGACGTTCGTGACCGCACTCGAAGCACCCTCTGGAACAATCCAATAATCCACTCCACTTCCACCTCCTGGGTCTGCTGCGAGTCCGAAACTAATACTCACGATTAACAGCAACAATGCCACTGGGAGTGCGATTCCCAGCACTGTAATGAGTGTTTGACGACTTCCACTACGGCCGAGTCGGTGGTGTATCCGCCGCCAACCGATACTGAGTATTCCTCCCCAACGGGCGAAGCGATTCCGTAGCATAGGTTATTCAACTACTTGCCCGTCACGTAACTGGATTCGACGGTCGGCAGCCGAAGCTACGGTCTCATCGTGTGAAGCCGTGATGACCGCGCGATTTTCATCCGGAATCTCTTGTATGAGTCTCAATACATCGGCGCCTGTTTCAGTATCCAGTTCGCCAGTTGGTTCATCTGCTATTACTAGCGATGGCTCTGTAACCAATGCACGTGCAATTGCTACCCGCTGCTGCTCACCGCCGCTGAGCTCTGCTGGTTGGTGTGTGAGTCGATCACCTAGGCCCACCTGTTCAAGCAAGGATGTTGCTCGTTCTCGTCGCCTGCGTTTTGAGATACCCTGCTCAACGAGGGGGAGTGCGACGTTCGCTCGTGCGGATAATGCTGGTAGTAGATGGAATTGTTGGAAAACGATACCAATCTCGTCGCGACGTATGCGGACTCGTTCTTTGCCTGAACATTCCGAAAGATCGACTGAGGCTAATCGAATCTCACCTTCAGTCGGCGTATCTAACCCCGCTAGTAAGTGTAGCAATGTTGATTTTCCACTACCGCTTGCGCCAGTAATACAGACGAACTCTCCAGGATAGACACTCAAATTGATATCCTTCAGAGCTTGTACATCCGTTTCGGAAGCCCGTAACCGGCCCGTATTCCCTTTGTAAGTGTGTGACACTGATTTGCAAGCAACAATAGCGTCCTGCGGAGGGCTCATTCGAGAAAAACCACGGAAGAAAGCGATAAAAAACGTTCGTTCAGCTAAGAGGCCAAATGGCTGCCTAGCTCTGTATAGATATCCCAACACAGTTGCGCCGGTAAGCGGCCCAATCGAGACCAGCAGCACGATATCGAGGACAACGCACGCGAGGCCGCTACTCCGTCAAGGCCGTCTGACCAGAGTCACCTCTCTCGACGTTGGATGGCAAGCAAGGTTCCAATAACGAGTGCTAGAAGGCCAACCAATGGTCCGAAACCAGCTTGATCCTCGGTTGCCGGGGTCGTGGCTGGAGGAGTCGTCGATGTCTCTGGAGTAGACGTTCCCGATTCTGGAGTAGCTGTTTCCGGCTCTTCAGTCGGTTCCGTTGGCGTTTCCGACGGCGTCATGGTCGGTGATCCCACGGTCGGTTCTTGATATTCTGTGACAGCAAACAGGCTGAAGCCATCAACTTCGGCCTCCAGCATAACCGTCTCATTGGAACTGACCACCGCGGTTTCTAGGATGGTCCACGTGTCATTCTCTGAATCGTAGTGTTCCACGGTCAGGTTCTCTACGCCGGTGGTTTCCGATGTTGGAACAGATACTGCCATCTTCGCCTGTGAATCGGATTCGGTGTCCGGGACATCTATTGAGAACGACGAGACGACATCCCCGTGTGAGGAAGTAGCAGAATTGGGAATCACTGTGTCCTCGGTGACAGTAATGTTTCCAGTTGCCGATTCGTTACGCAACATGATCCAGTCCACCGAAACACCCTCAAAAGGCACGGTCACGTTGTCGGCCATCCGATACTCATCAACGATCTGCACCGTCTCTGATTGTCGGGATTCCTGGGTTGGCGTCGACTCATTTTTGTCAGCTTGAGTATCATCGGTAACAGGTGCGGGTGCGCCGCCACCCCCACCAGGACTGCCACCAGTCGAACCACTGGGACTGCCACCAGTCGAACCACTGGGACTGCCACCAGTCGAACCACCTGAACTCTCATCTTTCTCCGGCTTTGCTTCGATGTCAACCGACGATTGGACGGCCTCCTCACCTGTAGTTACGGCAATGTTGTAGGTTCCTGCTTCAATCGATTCGTCCGTATCGACCGAGAGCGAGATCGTGCGCTGTTCGCTGCTATTGAGGGTGATGCTTGTGGAATCACTCTCGGTACCATCGAAGTAGAGTACCACGTCGTCCGTGCCGGCTTGCGTCCCGATATTCTCGACTGTCACCTCGGTATGAATCGTATCGCCAGCAGTTACTGTTGAATCGATGGTCGTGCCGGAGATGGCGAAATACACATCGGCCGGGTGAGCGGCGATATCCAACGTTACCTCATCACCGGCCCCGACGGTAATCGAGTCTGCGGTCTCATCGTACCCACGGGCATCAGTTAATGCGGAATAGTTACCACGCGGAATCTTGATGCTGTACGCGCCGTCTCCGTCGGTCATCGTGGTATAGGAGTCGCCGTCATTTCCATCGAATCTGATCTGTGCACTATCAATACCAGCTCCACTTGATGCGTTCGTTATTGTTCCGTTGACAACAGCCGGTTCTGGCAGCAGACCTATTTCGCCGAGGGTGACCGACTCGTTCGGACCAACGGACACCTCAACGGTCTGCGTCTGGAAAGAGTCTGCCCGTATCTCCAGGGTGTAATCGCCCCGGTCGACATCGGCAAATGCGAACGTTCCAGCGCTGTCCGTGGTTGACGTTTCGTTGATTACCGCCACCATTGCCCCCTCGATTGGGTCGCCAGTGTCGGCAGCCACTACCTGACCGGTAATGTTGCCTGGCTTCGGTGTCAGTCCGACGTCTACAGTTGCCGTCTCGCCAGCGCTGAGAGTGAGTTCGCTGACAATGTCTGGATCGTACCTCTCGGATCCTTCACTAAAGGTAACGTTGTACGTTCCACGTGGGACATCGATACTGTACGTGCCATTGGTTACATCGCCGGTCGTGACGGAACCGTTCGTGGTACCTTCGACTGTGATGGTTCCGTTGAGATGTTCTCCGGTTTCCACGTCCGTAACCGTGCCGTGGATTGTAGCGGGTTCGGGGTCAAGTTGGACGTGTTTCGTCGTCACCTCATTTCGGCTGATAACGACCGTATCCGTGATTTTCTCGTAGTTTTCGGCTGTCACCTCGACATCGTACGTTCCAACAGAGACTTCGGTGAGGTTGAACTCACCGGCTGCATCAGTCGTCGCAGTGAGTTCCTCGACACCCGTTTCTGCTTCGTAAAGGGTCAGCGTTGACTCGACGCCCTGAGAGGTATTGTCGGATGCGACGACGCTGCCGTTGAAGCTACCAGTCGCCTCTTCGATGGTTATCGGCTCGACGTACGCGTCGTCTGCAGTTACGACAGCGAGGTTATACTCACCAGGATCAGTATCGACCGGTACCGCCCCCGAGAGTGTCACTTTGGTCGTCTCGCCCGCCGATACCGTTGCATCAGATTGCGTCGCGACAACAGTGTAGGCGTTCGGATCACTGGTGTTCGTGCCAAGCCGGAGCTCGATACTTTTCGTTCCTTCAACATCGCCGGGGTTCTCGATCGTTGTCCCGACATCGATAGTCTCACCCTGTTCGGCCGTTGTCGGTCCGTCTACACTGTTGATGAGGAAGGTGGCACTCTCGAGGACGGTCACGTTCGTCTCGTTGGTGTCGTCGCTTGTCGCGGCGACGACGGCCGTCTCTCCGGCCGCGTAATCCGCGGGAACGTCGTAGGTCATTGTGATCGTGGTGTTCTCCCCCGGTTTGAGCGAGACCGTTTTCGTCGCTATCTCCTCGTTGGCCCCGAAGTCTAGACCTACTGTACTTTCGCCGGGGTCACCACCGTCGTTACGGACTGATACGTTAATCGCATAGGTCTCGTTTTGGGCGACCTCGTCATCACCGTCGACGGCAGCCACGGTGAATTCCGGTGGGTCAACCGTCGTTGAGGCTTGTTCGCTATCGGCCCCATCGTTCCCGGCGTCGTCAACGGCGCTTGTGACTGTCGTCGTGTAGTCACCTTCCGTCGCGACCTTGTGAGTGAGGCTATACGTATAGACTCCGTTTTCGGACTCGACAGTGAAGTTGTCCAATTCAAACGTCTGGCTTTCGGGACCATCAAGTTGGACAGTCGCCTCTCCGAGAGCCTCATCGGTTTCGAGCGTGATGTTCACTTTGTAGTAACTTGAGGTTGCATTGAGGCTCCGGACGACTGGTTGACGGGTATCTACATCGACCGTGTACTGATCTTCGGTATGTACCTCGTTACCTGCCGGGTTAGTCGCGCCGGAGACCTCAATGGTGCCGGTCGATTCTTCGTTGAGGTCGTCGAACGAGACAGTGCCAACCCAGGTGGTGTTGGTTTCCCACCCGGTCGCTTCAGTAACTGTTGGCGTGTGTTCGAGGCCGGTAATGGACACTTCGGGTGTTGTCTCGGTGTCCATCGGTTCATTGAAGTCAATAACGAGCTCTTGGGAAGTGTTGGTCTGTGTGTCGTTGATTGGTTCGTCCGGAATCGTCGCGTTCGTCACTATCGGGAAGTCGGTATCCTTTGTCACCTGCGACGTCGCCGTGAACCCTCCGACGTTCGCCCACGAGCCGTCGACGAGGCGTGCCTCAACCGTGACCTCGCCGTCCGGAAGCGAGCTCGTATTGGCGGTGACGGTGGTCGTCGTCCCGTCGGTGTTCGCTGGTGCTGTCGCGGCCACCGTGGTTCCGCCAGCGGTTAGCGCGACCTCGACGGTGCCAGCGACAGGCGGGTTGGGGAACGTGACATCAACTGCGACATTCTCCTGATTGCTTCGGTTGATGAAGGTCGGCGCGGCAGTCGAAACTGGGGAAATCGGGGCTGCGGCACGGTCGGCTTCGAGGTGGCCATGCCCGATTGCTGTTTCTGCCGTTGTGGAATCGCCGACGTAGCCACCTGTCTCACGCAGCCGATTATTGATATCAAGCGCCGATGCGGAGCTGTTCTGTCCAGCCAAAATTCCGGCCGCACCCGCGACGTGGGGGGCTGCAGCTGATGTCCCACTGAACGGATTGAGACCATCTGTGCTGACGCCGTCTGGGCCAATGAGGTCGATTCCCGTCCGTCCATCGACTGTCGGTCCTTGTGACGAATACGGTCTAAGGCCATCTCGGTCCCAGTGCGAAGCACCGACAGCGAGCGACCGTCTGCTGGTGGCGGGGACGAGTATGCTCCGCTTCGTATCGCTGTATTTGAAGTCGACGTGGTCGCTGCTAAACAAGCTAAACAATGCATCGCCACTGGCACCAGCATTAACGATTCCAACGCAATAGTCCCGAGTTATGTCTAAATTCGTTCGGATGATTTCCAGCGGAGGAGCGCCAGCCCCCTGATCCCGCGTCGATGAAGCGACTTCAGTGAGATCACCGTTGTCCTGTATCTTGTAGAGGCCGAGATCGTAATCTTCCCCAGTAGTATCCCACGCATCCCACTGCAAAGTTAGCGACGTATAGGATTGTCTCGGACTGAACACGTTGCATTCGGCAGTATTACCGCTGGTATCAAACGAGTGAAAGTCGTTATCGCCGTCGGCGTCGTTGTACTGGCCGTAGTAGTGGTTTCCGTCACCGCTGTTCCCCGCCGAGATGACCCAGTTGGTCCCGGAATTGACCCCGTCGTTGATGAGCTGATCAATCGGAGCTTCGCCGTCCAACCGCTCGGCCGATGTCGCAAGCGACATGGACGCAACGTCGATGTCATCATGGTTGTTTATCCACTCAGCAGCCTCCTCCATCTCGAGGGTGGTCGACACGCTCACGAGAACGATATCGGCATCAGGCGCCATCTCGTGGACGATTTCGGCCGAGGAATCACCGTGGTCTGTCGAACCGGCGTCCATGGATTCACTTTCCTTGAAATTCTTAGTTTCCACGACTGAGTCCGCAATAGGTGGGTGAGAGGGGTCGAAGCTGATGTCAACGACAGCGATTGTGCTTCCTTCACCAGTCAGATTCCGCGCATGAAGAGCGTCGGCGTCCGTTCGTTGGAGGCCCTCAGTCGTTGTGCTCGGTTCGAGATACCGAGGGGTTTGGATGTACTCGATTGCTGGCTCGTCCGCGAGTTCGGTCAGATCGTCTTGGTGGACGAACGCCTCGAGTCGGCTCTCCCGTGAGACGGTGACAGTACCGTACTCTTCGACGGTCGCCACGTCGCGTATTGACTGACCGAACCTCTGGTGGCGTCTCTGCCGCTTCGTCGGTCAGTCGAATCTCGATACGGACCGCGCCATCTCGATAGGGCACGTTCCGTTCGGCTGCGACCCGTTTGGGATCGCTGGCATTCGCGATTTCGATGAGTGCTTCGTCCATAGATGGCTCTGCTGTATCCGGTTCAGCTGTTCCCCCATTCCCTGAAAGACAACCAGAGACGATGGTAATTCCCCCCATCAAAACGAGACGGCGAGTTACGCCCCCTGTCCTTCTGTTATCTTGATCCCCCATTCTACATATCTGAGTTGGATTCTATCCTCAATGCCAGATAGCTATCACATAAGTTTATGGGGTAAAATAACGTGTGATAAAAAGCCCACTTTCGGCGTATACCTGTGGTAGTTATCGTTATTTTAGCTTCTTTCATCAAATTCTGAGAAGTAGAATAATCGATTGGTTTAGTTAGTACAGAGGACGAAGAGCTTTCTGAGACGCTCATCGGCTGGTACAACTCTGGCGACGGAAACAACCCGCTGCTACCGGAAACGTGGCGAGCGAGACCCCACTTCACCGTGATGCGGGTCTCAAAAGAATTCAACCTGAAAGTGTCGCGATCGTACTTCATTCAGGAAATTGAAAAACAGGCTCTGTTGAAATCCTCAGCCCGTGACAGATGTGAAGATGATCAGGTAGTACAGAGCACTTTAGGGTTGGCTGTTACACCAGCAGTAGCGTTCAAGCATGCTTCAATTTCTGTGTGCCGTCTACGAGGATGGTGCCGTCGCCTGATACTAGCACCGTGTGCTCCGGGAGTTCGAATTGAAGAGTCCATAAATCGCTCTCGTGGCCATCTAGACGCTCGATCGCCTCCGCATCAACGTAGTCTTGGAGCACCAAATCCAATTCTACTGGCTCCGTGTCCTTTGCATCCGCAACCGCCTCAATTATTGATCGTAGAATTTCCATGTTACAGCAAAGTTATTACCCAAACAGGAACCCATTACGCTGGAAATTGCCGGTGTTATATGTGGACAGAATGCTGGGAGTATCAACGTGGTACCTCAAGGGGCGAACGTGGCGCGTCGATCGCTTCATACACACACCTACTGAGCGACTGTTGTATGCTATTCGTGTCTGAAAATCGGAGTTCAATGGAGTCGCAAAAGACAATGAATACCGATCACCTCATGAGTTTAATACAGATCAAATAATATAGCCACGCAGCCAGATGGCGAAGGTCAGTGCTGTTATTCCGACGCACAACTGCGCCGACTTCGTTCCTGGGGCTGTTGAGACTGTTCTAAAGCAGACATACGGTGATATCGAGGCTGTCGTCGTGAACGACGGTTCAACGGATGAAACGGATGATGTCCTTGCGCCGTACGACGATATTGATCGGGTTCGTGTGCTCCACAATGAGGAAACCCGTGGACTCTCGTATTCGTTTAACCGGGGCATCCGTGCTGCTGACGGGACGTACATCTGTCCCCTTGCGGCGGATGATCGATGGCATCGCGAAAAGATCAAAAAACAGGTTCAGGTGATGGATCAACTGGACCCGGAATACTGCGGTGTCTACACGGCCGGAATTGTCACCCATAAGAGAGAGATCTTGGACGTTGAGCAACCCGATGCCGAGGACGATCTGTATCCGGAGGTACTGGTCGATAACGAAATACCGCGCTCCAGTCATATGATTCGACGGGCATGTCTCAAGGACGTGGGGCTGTTTGATACCGACGTTACAGGAGCGATCGATTGGGATCTCATGATCCGGTTGGCAAAGAAGTACAAATTTGGATACGTTCCACAAATTTTAGTTGAAACTCAACGACGCGATGATACCGTCTTGGAGGGGTGGGGTTCTCAAAAAGAGGCTTTGGGGATGCTCTGGGAGAAATACGAAAGCGAAATCGAACACCATCCGAAGGTTTACCGACGATTTCAAGCAGCTCGAAAGGAAGCTAAGGCGTTTTATCAGATTGGCAAACGGAGTCGTTTTGCCGTAACTCGTTCGTTTTTCGAAGCGTTTCGCTTTGACCACTCTGTTCGGTACCTCATATATGGATTGACAGGATTAACTGGTCGGCGTGGCTTTCGGCTTGCGAGAAATATACGTGACTGGTGGCTCCAACGCCAAACCGGTTCGAAAACAGAATTGATCTATGAGCGGTAGTCTCCGACACTCGTCTGAAATCTGGCCCGTATCAAACCCCTGCGTTGGTACTCAACCCTGGTGTGAACGAACACTTGGTTTCCTCACTAACGTGCCTTGGCTTTGTGATGATGAGCGGATCGCGGCCGCTATTTGCATAAATGAGGTTTCTCCTGTTGATGAACGATTGATAGCTGCCTGAATCGATTGTCTGGGGGGCTGATGGGAAAAAATATGCTCCATGGGTAACCCACGAGTCCAATGACACGACGGCACACTGAGGCTCACCTCCTCCGCGTAACCATTCCTGTGTTGGACCCATTGATACTGAAGCGTCCTCACCAGTGGGATGCTGTCGTGCGAGTCGCATCTGAACGTGGTCGGTCGTGTGGCCATCGAGATAGGTGTTCGCGTGACCCGCGGTGTCGAACTCGGATTCGGAGATCGTCGCTGGATGGTGAAAGGTGTCGAGTGAGACAAAGGCCAGCGGGGCGGTGAACAACGTTGACGTGAACAGTACAATGACAACGACTGTTCGGACTGCTCGCCAAGGAACGGATTCGGCTGCCCGTTTGTGGAGGAATCCGACTGCGCCGATTCCGACTAGCACGAAAGCCGGGACGTGCATGAAGGTCTGGGCGCGCATTCCCGTCGCAAAGTAGTCTGGCGTGAGTGCGGCGGTGAGAGAGAAATACACGATGATGAGTGGTCCAACGAGTAGCGCTAACACCACGGGCGCGTATTCGGAGTGTTTCGATAATGCCGGTGCGGCGTACCCTGCAACGGCTACCGGGACTGCGAGCAACGAAATGAGAATCGCCACTTCCGGTGGGGACTGAATCGTCCCTGGATAAATCGGAACGAACGTATTCACCACGACGAGAGTAAACAGCACCGCTAACGGTGCTACAAAGAGGAACCGTTGCACTCGACTGCTGGCACGCTGGAACCATGCCGCACCGATACCTGCCGCGAGAAGCCACGCAACGAACAGTCCCGGGCGGTTGCGGACGCGACCAACATACGAGACACTGAACAACTCGAGTTGCTGGACGAGTTCGTAGTACCCGATAAATACGGCCCAAAACGCTGCAACGAGGAGGCTGCCCAGAATGACAGTCCGACGATTGGGGCGAGTTGTAATCGCGAGAGCTAGTAGGGTTGTCAATGCGACGGCAGCGTTGAACGTGCTAAAGATATGTAGAATCGGGAACGTGAATAGAAACACGATAAACGGGATTGCCCAGCGGTTAGCTCCGTTCCAGAGGATCCGATACAGTGCGATAACGGACAGGAGCGTCAACAACATCCCGAGCACTTCGGGATCCGGTTCAGTGGTTCGACGCAGGAACAGTCCTTCCACGGCCAGTAACAATCCAGTACCAAGCGTCGCATGTCGTGTTCGCCTGGCTGTCCATCCGAGGTTTGTAGCCAGTCGACGGACGATCGCGATTCCGGCGATAACAACTGCGGCGCCGATTACTGAAATTAGCGGTTGAATGACGTAAAGTGGCTGTTTACCAGTGACGGCACTGGCTACGCCAGTCAGGAGGGTCAAAACGAGATGATCTGCACGGAGGCGAGCGTCGATTGGATACGCGCCTGTCGCGAGCATATCTCTCGCTATGGAGACATACACGAAGCCGTCCAGCGTCGATGGCAGTGGGCTCCAAACAAGGGGTGCCAGTCGCATCGCGGCCGCGATAGCAAACACGGTGATTACGATCGTGAAATAGGATTTGCCACGCATCTGTAATTCAGGAGGGGTTCAGGTATTGAATCGGTTCACACGGCTCTATTAAAAACGATTTTATTATTGAAGCGGTATCCAAGAACGGAGATTCGGTATTCGTGTTGAGGGCGTTGACGCGATTGTGTTTCTCGCTGTGCTGACTAAGCGCGCTTGATGACGTTCTGGGGACCAACTGCTTAGTTGGCTACCAGAAGTGGCAGTATTCACCGTCTACATTCAGTGACAATACGTGGCTTTTTCAACGCCCACCGCCAGACAGCGACTGTGAGACGGACCGGCATTGCTGTTGCTGTCAGCGCCCTCCTCATCGTAAGCATGGTGGCGATGGTGATTGGGGGTGCTGCGATTGTCGGTACAGCAGCCGGGGAGGACGCTATCGTCGCCCAACAGACGACGGCGACGAACAATACGACGGTCCAACACGAACGCCCGGATTCGGTTTCGGAGTCGGGTGACTCTCAACGGGTGAGCCAGTGGCTTGAAGGCCGCCTCTCGGAGCAACTCCAGGGCAGCGCGATCGAGATTTCACAGGGCCAATACGAACAGGGCCAAGAGTTGCTCGGTGACGAGTACGACTCGCGACTCGAGCAGTACGTGGATGTCGCGGGTGATACCGACGGCACTGCTGACAATGAACGGGCCGAGACGTTCCGTGAGACCCAACAGAACCAACGGGAGTTCGGTGAGACGGTCCAATCGTATCGCGAGACGAAAGACGAATATGACGAGGCGCGGGCGAACGGCAACGAGACACGCGCTCGGGCGGCCGCACGGCGACTCGAATCGCTCTCGGAGAACGCAACCGCGCTCAACCGGAGTCTCAACCGCAATTACAGAACGGTAGCAAACCAAACCGGCCGAAACTTCGACCAGTCCGAAGAGGCTGTCGCGACGACAACCCGAAATATCACGACCCAACAGGCGACCGTTCGGGAGCAGACGTTCGTAACGACACAGCTGACCGTCGAGACAAACGGCACACGAGTCGCATTTGATGCACCACTTGGCATCTCCGGGCGGGTGACCACGGAAAATGGGACGGCTGTTGGGAATCAGCCGGCTCGAATCGTTGTGTTTGACCGCACGTATTCGATCGAGACCGACCGCGATGGGCGGTTTGCGGTTGCTCATCGCCCGGTCTCGCTCCCGGTTAACGCCAGCGAGGTCGCAGTCCAGTTCCGGCCGACCGAGACTTCGCCGTATCTCGGATCCGAACAGAACGTCTCCGTTGACGTCCGGCAGGTGACGCCAACGCTTGCGGTGTCGACCAGCCCATCACAGGCTGGCTACGGCGAGACGGTGACCACGACAGTGATGGCGACTGTTGGGAATCACTCGGTTCCATCGCTGCCCCTTGCGACGACGTTTGGCGGCGTGACGCGGACGCGTGTGACGAACGGGTCGGGCGTGACACGTATCGCCCATCGCGTGCCTGCCGCGGTGGCTCCGGGCGAGCAGTCGGTTGCCGTTCGATACGGCTTGGCGAATCGGGCGATTGCACCGATTACGGAGACGGCGAACGTTTCTGTTAGGTCGACACCGACGACGCTGTCCGTTGCTGCTGACCGCGTCGGCAGTCGCGTTGTTATCGAGGGTCAACTGCGGACAGAGGGTGGTCTGCGGGTTCCGAATCAATCCGTCTCGGTGGCTGTTGGCGAGTCCGTCCAGACCGTCGAGACGAACGAATCGGGATGGTATCGCACTTCGGTGCGGAACGTCACTGGAACCGCTGGTGACAACGTGAGTGCTGTGCCGGTGACTGCACGGTTCGATGCTGCTGGCGGGAATCTTCAGTCGAATCGTGCGGAGACGACGATCGCTGTTTTTAGCAATGACGCCCCGTTTGGTAGCCCGTCGACTGGCCCCTTGCCGTGGAGTGAAACGGTGTCGCTCGCAATCGGTGGTGGCGTCGTTTCGCTTGTCGTCCTTGCTGGTGCGGTCGTGTGGGTCCGACGTGACGACGGCGTTGAGACACCCGAAGAGACTGCGAGCACGCCTGAATCATCCGACAACCGTCTCGGTCGGCCGACGCCACAGCAGTGGCTCGACGACGCCGAAACGACACTCGTTGCTGGCGACCGCAAGGGGGCGGCAATCGCCACATACGCCGCTGTCAGAGCAGGCTTGGGCCAGCGCATCGATCTCTCCGATACGATGACGCACACGGAGTTCCTGGCGGTCTGTGGGACCGAACTCGACGACATCGATATTGAGGCGCTGTCGACGGTCGTGGATGCCTACGAGCAGGCGACCTTCGCCGGCAGTATCCAGTCGGGTGAGGTGCGGACAGCATTGCGGGCAGCGAAGCGACTGATCGGGGAGTAGCGAATCTCCGGAATAGTTTGGGACCTGGGGGTGTTTCATAACTGCCTAGTTGCTTATAAGAAGTTGGGTAATTTTGAGAAAATGAGATGGTCGATGTAATCAACAAGCTGGAAGATTTCAGTGATTTTCCGGATTATGCTCGCGTCCAAGGAAAGAGCATCCGCCCTGACAACTCTAGCGGAATCACTTCGAAGTCGGTCTCAAACATCCCCAACCGCTTTATTCTCGTCTGCCCTACATGGGGCCGTGATGAGTCGGCAACAGTCTCGTATCGTGCGAGAACTCCACGACGAACCCCACATTGAGGGGAGCCGAATCACGGTGCAGTTCATCAAAGAGCGTGTCGAGGGGCGCGGTCTGGACCCACAGACCGTCGCCGACCGTCACGACCTTGACGTGGCGGACATTTACCGAGCACTGACCTACTACCATGACCACCCCGACGAAATGCGTGAGGTCGAGCGCCAGCGCGAGCAGGCCTTTGATGAACACGAGCACCTGACGACGGACCCCGAAAAAGTCCGTGACTGACGACTCGATGTCGTACTCGATTCTTGCCGACGAAAATATCGAGCGGGCGACGGTGAATTACCTCACCAAACTCGACCACGACATCATTCGCGTTCAGGACACACCCGAACTCGGACCCAGCGCAACGGACAGCGATATAGTCACCCACGCGAACGAAACGGGGCGTCTCATCCTCTCGCAAGATGACGACTTCTTCACCGATATCGACCCGAAAAAGACTGCCGGGGTGCTTGCGCAACGTGACCAGCAGCTCTCCGCTCGTGAGGTCGGAAATATCGTCGACGAAATGGCGACGTATCTCCCACAGGAACACGTGGTTCTGGAATACGTCACCGCCGACTGGCTCTGACGCTGAGGCGATTTACTCCGAAATCTCCTCGAGCTTCTGTAGAAGGTTCGTGTATCCATTGGGGGCACAATACCAGCCCTCGTCTACCATCGAATCAATCACGGTACGTCCGTCGTCAACATCGATTGTGCCCTGTTTCGTGAGTGTCAACATGAGAAATGCCGTTCCGAGGGTCGTGATTCCTTCGGCGGCAGCAGCGTCACCCTCATACGTTTCATCCATCACGGTAACGCCATCGTTGGCGTCGGCACAAGCTAGGACGGGATGTCGGCGTCACTAAGATTGCTATTTTCTTGGAGCCGGGCATAGAGCGGCGTTGTCTCGACTGAGACTCGCTCGAAGCAATCGCCCTCCACGCTGCGCTGGACCCGACGAGCATCCGGGAGCCCGCTTCGAGGCCGCTCGAGACGACTTCTTCATACACGCGCTCGGGGACGACACATGCCGCTTCAAGATGTTCGACAAGTGAGAGCCGTTGAACTTTCGCCAGGTAGATGAGTGGTGTCCCGTCGAATACCCAGATTCACAGCGCCTCAAGATCGGCGTCGAGGTGGTCATCCGCGACCCACGTGATGTCTCGATCGTTGGCCAGTTGGGCGAAGTCCCAGACGGACATCTCGACCAACTCGGCTGCCTTACTGAACGTGATCGACCCGGACGCAAACTGGTCAAGCGCCTGTTCGCGACGCCATTTGTCGAGGCCCTCGGAGATGAGCTTGCGAACGGCCGTGCTCCGATCGAGGTTCTCCTCGTCGAGATAGTCGTCGAGTTCGGCCTCTAACTCGTCGGGGATGCGTGCCGAAATCGTTCCCATACCGTTTCCAATGTATGCAAAATATACAAACTGTTCGCCGCACTGATGTCATCCGCCCTGCCACTTTTCCCAGCCTACGGAGTGTCAATGAACGCCTGCACTGGTCGAGTCTTCAACACCCGTGTGTTTCAGTTTCCAATTACATTCTATCCTCAGCTTGATGTGCAAGCGTTGTGCAAACGCCGAAACCGTTATGGATCCATGTGCAAAATATGCACATAAGATGAGCGCCAGCGATGAGCCACGACGGGTCCATTTCCAGTCACCGGAATATCTCGTTGAGCGTCTTGATGCGATTGCTGATCTCTTCGATACAGACCGAACGGAGCTCCTCGTTGAGGCCATCCGAGAGTACATCGAAGAAACCGCTGGCAGCGAAACGTTCCAGCAGCTAGTCGCAACGAAATACTACGATGACAAGTTGGAGTTCGATGCGGTCAAGCAGCTTGTCGGTGCCGAGACTGCCCAGCAACTTCGCCTTCTCAAGTCGGATCTTGAGGATGAACCACTGGACCTTCCAGCACCTGATGATGACGATATCTACGGGGGCAACGCGGCATCGATCGCGACTGATGATGAGAAATGAGCGATTTGCGGCTCCAGACTGTCGTTGCTGATACGAGTGCCCTCGTGAGTCTTGCTGTCCCCCGGGCTGACGCTGCGTACGATACCGACTCGAATCCGGACCCACTCCAGTATCTCCTCACGCCCTGTAGCGTCTCCGTCCCTGCGGAAGTCATTGAAGAACTCCGTGAGATCACGCAATATCAGGATATCCACGGGGTCGCTGCGCGCAATGTCCTCGCCGCACGGGCTCACTACACTGTCGAAGATCCGTACGATAATGGGGATACATCCGACTCTCGACCAACGTTCGGTCTTGATGATGGCGAAACAGATGGCATTGTCTTGGCTAACGCTCGTGATGTCGACGGCTTTCTGACCGACGAGTTCGGTGGGACGAACTTCCCACTCATCCATGCAGTGCTGAACGGGCCGCGAATTGTTCCGACGCCACGGCTAATCTGGGAGTACGCTCGGAACGACCATATGACTCACGAGGAAGCAACCACCTTACTTACCGAAATCAGCCCACACCGCAGTTGGGAAAACAGTCCGTATGTCGCCCAGCTGTTGTCGAATCTGGAGTAATCTCTCTCGGGACAATCCGCAAACCCTCCGTCTCGCCCCCGTGGCGACACACCGACCGCGGCTTTTTTGTTCGGCACCCGCTTTCGCTGTAGTAGATGTCACGCCGACGGGACCTCTGGATGTTGTTGCCCCGTCCAGTCCGTCGGTTGCCAGCCGACCTCGCCGCGATGCTCGCGGTGGTCGTGCTGACGAACGCGGTCGTCTTTCTGCCGATCGTTCGGGAGTCGCCAGTGCGGGTGCTGTTGGGATTGCCCTTCGTGTTGTTCGTGCCGGGGTATGTCTTCATCGCGGCGCTGTTTCCCGAAGCGGGACAGCCACCGACCCAAGAGGCGCTCACGGAGGCAGAAGCCGATGATGGCGATGACTCGGGGTATTCGCTCAAAGGGCCGCTCGGGGGGCCACTTGGCAGTGATCGTGGTATTGACGGCATCGAACGTGTCGCGCTTGCCTTTGGGTTGAGCATCGCCATTACGCCGCTGATCGGGTTGGCGTTGAACTTCACGCCGTGGGGGATTCGACTGGCGCCGATCATGGTGTCGCTGAGTGGGTTTACGGTGGTGATGACCGCTGTTGCGGCTGTTCGGCGCTGGGAGCTGCCCGAAGACGAACGCTTTGCCGTGCCGTATCGGGCGTGGCTTGCGGCCGGTCGCGAGGAAGTGTTCGAGCCCTCGTCGCGGACCGATGCCGTGCTGAACGTTGCGCTGGCGATAAGTGTGGTGCTTGCACTCGGGTCTGTTGGGTATGCGATTGCGGTGCCGCCCGAGGGCGAGCAGTTCTCGGAGTTCTATCTGTTGACCGAAGCCGAGGATGGCCAAGAGGTGGCCAACGCGGAGGGGTTGGTTGCCGATAATTACCCAACGAACTTCACGCAGGGAGAAGAGCGGTCGTTGGTCGTCGGCATCGGCAACCAGGAACACGAGCGAGCCAACTACACGGTGGTGGTGGAGATTCAGCGGGTCGATACCGTTGATAATGAGACCGTTGTTCGTGAGTCTCAGGAGTTGCGTCGGTTCCGGACGACGCTTGCGCACAACGAGACGTGGCACCGACAGCATACGGTGGCGCCACGAATGACTGGTGAGAACCTTCGGTTACAGTATCTGTTGTATCGTGGTGCGCCACCAGACGAGATCGAGACGTCGACGGCCTATCGCGACCTGCACCTGTGGGTCAACGTTTCGAGCGCGTGACGGTAGGTTGGATATACCTGTAGCCGGTTTCTCTGATACCGGTGTTAATTGGCTGTTAATCGACTCTATCGGCACCCACGGCAGGGATTGCAGATACTGTTGTCGGACGATAATTTTAAACCGGTTTAGTTTGATTAACCTATCGTTACCAGCAACCTCTGGCTGGGGTGGAGAGCCAGCCACTGCGGTCGATTAGACGGGTACGCAATACATGGGAATCCAAACGAACGGAAGTGGGGATGGATCGAGTGTTACTGACCAGTCGGTCGTATCGAAGGCATCGAGCACAGCTGCCGACGAGATTGTCGTTGGAATTCCAACGTACAACGAAGAAATCGCGATTGGGAGTGTTGTCCTCCAAGCACAGCAGTATGCCGAAGAGGTCGTCGTCGTCGATGATGGCAGCTCCGACCACACGGTTGCGATAGCAGAAGCCGCTGGGGCAACCGTCATTGAACACGAGACGAACAAGGGCAAAGGCGGGGCGATTCGAACTATCCTTGGCTATTTTCAGGATGTCGACCCCGATGCGGTCGTCCTGCTTGATGGGGATGGCCAGCATATCCCCGGCGATATCCCCGAAGTCGTCGAACCGGTTGTCGATGATGACTGTGATATAGCCATCGGCAGTCGGTATCTCGAGGACGATGACACGGAGACGCCCGTGTATCGTCGCCTCGGCCAACGGGTGCTTGATTATCTGACGCTTGGCTCCTCCGGGGAGAACCTGACAGACACCCAAAGTGGGTTTCGGGCGTTCTCACCCGACGCGGTTGCGGAGTTGAACATCCGCACCGACGGAATGGGCGTTGAAAGTGAGATGATTGGGCAGGCCTCCGAGAACGGACTGGATATCAAGGAAGTGCCGATCGATGTCCGGTATGAAGAGGTGGATGGCCAAACCCACAATCCGTTGCGTCACGGATTGGGCGTTGCGGTGTTCCTGACACAGTTGATCCGTGACCGGCATCCGTTGCTGTTCTTTGCGGTGCCCGGAATGGCCTTGTTGACGATGGGTGGGTTGGTGATGACGCACAGTGCATGGTTGTATCAGACGACTGGTGCCTTTCACCAATGGCGCGTCACTATCAGCGGATTCACTATCCTCCTGGGGACGATTGGCCTGTTTTGTGGGCTGGTGTTGAGTCAAGTGCAGAATATGATCCAGGATTTCAAATAGTGAGCAGCCGACATTCAACTATTTTCAGGGATCTGCCGTGATTTATAAACGAAGTTTGACCCGTCTGAGATTAGTAGAATGATGAGTAAACCTATGGAGGATCAATCATCGGAATCAAGCCTTTCGAAAGGAGAAACGACATCCAAGCAAGATGACGCATCTCTACGAATTCTACGCGTCGCCAGTGATGTCTATCCAGATGTCATGGGTGGAGTAGGTATTCACGTCCATGAGATGTCCAAACTACAAGCCAAATTGGGTCACGAAGTGACGGTATTAACGTCTGATCATGGTGACCGGGGTCAACCCCGCAAAGAGAATAGGGACGGATACGAGATTCGCAGGCATCGTGAACTTGTCAGTCCTATCGACAACAGTATTTTCCCAGGTCTCGCTCAGTCCCTCTTCCAGATGGCGTCAGACTACGATGTTGTTCACGCCCATTCACATCTCTTCTTTTCGACAAACTTGGCCGCGGTGTTCAGCCGACTTGACGACACGCCGCTTGTTGTGACCAATCACGGCCTAATTTCACAGACTGCACCAAAGTGGCTCCAGAAAGCGTTCATTCCTACAGTCGCCCGTTTTACGCTCAATACTGCTGATCAAATCTTCTGTTACTCAGAGACTGACGAACAGCGTCTTCGGGAACGAGGGATCAAAACTGATGTCAGTGTAATTCATAACGGAATTGACTGTGAGACGTTCGTTCCCATGGACGTAGATACAAGCGAAGGCTTGCAGGTGCTCTTTGTAGGACGACTAAAGCCTGGTAAGGGCGTTGACGATCTTCTGGTTGCTTTTGAAGATGTTATAAAGGAGTTTCCGGAAGCAACCCTAAAGATAGTGGGTGACGGGCCCTTGAGGGATGGCCTAGCGCAGCTAGCAAAAGATAAGGGAATATATTCAAGCGTCAGGTTTGCTGGGCGGATTCCAAACGACGAGATGCCCAAGGTGTACGCGGCTAGTGACGTGTTTGTCCTGCCGAGCAAAAACGAAGGTTTGCCAAGAACAGTATTAGAGGCGATGGCTTGTCGTACACCAGTGGTAACATCTTCACTGCCACAGCTTGAACCTGTTGTTGAGGGTGCTGGATTTATGATTGACGCTGATTCGACCGAGCAAATTTCGGAGTATATCGGTAAGCTTCTCGAGGATCGTGATCAACGTATAAGTATGGGTGAAACTGGGAGACGTAGAGTTGAGAAAGAGTATTCTTGGGCTGAGACGGTACGCAAAACAACATCAGTATACAAAGAGGTATCAAAAGCAACTGACTATACTGAATTTGAGAATTTAGATCATGTCTGAAGATTATAACACCAGCCAAAAAAGTAATCGGGGCAGTGTATTGATCAGATGTAAAGTAACTCCCTATATGAGTGATATACGAGGTGGAGCTGGAAAACTGATGATGAATCTATCTATGGCACTAGCGGAATCTGGATGGGATGTGACTATAATATCTCCGAAACCACATTCATCTGATGACATATCGCGTCCACAACACAAAAACCTTCATTACGAAGAATTCAACTACAGGAACCCGACCAACCTGGCCAAGAGAGTAATTGGTTCTATACGGGGCAAACAAGAGTTTTCATCTATTGTTGAAAAAAAGGATATCGACATTATTATTGACGACGTTTCGCATCTACCTTTTTATCCTGCTCATTTTAGAATCCCGAGTTCTATTAAAAACGCCGTGTTCATCCACACCGCTTTGTTCGATGCTGCATGGGGGTCAGCGAAATTCTTCAAAGCACCTATCGTTGAGTTTGTGGACAGAACTCTTCCTTACCTCAACAGGCCGGAGATAATTTGTGCGGGTCCAAGTACAGAAACGCGTATCCAAAAGTATCTACGGTATCGACACACACACATAATTCGGCCATACGCTGATATCGAAGAGTATAATTACAAATTTGACCCGACAGCGAAGCAAATTCTTTATTTGGGGCGTCTAACTAAACGGAAGAATCTTCGATGCCTACTAGACGCCTGGAAGATAATTGAGAGACAGTATCCTGAATATAATTTAACTATCGCAGGAGACGGAGAACTACGTGCCCGATTGATGGAATATAAAGATGATATCGGGCTAGATAACGTTGATTTTCCTGGGTTTGTAAGTGAAGAACGAAAAAAGAAACTGTTTGAAGAATCTCTTCTATTTGCAACCCCTTCACTTGAGGAGGGTTATCTTACATCGGGGTTAGAGGCCCTTGCTGCAGGCACACCAGTTGTAGGAACTGATACCCATGGTATAAATGACTATATTGAAAATGGAAAAAATGGAGTTTTATTCGAACGTGACGACTCACAAGACCTCGCAAATAAGTTATCCTCTCTTTTGGCTGATCCACAACAAATAGAGGAGTTAGCAAGAAATGGGGAAAAAACGGCAAACAAACATTCTTATAATAAATTCCGGCAAAGCGCAGATGATGTATTAATGGAAATATTATAAATAGCTGAATGAGACCACTATCTGGTTCTGCACACCTTGACCGGCGTTTTCCATTTTCCATAGGGTTTCGGGTGGACAGTTGACCTGATCGCTCAATTCTAATCTAGCAAGGCCAGTCCGATAGCCGAACTGATCGACGACGAACTCAGTCCCTGAGAGATTGTGCTTCTCACAGAGTCTAGCCAAGAATGTAGTCGCCAGATCAGTGCCATGGGGCCCAAATATCGTGACTTTGAGGAGTAACTTCTCGATATCTATTGCAGCATACAACCAAGACCACTCCCAGTTAATATTGACAGTGATCTCGTCAACAGCGACCAGCGAAGGCGATGCCGTTGGTGGGTCGCGTCTGCTGTTAGCCAGTGGATGTACTCAGTTCCAGACTGTTTCGTGAGAGGGTTCAAAGCCGATTTAGCGAGGTTGTTGTCTCCCGAAGTAAACAACCGGTCTGATGGAGGCGGACGGCAAACGCACTGATGGACGTTGCCGTCCGCTCATTCTTCCAAGTCTTCTAAATCGGCCTCATAGCTCCTGCTGAGCAGGTCTGTGAGCACCTAACCGATTCACTTAACGACCTGCTCGTTTCTCAAGCTGACTCAACTACCGTTCCACATAGGTTATTGAAGATATCCTAGATCTTCTAACCTTTCTTTGGTGTCGTCAGCCATCTCTTTAGACTCTTCTTTTTTGTCTGATGAAAATTGCCCGCCCCATTCGGTAAGAATGTCTTCCAATCTACCATATTTTGAAGGGGAATACACATTATTTTGCTCTTTTGGATCTTTTGTAATATCATATGCTTCTTTCATCCCATCTGATCCAATAATTAGTTTCGACTCCTTATTTCGAACAGCAGTGAGAGAACGGTTAAATTCGTCCATTATGTTCTGTGGATCCCCAACTCTTTGTTCTATAACTTGTTTTGATGGTTGTGGATGACGATATTCCGCGAAAATGTAATCTCTCAAATTTTCAGAATTATCATAAAGCGATATTCCTTGAATCTGGTCGTCAATATTCGTAGTATCTAAATCAATAGCATCAATCAAAGTGGGGAGAATATCGTTCAATTGGACTAGTGTTGAGTCATCATTTAGTTTTAATTCTTTTCCTTGAACAATTAATGGAACATGGAGTAATGTATCATAAAGACAGTACTGATGATCCATTAAGCCATGGTGGCCAATATTTTCGCCATGATCTCCTGTTATTACTAGGATGGTATCTTCCCATTCGCCAGCATCTTTGATGGATTCTATTACCCTCCCGATTTGCATATCGAGATATTTTAATTCACCATAATATAGGCCTTTTAATATATCAAACTCCTCTTCGGATATATCTGTTTGTTTAGTTATGAACTTCCAAGCATTTTGAGGTACTTCCATTGCCTCTTCATAATTTACGTCAGTAGGCAAGAATTCCGAAGTATAACGCTTTGGTGGTCGATACTCAAGATGGGGTTCTAAGTAATTGACAAATAAGAAATATGGTTTGTTGTTTGATTTGTCATCTAACCATGTTATTATCTCATCGGTGGTTTTTTTAGCGCCGTCATCAGGAGATGTCAAAAACTTTTGTTTTAATCCATATGAAAGGTTAGCGAGATTTTTAACGATATTTCCTTCTCTCATCTTACCGAGAACACTCATGATCTTGTCCCAACCCTCGGCATTGATCGCTGCTTCCGCTATATCGTTATCTGATTGGAGATATTGCCAGCCATGGTGGAAATCATCAAAGCCTGCTGCAAACCCTAACGATTGATTGATCCACACATTATTAGAAAAACCCTTTGTGTAATATCCATTATTCTGGAAAATTTCAGCCATAGTCACTAGGTCCTGATCCAATTCCCTATATTGGGCACTTGACTTGTGTCTTGAAGGATACGTACCTGTGAAGAGACTGGCATGGGATGGTAATGTCCATGGCGCGCAGCTGAAGGCGTTCTCAAAACTGGTCCCTTTACTGGCTAAATCACTTATTTTGGGCGTGATATGGGGGGAAATAGCATCGTACCTAGCAGTATCCATTACAATTAGAACGACATTTTGCTTCTCGGCCATATATTTCCAATTACAGATTAAGAGGTATGAATCTATTTATTCTACTGACTAGTATAGTACCTCTTCAACTGCGTCTGTTGTCGAGTAATTGGTGTAATTTGAACCAGTTGTGTGCATGAAAAGTTCAGATCGTTGTGGACGCTCTGTCAACTGTCTACGCATAAATTATGCAGCGATCGACCCGCATTTGAGGTTATGAAGTAACTTTTGTATAGGGGTTGGTCGGTGAAGCCAGTCCGACCGCTCGATTTGAGTCAAGTTGCGTCGGTTCTATAGCCGAACTAGTCGATAAGAAACATAGTTTCGAGAAATCGTGTCTCTCAACGAGTTATTACAGAAGTCCCTTTCACAGGCGCTAAGCCGTTAAAAACAATTTAGTTCCATTGTATCGCCCGCTGTCATTCCTCGTTCCGCAAAATTAACCTCGATCCAGTTGCTTTGGATGCTGGAGTAACTAGTTTCCTACAGCAATTAACGAATACTATCGACTAGTCTTTCACTAAAATCATATTACTAGCTAATGTGCTTCAACAGAAGATAAATTATATCAACTTATACGCCGGACATCTGTATCACTAATAAAATTAAATAAACTGCCTATAAAACGATGAATATTTGGGCTTGAGATTTTCAATTGTATAGTTACTAGCGTCATCAGTGCTCTCATCTTCTAAATTTTGAATTCTCTGGATTAATTCCATTTTGCTAGAGTATGGGTTTGAAATAACATCGGGAATTTCGCCAACAGAAGGTGCCAATACCGGGGTATCCGCTAGCAGCGCCTCTACGATAACTCGTGGGAGTCCCTCTGCCCTAGATGTAACCAATAAAATATCGGATCGAGAAAAATACGCTGGCATGTTGACCGGATTTACATCGCCTACCGGATGAATTCGATTATGAAATTTACTGGGTACATCCGGAAATTCGGTACCACAGCCAACTATTATAAAATGTAAATTAGGCCGGTGCTTCAAGATAGTAGGAAGTATATCTTCAAGGCGATCAAATCCTTTCAGCCATGAACGCCGGCCTACATACAGAGCTGTTTTGACATTTTCAGGTACTGGGAACAAAATATCTGGTGGGTCATTATACCGATCTAGATCAAATGGTTGGGGTAAGACCGTGACATCGTCAACCGATACGCCTCGCTCTATTAAATGACTTCGACCACTTGTCCCCAAAACCAAATATTTCGATGAATATGGTAGATAAGCCTCTCCTATCAAATTATTTAATATATAATAAGCTGGCCGACGCCAGTCATTATATATTTTATATCGTTCAAAATCATTCGATGTATATCGATAAATGTGGGGGACACCATGTAATCTTGTCATTAATAGAGAAGGGATCATGAGATCATGTTGCATAAATAGTGTCGTCAAAGACGCTGGAGATTCTTGTTGTAGATATCGATGTAAAGTGCGCATATCTCCTCTAAAATTTGGTTTAAACCCTCCATGAATCGTAAACATATCTCTCAATTCAGAATACTCCTCTGGTTTAGTTGTCAGTAAGTGCAAATCAAAGTCGTCAGATATTGCTTTTCCTATATTCTCTAAATCCATTCTAACGTTAAAATCCGTTAGCGACCCGACATAGAAGCAATGCGTCATATTTTGTCGTATGAATTCAAGCGTGCTTAGAGCTTTGTAAATTGTGCTACAGTTGAGAATTAAACCAGTATTCCATGTCTATGGCCTAATCAGGGTGACTTCTATAACTAGTTCCCTACAATTCATTCTATGAGAAGAGCCGAGTGTAGGGTTGTCTCACAAGACATATCCTACCATGGGGTATATCCTACAGTATTGTCTCGAAATAAATAACTGGGTTTGAAAAATAATATCTACTATTGATAGGAAGTGTTTAGCATAGTTAGTTTGAGAAGTGGAGGATCGTTAAATAGAGGTCAGTTCACAGACCTGCTCAGCGGGTACTCTAAAGCGGAGTAACAGTTAATCAATGGGGGTAAACAATTACTTTTCCCGGTAACATTGAAATCGCTTGTCACGCCACAATACCTAGCTCAACCTTGCTCAACAGTGGTTGAGGCGCCGCTTTCTGGTATAGACCTTTTTAAAAAACGCACTAGTATATATCTTCTTATCTGAAAACCACTTAACCGGATAGCGATGTCCACCAGAGCGTCCGCCCACCGACTTTATTTAACGAAATATGGTTTATCTGATAATATTCTGACTCCGTCGATAGCGCGGCCGTCGCGAGTCGCCGTTGACGAGATAGTTGTCAAAGTTGGAGGAGAGAGGAGTTGATGTATAACACAGTATATATCGGCCCAAAACTTATTTTTCATTTTGTGTTGTTCAAGTCCCATAGAAGGATACAGTAGCTACGTTTCCATCTATACTCGTGAGCAATATATTCCTCAGACACCACATATCTCGTTTATTGATTTGGCTATTGAACTGCTTTGCTCAATTCGGATAAGTGGTCAAGTCAATTCCGATTGCCCTTTCGACGAGTAATATTTGACGAAATACGGCAATATTTATAAATATAAAATAGGTGCAAATCATGATGTTTGATTATAGGATAATTCTGACTCTATCCAATAAACATCGCTGTTCCCACTCGCGTATATGTGGTTTGATGTTTTTACAAACGTGGCGAGGCCGTCAGCATCGTTGTACTCTGCTCTAGTTCGTGTGATCCCATGAATCACGTAGAGCCCGCCTGAGTCACTAGGAGGAACCTCCCAGGGACGACTGACATCCCGCGTTAACCGGCGATAATTGTACAAGTCCCCTGTAGCTAACGACTTCCCGGTGTTCTCGCCATAGAGAGCTATCGTAATCTCATAGGTGTTTTCAGCATCAATTACGGGATCGTCTCCGTGATGTGAGACTAACCAAGCCGTACGGTCGATGTCACTGGGTGTTGAAGCAGGTTGGAACGTGCCTAACCATGGAGAAGGGAACATCATCCCTAATCCGAGAAGTAATACCAGTGCCGAGACGATCACTGTACCTCGAGGAGTTCTTCGATAAAGTTCGATTATCCCACAAATAGCGCCAGGGAGTAATAGAAGAGAGGCTAGAAGTAGAGAGCGCAGAATTGAGAAGCCAGCGACGGAAAAAATATCAAGTATTGTGAAAAATCCAATTAGAGCGATAGAAGAAGAGACAGCCGCCGCTGCGATCAAGCGTCGTTGGTTGAATGCTTGGGAAATGAAAATCCCAACGAGAGATAACATGGCGAGGAGTAGAACATCTGCCGCCCGTATCAAGACCTCCGTGATATGATTGAATGCCCGGAAGACGATCGGCGCACTGTCTTTGGGATCTGCTACACCCCCGCTAGCCGATTCTCCAGATGACGTTAGTAATTCGGTGAGAAATCCGGCAAATATCCTCACACCAACTTCTGTTACTGAGAGAATATATACTACAAATAGAATAAAGAGAAAGACTGCAATCTTGGCATTTGCCCACTTCTGTGCCTTATATATGTCAGCTGCCGAGATTGTTCCTAAGATGCCTGACATTGAGGTGTGATAAACAAAAAAAGCGAACACGACGAATAGAATCAAGGAGAGAAGGCTGGTCGGATGCCAGATCGCGGCAGCGATGCTTGCAATCGTGAGCGGTACAATGCCACGGTGAGATGAATGTGGGTTTTCCAAGAGCGCTAACAAAGTTAATAAAAAAATAACGGGGACCATGGTGAAAGGTCGTTCATAAAATTCGATTCTAGCGATACCGATTAAACCTATAGCCGCTACTGAAAGCGCGCCAGCAGACTCTTTAATATTCTTCTTTGCCAAGGCAGCGATAAACACAGGGATAGTTCCTGTAACCACCAATGGGAAATAATTTAGTAGCGTGAACCGTCCCATGCCGGTAATACTTCCGATAGTTTCAATGAGCAGATGGAATGCGGGGTATGGATTTTCGCCTAAATACACCCCTTGATTCATATAACGAATATGGTTCCATCCATCACGTATTGTAAATAGCGTGCCCCATTGGAGCGTCATAAGACCGATGGATAACATCATAAGGCTTCCCCCGAAGATGCGGATGTGGTGGTGTCCTGAGGCAATGACTAGGAGCATACCGGCCAGCCCAATTGTGAGCCAAGCCCATTTGAACGTCTCATAGAATCCATGCCAAGGCCCTGGCGGAAGGGACTGGCTGATCACGAGCTGCGCTCCAAGAGCAATTAATAAAAAGGCGATCACCAACGACACTTTGGACGCCCTCTGTTGACTCTTTACTCTCATTACATCAAACTCAGCTGTTCACAACCGGTGAATAGTCGGTATGGATGTAGTAGATGTTCCGAGCCACGGTATTGAACTCCTGAAACACCCAATCTATATTCTAAATCATTGCCATTATTCACGCAAAAAAACCTTAGGAGGGCTAAACCTTCCACTACGGCTATCACTATGAGGCACCCAGCATTGAGACGATATTCTGATAAATAAATTTCATTCGCCGATGCACACTTCAATCTAATTAGCCTAAGTTTTCAACCTTCTGCTCCATTTCGCTCATTTCTACCAACCGGAATGCGACCGATACCAATTCGACGATTGGAATTACCAGATCAGTATATTTGATGTAAGTTCAAGAGCGTGCTGTCTTGGTCTCCTGTGGTGTTCTGGTTGAGCAGCGCCAATAGAATCCTTGTGTGGCTGAATCTATAAATAATGTTTGATGTACGGTTTCGTTAATCTTCATCGCCGGATTGAGCATGCAACTGTATTTGACGGATATATTGATTTGATCCCTAGACACCGAATGGTTGTGATAATCAATATTACTAATATGGTCGGAGTAGTTTAGATAGCTGTGAGTGTTCTTGATGAACTCGTGCTCGGTGCCAGCAGGAAATGTTATAAAATTGTCAATTCTAACACCACTCAGAGTTACATACTAAAGTGGGGTCTAAAGCCATACATCGATAAAATTCACTGGATGCTTCTTCAGCGGACTATAGATGAGATACAGGAAGTCCAAATCGACGGGGTAGAAACCTGCTTTCATATTAATACATCCAATGAGTTCAGCCGAGTTAGGAATGTACGGATTGAAGAACGGCCAGTCTTAGAACAAATTTGTAAGGTGATGCAGGAAGGTGATACCTTCTGGGACGTTGGCAGCTGTACGGGGGTTTTTGCGGTAACTATTGCAAACATGAATCCGGATTCAACGGTTATTGCCTTCGAGCCATATCCTCCAAACAAAAATTCGATCAGAAAAAACGCGGAACTCAATGGTTGTGATATAAGCATCCGGCCTGAGGCTTTGTCGAATCAGGCCGGAACCGATATAATCCAGACGCAATATACAAAGGGCCCAGGATCACAGCAGGCCACAATCGACTCGGATTATGCCTCGACACCGAAGGCGCAAGATTATGAGAAGGTGAAACTTCTACCAGGGGACGAGTTGATTCATAATTGTATCTCCAACCCTGATGTCGTAAAAATAGATGTTGAAGGACACGCTCCAGAGGTCATTGATGGAATGTCAGAATACTTGAGACCCAATAAGTGCCGTGTGGCTGTAGTTGAGCCTCATAATAATTCTGAGGAATTGTGGGGGGAACTTGAGAGCAGAGGATATAATGTTACCACGATTAAGCTTGGTGGCGACCGCGGTCAAGTAGATGAACCTACCCTTATTGGAACCGCTGAGTAGCGGTTCTCTTAAGATTGAATAGTTCAAATAAATGACCTTGGTACATTGTCCTGAAATTGATACCTTTTCACCCCAGTCGCTCAGTACACATGAGATGTTTAGTAATCAACGGGTGTTGGTCAGGTGTTTGTCAACGTACACTATCACCGAAGAGGACGACAGAGAATCATTAACCTAGTAATCACCTCCACTCTCCGGCCAGTACGGCTCATAGCCGAATCCCATCAAGTACCTAGTGAGACGACGAGGGGGTGGTAACGATATCCCCCGAAAATAATAATGGAAAGGAACTCATGGATTGCGTTAGTAAGTGCTTCAGTGGAAAGCGGGTTCAGGGAGACCAAAAGCCGATTGGAGCCGCGAACCAGCCGCTGAAACTACACGCTGCGGCACCGCGGTCTGGTGGAAGCTTATCGGTCAACACATATAATGATCGGTATGCATCCAGCGATAACAGGTGCAGCGATCACCTCAAAGGAGACGATTTCCTTACCGAGACTCCACTATGGTAACAGAGTCAAACCTTGACCACTGAATATCTGGACAAAGTCCCAGAGATTAAACATAATGGCAGCAAGTAGCACCGAGCCGTCAGCTACGATTCCTGTACCGATATCTCGCGTGCATATAACCAAATAATTGGTTATATCCCGACCCACGATGATGTTTAATCTTACATATAATTCAATTGATGTATCCTAGATCTTTGAGCCTATCTCGAACGTCTTCTTCCTCAGACGATATGGATGAATTCCCGAGTGCATCTGTTGCCTCAGTGTACTTAACGCTTCGAGTGGCGACATCACTCTGCTGATTGTAAATATCTGTTCGTACCTCACCATCGAAGTCTCGTGGGACTTCGTGGCCGTGGAGGTGTAGAAAGGTTGGGGCCAGATCAAGGATAGATAGATTCTCTGCCGAACCCGCCGCGAAATCCGGGCCGGTCGCAACGAAGAACGCATCTCGTTTGTTTTCGCCCTTCCAGCCATCTGATTTGGGTTGGGTAAACACTTCGTCTCGTCCGAGTCCACCCTGGATGTGTACGCCACTAGTTTGATCAATCACGATATCTGGTGCCTCATCCATGTAGGTACCTTCGTAAACTTCTTCTCCTCGATGAACAGACTCAGCAATCCTCGTACCGTTAGGAGCCGTGAGCTTCGAGAGATTCTCAATCAACTCTGATCGTAGACCTTCATAATCTTCCACCCCATTATCCACGTAAACTGGGCCTTGGCCGCTTGCGAGAACGTTTGTCTCTGCCCAATCGAGATTAGCTGTCTTACACTCTCGCGTTACTTCGCCCTCTTCAGATGGGATTTGATTGAGGAGCCACTGCGGCGTCATTCGCTTGGTGAGATCTCTGATTCTAAGCCTAGATGTCAATTGAATAAGCCGGTCAGTTGTGATACCGAGGGTGCCAAATGTATCGGTGATTCCCATGTTCTGGGTAAGGTAGCCCTCCTGTTCGAGCCAGGTGTTGATGTGGAAGACGGTGTCGATAGAGGTTGCCCCGTGGTCACTCATCATGACAACATTGTAGCCCTCATCTAGGAACGCTTCTAGGTGTTTGTCGACCACTTTCCATCCCTCCAATGTCTTCTGATCGTCCCAGAAGAAGTGATGTAGTGAATTGAGGTAGAACGTGGTGATTTGAAAGAACTCCGGTTCGAATTTCTCAAGTAGGTACTTTCCTGTTCGAAAGCGGAGATCAATAAGGTCGATAATTTCCTCGGAAGCTCTGTCTGGATTATTCTTGATAATTGTGTTCTTTGTTACTCTATAATCAAACTCTTTGACGATTTCGTCTTCGATTTCCGGTGGATGGGTATATCCAGACTCCGCTCCGTCTGGAGCTCCAGCGACGATGAACGGATTCACCTTCCGTGGAGGATACGTAGTTGGCACGTTCACGACACCCGCAGATGTCTGGTCTCCGATAATTTCCCAGAACTCCGGATGGGCGGACTTACGATCATCGGGATAGTACACCCGTTCTTCGGCCATGTCGACGTTCTCCCACCAAAAGATCCCAAGTTTCCCCGGGTTCTTTCCAGTGGCGTATGCTTTCCAGTTCGGGGACGTAACTGGCGGAAGGACGGACTGCATGTCCGCGGTGACTCCTCTCTCAATTGCACATTCGATATTCTGTAGTTCGCCGTCTTCGATCCACGGTTCAATTAATTCGAAGTGTGCTCCGTCGAGACCGATGACGATCGTCTTCTTAGCGTCCATCATCTCCTCCCCGACACATCCATATCAACGCGGAGTGCATAGCAATTCCGTATGGTTCGAAGTCTAGCACATAATAAACAACCTACTCCTCCCGCATAATCTTGTCCTTGTGGGGCCCTAATTGATTCATTGGTTGGATTAATAATTTCTCTTCATTCCTCCTTTCCGCGAGATACATGAGAGCCTTCTCGACAAGAGGCCACTGGTCCTTGTTTGAAAGATTGTATAGGTGGGTCCAAAGATGGACGTGAGTCTGCTCGTTTGCTGCTAAATCAATAGCATTTTGTAGGTATTGTAAGTGACGCCGTTTCCGGAGGGTTTTCGGAATTGCTGAGAAAATCGAGTGAGGGGACATCTGACCTTTTGGAAGCGTAGTCGTAGTCAAGGAGGGATGAGGGGTAACAGTTGTCTCCAGAATTCCTTTCTTTTGTTTCATGCTTGATTTCGGATGGCTCCGATTCCACAGCCACCATGTCTTGGAAATCTTATTATCTATGTGGGCACCGTAATTGCGAACTGGTCGCCTAATTGTCTCTATTTCGTGGTCAGTTAGAATCGAATAATCCGGCTCCTTGTGACGTGGCATGACTATAGAAGTCGGGTCTGGTAGTCCAAAATCCTCGTGGACTTCGCGGGCCTTCTGAAGATCAAATTCAATCATATCAGGTGTAGCTTCGTTTGCGAGAAGATGTGAGTAAGTATGTGTTGCAATCTCATGCTCGACAACCGAACTTTCTATCTCATCTACGACATCTGGGGCATAAAAAAGAGGATGCTCATTAACATTTGTCCCTGGATCCTCATTCCACCAGTCCACTGCGTACGGTCCTGTATGAAATCCATCGCACGACTCGTGTAATAAGTGGCCTACAATGGGGAATGTAATTGGAATGTTTAATCGTTCGGTGGTATCCAACAGGTGCTGGAGCGTCCGTGTTTCCTCTAATCTATCCTCAGACAAGTGATCGAATTCACCCTTGTCGTGCATCCCCCACCCCAATTCAAGCTCGATACTTAATGAGACTACTCCCACCATTGTAAATCAGATGTGAATTATCTTTGCCAACATTTAACGAACTGTTTTCATCAACCGCCTGATCTCGTGTCGAATTTCCGGGTCCAACATCAAAAAGGTACCGTACATACCCACCCCAATTGAAACCCCTATAATAAGACCTGTCCAGCCGGAGGACAGAAAGGATTTTACAATGTAAACACCCACGGCCATCAAAGTGGCGGAAAGCACGCTCCATCCTATCCGTCGGACTGGGATACAAAGATCCACGATACTGGAGAGGTAGTACACGTTCACCAAAGCGGTAATGATTGAACTTGCCGTGGTCGCTGCGGCCCCACCGAGGATGCCGAATTTAGGGATGAGTGCGAGATTCAATACGAGATTCGTGAACAACCCGACTATCTCTCCCCGATATCCAAGGTTGGGCCTATTCATCGCGAAAATCGCTGCAGAGTACAGAAGATGGACTGTTCGCATAATCTTTTCAGCCATGAATAAAACGAGCACTGGCAGTGCTAAGACTACCTCTTGGCCGAACGGTACTCCTAGTACCTCTCTTCCGAGTACCACTGCACCCGCCAGAGCTGGAATTGTGAGGTAGAACGGCAATTGAATCCATCGATATAGCAACTCACTGATCTCGTCTAATTGCCCCTGCGTATATAATTTGGAGATTTGGGGGAAGATTGACTCTCGGATCGAATTCGTGAGGTGAAGTCCAACGGAAGCAACGCGCCAAGCTATCTCGTAAGCACCTATGAGGCTAGTAGAAACAAAGAATCCTAAAATAATCACGTCCATCCACGAATACATAATATTCCCCGAACTCCGTAGGGAGATGAACCAACCGAAACTTAGTAGCGAGCGTGCCCGATTCTTTGTTGGTCGTGAGAATGAGATATCAAGTTGTAAGAGTCCTCCAACTACGACGACAAAATGCTCAAGAATAAATGCAATCAGGATTGAAGATGGCCCGAAACCCTGGCTGATGAAGAGTATTCCACCGATTAACCAGGTCAACTTTCCCACGACTCGAAGGTTCGCAGTTTGACTGATACGCATCTGTCCGGCAAGTAGCCGAATTACAAGACGACGAGCTTGGGTAGCGGTTAATCCTATGGCGACGAATAGTGCAACCCCCTGAATGCCGATATAGGTGCCAATATATGATCGTAGGAGAAGAATTAACACAAGGAAGGGGAGTAATAGTATTGATTTTAGTAGAACGGTCGTTCCGATTACTTCTCCGGCATCTTCACCTGCTGAGAGTTGTTTTTCTGCTGACCTTCGAAGACCAAGATTGGATGGAATTGCAATGATTCCGATTACTGCCTGAAAGAGGAAGAACGATCCAATCACGTCAGTACCTAACTCCCTGGTAAAGTAGGCGATCGCGCCGAATTGGAGTACCATCAGGAATAGCTTGGCGGAGAATAATTTAAGTACGGCATCCCGCACATTCATAGGTTTTTTTGACTAATGGGCGATTTATCAAGGCTCCGATAGTCGGTTCCACCTAACTTCGGTTTATTATAAGATCCGGGTGACAATATAAAAACACAACCCAAAGGCCGAGCCACTATTGTTAAACCAATGGTGACCAGCTCCGCGAACAACCGGAATATTACCGAAATTAATGCCTGCACGCAGTCAACGGGTGAGACACAGACGACTGAATGGAGGGCAGAAGTTGGTGCAACCAACTTTCAAAATTCTATCTATATTAAAATAAGCGCGCTATCGTCCGCCAGCCTTGAAAGCTTGCTCCAGCATTGAGGTAGTGTTCAGATAAGCTGATTGCATGCGAAGGCGAAGGTTTGAAGCTAATTGTCGGCGGTGTCTGCTTCGGCGTTGCTGAAACAGTTTGAGAGGCTGGTAGTTCGCTGTTTTACCTCACGGAAGACACGTTCGACACTATTCCGATTTCCATGTTTTTCGTATCTGAAACCGAGGCCATGTCGTTGACAGGCGTCTTTCAGCGGTGCAGCGCCATCGACGAGAAACACAGCGGTTTCAACGCGTGTTTCTCGCGGAGTTCGGCAAAGAACGCGTGGGCGAGAACGTTTGTTCTGGTCGGTTCAAGCTTTGTGTGGAGTAATCCGTTTGCTTCGGGATCGACAGCGGCGTACAGCCAGTAGCGTTCATCATTGAGTTGGATCACGGTTTCGTCGACCGCAACGTGATCCGGATTCTGATCAGATTCAGGCTGTAGATTAGCTTTGTGAACCCAGTTGTGAACGGTGGATCGAGCCCGTTCGACACCGAATATCTCAAGAATTGAGACTGTATTCGAAAGTGATAGGCCAGCCAAATGGAGTTGAATACCGAGCTTCATCAGTAATTTCGGTGTCGCTTCTCGTTCCACAAAACCTAACTCAATCTCGTCTAAACAGCCGTTGAGGAGGGCGTTTTTGGACATAGACACTCAAAAAACGCACCGCCTCACTCTTCATCCTTATCTGAACACTGCGAGCATTGACCCATGGATAGGTGAGTACACTTTCGGAGATATTGATGACAGGGCGTTCTCTCGGAGTCCTTCTTTTCAAGCTCGCCTGAACGAACACCTCTGCCGAAGAAACGTCCAAAATGGTGTTCCATTAGTATAACATCTATTCACAATCGAATAGATTGCCCGTCGATATTTTCTCAGTCAAACCTTGACGACCCCGAATCTCAGACATCTTCTTTTCCCCCACGCTAACTAAGTTATGTATACAGATGCTCGCTCTCATTGGCATCCTTTGGTGCATCGAAAGTAACACTCATATCTCACCGCCCGTTGATTTAATCTAAATGGTGAGGAAAAGCGTCTTGATCACGGGTGGGGCTGGCTTCATCGGGGGCCACATTGCTGAAGGATTAGCTGCAGAGGGTCACGACATCACTGTTCTCGACAACTTCGAACCGTACTACGACCTCGGCATCAAGGAATACAATGGCGATGCCGTGAGACGGACTGCCGAAAACAACGGTGGCAAGTACGACATCGTCGAAGACTCCATCACAAATGCAGACCTTGTTGACGACATCGTCTCCGACATAGATGTCCTCTATCACCAAGCTGCTCAGGCGGGCGTCCGCAAGAGCGTTGAAGAACCCGCAAAGGTCAACGCCTACAACGTGGACGGCACAATCAACGTCCTCGAAGCAGCCCGAAAACACGATATTGAACGGGCCGTCATCGCCTCCTCGTCTTCGGTGTACGGTAAGCCCGAGTACCTTCCCTACGACGAAGAACACCCCACGACGCCTGTCTCGCCGTACGGCGTCTCAAAGCTGGCTACCGAGCAGTACGCCCGCGTTTACAGCGAAATCTATGGTCTTCCTACCGTCTCCCTCCGGTATTTCACCGTCTACGGGCCGCGAATGCGTCCGAACATGGCGTTCACGAACTTCGTCTCGCGGTGTCTCCACGGCGAATCCCCAGTCATCTATGGCGACGGCTCACAGACACGTGACTTTACGTACAAAGACGACATCGTCCGGGTCAACAAGCAACTCCTCTCGGACGACAGCGCCGATGGCGAGATTATGAATATCGGCAGCACAGACAACATCGACATACTCACGCTTGCCGAGATCATTCGCGACGAAATCGAACCGGGCCTCGAGATTGAGTTCGACGAGGCGCGAACAGGCGACGCTGAACATACCCATGCAGATATTTCGAAAGCCAACGAACTGCTTGGCTACGAACCGACCATCGACATCCGCGAGGGCACCCAGAAGTTCATCGAGTGGTATCGAGAGAACGAGGACTGGTACGATCCACTGGTCCGCAACTCCTAAGCTAGCGTGTCGATTAAGAATCGATTTTTGATGGACTCCGAAGTTCCCTATCGGGTGGCTACCTCCCCTTAGTCACTCGAGGCTACGGTCTCAGTATCCACGCCTGACCCATCCTCCAACCGCTCCTCGGCCTCATCGCGATCCTCCGGGTACCCAACGTCAATACGCCATCCCTCAAGCCCGATGGCGTCAATCGTCCGGCCGGATTGAATCAGCAAGTCAACAGCATCCGAGAGCTCGTATTCACCGCGATCGGAGGGCTGCACCAAGTGACAGGCGTGGAAAATCGCGGGACTGAACGTATAGAACCCGGTCATCACGAGATTCGTTGGCGGGTCCTCCGGTTTCTCCACGACTTCGGTAATCTCGCCGTAGTCATTGGTGTCACAGACGCCGTACCGCGAAGCCTCCTCGTACGGAACTTCCTCAACGAGGAACGCCGCATCCGTCCGATTTTCCCGCTGCCGTCGCACCACGTCCTCAAGGTTAGCCTCGAAGATGTTGTCGCCGAGAATCAACATGAAGTCGTCGTCAACGTGCTCCTCTGCCGTCAATAGCGCATGTGCCAGCCCGTCCTGATCGCGCTGATGAGTATAGGTAATGGGAACTCCGTCGTATTCGTCGCCATAGTGGTCGATGATCTTCTCTTTCATGTAGCCGACGACTACGACGAGTTCGTCGGCACCTAATTCGAGTAACTGATCAAAACAATGCGTCAAGATCGGTTCACCAGCCACTTCAACGAGCCCTTTTGGCTTGTCGTCAGTCAACGGCTGCAATCGAGTCCCCTGCCCAGCTGCGAGTACCACCGCTTGCATTATTCAATATATCAAAACAGCAACTGTATAATTCTTTGTTTTTTCGTAATTACCCCATAACGACGACCGACCCGCACACACCCCATACCGAGTGTACCATCAATATACAACACCTCCATCTGGACGATAGTGACTGGGACTGCTATCCCACCCCAGCTGATCAGTTCTGATTGAGCGCCTCTACGACGAGTTCGGGGTCTCTAATGAGTCTGTGGACGCGATAACTACCTTCGCCGTGACCGCCACCGGTATGCTCACTTTCCGTAATCCCGAGGAAGGCTTGTTCGTTGAGCAACCGTTGCACGCGGTCATAGCTCAACGGCGTCGTATTCGCCTGCGTTGCAACCCCTTCGTACATCTCGTATACTTCGGCCGTCCGGAAGGTTCGACCGTCGCTGTTTTCTGTGAGTATTGCAAGTGCCCGGAGCACATGTTTCACATATCACCTACCTCGGCGTGAACGCCGAGGTTTGTCGGTGGGCTCCCGATCTATCCACTAAACCGTGGAAGGCGAATAGTCGCCATTCTCGTTCAATGTCCCCGACTTGAGGGCGAGGTGATGGGTCGCCCGTCCAGAACCAGACTTGAGCCGGTTCTGGACGTACCTATGTGCGATGTTGCGTGCCGCATTGTAGTCAGCGTGTAGCTCTTTCCCACACTTTCGGCAGGTGAACTCGTCGCCATGGCGGTTGTCCTGGTGGGTGAAGCCGCACTCGGTGTGACTACACCGTTGGCTGGTGTACGCCGGATGGACCGACTCAACGGCAATCCCCTCGGCACGAGCTTTGTATTCGGTCTGCCGTCTCAACTCGCGGAACGCCCACTGCTGGAATTTCGAGGCGTTGGAGAGACGGTCGCGTATCTGCTCCAACTCCTCGAACACGATCACCGAACAGCCCTGTGTTATGGCTTCTTCCACCAGCTGCTTCGACGCTTGGTGTAAGAAATCCTCGGACCACCGAGCGAACCTGTCCCCAACAGACTGGATCGTAAGATGTGCGCTCCGGGTGCCCTGCTGTTGCAGTCGAGCGCGGCGGTGCTCATACTCACGACGCTTGTGATTCAACAGGTTGGCGTTGCCGATGAATGATCCCGTGCTGGTGACAGCAAGATACCCGTCCACGTTTCGATCGACGCCGAGAACTGTTCGGCTCTCGGCCTCTCCCGACGGCTCATCACGCTGTTTTGCGACAGAAACGTGGAGATAGTAGGTATCGGTCTGGTGATCGTAGCGGAGTTTCGCGCCCTGTTTCTCCCACTCGTTGCTCTCCATGTACTCGGCTTGTGGCGAATCGTCCGGGTAGACATACTCGGCATGGACACGACCGTTGCCGTATGCGGCCAACGAACAGTAGCCATCGAAGTAGCTGATGGCGTTGGTGTTGTAGACCGTTGTGTTCGACGTGAAAACAGGTTTTGAGGTCCGTTCTCCGTCTTTCATCTTCTCGACGCCCTGTGTGAGCGCGTCGGCGGCATGGTTGACGGCGGCCACTGTCAGGTCCGAGTGTAACCCGGTATCGTCTCGTATCTCGTCGTACACGAGCGGTTGAAGTCGGGAGCGCGATGTAATCACGTACCCGTTGTTGTCTCCTTCCCAGCCCCGATCAGCGAATCGCTGTGCGGCGTCCCGAAACGTGTTCATTGTCCGTTTCAGGTCGTCGCGGCGCTCGTCAGGGACGGAGAGTTTGACGATGGCGGTACGCTGAATCTCCATCTACATGCCACTTGTGGGGTTAATAATACATAAACGGCGGGAAGTTGGCCGGGCAGTGACGGGTCGGATAGTTACAGGAGCGTACGCAACTCCCGCCGCCGTGAACGGCGGGACTCCCTCGTTGAGTTAGGTGGGCGACGGACGCGACGTTCGACGAATAGTCATCGAACCGAAAACGATGGTCGTACTCACCATCCAACTCAGCTTAATGTTTATTCTCAGAAATTCGTCTCGGAAAACCTACCTTCCTTGCGGCGAAGTTTACGACAGATGCCACCGCTGGAACTGGATGGCCAACGTATCCGTCTTCTCGCCTTTGTGATGCTTGCGGCCGGGCTGTTTGCGACGCTTCTGTGGGCCGGCACACTCAGTCCCAATCCAGCGATGAACACTTACCCGGATGAAGATCAAGTCGCCCAAAACCCAGATCCATACGTGGGCCACCCGGTCTCGCTGGCTGGAACGGTCGTCAGCACCGATCCACGCATCATCGAAACCGTCCCCGACACGGGCGACCCGTTCCGGGTCACCCTCCAGAATCTCGACCAACCAGTAGCTGTCGGCGACGAAATATCCGCGTTCGGCACACTGCATGACAGCGAGACCCTCACAGTCAACCGCGCCACCGTCCGCTCCCCGTGGGAGTTCACCTACATGTACATTATCTCCTTCCTCGGTGGCCTGTTGGTGCTCGGCCGCCTCGCAACCCAATGGCGATTCGACATTACACATCTCACCTTCCGCCCACGAGGTGGCGACGATGCCTGACATCCTAACACACGTCCTCACCGGCTACATTCTCGGGACACTCCTCGCGAGTCGCTACGATTGGCTCACCCCGGAGTACGTCACGCTGGTCATGCTCGGCGCGCTTACGCCTGATCTTACGAAGATCGCGTTACTGCTGTCGAGCGACCGCGTTGAACTCCTCCTTGGCGTTCCCTTCGATTGGTTCGCGTTGCACACACTCGGGGGCAACCTCGCGGTCCTTCTGATGGGTGCGTTACTCGTCGCTCCTGAGTTACGCAAGCGAGTCTTCCTGCTGTTGGCGCTCGGAGCAGCCTCCCACCATAGTCTCGATCTCCTGTTGTTCAATCCCTCGGGCTACTCCTATCCTGTTCTGTTTCCCCTGACTTCGTACAATCCACCTGCCGGCCAACTGTACCTCAGCAGCGACCGCTGGCCGGCGCTCGTCGCAGGAACTCTCGCCGTCCTGGTGTGGTGGGCACGTCGAGCGAGCGCTGACGAGGACCGGGTCTAACCCACTTTCCCCTCGTCGCACTCACGAATCCGTCAGTCCTAGTCAGCGAATCACAGAGAGTCCGTCTCGGGGAGCGTATGCAACTTCCCGTCATGATAGATTGGGTGCTGCAATTTCAGGGACACTGACTCCGCAGGCGGTAACCGTTTTGCAGTACGTCCTTGTCGAACGTCCGTTCGTAGATGTTTCTCGAAGTCATCTTACGTCACAAGGCACGCTTCGAAGCGCCCCTGCCCGTTCAGGAGTTCAAAAAATAGTCCATGGACGTACCTACGTGTACTGTACTCACTCGGTTGCGAGCTCGTCGTATATCTCCTCGTGTTCGTCGAGGTCTTGCCGTCCAAGGAACCGGATGAGATACTGCCGCGCCTCTTCAGGGGACATCTCATCGGGAATCTCGGACTGGTCACCTTCGCCGGCCATTCTTATTCACTGCTATGCGACTCGTGGTCATAATCATTCGGTTCGTGGGGGTCGTCGTCGGCCATGTCGTGTTCCTTGGGAATCTGATTTTTGCCGTGAATACGTATTAGCCAGAGGTTGATCGTCGCCTCGTATTCCGATGCGATCGGCTCTGTATGCGCTCGCAGATAGTCAAGCGCCAATCAAAAGTAGAGCATCGCCCACTCTCTCACCGTTGCACGTGCCGAGCTGGTAGTCGCAGTCAGTGCCTTACAAATAGTCGGTCTCGTGAGCTGTATGCAATTCACCGTCGTGGTAGATCGAATGGCGCAGTTTCACCGACACCGACTTCTCTGGTGGTAATACAGGGACGACTTCCTGTGTGGACTCTCCGGCTCCCAGCGAGCCAACCCGAAGCCGCGTGCCGGTAACCGTCTGCTCTGCAGACCCGACGAATTCGATGTCGAACCGGACATCACGAGCGACTGCATCTCCGGAGTTCTGAACCGTATAGATGAACGGCCCTGCACCCCGTGTATCGTCGAAGCTTCCAAGCGAGAAATTCAGACACGGATACCCGGACAGCGGCACGAGCCGAGCTTCTTCACCCCTGTGGGCATCGGGAATGTCGCCGACTTGCCAGCCCTCACCGGTTGTCTCGATGTAGTAATACCGACTGCCACCCTCTGTATAGTACGTCCCTGAGACGCTCTCATCACCTTTCACGGCGATCGCCATATGGCCGGGAACTAACACGCCCCGAACGCCGTACCCCAACTCTTTCAGAATCGACCCCAGCAGAATCGCCGTATCCTCACAGTCACCGCCCTGCTCTACTAGCGTCTCTACGGGATACCGTTGATACTCGTCGTAGCCGGCGGTCACGCTGTCACTCGTGTACTCGAGCGATTGCACGAACGAAATCGCGAGATTCACGCGTTCGGTCTTCGAAAGCCCGGTTTGCTCGTCAATCAAATCAGCAACACGCTCGACGTACACGTCATTGAACGCATCACCGCCGTAGAAGCCATATTTACTGAGTCGCGGGCGGTCCTGACAGTACTCGAACAGCGATTTCGGAATGCTGAGTTGAGCCTGATACCGGCCGTGACCTGGGAACTCCCATTCGTAGTGTCGGTCATACGTCTCCCCAGAGAGATCCGGCACGGACGAGACCGATAGCCCGCTCAATCGCTCCTGGCCCTCTAGCGTCACTCCGGCCGTTGTTCCGACGGTGTGCATGATTGGCGCCTGAACGTGCTCGTTCGGCGCATCGAATTCGAGTTGCATCCCGGCACGGAGGCCATCGAGGACGTGCCGTCCATCGGTCGCGAGCCGTTCGGTAGAACCGCTATCCGCGCCCAGTTCGGTAACCGTCACGGTGACGTGCTCGCCGGCCCCCAACGCAACCTCCAACGTCACGTCATAGGCCAACGTCTCAGTATCGAACGCTTCGGAGACGAGTTGGACCTGCGGACCCGTTTCAAACACAGGGGTCGAAGAGCCGGATTCACCACCACCGTTGTCTCCCGCAGACTGCTCGAGGAGTTCCTCAACACACCCAGCAGCGCCGACCGCGATGCCTCCACCCACCATCCCGATGAACCGTCGACGATTCATACCGCCGCTTCTCGGATGTAGAATAAAGGTCTATGGCTGCTTCGGCAACCGATGTACGCTGCGTTGGTCTGGAATACCAATCAGCCGTGTCGCGACGGCGCGTGAGTGGAGCCGGACGTGAACGGAGCGGTGAACATCGCAGACCGCTACCTCAGCGGAGAGAGCCATTCAAGAGAAGACACGAGTGGCGATGATTCGGCTGAGGATAGGGCGTGTTTGACTGCGCCACAAGACAGCCAAGCCGATGCTGACATCCAGCAGGCAACGCCTGGAACGTATGCGTCTTGAAACCGTAGGGCTGCAATCGGCCTGAAATTCCATGGTGGGATTCCCGTGACTTTAGGCCCGGGAAGTGGTCAAACTGTTCTTGGGTGTAGGCTTGGTCGAGAACTCACTTGTATTGGTTCCTACGGCGGGTTACACAGTTTTTGCGAACAGCAACAAAACTGTTCTCCAGAGAGGTCTTTCGATAGTCGTACGAGACACAGCAAGCGTCTCTCGCGATCGGTACGTATTGAGCAGAATCCGATTGTACTTCTCTTAGAAATCCGAACCGTCGATGAGTTCGATACGGAGCTACGACCCTTGGGCTTGTAGTTCGGCGATTGCCTCGTCGAATGTCTCCTGAACCGTCTCGTCAGATGGGTCTTCGGGATAGTTTGCCTCCAGTTCAGGGAGGACAGTCGGATCTCCAAAGCGACGGAGTGTGTCCGCTGCCCACGACGGATAGCCGAATCCGTGCCCGCGGTCAAGCAACGCGCAGAGTTCCTCCTTCACCATCGCTTCGGGAACGGCCTCCGGAACTAAATCGTGGATTAACCCGAGGATGAAGACGTAATATTTGGGTGTGCGGTCACCAGCCACGACCGCCTCAGCGATTTGATCGGCGATCGGGACGAACAGCGACGGCTTTCGTTGTGCAACCCGTGCCAGCGAGTCGGCGACGTAGATGACGGTGCGAAGTTCCGGCGAACTCATCATAGACTGAGGAGAGGGAATCCGATTAACGGTTTCAGGATACGTGTCCCCGATTTCGACAAGCTCCGCGATTACCGGGCCAAAGAGTGTCGGGCGGTCATACAGGTGTTGCAGGGCTTCGGCAGCTTGTACGCGGGTTTCGACATCCGCTACACGTAGCAACGCGACGAGTTGCGTCATCTCCTCATCGGTGATGCTTTCGGGGCGGTCGTCGGACTGCGACGCCAACTCCTGCGCCAGCGTGCGTCGTGCGTCGTCTTCTTCGGGAAGGGGGGCGTCGGTCATGAGAGATACAAACCAGTGGTCGGTTCGACGATGATGCTGGCGTCGTCAATAAACATTGGTCCCACTAGCTTGGTCCGGTGGCTGCTCTCGATAATGGTGTTATCGACGACACTCACATCCCCTGAATCCAGACCGGCGATGGTTTCGATGCGGCTCACTACGTACCGCACTTTCGCGCCGACGGACCCTACGAGAGTGAATCTCAAAAGGAGCGGGAACGTGTCGAGGGGGCCGTGCTTCATCGGACAGATGAGGTCGTCCACCTCACCAAGCGTATCCCTGTCCGGCATGTCGGAACTGGTTGCCTTCACAGCCTCAACAGCTCGGGCGAGAGATTAGCTGTCCTCGTTTGCCTCTTCGATTGCGCTATCGAGCCTGTCACGGATCTGTTCTGCGACCTCGACACTGTATGGCTCGTGCATCCCGCCAGTCTGGACCCAGACTTCCCCGTCTTCGGCGTAAATATCAACAATAGAGAAGTCCGGATTTTTGCGGTTCCGTTCCTCACCGAACTGGGGTGCGTCGTCTGCAGTGCCCTTCGGAGATCCCATAGTCCCCCATTGTACGATAATGGTTATAAAAATTGGTCGTCAACATGTCCCGACTAGTGGCCGTTCCGGAGGCGTTACCAGCAACCACTCTATCCATGGGTCGGAAGCCTTTGCCAGCAACAGGGGAACGTAGCTGGTATTCCCAAGTGGGGAAGCCGCGCCGTTCACGGCGCGGTGGATGACTGGTGGGATTCCAGCGCTTGTGTGGGTTGGCGTGGTGTTCGTCGACTACCTCCGCGACGTTGCTGCCTCGTGGGCAGCCACGCCAGCGATCGTCATCGCAATCATGGTCTGTTCGTTCCTGCTTGCGCTGTGTGGACTGTCCGGCCGACTTGGCGGGTTCGTCGGGAGTTGGCTAGCGACGACATTCGGTGGCCAAGCTACGGCTTCGGCCGGAGGCTGAGTGCTTGGAAGGAGTCCATCGGGGAGCCAATGCCTGAAAATCGCCAAAAGATGAATAGTGAGGGGAATACACCCACGCCACGATGAAGCGGAATCGGCTCCTGAAAGCCACCCTCGCCGTTCTCGTAGTTACCATTGTGGTGGCCGCAGGCCTGTGGTTTCTGTTCGTGGCTACACCGCCAACAACTGAAAGCGACCTCAACGCAACCACACCAGAGCCAACTGTCTCGACGGCGCCACCCGAGTTCACGATGACTGCAGCTGTAACGGCTCAATCTATCGAGGAGCCGTCTGATACGACGAATTGGTCGGCCAGAGTCATGTACGATGCCGACGCGGAGGAGCGTCTCGGGTGGCTCAACTCGACGGATGCGGACGGCGAGGTGTCCATGGGGCAGTTTGACCTCCTCCCGCGCCTGAAGACGCGGGAATCCCGCCACGGGATTTCAGGCCGAGCGCGGCCTTGTGGTTTCAAGACGCATACGTTCCAAGCGTCGCCTGCTGGGTTTCAGCATCGGCTTGGCTGTCTTGTGGCGCGGTCAAACGCGCCCCATCCTCAGCCGAGTCATCGTCGTTCTCGTGTTCTCTGGAACGACTCTCTCCGCTGAGGTAGCGGTCTGCGATATTTATCGCGCCGTTCACGTCCGCTTGGTACTCGCCTATCCAGCAGTCGTCGTTCGTACACGTGAACGTCGCCTGTCGCGGGCGGTATCCTACCTCACCGCACGCGTGGCATTGTTTCGACGTGTTACGTGGGTTCACTGTCTCGACGGGGATGCCCTTCTCGACGGCTTTGTAGCGTATCTGTGCATGGAGTTTGGCGAATCCCCACCCGTGGAGACGGCGGTTCATGTACTCGCCGTAGTCCATCGACTCCCGTATGTACGTCAGGTCTTCCAGAACCAACACGGGATTCTCGACGGATTCGGCGTACTCCACGACTTCGCGAGTGACACTATGGAACACGTCGTCTATCTGGCTCCACAGGTCGTCGCCGAACGACTCGGCGATACGCTCGCTTCCACGTTCCTGAAGCCGTCGCGTGGCGGTGAAGTAGGTCTTACGGAGCCGACGAACGGTTTTGCCCTCGTCGGCCCATAGTTCGGGGCGGGTCGGGGAACCGTGGTCGTCGCGGTGACACACCGTAACGAGTGACGCTTCCCCAACATCCACTCCAATAGGCGTCCGTTCTTCCCTGGACACCTCAGAATCCCTCTCCACGTCGCGGGTGGCAGTGATGTGGAGGAACCACGTTCCGTCCTGCTCGAACAGCCGACTTTCGCCCATTTCTGCGTCACCAGCGTTCAACGCTTCCAACCAGTCCCGTTGTTCGGGGTTTGGCTGTGCTGGCATCCAGAGGTGGTAGTCCTCGTGGTGCGGGATTTTGACATACCACTCGATTTCGTTCTCGGGCTTATGGTCGAGTCGGAGCCCCTCGTTGGTGAAGCGTACCGGGTGGTCGTCGTGAAGATCGCCTGCGTTGTAGGTCGTCGTCAACTGCGGGACGTACTTCTTGAGGGCGTTCTTCGCGTACCCGCTCAGGTCGTAGTTGACCACCACGTCGTTCGCTTCGGTTTGGGTGGTGCAACCAGCCTCGAACGCATCTCGAAGGGCCTGCTGGTAGGCGTTCCGCGTCTCGCGGAGTTTCCGCTGTTTGTGTGCGTTCGGGGCGACCAGTTTCAGTTCCAGCGTCTTGGTGAGTTCGGTCATCGGTCGCCCTCCTCATGACGCTGAATGTAGTCCTGTACCGTTTCGTTGGAAACGTGGCCTGCCGTTCCTGCGTAGTAGCCCCGTGCCCATCGAATCTTCTCGCCCTCGCTGTCGGCGTGGCGGTGGTTGTATTTCCGTGAGGAGATACCCTTGAACCAGTTGGCGAGAAGTGAGGGCGCGTGTTTCGGTGGACTACTGACGAACAGATGGATGTGGTCGGGTTGAACGGTCAGGTTGATAATCTCTAAGCCCTTGTCGTCGGCGATTTCGTGAAGGATGGTTCCCACATGGTTGGCGACCTCGTTGTCGAGTACCGGCTGGCGGTACTTCGGCAACCACACTATGTGGTAGTTGAGGTTGTAGGTCGCGTGCCGTGTGGTCTTCATCCGTGTTGTACACTATGGTTCGACGGCGTCCTAATACCTTCGGTGCAGCGTGGGAAATCCAGTGATGGCGTGAGTTGGGGATTGACGCACTATGCCTACCGTTTGACCTCCGCCTGAAGACGGAGGTATACGCTATCGGTCTGTGTGAATTGCGTGTCGTCTTGTCGGTGGGAGTAATGCCTATGCGTGTTCGTATACGACGTATACGCATGGGGACGAAGAACGTTCGGTTGGATGATGATGTATACGAGCGAATTAAAAGCGAGAAACGAGATGATGAGACGTTTTCCGAGGCAATTGAACGGCTCATCGGCGGTTCATCGTTGCTGGATCTGGTCGGTATTCTGTCCGATGAGGAAGCCGAAGAGATGCGGGACATACTTGAGGAAGTCGATACCGACGCAACCGAAGATATGGATGAGGTAGTAGACCGCTTCGAAGGCGACGCTAAATGATTCTCGATACCTCGTTTTTAATCGATCTGATGAATAGCGACGAGAGGGCGGTGGCGTGGGCAACGACTATTGAGGACTTAGATGCGGCACAGCGCGTCCCAGTGCACGTGGTGTATGAGTTGTATGTCGGTGTTGGGTATACTGAAACGCCGACTTCGGAAGTGGCGAAGATTCAGCAGGTGATCGAATCGCGGCCAATTATCGAGACGACTGAGCAGATAGCGAAGTTGGCAGGCCGGTTGGATGGACAACTCCGGCGAGAGGGAAACCGCATTGCTTCGGGCGATATACTCATTGGGGCGACTGCTCGCCACTTCGACGAACCAGTCGTGACGGGGAATCCGAGCGACTTTGAGCCGATACCGGATGTTAACGTCCAAACGTACAACGATTCTTGACTTCCCCCTTACAGAGGTAGCGAGGCGAAAGCCCACGACTTCAGTCGTGGGTAACTGACGTGAACGTGTCGCTGACATCGAAACGCACTGCGATTCGCGCAGGCAGGTGGTTCGCCGAGGGCGGGGACCGAATCCAGATTCGGCTCACCGTCCGTGAGGATGTCAGAGACGGTGACCTCCGGCCAGCGTGGGCGACGGAGTCGACGTTCGACGACCGATCATCGAATCAAACACAGAATCGTCGACGGTTTGCCTGTTGCTGAAACTGCTGATAGTGGACGTTGGCCGAATCCGAGACTGGCTGCGGAAAGGTGGTGAGTACAGCCGAGGCCATCTGCACACTCGTTTGTACTGCCGTACGGTCGCGTACACTCGGCGTACGGGCTGATTTCGGCCGTGTACACTCACTCGAACGCCCGCAACGTGAAGCACGTGCGATCCTGTAGGCGGGCAGTGCTCGCTGAGTCAGCTTTGAGGTACGTGGATGGTACTGTTGAGTCGCTTTTGCTGGCCTCTGCTTCTTGTCGCAGAAGGCGTCAACGGCCAGCATTCGCTAGCTGCGATGACACGCGTTTCGACAAGGTGTCCACTCGTTGGACGCTGGCTGAGGCACTCATTATTGGCTATCTGAAACCCGCGTACACCCCCGGAAGTATGGGGGTGTATCCGCCGATTTCCAATTCTGAGATGCGCTCTGATTGGGGATATGCTTGATCGACTTCCTCTATGTTCTCCGCTTAGACGGTCTCTCTCGCCTTTGGCTGAGTGCAGCCTGTTTGCCTTCCGGTCGGGCTGTTTGTCTTGGCCGTACTAGTACCGCAGGCGTTCACCGTACGCACACTGCGGATGCTCGAATGAGTGTACACCTCCGTACAACCGACGTAAATGGTCTCCACCGACCAATTCCTACGTAGCAAGACCGTACAGAAGCCACGCTACTCTCGACTGAGATACTGGTCGAAGACGACCGCGTGCCAGTACGACCAGCTCCGGCCGTGTTCGTCGACACGCTGTGGCCCCCACGTCCAGCGATCTTCTTCGCGGACGGAGACGGGAGCGCCCCACGTGCCGGTGTATCCCCACCACGTCGGTCGCTCACAGTCGGTCGGCTCGGGTGGGAACCCTGTAGCCGCATGCGTGTTCACTCGGTCGACGACCCGAACGTCGAAACTGGCTTCGTTGTGGCCGCGCTGGCCGCCAGTGCCGGAGGCGTACCCGCCAGCGTCGACGTCGCTGCCCTCCCGAGTGGGGTCGTCGTGGCCGCCCGACCCTGGTGCGCCACCGCTGTCATTTGAGTCGCTGGGCGGGCCTCGCGACCCGTCCGTCTCAGTCGGTGGCGGCGCAGCCGCCGAGCCGTCGCCCGTGGCCTCTTCGTTCGACGAGCGGCGATGTGGTGACTTCCCGCCGCTGTCGAACCAGTCTTCGAGCCACGCGAGGCCGGCGATAAGTATCAGCAACGCGATGACGGCCAACACGACGATTGCGGCCACGGCAAGCGCGGCTAAGATTCCGGCCGCGATGGTGAACAAGTAGTAGGCGCCCGCGATTAAGCCCCAGAGGACGAGCAACGCCAGCAGGATGACCAACAGCGCCAGGAAGAAGCCGCCGACACCGCCTTCGTCTTGGAAATCATCGGTCCCGATGTCGTCGGCTGAGGACCCGCCGCCATCACCACTGCCGTCGTCGGCTCCAGTGCCGCCCGTGTAGGGGTTCTCGCCACTGGTCGGCTCGGGTAGGAACGTATGCGTTCCTTCGCCGACGTAGATGACTGGCGACGTACTCGCGTGTTCGGTGCCCGTCTCGGGGTTCTCGATCTCGAATCGCTCGAGTATCTCATCGTCCCACGCGACGACATCGGCCTTCGTCTCGGCATCGAGTTGATGACTGAGAACGACCGCGACCGGCGGCTCTCGGAACTGGAGTTCCTCCGGGCGGCCTTCCTCGTTGAGTTGGCTGTCGTCGGGACGGCGGGCTTCGAACAGGACCGTCGCCGCCTGCCACTGGCTTTCACTGCGGGCAAGACCCCCGGCTTCGGGCCCGCCCGATTTGCTCGGCCGGCGCATCGGGAACAGGTAATGATACGTGACCTGGAGGTAGCCGTCGAGGCGGTCGTTGTCTTGGCCGTTGGCTCCCGGTGCGAAATCACCCAACTCGGCGGCTTCGTCGAGATCCGGAAACCGGCCGGTCCAATCGATTTCGGCGTAAACCGTCGGCGTCGGTGGCTGGGGCACCCACATCGTCGACCACGTTGACCGCGCTGGCGCCTCCCACTCGGCGGCATCGGTCGGGTTCATCGCCCCTGCGAACTCCGAGAAGGTCGACGCGAGATACGCTTCATCGCCCGCGGTGCGGTCGGCGTTCGCCCAGCCGCCGAACACAAGCGAGAGGTCGGCCCCTTCGGCACCGCGGCGGTCGGGCCGGCCGATTGCGTTCGGGTCGTTGCTATCGGTCGAGAACTGCAGCGGTTGGCCCGCGGGATTCGGAGCGCCGGTGATTCGGTCGATGGTCAGTGAGTCGCCCTCCGTGGTGGCGTCGACCAGCGCGGTCCCACGGTTGGCCGTATCGGTCGGCAGGAGATGCGACATGCCGTTGGTGTCGTCGGTCGGCCACTGGCCGTAGGCACTGTGTGAGAGCCACGACTCCGCGAGAATCGGGAAGAACTCCTCGTCTTCTGAGAACGCCAGCGTCGGCGCATACGACCGCGCCAACTCCCTAACAGCTGCACAGTCAGCGGTCACCCACTCGTCCGGGTTACGAGGCAAGCGTGGACGCATCGTCATTGGTTATCCTCCTCCTTGGGGTCGCTGCCGTCTCCACGGCCGGCGTCACCGGAGTCCGATGTATCCATCTCGTCTGGGTCGTCTCCATCGTCATCGAGTTCGCTGATTGGGCGCACCGACCCGCCTCGAAGACGTTCGAACGCCCGCCGAAACAGCGGTCGCTCCAGCCGTTCGGGCTGGTTTTGCTCACCATCGGTCTCGCGGTCACGTTCGTCCTGTCGCGTCGAGTCACCGCCACTGGGTCGCTGTTCGTCACGCTCGCTGGAGTCCGTTCCATCCTCCCTGAGCTCATCTTCACGGCGTTCGTCCTCGTTCCGCTGCCGTTCACGCTCGCGTTCGATCTCTTCGGGGTCGTGATCGGGCCGTTCCGGCCACGGTTCGTGCGGAATCTCCCCCCAGTTGTCGTCGGGCTCTGTCGATGGCAGCGGCTTGCTGTCCTCGGTCGGGACGGGGAGACAGAGTGCCCGAGCGCCCGACCCAACGAGGTCTCGAACCTCCTCGGGTGGCTCCGGTATTGTGGGCTGTCGCCTTCGGGTGGCGATGCCCCCACCGCCACTGGCCTCGAGTTCGCGTAACGGATCGAGCACTCGACGGCCGAGTTCGACGCGGCGTAGGAGGTCGATTCCCTCCTTTCCCTCGTCGACCATCGCTGACCCGGAAACATCCGCGGCGGCCATCAGTCGGTAGCCTTTCGCGAACGTGGTGAGGATGCCTCGGAGGTCTCGCTCTTGATAAGCCGCTTCGAAATCGCGTTCGAGTTGTCGCACCGCTGCGGCGCGGTCGGGGTCGTCGCCGACGAGTTTCGCACGGACACGCGCACTGATGGCTTGGAGCCCGCGGAGAATCGCCGTCGGGTCGACCTCGCGATTCTGGACGGCTGGGTCCGCTCGCAACACCTTCGTGACGCGGTCCAGCGCCCCCAAATCCGCACAACAGGGGTCGACGAACTCCTCGAATTCCGGCCACGTCGCCCACAGTTTTGCCTCGTCGAGCTGGCCGTCCAAGGCATACCGATCCGAGTCGGGCCAGATTCCAATCGAGAGCCCCAACTCACCGACGGGACGGACGGGGCCTGCCACGCCCTGCTTGGAGCCGACCAACTCGCCGTCGAGTCTGAGGTCGACACGGGCCGCGGAGTCGACGTAGGTCAACTCCGCGGTGTGCCAGCGGCCGGGCGTCACCAGCCGGTCGTCGCTCGTGACGCCACGCCAGTTCTCCTCGGCGTCGAAAATCGTCCCGCGGAGTGCGAACTCCGGGGTCACGTACAGCGCAAAGGAGAGATACCCCTCCATGAGGTTGTACCGCTGTTCGGGAGCGGCATCCGGGTCGAGACGGAACCGGACTCGAACCCTAATCGACCGGAAGCGACGTAGCGACTTCGATGGCGCGACTTGCACTCGACTCGTCGGTGAGTCAAACGCGAGCGCGGATTCGCCACTCACCGGAGAGGCGTCGATAACCTCGCCGTGATTACCGTTGTCCGAAACGTCGACGGCCGCGCCGCGTGCGTAGGTGTGGTGTAATCGGAGTTCAGCCATTTCAGTCACCCCCACAGACGTCGTCGATTGGGTTTTTGTCGAACGTCGTCCCAGAAGTACTGCCCAGCGACGCGTCACCGGCGATGGGGAAGCCGCCGACGCTGCGGACCCACCAGTTACCGGATTTCACGTCGTCGGTGACCGGGAACAGCCCCGGATCCACCTGCGTCCAGCCGGCGAAGTTCTTGAGCAGCAATTTCGCCGCTGGCGTCCAACTCCCGTTGAACGCACTCCAGTGGGTCGGGTCGCCGCCACGACTGGTGAGGTCGCTGTAGTTCTCCGCTCGCATCGTCACCCGTGCTGAGGAATCAACCATGATGTTCAGCTTCGTCTTCGAGTCGGCAATGTCGACGCCGCGGTCTGCGAGTTGCCGGAGCCAGAACTGCCCGCCCTCGTCGGCTTCGACCCGGAGACACGCGATGTCACTTCGGGCCCATTTGTCCTTGCCGCCACCGCTGCGGGCCCACCCGAGCTGGAGCATATCGCGTATTTCGAGCGAGCCAGTCACCTCGATGAGTTGGCCGCCGGGATGGAACGACCCGCCCGGCCCGGACATGTATCCGGAGCGATCCGATGGATCGGCGTTGCCCGGGTCGGCGGCGAACGGCAGGGTGACGAACGTCACTTCGACCGGGAGTGATTCGAGGGCAGCCTCAAGCAGCCCAACACCGACGAGTTCGCCAGCCGCGGGGCCGTCCCACGGCACTTGCGCCGGTTCGGCCCACAGGTCGCCCTCCTCGGCCAACGGACCGCCGCGTGCCGCGGCGTCGATGCGGGTCTGCCACGGCTTCTCGCCGGCCCGCATCCGGAGTGTGATGTCGTCGGCGATGTCGGCCAATCGGGCACGTGCTTGCCACCGTGGGTCGCGATTCGGGGTGTCGGCGCCGAACGTCTCGATTCGGAACGATGGATTCGGCCGGTCCGGGTCTAATTCGACGCCGAGGTCGAGATTCGAAGCCGTCTCAAGGAGGCCGGGCTTGTTTCGTGTAATCGTACTCGAGGAGACATCGAACCGCCTGAGTCCGTACACGCGGGCTGTCGTCGAGACGCGAGTCGAACTCCCGTCGGGTTCCGTGTCGCTGTGGTCGAACGCCTGCGGTGTCGCTCGAATCGCGGTCAGGTCGTCAAGGGCGCGACTCAGCGCAACACGACCGGTAATCCCGTGGCCATCACCGGCATCGACGGAAATGCCGTCGCCGGCGGTGTCAAGCGTTGTCGACCCTTCGGACACGGCAATCCGGGCGTCGACGTGTCGCTCGGCCGCTGCACCGATGCCCTCGGGATTTCGGAGGCCGACCCTTGCACGCATCGCCGCGGGCAACTCAAGCGTCGTCGTGTCGCCGACCGCGACACCCATCGATTCGGGAAGCCGTGGAATCGACACATTGGCACGAAGCCCATCGGCGTCCCATCCCGGCTCGCCAGTCGGCTTGACCATGTGCAGTGCTTTGAGACGTTCAAGAACGCCCTCCGTCTCGATTTCCAGGCCCTCCTCGCCGGTCGTAAGCGTCGCCTGCAGCCGATTCCTCAGGTTCCCACCGTGAACCACGGTCCGGGCCGGCGTTCCGTCAGCGTCGCTTTCGCGAACAACCGCGAGGCTGTACTCCGAGGACCGCTCCTGCATATGTGTCGCCATCCGATTCATCGAGTAGGGATGGGGAGCACGCACCACCTCGACCTCGACGCCGTCATCGAGTGCGTCGAAGCGTGCGCGACCGAGGGCGGCCGCGCCAACGAGGAGGCGACTGTCATCCGACCGCGCGACCTGTTCGAACCGGAGTTTCGGCGCCGGCGCCAGCACGGGGTCGGCGTCGGCATCTTGATCCAGTGCCAGTGTGACCTGCCCGAGTCCGCCATCGATTACCGAGGTGACATCGGTGTGGTGGCCGAGCTTCGCATGCTGGAGTGACCCATCAGCAGGTGATTGGGTCCAGGTCGCCCCCAGTGCGGGCAACCACCGAATCCGGGCATCGATTCGACGGTAGGGGAACTCCTCGATGGACGCCTGCGGGCTGCGACTGGCCGAGACGTCAACTCCGCCGAGTCGCTCCTCGCCGAACGTCAGGTCAAGGTCGTGGCCGCCGTCACCGTCGGGGACGTGCGTGAGCCGAACCGTTGTCGGGAAATCCTGAATCGTGCCACTCCCCTCGAAGCCACTGACATCGTCGACACGAAGCGTTCCGTCAAGCGGTTGCTCGGCGCCGCCGAGACTCACGTTCGCCTCAATCGTCCTGTCGAGTAGGCCGGCATCCTGTGAAGGGGGAGCGTCGATATCGACGCCGACATGGGTGAGTCCCGGGACTGCAAGCCGCCAGGTGGTGGCGCCGCCGGTGACGGTTTGGTGGACCTCGAGTTCATCGCTTGGCGGGTCGTCCCGGTTCGGGCCGAGTTCGAGGGCGACCCGGTCGATGGCCGATGGGAGCGGGTTTTCGAGGTCGTCCGGGTCGCCGGCGTCAACGACGAACGCCTCCGTCGAGAGGTCGCCGGCCTGCGTGAACCCGACCCGTTTTGGGAGACCTTCAAGCCAGAGCCACAGCGTGTCCTCGACATCGAGTTCGAGACGCTCCAGCGACTGATCGGCGCGATACTCGAGCCACGGTTCGTCGGCGGCAGCGTTCGGAGAGCGTTTCGCCGGCTCGAGAACCGCCGTCATCTCATGTGGGAGGTCGACTGCCTGCCCGGTGATTCCTTGCACATCGATCGTTGCATCGAGCGGGTCCGGCGTCGCTTGGCGGTGATAGAACGCCGATACTCGCCGGTCGAGCAGCCCGGCGTCAGCAGTGGGTGGTGGGTCGATTTCCACGTCGAAATGGTCGAGTCCCGGCACCGCCAGCCGCAGGGTAGTGTCGCCACCACTGACGGTCTCACGAACGTCGACATCCGACCCGGGGACGCCAGCCCGATCCGGCCCGAGTTCGACCGCGACGCGGTCGATGCCACTGGGCATCGGGTCGTCGAGATTGTTCGGGTCGCCGCCTCGGGCGACGAAGGCCTCGTCGATAGCCCCGGCCTGTGTGAAGCCGACTCGTTTCGGGACGCCGCTGGCGTAGAGCCACAACGGGTCGGCGCCAGCGGGAGCGGCATCGATGCGTAACTCACCGAGCGTACCGTTGGCCCGATACCCAACCCAGGCGTCTTGCCCGTCGCTTCCAGTCGCCCCCGGGTTCACGGCGCGTCGAGATGGGAGTAGCCGCGCAGCAATCTCCGTCGGGACCTCGTCAAGCCGGACGTCGACGGTCGATGTTCCAGAGCTATCGCGTGAGGTTACGTCCACATCGATATCGACTGTCTCGGAGTTCTCCATCGACAGTGCAACCTGTGTATCCAACAGCCCCGGAGAGGCGTTTGCGACGAGTTCTCGCCAGAGACACGCATTGAGCGTCACGTCCGTCGCCCCACCACTCGTCGACGCTTCACGCACCGAGACATCGAACGCTTGGAGTTCCGATGCTGCCGATTTGGTTTCGGCGATGGTCGCGTCTCCTGGCCCCGCGTTGGATGCGACGTACGGTGTTTCCGTCGCCGAGGCAATCTTCAGGTCGGACCCGGATGGATTGTACACACGCCCGTCGCTGATGAGGCCGGCCTCGAACTCGGTCGGGACGGGGCCGTTCGCCACATCGATACTGACGTCGAACTGCTGGCCATCCGGTTCGCTCGCGTCCCGTGGCCAGGCGTCGGTGGCACACTCACGCGGCACCCAGGTCGAGGGGTCTGTGGTGTTCAACCCATCCGGCGTGGCCGTAATCTCGAGTTCTTCAGGGATTGCAACGGTATTGCCGGTGCCATCGAATTCGAGATAGATGAACGGGATGTCGGCCGTCGAGCTGTCGTCGGCTGGCTTCACGGAACTGCCGTCGGCACGGATGACCAGCCGAAACGGCGGGAGCGTCTGTGTCGTGGTCTGCCGATGGACGCGGACTTGCGCACTGGCGATGGTGGGATTCGAGAGGCTCACGTCGAGGGACACACCGACTTGGACACTGAGGTCAGCCTGTCCGTTGCCGCTCAAATCAATGAAGCTGAAATCGAGCGATGGGAAGGAACTCCCGGCCCCGACAACGGCCGAGACGAGCCACCGTTGGCCGTCGCTAAGCCGCTCGACGTAAGCAACGAATGGCCCGTTTCCACCGAGTGTCGCCGCATCGGTTGCCCCGTCCACCACGCTCTCGACCGCGTCCAGAAGCCCCATTGGTTGACCTCCGATGAAGCTATAATTTATCTATTATCACATAAAAATTATGCAGGGAATAATGATGAGTGGGTCGATTTGGACACAATTTTGGGATCGAGCGATACAGTATCGACGGAGGGCGACCACGCCCCGTCGGTGTCAGAATACAGAACCCTACCACGTGACAGGTATTTCTGGGAGAGGTGTGGTGTCTGCATATGGTCGAAGAGCAGGCTGTTTCGCTTTTCGTCAATCTCGCTGCGACCGGCATTACGAGTAACATCTCGACTATCTCGATACAGGACGGTTCAGCCGTTGCAGTCGGTCTGCCGGGTCGGAAAGAAAATGGACTTCTGCCAAGTCCGTATTCTGGCGGCAATCGAACTGCAGTCGACATTTCTGCTATCGCTGAGAAAACTGAATAGAAACTACCTTACGGTGGGTTACTCCCGGCGTTCAGCGGCTCATATGACTCCGTATGATAGGCAACCCGCCAGAGTTTGAGTACGGCGCGAGTGACCAACACTTCGGGTGTCTGTGTGATACACGACTTTTCGACCTCATCTGGCTTTGAACTCGCAGTGGGTGGCGGGTGGTAGTGTTCGAGTCCGGGAACGTGGATATAGTCGCCTCCATGTGGATGGGATCCCCAGCGAATATTCACTCCCTCTGTGTCCGTATAGTGGTATTTGTAATCGTCCTGTGTCGTCCACTGGATGTCAAGCCGAGCTTCCTCGGCCCCACACAGCCCGTCGTCGATTGAAACTGCTAGGACCGATGGATTGAGATAATCGTCAAGTTCGGCTGTCGCAAGCGGCTCCATCTCTTCGATGATGTCACGAATGGTGAGCAGTGCCGGACGGTCCGTTGCGCCGCGGAGCGTATGCGCTTCAGATTGCTTCGAAGACCCCAGCATCGCTCAGACCGGGACACTATCGTCGACTGAGCGACGGTCACCGTCGACGAATCGCTCTGCATTCCCGATTGAGAGAGCAGCGTTCGCAAACGCGAGATTGCGACGGAGCGTTTTCCACTCTCGAATCGTCTCCGAATCAATCTCGCTATCGGGAGACCCGGAGTCGGAGAGGGTTTGATTCGTCTGGTCGACGGCAAGCGCTTCGGGGGAGTCGACACCGAATTCGGACTGAAACTCGTTGAGTTGCTCTCGCATCTCCTGAATTCGCGTAGCGAGTTCATCAGTCGAGAGCTGCTCAAGGATATCCGCAGCCTGTTCGACGACCAACGATTCGGGAGATCGGCGATACAGCGTTCCCCCGTGCTCGCCAGTCGTCGTCTTCACGAAGCCCTCATCCGCGAGTGTATTCAGATGCTTCCGAGCTGTTTTGGGAGCCGTTCGTGCGGTGTCAGCAACTGCATCGGCCGAGGTTGGGCTGTACGTGTGGGCGATTATGTGACGAATACGCTCGTACGGCGTCGTCTCCGATACCCACTCCTCACCGACCGCCTCATTGATGTCTGCAAACTCTTCTGGCGGGGCTCGGTCGTTCATATCGAAATATACAATGTGGTGTAGTATAGTTCTTTGGTGAAGTACTATTTTCCTGTTTAGGGATTCATGTGACACCAGAAGTGAGACATATCACCAACAGGCGAGATGGAGCAGTCCATGAGCTACAAACCCACCAGAATATATCGGTCATTATCTAGATAATGATTATCGAAAGTATGACCTTCTACAATCAGGATATAGAGCTTAGGCCACTCACGTCTGCCAAGTCGTCCAGCGCAGACTTCATCGTCACTGGGTTCGACGATCGCACCGAGCACCTCGCACTCTTCTCGAAATCCGGCTTCGTCGACGGACTCGAAAACGACCTCGGAGCGGAATGGTCGCTGCTGGATTGCACGGCAATCGACGACTGGCTGTCGGCTGCCGAGTGAGCGCATCGTCGGACCCGATGCGTGCAACGCTGCCACACATCGTCTTCGTTCTGAACGGGAACTACCCGCTAGGCCTCAACAGAAGCGAATCGTCGCGCCAGCCGAGCATTTGTGATGAGGTGACGGGTGGCGAGCCGACGTGGCTTGCCAGATACCGCTATGGAACGAACACTACGACTGTGTAAACTACCCCACCCTACTCCCTCGGCGCTAGGCACCTCGGTCCTTGAGGGTGGGGCTTTGATGTGGACTCCCGGCAATCAGGCACCAGCAATAGGCTGGTGACTCTCGCCGTTCAATGTCCCACCATTTATACGCACGCCTACTGGTGCGTCTCCGCTCCCCGACTTGGGCGAGGACCGGAGTCTATGTGTTCGCTTCCGAGCGTACCGCATCCCAATATTCTTTGCGCCGTTGTAGTCGGCGTTCACTTCGTACCCGCACTTCTGGCAACAGAAGCGTTCCCCGTGGCGGTTGTCGTCGTGTGTGAACCCACAGTCCGTTCGAGAACAGCGTTGTGACGTGTGGTTCGGCTCGACCTGTTCTACGGAGATGTCGCGCTCAGGTGCCTTGTAGGAGACGTACTCGTAGAGGCGTCGGAACGCCCAAACGTGGTGCCACTCTGCCTGCGGAAGCCGCTCACGTATATCGGTCAGGTCCTCGAAAATGATAACGTCGCAGTCGTGTTCAGCGGCTTCTGTGACGATCTCGTTGGCGACAGTGTGGATGTACTGTTTGCGCCACGCTTCTTCACGCTTCCCGAGACGGAGGAGAGCATTGTGCGCGGCTTGCGTCCCACACTCTTGCATCTCTCCCCGTCGTTTCTCGAACTCACGGCACCAGTGGTCGTAGTCGTCTCCGTGCCAGAACCGCCCCGTGGAGGATACGGCGAGACTGTTGACGCCGAGGTCGATACCAAGGACTGTTTGGTGCTCGGTATCTTCCGAAACCTCGGATGAATCGCCGCCCCGGTCAGAGTCATACTTCCGAGAGGTAATGTGGAAGTAGAACTCGTCGTCCACTGCGTCGTACTGAAGCGTACTCGTTCGGAACTCAAACTCCTCGGACAGCACGTACTGCTCGTATGGTGTCGGACTGTCTGAGGGTAATTTGAACTCACACTCGACGCGCCCGTTGATAGTTGAGAGCGAGACCTTGTTCCGATAGAACGTGGCGCTCCGTTTGTCGTACACCATACTCCATGACGTGAACTCCGGTTGGCTCACCCGCTTTCCTTGCTTCCACCGTTCGACACATCCAGTAACGGCTTGAACAGCGCGGCGGATGGCCTCTTGAACGAGGTTCGCGGTAAGTTCGGTTTTCTCGCGGAGCTCGTCGTACAGAGCGTTCCGTGCAGTCGTGTTGGCCGTGATACACTCAGTGTAGGAGTGGTCGGACCAACAGAACTCAGCAGCACGGTTGGCACAATGAAGGAACTGCCGCGCAGATTCGTGGAGGTCATCGCGGCGCTCGTCGGGAACGACGAGTTTGACAGGTGCGGTACGCCGGACCTCCATATTTCAGATTAATAGCTAACGGTTCTTAAAGACTTGGGAGTCGGGCGGTCGTAGTATGTCGGTTTTATCGCACCATGTCGGTTTCCTCTCCGGCCTACTCACTCACTACGTTCGCTCCTTGAGGCCGGAGGCTCCACCTCGAAAGTGCTGAACAGTACGCCGACGGCGAGTGGCGGTTTGTCGGCCGAGAGTGTATCCAGGCGCCGACGTGGACACTCGAGGAGGTGGCTGACGATGTCTGAGATCCCGTCGCTGGTGACGGAGATTGATGAGACGCTTGCGTTGGCCGAGACGGATGCGGGCCGAATCGCCTCCGAGCAGCTCTTCGAGAGTCTCGAGGCGACGGAAGCCCTTATCGACCGTCTGGAGTCAGCGGCTGCGGCGGCCGACGTCACCCTCGGCACCGAGTGGCTCGAGGTGTCGACTGTCGACGGCAGCGACTGGCGAGGCTTGCTGGCGGGTGTCGAGTCGGTCCTTGATGAGTTGGCGGCGCCGTGGCAGTATCGCGTGGCGTGGGCCGGCCTCGGGCAACTGGCTTGGAAGTTGTATGCCATCGTTGCTCAGCAGTACGGCCCGGGGTTCTCATTGCCCACAGCTGGGTATCCGCTCCCCGTCGCGTTACGACGCATCACGGCGACGGCGCAACTCACGCTGGTGTTTCGGACGCGAGTCGAGACTGCACTCGGTGAGTTTCTTTGTCGGCTCGGGACTGGCGAGTCGCCAACGTGTGCGGGGTATGCGGTCCTCGATCGGCTGTATGGCTTCGAGGCCGCGATGTGGGCGGAGTTGGACGCCCTCGAGATTGAAGATGGATGTGCCTCGCGACGAGCGATTGCTCGCGAGCGACGCGCGCTGGCCCACAGCGTTCGCGCCTACGAGCGTGGCTTCGGCAGTGATGAGTCGGCAGCGACTGTCGATCAGACAGCGGTGCTTCGGCGTCTCGTATCGATGCTGGAAACTATCGTCGAACAGGAGGAGATAGAGGGATAGGACGATATCGAGGCGAGAACTGATTTCGGTTATAGATGGCGCTCCTGAGGGCCGCGACGATTCTGTGAGTATCTGCTTGACCGAAGGTAGCGTGGAAAGACCGGTTGTGCTTGATGGTCTTCGTTCGTCTTAACCAACGGTGTGCTCCTCCGTTGGTTAATTCTATCTCCTGGTTCGAACAGTTGCACTCGTCCAACAGCCACTTCGAGTTTGGCGGTCGTCTAATCGGTGGGCAATGGTTTGTTCGCCGGATTCGACGCTACTGCCCTCCACAGGCTTACCAACCGAGTGCTACGGCAGAGTACCGGTGGTTCGTCGGATAGCTGGAAGTGAGGACCGACGTTTGAACCACAGAGACACTCCACCGTTTCAACTGAAGCTGGCTTCTGGATAGGCCGATGAGAAAGCCAGATACTGATTATGGGAATTGACTCATTCGATTGTCTCTTCGGTCCTCGGTTCTGAGAACACACGACACTGTGGGGTGTCTCCCGATCTCGAATGCTCCCAATTCGTGGTAGAAATAGCGATATTCCATCGCTTCACTCGACAGGGTGGGGTGATTCGGCAGTACCGTTCGTGTGTATCAACAATACTATTGAGCTGATTTCTGTCGTAGGAGCCGATTGGTTTCGAGTTCGGCTGCAACCCCCGCTCGCTCAAGTTAATCGGCGACGTCGGGCGGTGTGCTGGGGTCAGTAAGAGAGAGTACGTTTCGTGTGCTTTTGCAGAGCGATAGCCGCGGGGGAATCACGAGGAGAGTGGATTTCGTGTGCTTGCCAAACCGGTTGTGATGACGCGAATGGCTCGGAGTGAGAGAGTACGTTTCGTGTGCTTTCCTATGTGTTCCTCACAATAAGAGGACGACGTATCGGACATCCCTGGCTCAAATCGATTTCCTCAGAAGCATACGAAACAAACAACACTTGGTTTTATAGCTATGCTGAATTGGATACGGTATCCATGGGTGGCCCGTTCGACGATCTCACTGAGACGGTATTTGCGGACAAGGCGGTTCTCACAGAAAGCTACCAACCGGAGACGATTCTCGAACGAGACGAAGAGATCGAGGCGTACAGCCACGCACTTCAGGACGTGCTGTTCGGCCGGGAACCAGAGAACATCTTCGTGTACGGGAAGGCCGGACTCGGAAAGACGGCAGTCACGAAGTACATGATGGACGAGTTACGCGAAGAGGTAACGACGCGAGAGGCGGCAGACGACCTCCACATCCATACAATCAATTGTAACGGGCGGACGCTGTTCATGGTCGTTCGTGGCCTCGTCAACGAGCTGCTCCCGGAGCATGCCAGTCGCTTCCCGAAGCGAGGGCTTGGGACGGGGGACGCCTTCGACGAGCTGTACCGACAGTTCGACCGTTTGGGGGGAACACATCTCGTCGTCTTCGACGAAATCGATCATCTGGAGGAGGCGAACACGCTATTGTACGAACTGCCACGTGCGCGAGCGAACGGTCACGTTTCGGATGCGAAGGTCGGTGTGGTCGGGATCAGTAACGACTACACTTTTCGGCGGACGCTCTCACCGAAGGTCAAAGATACGTTGATGGAGACCGAGATCTCCTTTAGCCCGTACGACGCCCAAGAGTTGCGGGAGATCTTAGAGCATCGGGCGGAACGTGCCTTCGTTGAGGGGGCCTGCGACACGTCCGCGATTGCAAAGGCCGCCGCGCTGGCCGCACAGGACATGGGGAACGCCCGGCAGGCGCTCGATTTACTCCGTGTCGGCGCGGAGTTAGCCGAACAGAGCGGTGAGACGCTGGTCACGGACGACCACATCGAGGCCGCACGGGAACGGGTACAGCGCGGTCGGTTAGAGAACAAAATTCGGGACCAAACCGAACATGCCCAGTACATCTTGGAAGCGATCGCGAACCTCCAGACCAGCGATGCGGTTCCGGCCCGCTCGAAGGAGATCCAACGAACGTACGAGCAGGTCGCTGACTCCCACGCCGCCACGCCGCTGTCGACCCTGAAAAGCATCCAAGACCACCTCTCGGATCTCCACATGCTGGGATTTCTCCACCGCCACGAGCAGAACAAGGGGCTGAGTGGTGGCCAGTACTACGAATACGAGTTGGATCTCGACCCGGAAATCGTGTTAGAAACCCGGACGGAGATCGCCGAACACACTGACTGAAAGCACACGAAATCTACTCTCTGTGTGTATGTGTCTGCATCCGGCCGAGTACGGGTGGGATAGCACACGAAACGTACTCTCTCACTCCGGACAAGCTGGGCGTGATTGACATTAGATGAAAGAACACTCGACACGGTGGGGTGTGTGGGCTAGCGTCTGTGGGGATTGCATCTGAAAACGCACCCCGTCGGGCAGAAGGCTTTTTCCGGCGGTGCTCCACCACTCGCCCATGGCAGCGTCTCCCTCCAAGTACGACATCTCGACGGTCGACCTCGACGACGACCGCTACGAGGTCAAACAGTCGATGATTCGGAACAAGTACGTCGTCCGCGATAGCGCCGGCGACGTCGTCCTGCGCGGCAAGCAGAAGATGTTCAAGATGAAAGAGGAGTTCCCGTTCGTGACCGGCGACGACGAGGACGCCTTCAGCGTGAAAGCCGGCAGCATCATGGATATCGCGGGCAACTACACCATCACCGACTCGGGCACCGGCGAGGATGTCGTCGTCCTCGACGAAGATTACTCGCTGTTCGTCGAGAACTGGACGATTCGTGACCCCGATACGGGGGAGGCGCTGGCGACTATCAAATCGAAGAACAAACTGCTATCGGCGCTTCGGCACCTCTTTTCGGCTGCGAACTTGGTCCCGAACAAGTACGAGATCTTCGACGCCAACGGCGGCCACGTCGGCGACATCGAGGGGAAGTTCTCAATGCGGGATGCCTACACGGTAACTATCGACGACGCAAGCGACGTACCGAAGGAAGCGGTCATCGCTGCAGCGTGTATTCTGGACGCACTGGAGAACAAGTGAGGGTGGCCGTAACTGGCCAGTAACTCCGAATTAGCTCACAATTTTGAACACCACCAAGGCCAACACTTCCACGAGAAGGGTGTTGATTTTCGCCTGTTCGACAATCCACCGGAAAGCCAAAAGCCGGCTACTCCGGGTCAGCGCCCAGTTTGTCGCCATTCCCTCCGGAGCTGAACAGTCCATCGACGACCGTCTCGATTAACGCCGCATCGACGACAGTCGGATCGATGGACTCACTGCCGTCAGCGACGACCTCTTTCGATCGGGTGGTGAAGATAAGCGATGTAAACATATCTCGGACGAGCGCGGGGTCGTTGAACCTGAACGTGTCCAATTGGACCCATTCTTCGACGTATCCTAATCCATCGTCAGCCGTTCCAGCCGTCAACTGCTCGCGCTCGGTCGCAGAGAGCTGTTCAGTTAGCGCCTGCAGTTCGTTTTCAACGATTAATCGAGAAATCAAGGGGTCGTCTCGGACCTCGCTGAACATGGTCTGTAGCATCCTCCGTGCCTCCTCACGTGGCGTCTCCGCGTCGGCAACGGACGCATCAACCCGGTCGATGAGTTGTTCGCGCTTCTTTGCCAACACTTCGACGTACAGCATCTCTTTTGAGTCGTAGAACTGGTAGAACGTGCTCGTGCCGATGCCAACCTCTTCGGTGATATCCTTGATACGCGTGCGTTCAAGACCGAATTTGGTGAACAGTTCGTTCCCGGCCTCGATCAACTCCGCTCGAATCCGGCGACGGTCGTCTTCACTGAACCGGCTCATTGTCCGTGGTGATGTGCCGATTCGGAATAACAGTCATGAATTTTCATAGTAGGCCTACGAACTCAAGAACGAAAACATTATCTGTTTTTGAATTCCTCAATCTAGTGTGAAGCGACTCCGATTCAGTCCCGATTATTTTTCGACAGTACGGCCAAAATCGGTCAGAAACGCCTCTCTGCGATTGATTGGTAGCCTCCGCAATCTCGCTCCTCCATCCGTTCGCGTTCCTGTGGGGGCCGACGCGTGAAGGACCGCATCCTGCTGACGGCACTTGTCGTCGCCGTCGTGACATCCGGCACCGTCGCAGTCGTGGGGGCCCCGGTTGGTGGGGCCGAGGCGACGGCCGAAAGCGCGACCACCGCAGACACGACGTTCACACAACAGCAAACATCCTCGATTAGAGGTTCCCCAGACTTAGATGCAAACGTCCCGAGCCCCAGACTAACGCCAGGGGAAGTCAATCAAGTGACTGTCCAGATTACCAACGATGGGGAACTTGCGTACGGCCCTTCCAATCTCCGTAGTGTTGTGACGACGGCCCGAAACGTACGTGTCAAGGCGAAGGCTGATGGCCCCCTTACTGTCGAATCCGGCACGATAGCGATCGGTAGCGTCGTCGTATCCCGTCCTAGTGAAGCAACGCTCGCTGTGCGTGTCCCAGAAGGAATTGACCCTGGAAAATACGATCTCAAGCTTGATCTCGAGTACTCTTACACAGCTCATCAGAGTACCTTCACCCAAGATGAGCAGCGATCGCAAGACCTCTCGGTCGAGCTGGAAGTGTCCGAGGACGCCCGCTTCGAAATCGTCGAGGCAACGACGGACGCGCAAGTGGGCGATACGGGCTCACTCGAAGCCACAATCAAGAACACGGGGTCGGAAACCGCCCGTGACATCAACGTCGCCCTCGAATCCCAAAGCGCCGGTCTTAGTTTTGGTAGCGGCGCCGCGAGTGACTCGTCTCGCCTCGGCGAACTCGAACCCGGTGAAACCGGCACCGTCACCTACGACGTCGGCTTTGCCCCCAACACCCCCATTCGCGAGTACGCCCTTGATGGGACCGTGAGCTTCGAGACGCCGGACGGACTCCAGCGCGTCGACGACGGGCCGACAACGAGCGTCAGCCCGGTCGCAGAACAGCGATTCTCAATCGGTGACATCCAGTCCGACCTCTACGTCGGCGAGGCAGGAAACATACACGGCACCGTGACCAACGAGGGCCCCTTGACCGCTCGCAACGTCGTGGTCAAATATGCGGGGCAATCGCCGAATATCGTCCCGCTCGAGGATTCGGTGGCTGTCGGGACGCTTGAAGCCGGTGCATCCGGTGAGTTCCGTCTACCCATCGAGGTGAGCAGCGAGGCGGAAGCGATTACCCGTTCGGCAAATATCGTCGTTCAGTACCGTGACGACGACTTCGACTCCAGGGTGTACCAAGAACTCGAACTCCTGTTCGATGTCGACCCTAAACGCGACCGCTTCGATGTCGAAGTCACAAACCGCACGATCGAGGCTGGCGGCACACGGACGCTTTCGGTCGACGTGACGAACAACCTCAACGAGACGGTGAGTGATGTCGAGGCGCGCATGTTCGCCGATGATCCGATGAGTACGGGGAACACCGACACTGGCTACGTTCAGTCTATCGACCCGGGCGAGACGGTTACCATGCGGTTCGATTTGGCTGCGAGTGGGTCGGCTACCCCCGGTAGCACCTATCCGATCTCCTTTGACCTCCGGTTCGACGACTCCGACGGCGACAGCCAGCTATCCAATACGATTCGAGCCCCGGTCGAAGTCACCGAAAGTGCCGACGACGGGTTCTCACTGCCGTTCATCGGCGGGTCGCTTCTGACCGCTCTCGCCGGTGCCGGCGGCGTTGTCTGGTATCGGAGGCAGTAGCCGATGAGTTTGGGCGAGCGAATCGAAGCGGCGATGCGACAGCTCAACGGCGTCATCGTCGACCATCCACGTCAGGTCATCGCCGTATTCCTCGTCATGACCGTCGTGTTCACTGCGGGAATCGGACTCGTCACCACCGACACAGAGGCGACCGATTCCTTCACCGAGGGCCTCGAAGAACAGGAGGCACTCGACGCGGTCAACGCGGAGTTCGAAGACCCCTTCGCAGCCGACAGTGAATCGACACAACTCATTCACACGGGTGGGAACGTCCTCACCAAAGAGGCCTTAGTCAGAGACCTCCGCGTACTCGAACGCATCGAGTCTCGGTCCGACCTCCGGCTGGAGACGGCAAACGGCCCCGCCACGGTCGTCGCACAGACGCTTGACCCCTCGGCTACGTCGATTAGCGACCAGCGACGCGTCGTTGAATCGGCGACGAACACCGAAATCAGAGCGACCATCCGCGAACTCCAAGACAACCAGCGATTCAGTCGAAGCCTCTCGACCGACTTCAACCCGACGAGCGCCTCCGCGTCGGCATCGATTACGGTCGTCTCTCACGATGTCCCGGCCGGGTTTACCTCGAATGACCTCACCGCAATCCAAACCGAGATTCGAACGCTCGCCGAGGAGCAACCGGGGGACATCCGGGCGTTCGGGTCCGGGATAACGAGCGCCGAGACGGCGCAAGTCATCGGTGACTCACTGACGATCGTCATGCCGGTCGTCGTCGTCCTGTTGTTGCTGTTCTTGATCGTTGCCTATCGCGATCCGATAGACCTCTCACTCGGACTGTTGTCCCTGCTGATGACCGTTATCTGGACGTTCGGGTTCCTCGGATACTCGGGGATCCCGTTCAACCAACAGATGATCTCGGTGCCGGTTCTCCTGCTCGCTGTCGGGGTTGACTTCGGAATTCACATCATCAACCGCTATCGTGAGGAGACCGTCAAGGGGTACGACCCAATTGCGGCGATGCGGACCGCGAACAACCAACTCATCATCGCGTTCGTCATCGTCACAGTCACGACCGTCTTCGGGTTCGGCGCGAACATCATCTCCGACCTCGCGCCGATCCGGAACTTGGGGCTGGCATCGGCGGTCGGAATCGTCTTCACGTTCCTCATCTTCGGCATCTTTCTTCCGGCGGCGAAACTCGAAGTTGACGAGTTCCGCGACCGATATGGTCTTCCCGAGTTTAATTCGAAGCCGATCTCTTCGGAGGAGTCGGCGCTGGGCAAACTCCTCTCGTTCCCGGCCCGAGCCAGTCAGTACGCGCCAGTCGCGTTCGTCCTCGTGCTGTTGCTCTCCGGCGGCGTCGCAGCCGCATACGGGAGCAGCGTGGACACGTCTTTCGAGACGGAGGACTTCCTTCCACCAGAGGAACAGCCTGAGTACGTGACGTCGCTGCCGGAGCCGTTCGCTCCTGGAGAGTACACCACAGCGGCAACAATCAACTTACTCGAAGACCGTTTCGCCACGAGCCAAGACCAGTCCGTGAAGTTATACGTTCAGGGCAACTTCGAAGAGGACCACGCCTTGACAGCGTTAGCAGAGCCGAATTCGAACCCACCCGACGCTCTCGCAGTCGGTGACGGTGGGGCGGCACGGCCACAGAGCATCGTGACGGTCATCCAATCGTACGCCGACCGAGACCCGCGATTCGGGGCCCTCGTCGCCCGCAATGACCGCAACGGCGACGGGATTCCCGAGCACAATCTCGATCGCATATACGACGAGCTGTTCGCTTCACCTGCTGGTGACCGGGCCGCACAGTATCTCACCCCCGACCGTGGGAGTGCACAGGTTTCCTACGCCATCAAGTCCGACGCCACTCAGGCTGAAGCCGCTGCCGACGCACGGTCGTTCGCCGACGACTTTCGGTTCGACGCGACGGCAACCGGTCAGCTCGTCGTTTTCGATGCAGTGACGGATGTCATCTTCCAATCGGCGATTCAGGGGATGCTCCTTGCCGTCGGACTGACTGCGGTGTTTCTCATCATCGCCTACGCGGTGTTGGAACGCAAACCGATGCTGGGCATCGTGAACGTCTTCCCGATACTGATAGCAATCGCGTTCCTTATCGGGACGATGCGGTTCCTTGGGATGTCACTCAACGCCTTGACGGCGACGATCCTCTCGATCTCCATCGGGCTGGGAATCGCATACTCGGTCCACGCGACCCACCGGTTTATTGACGAATTCAACGAGAGTTCGGACGCCTACGACGCGATGCTTTCGACGCTGACTGGTACAGGTGGTGCACTCCTCGGGAGCATGCTCACCACGTCGCTCGGGACTGGTGCGTTGGCCCTCGCCATCACGCCAGTTCTCGGCGACTTCGGCCTCTTGATGGCATTGAGCGTCCTCTACTCGTTCGTGTTCACCGTCGTTGCGCTCCCGCCTGCGGTGTTGCTCTGGGAGCGGTATCGCGGTCTCTGGTCTACTCCAAGTACCTCGACGACAGCTTGATTGGTCGCTCCCTCAGGTGACCAATCCGCTTGTTCGCTCCCCCTGATGTCGACTTTCGGCCGACTCGATGGCAGGCCGTTATGTGGCCGCCTGCATCCTCGACGCCCTGGAGAACAAGTGAGCAGATCAAGCAAATACCAGCTGCTTCGGCGTATTCGAGGTGGAGGCTGGAAACTACTGATACTGACATAATATGCCTCGCCAAGGCAGGGTGTACCGGAAGGACGCCCTTCTGATACCACTCGTTGGGGGTACCGAGTAAGATATTTGTGCTTGTGTACACAAACACAATATATGGGGACGAAAACGATTGGGCTTCGAGACGAGGTGTATGCGCAGTTGAAAGCCCGAAAACGGGAGAATGAGAGTTTTAGCGATTTAGTAATTCGACTCTTAGAAGAGGCCGCCGTCGATTGGCGCGATAGCTTCGGGACGCTCTCGGAGGCCGAGGCCGACGAACTCGAAGCACTCGCCGACCGCTCCCGTGAGCAGATGAGCACGGGCATGGCCGACCGCCAACAGGAGGCGCTTGAGGCGCTGGCGGGGGACGACGATGAAACTGCTTGATACGACGTTTCTCATCCACCATTGGGCCGGTCGAGACGCCGTTGCAGACTACTTGGAACGTCACGAAGAGAGTGAGTTCGCGACGACGACATTGAACATCAAGGAGATTGCTGTCGGCCGAGAATTTCAAGGGAAGTTGGATCCTTTCGAAATCAAATCACAGTTCGCGTGGGTACGAACTATTCCGTTCCAACTGGAGCACGCGATTCTTGCAGGCGAGTTAGAAGCCGCACTTCACCGGGATGAGCAAATCAATCAGGAGAAGATCAACTCCCTCGCCGGTGATGTCCTGATTGCCGCCGTTGCAAAAGCAACCGGGGCGACGGTCGTCACGCGGAACAGAGACGACTTCGAGTTGCTTGATGGCGTCTCCGTCGAGTCATATTGAACGACACCTGATTGCCATTCGAGACTTAACTCATTGAGGAAGTCCCGAACCCCGAGCCGGTATCGGGTGGCGGACAGTGAAGTTGTTCGCGAACTGTTCGAGCTGAACAGCGCGTTCAACAACACCGGGAGTGAGTAATTCTTTCCCAGGTTTGAGCCAGTCACACTTGGCGTGAACAGCAGGGCTCAGATGCTAGCTTGGGGAGTCCTCTTGCGGGTTACTCGCCACCCGATTACAGTGTCTCAATGCGCTCGTCGATTGCTGTGACTACTGGGTCGCTGCTTGAGCAGGCGAGAACAGGTAGTGAACGCACTCGGTTAGGAGTATCCGCTACGCTTCCTCTGCTGTCAATTACTATAAGTAGAGTATATCAGCTACCGCTACACAGTCATACCCCCCGTGGACGACAACGACCGTTCCATCGTCGGGTTCGTGATGGCTGGCCACGCGATGGTTCACATCTACGAGCTATCGATTCCGATTTTGATGACGGTGTGGCTGCTCGAATTCTCCACGACGACAGCTGTACTGGGCACGGCAGTCGCCGTCGGCTACGGCCTCTTCGGCGTCGGTGCCTTGCCGGGCGGCCTCCTCGTTGACCGCTTCGGCTCCCGTCGGCTCATCAGCCTCTGTCTCGCCGGGATGGGCGTCTCGTTTCTCATCCTGAGCGTCTCGCCGGGTATCGTCGGCATCACGGCCGCAATCGCCATCTGGGGCGCCGCGGCCAGCGTCTATCACCCCGCGGGGCTGACGCTCATCAGCAACGGCGTCCGCGACCGCGGCCGCGGGTTCGCCTATCACGGCATGGCCGGCAACGTCGGTATCGCGGCGGGGCCACTCGTGACGGCGCTGCTCCTCCTCGTTTTCCCGTGGGAAACCGTCGTCGTCATCCTCGCGATTCCGGCACTCATCGCGGCCGTCGCCGGCCTCTCCATCGAGTTCGACCCGACTGCGGCCGTCGAGGTAACCGATGGCGGCCAGAAACGACAGCCGCCGTCGTCGCTCTCGGAGTTTTTCGCCGAGACGCGGCAGTTGTTCACCGTCGGCTTCGCGCTCGTGTTCGTCATCGTCGCGTTCAACGGGTTGTACTACCGCGGCGTCGTCACGTTCTTGCCCGAACTACTCGGGGACTTTCTCACCGCGACCATCGGCGACGCCCGCCTCGGCCTCTTCGACCCCGACAGCCCGATGGCCGAGGAGTTCGACCTCGCACAGTATCTGTACGTCGCCCTGCTAATGGTCGGCATCGGTGGGCAGTACCTCGGTGGCCGCCTCACCGAGTACATCGAACCCGACCGCGGGATGTTGCTTGTGCTCGTCTTTCTCACCACCTTCGCGCTGTTGTTCGTCCCGGCTGCCGAGACGGGACTGTGGGGGCTGTTGGTCGTCGGTGCGCTGCTCGGCTTTGCGCTGTTTGTGATGCAACCGCTCTCCCAAGCAACTATCGCGAAGTACTCACTGGTCGGGTCACGGGGGCTCTCATTCGGGTATACGTATCTCGCCACGTTCGGTGTCGGCGCTCTCGGCGCCGCGATTATCGGGACGGTCCGGACGTACGGTTCGATGTCGGCGGTGTTTCTCGCTTTGGCCGCCTTCTCGACCCTCGCAGGGACGTTCGCCGTGATACTCGTGACGCGGGACTGAACATTACGTCTCATCACAACAAAATTTTATGTAGTCGTGGGGTGTGGTATTGTTCATCATGGGGGATGGATTCACAGTTAGTGGACGTGTAACCTACGGGGATGGCGTCGCTGCGGTTGGGTTGACGGCGATGGCGGTCGATGCCGACAGCAGTCCGGACGACCCACTGGGTGCGATGGCGGTTCGGCCGGATGGCTCCTTCGAACTCGCGGCGAGTCAAGCGGAACTCGGTGGGCCACAGGAGGGCACACCCGAGACGCATCTGTACCTGTTCCGCGACGGGTCGCTACTCCACCACCAGGAAGTCGATGCCGATCCGACGGCAACCGTCGAAATCACGGTCGACCGGCCCACCGAGCCATCGATGGGCGATATGGCGGACGCCATGTGCAACATGCACCACGGAATGTCCGACCAACGCGGGATGAACAACACCCCGCGTGACCCGTTCCATCCCGGCCACGGCCGGTTCGGCCGGATGTTCCCGTATCTGGAAGCGGCCGACCACGACGTGTCGTTCCTCCAGGAACTCGGTGCGCCGGGTGGGCCACTCGATGAAACCACACACAACCATTCGGTCGGTGAGTCATCCGTGCCAGCCGGCTTCGCCATCCTCGGACAGTTCATCGATCACGACATCACGCTGGACCCGCTATCGAGTCTCGCCCAGCGGAACGACCCCGATGCCCTCCGGAACTTCCGAACGCCGCATCTCGACCTCGACTCCGTCTATGGGTCCGGCCCCGAGACATCGCCGTACCTGTATGAATCACCGTTGCAGGGAGGTAACCACGAACGGCTGCTGGTCGCCACGGACGGGCGGGCGGACGTGCCACGCAACGCCGAAGCCGTCGCCCTCATCGGCGACCACCGCAACGACGAGAACCACCTCATCTCGCAGTTCCAGTACGCGATGCTGGAGTTCCACAACGCCATCATCGAGTGGATCGGCGAGGACTGCAAGGACGCCTTCGAACACGCCAACCAACTGGCGCGGTGGCACTACCACTGGATCGTTCTCGAGGAGTTCCTCCCGACGGTGTGTGACCCCGACGTCGTCGACGATATCCGCGAGGAGCGCCACCACTACACCGTCGGCCAGAGCACGGAACCGTACCTGCCGATCGAGTTTGCCGGCGCCGCATATCGGTACGGTCACAGCCAGATTCGCGAACAGTACCGGGTCAACGAGCACACGGAGAAGGCGCTGTTCGGCCACGGTGACGACGCCTTCGGGATGGGGTTCGAAGCCCCGTCGGCCGACGACGCCGTCGACTGGCGGTATCTGTTCGACCTCAAAGACCCTGCGGTCACCCCCCAGCGAGCCAGAGCCATCGATTCACTCATGGCGCCGGACCTGTTGGACCTCCCCTTCATCGACAGCGGCGACTGGCGTGCCTCGCTCGCCTCTCGCAATCTCGTCCGCGGCTACCGCCTCGGCCTGCCAAGTGGGCAAGCGATCGCCCGCGCGATGGGTCACGACCCGCTGTCGAACGCGGAGCTCGGATTCGACGAGATTCTGGACGCCCACAACCAACACCCCGACACGGAAGCACCGCTGTGGTACTACGTGTTGGCGGAGGCACGCGTCGCCAGCGGCGGCGACCACCTCGGGCCCGTCGGAAGTCGCATCGTCGCCGAGACGCTCGTCGGACTCATCGAATCCGACCCGAGCTCGTTCCTGACCGTCCAGCCCGGCTGGACGCCCTCGCTGCCGGCGCCGAACAGCGGCCAAGACGACTTCTCGGTGGCCGACCTCCTCGAGTTCGCGCTCGGCGAGTAGTGAACCCCCGTTGTTGGGTGGTTACGTGTATTCGGAGAATTCATTTCGATACGTCATCATCAATATCTGCTATGAGGGTGTTTTCGTTTGCCAATTCGTAGTCACCCGCGGTGGCCGTCCTCGTGAATCGGCGTGTGTGGATAAACATACTGTGGCTGTCGGGGGATCGGTCAACGCCGATTTGTCGTGGGATTTTACACAGTGATGTGGGAAAAGACTTAGATATACACGTATATTATCGCAATATATGGGAACGAAAGCTGACGAACGGGGCCGAATCTATCTACCCAAAGACGTACGAGACCAGTACGGCGACGAGTATCGAATAGTCAAATTGCCAAGCCATGTCGTACTTCTACCGATAGATGAAGACCCGCTTGAAGGCGTACACCAAGCTGTCGGCGATGCTTTCGAAGGAGCGAGTCGAGATGAGCTAGCGAGTCAAGCCATCTCTAAGGCGAAAGCCGAGATTGAATCCGAAATCGAAGAGCGCGAATCGCGGCGCAAAGAATAGATCCGTGTACGTAGAAACGGATTTTCTGTTGGCACTCGCAAAGCCTGATGACTGGCTACAGGACGCTGCCCGTGAGGCACTGGAAAAACACGATGACATTCATACGTCAATCAATGCCTACACAGAATTACTCCTCTACGCATACGATTCCGAAACAGGCGAGTACACTATCGATGTCGAGCGGGCGCTGACGAACTTAGTCGAACGAGTTCCGGTCCAGCCGGCAGTACACGAAGAGGCTGTTCTCGTCGCTGCTGTCCTCGCCAGTGAAGACGATTTCACACCGTTCGATGCGATTCACGCCGGTATCGCTATTGCGTCCGGAGAAACGATTCTCTCAAGTGAGCAGGATTACGACAAAATCGACATCGACCGTCTTCAACTCGAATCCCGCGACGAATAGGTTCCTATCCTGTTGACTCGAATCTGCTTATCGACAACGTATATACCGACGCCCTGAGACACTCACCGTATCCCGATGGCAGTGTTGGACGAGCTCTCCGGCTACGAGTTCGAGGACCTCATGGAGGACGTATTCCGGAACCTCGGTTACGAAAACGTCCGGCAAGCGGCTCGAAGCGCCGACGAGGGCCGCGACATCCTGATGGAAGAAGTCGTCGACGACACGCGACGGGCGGTGGTCGTCGAGTGCAAACACACCGGCTCGGTCGGTCGCCCGGTCGTCCAGAAACTCCACTCGGCCATCGCCACCTACGACTACGACGGCCCGAAACGCGGGATGGTCGTCACGACGGGGCGGTTCAGCGGCCCCGCCGAGGAGTACGCCCAACGTCTCCGCAGCAACGATGACCCGTATCCAATCGAACTCGTCGACGGGACGGATTTACGTGATATCGCCGACGACATCGGCCTTGATTTGTACAACGGTCGCATCGAAATCCTCTGTTCGGAATCGCTCCGGCCGTACGAACGCCCCGGCACTATCGACGCTCCGGTCAGGACGGCGTTTCGGGACATCGACAACATCGACTCCGACGAGATTCCGTCCCCGCGTGCGAGCGTGACGTTCAACCCGATCGTGACGATCACCGCCGAGGTCAACGCAGTCTTCGAGACCTCGGTCGGCGTCATCCACCGCATCGACGACAGCACTCGGTTCGTCGCCTACGCCGGCCGCGGCCAGCCTGAAATCACGAACAGCACGGTCCGAGCGCTCGTCAATGAGAACCGCCATGCGACGATTGACCTCGAAGAACGACGCGCGGACCTACGCGAGGTATTCGACGACATCGAGGAAGGCCGCTTCGGACAGCCCCAAACCGAGTACAAGGAGTGGGCGGTCGACCGGCTACGAAAACGGCACACGACGACGGTAACCTACACCGGCGACAACAACGTCACCTACAACAAGACGTGTGAGCCAAAACAGTCCGATATTTCCATCCAATCGATTGACCTGGTGTATCTGCCACAAGTCCGACAGACGGTCACGTTACAGTCCTATTCCTACCCCTACGAATACTACGCTGCGGGGCCCTCGCGGGCTACTATCGAAGACGGGATTCATCGCTGTGTGCATTGTGACACGGCTGGCGGCGACGAGCAGTACACCTACTGTGCCAATTGCGGCAGCATCAACTGTGGTGACCACATCGAGACCGAACGTCTCGAAGGATCGCCGGTCTGTACCGGCTGTGCCGTGACCGAACGCTTCGCGTTCAAGACGAAGTATTTCTACGACAGCGAGAACCTCGAAGCTTTTCGGGCGGAGTACGACGCGATGCCTCTCCACGAGAAAGCGATGGAGAACAAACCGCTCGTGGTCGGTATCGCTGTCTCGATTGTCTTTGCTCTCGTGGTGGCTGCTGTCTCAGTCGGCGTGATTTGAAGGCGATTGCGGAGTTCGATTCATTGACACAACGATGGATAGGCCTATTGTACTGCGGTGTTCATTCGAATCCGTGCGGGGGAGCGTCATTTCGTGAGGTGGGGCCGGTGTTAGAGAAGATACAGGTGAAATCCCACGGCTTCAGCCGTGGGATGTATCCGTAAGCTCCGTTCCACAAACCACTAGACGTAGCCACTCTGCCCCCTAACGTTAATAAACCATACTCGCCGCATCTAGTGTATGGAAGTGCGGCGCACTGTCCCCGTCACGCTAGACGTGGATAGCGACGACGCCGTACTTCTCGAAGACACTGTAGACGAATTTCTATGGGCGGCCCAATACGTGGTTGACTACGCTTTTCAAAGCGAATATGTCACCACGAGCAAGGGCCAGCTCCAAGACGAAACCTACGACGACGTGTGCGATCAGACGCCTCTGAACACGGGGCTTGTCCAGAACGCCCGCAATAAGGCCGCCGAAGCCTGCAAGAGCGTGGTCGAACGGTGGAAACAGGGCAAACAGGCGTCGAAACCACGGATGACCTCGCCACACGTCGTCTACGACCACCGCACTGCCACCTTCCACGACGAGTACGTGTCTCTCGCCACCACGGACGGTCGCATCGAAGCCAACTACGTGGTACCAGCTGAAGATAGTGACACGCCTCATGCGGAGTATCTGTTTTCCGACGAGTACGAAACAACTGGGGCTGAACTACACAGAAAGCACGGCGAGTGGCAACTCCACGTCCACTGCAAGCGGGAGGTGGAGTCTGACACGCCGGAACAGACAACGACCACGCACGGGACGGTGCTTGGCGTTGACCTCGGCGTGAACAACCTTGCCGTGACTTCGACAGGCACGTTCTGGACGGGCGAGGAGTTCGGCCACTGGCGGCGTGAATACGAGAAGCGACGCGCCGACTTACAGGAGCATGTCACTCGATGGGCACACGAGAACATCCAATCAGTAGGTCGCAAAGAAGAAGGCCGCTTCAAGCAGACGCTCCATCGAATCAGCAACGAATTGATTGAGGAGGCCCGCGACCACGGGTGTTCGGTGATTGCCTTCGAGGACTTGACCGGCATTCGCGAGCGGCTCGGCGCGTCGTGGGGGCATAAGTGGGCGTTCAACCGACTCAACGAGTACGTCGAATACAAAGCCGTCGAGTACGACATCGAGGTAATGCAGGTAGACCCGGAGAACACCTCTCGACGGTGTTCTCACTGTGGCTTCACGCATCCGGACAACCGTGAGAGCGAAGCCTTCGAGTGTCAGAAATGCGGGTACGAGAACCACGCCGACTACAACGCCGCGAAGAACATCGGGTTACGGTATCTTCGTCGCATCCAAACTGGGGGCGACGAAGGCGCACCCTTGGGCGTGCGCTTGAACAGCGGGACGCTGAACGTGAACGGTGAGTATGAATCACCTGCCTCGACCGAGGCGAGAACGGGAGTCCACGCTGAATCCCACCGCTAAAGCGGTGGGTAGCTCAAATAGAGACTCGTTAAAAAAGGTTAGAGACTACCAAACACAGGTTAGAGAGAGTGTACGCCGGCCTCGCAATGACTCGTTAGGACGACAACACGAGCGGTTCGTACCACTCGCGGTTCGCCTCATACCACTCGATGAACTTCGTGACGCCCTCCCGAATCGTATGTGAGGGGTCGTACGTCAGTAGGTCTTCGGCCTTCGACGTGTCGGCGTGGGTGTGTTCGGCGTCGGCGTCGTAGTGTTTGGCGTACTCCAATCGGAGGTCGGGCGCCAGCTGGGCTCGTATCTCCTCGGCTAACGTTCGAATTTCGATGTTGTCCGTGGGCCTGATGAGGTTCGCAAAAGGGGTGCCTTTAAGAACGAGTGTCGATCTACTCGGCCGAATCGGTCGCGGTCCTCTCTTGAGTCCCCTCGCCGGTGGGCGTCGTAGTACTCTCGTTACCGTCCTCGCTCTCCGTTTCGGTGGGCGTCGGCGTCGCGTCGCCGTACCGGTCGCGGTAGGGTTCGTATCGCTCCGCCGTCTCCAGTACGTTTTCCATGAACTCGTTGGTTGTCATGTCGCCGCTCTGTAGCGAGAAGGCCCACTCGTTCCGGACGACGAACGAGGCGATAGCGTCTTCGCCGGGCGTCTCTATCGTTGGGTCGATTACCCACAGCTGCGTCCCTTGGACGTCCCAGGTTTCGGCGACGACATCCGCGTACGCGGTCGCGGCAGTCTCGAGTTCTCGGAGGAACGCGCCTACTTCGGTCGTCTCTGTCGCGTAGTCGACGACCATCCACCCCTCGTTCGCCTCGATGAACTCCACTTGGATGTCTCCTTCCTCCAGCGCGGAGCGGTAGGTGGTCTGCCAGTCATCGGGGTCCTCGCTCGCGGGCGTCGCAGTCGGGGCCTCCGTCTCGTTGTCCGTCCCGTCCGGAGTCTCCTCGTCGTCCCCGCAGCCAGCCAGGCCGGTAGCGACGAGCGTCCCGAGCGCGGCGACGTACTGTCGGCGGTCCATACGGGAACGGCAAAGCCGGGAACAAAAATACGTGCTGATTGTCACTCACTGGACCGTCAGGTCAACCTTGAAACGGTTCGGTCCTGGTGATAATGTCGAGTCGAATTCGAATGTATCAGAGTTCCAAATGATGGTCTTCGGAGCAAACGGCGAACAGCTCTATCAACAGCCCATTTATCAGTGTAAGATGAATGCCTGACACGTGTGTCACAAATTCACAAACATGCTCTACGTCCCGAATTCAGCCGCGTGATACGGTGTCACGGCCCCCACCGCCCCCACAAAGCATTTATATGCCCCGACTGTTGTTCTGGTCGTACCCCTACCCATGGTGGCAGCTCGGAGTAACTGTACGGGCCGGATGACGCGCCCCGCAGCTCGCGACGCGCTGTCGCCGATGTGGATGCAGTTGCAGAACAAAACATGACACGAAACTATAACAACAAGCTGCGTGCGGTACTCTTCGCAGCGCTGATGGTCCTGTGGGTCTTCGCAGGTACCGTCGCGTTTGCGGGTGGTGCTGCCGCAGTGAGTGTGTCCGATGCGCAAGCGGACGATTTCCGCGCAGGGACATCGACAACGCAGAGTACAAATGTAACACTAACTAGCACCGATCAAGAGAACGTCACCCTTGACGTCTCTGATCTGCCTTCCGACGTGACAGTCAACTCCGTCACACGGACTTCAGGCCCAACGGTTAACGGTATTACCCGAAGTGGCGACGTCTTCGACATTAACGTCACTGGTAATGACGGTAACCTGGTGCTCAGCGTCGACTATGACGCCTCGAACCTAGACACCGCAGTGTCTGGCGTTTCCTACGAGTACTCCAACACGAGTACTAACGACACCACGGCCACGTTCGACATCCTGCCGCCGACCAACGACGGCAGCGAACTTCCGGACTACGCGGACGAATCCTGGGCGACAGGTGACATCCGGTACATCGGCCAGCAGCTGGCCTTCTTCCCGGACCTGGGTAGCAATGAGAACTCCTACCGTATCCACTCGATCGACTACGAGGCAGCTCAGCCGATTCGACCCGGCACGCCCCTCACAGTTCGTGACGACGGTTCGGTCCGAATTCGGACCAGCAATCGCGAAGGAGACTACGTCATTTCCGAAGACGATGGAAGTGACCGAAGGCAGGTTCTCACGAACTCCGATGGTACTGAGTCCAGCCTCAGTGCCAACGACACTAGCGGTGAGGTCGATGGTAGCGCAGTCGTAACCATTCAATCGCAAGACCTCAGCATTTCGGCCGTCGATGAGGACGAGGACGAACTCGACGAGGTTCGCCTCGACGAGGAGTTCAACATCCTCACCATCTCCAACCGGAACGGTTTCACCGTCGAAGTCACCTCCGACGACCTCACCCAGGACGAAATCGTCGACCTGCTGGACTCGTCGGAAGAGCTCGACCTTGGTGCCGGTGACATCAAAGAAGGCGATGACGACGAGGTCATCGTCGATGGATTCAACGGCGATTACACCCTGCACAACCTCAGCTTCGGCGAAGACGGTGCCGACCTGAGCCAGGGTAACTACACGCTCAACTTCGACGTCGAGGACACCGCTGCGTCCGACGAGTTCACGCTCGACGTCACTGACGAGAGCGACGCCGAAGCGAGCTTCGACCAGGGCGTCTACCCCGGAGTTCGCGGTGACGTCGCACAGGTTAGCCTCACCACTGACGAAACCGTTGACGCGGTCAACATCACTGTTGGCAACGCTGACGAACAGGGCTACGAATCGTACTTCGTCGCAGAGCCGAACGACGACAACGAGATTCGGTTCAACATCAACACCTACCAAGCAGGCAGGTTAGGTGACACGGCAGAGGGCGAAGTCATCACGATGATTGACGGTTCGATGAGAGGTGGCGTCACCAACGTCGACCGCGTCACGCGCGTCCTCGAATCGGGTACGTACGACGTCTCGATTGACAGCGTGCCCACGGCTGGTGGTAATGCTGAGGAACTCGACCTTGCCACCTTGGAACTCCAAGAGCGAAACACCGGTAACATAACCGTCCACCGTGCCCCGGCCGGCTCTGGCACGTACAACGACCTCACGGACACTGAGGAGAACGATGTCACCGAGAGTACCGTTCCGTCGGGAATCCTCGAGGCGACCGAAGACGGTAGCCTCACCGAGACCGACGAGTTCGCCGTAGACTACGACGAGGACGACGAGAGTACCGTGCGTGGTGACGTCTTGGTCTACGAGATTGATGTCTCCGGCGTCTTCGGCGCGTACGCCGCAGGCGAGACGCCCGCGGAGTTCGAGATCGAACAGGAGGACGCAGGTCTCAACGTCGACGAGAGCGAGGTTAACTTCTCTGCCGGCGCGTCGACCAGTGCAACCGCCATCTTCGACAACTCCAACCAAACGGTCTACATCGTCACGAACCCAGAAACCTGGGAGTTCGTGAACGGTGAAGATGTCACGTCGCTGGACGAGGCTACCAACTTCAACGCCACGTTCAACGTCACTGGTGACTACCTGAACAAATTCGACCGTGACACCCTCGAGTCGGGCGACGACGACGAGGAAGCGTACGGCGAGGTTGAACTCGTTGACCGAAAGGCAACGTTTGACACGGTGAACGACGAAGTCCGTGTCCAGTCCGCAGCCGACCAAGTCATCAGCGGTACGACGAACGTCGCGCCCGGTACGGAACTGCGAGTCCGTGCCCGCGCTGCGTCCGATGAGACCGACCAGGCGTTCCTGAAGACCAACGAGACGGAGGTCAACGAAGACGGTACCTTCGAGGCCACCTTCTCGGATGAAGACTCCTTCGAGAACGTCGAAGTCGGTACGAACTTCACCTCGTCCATCCCGCAGCAGTCCTTCGAGGACGACGCTGAGACGGACAGTCGCGTCGTTGAAGGCGACTACGCAGAAGTCGAAATCACGAATCAGACGACTGACGGCACGACCGTGACCGTCGATCGCGTGTACGTCCCGGACGGTGGCTTCGTCACCATCCACGACGGCACGCTCCTCGACGGTGCCACGTTCGACAGTGTCCGCGGTACGTCTGACTACCTCGAATCCGGCGAAAGCACGGATGTCGAGGTCTCCCTCGACACGCCGTACGAGGGCGACAACGGCACGGTCATCGCCATGCCGCACATGGACTCGAACGACAACGAAGCGTACGACTTCGTCACCAGCGAAGGTTCGGATGACGGTCCGTACACCAACGCTGAAGGCGAAGCCGTCACCGATGCCGCTTCGCTAACGGTCGACACGTCGACGCCGACGCCGACGGCAACGGCAACCGCGACGCCCGAGCCGACCGCGACGGCAACTGACGAGGCGACCGCGACGGAAACCGCATCCGAGGACCAGCCCGGATTCGGTGCCGTCATCGCGCTCATCGCGCTCCTCGGCGCAGCACTGCTGGCTGCCCGACGGAACGCGTTCTAACTGACTGAATCGAGCGGTTCGATTCAGTTTTCGCGGTTTTATTTTTTGGACGCAAAATAATCAGTGACAGCGCTCATGTCACGCGTCCGTGTCCCACGCCTCTTCTAGGGTAAGCCAGTCATTGTCGTCCCGAAGAGCCCCGGCAATGTGCCGCTCCGCGTTCCCCGTGACGCCGGTCATTGACGAGTTCACCGAAGTAGACGATTCAGTCTTCGGATGCCCTAAAAACTGATTGCTGCCGCATTGGGACTGTTTTCGATGTTCTGGTTACTCCTCACCCACTTCTATGTATTCGTCCATCCGAGGATGCTCAAGACGGTGTTGGTTGCTATTTCTGTTCCGACGTGCTGTGTCGGTCCTTGGATGAATGACTGCCGGGATTTCCCGCTATTGGTCTCGGCGGGAAGATATCGTGGCCGATGCTCGTGGGGTTCACAGGGTCCGACCTAGTTTATTCTCGATTTTCCCAACCCCCTAGGTACCATCGTTGTCGGCATAAACTAACGGGTAGGATAACCTCTACGTGTCTGACCTCCCTCAGCTCCTGCTCGCCAAGGAATGATACCCCCTTGTCCTTTCATTATATATTAGGCGCTATAGACATCTCTACCAGTGTTTCGACTGAACCCGCACGAGAATCAGACTAAGTTAAAATAGCTACTGCGGACTTTGCATTTATCAGCTTGTATCCCAGCGTTGCGGAGACTGCTCACTCCGAGGTCGCAGTTGCCTCGTCTACTGAACCGTCGTAGCCCTCTTGCAGCCGCCGCTCAGCCTCCTCGCGGTCTTCGGGATAGCCGATGTCTATCCGCCAACCGTCCAATCGAATGGCATCGATGGTTCGACCGCTTTGCAACAGTAGGTTCACGGCGTCGGTAATCTCGTACTCGCCACGGTCAGAAGGCTGGACGAGATGGCAAGCATGGAAGATAGCCGGCGTGAACGTGTAGAAGCCGGTCATCACCAGATTCGTCGGCGGTTCGTCGGGCTTTTCAACCACCTCGGTGATTTCGCCGTAGTCGTTGGTGTCACAGACACCGTAGCGGGAGGCCTCTTCGTATGGAACTTCCTCCACGAGGAAAGCTGCATCGGCTCGGTCCTCGCGTTGGCGACGGACCACGTCGTCGAGATTCGCTTCGAAGATATTGTCGCCCAAGATGAGCATGAAATCGTCGTCGACGTGGTCTTCGACGCACAACAGCGCGTGGGCGAGGCCTTTTGGGTCTCGCTGGTGGGCGTACGTGATTGGAACTCCCTCGTACTCGTCGCCGTAGTACTCGATGAGTTTCTCTTTCTTGTAGCCGACGACCACGAGCAGTTCGTCGGCGCCTAGTTCGACAACCCGGTCAAAACAGTGACTCAAGATTGGTCGCTCATCAACCTCGACGAGTGCCTTCGGTTTATCTTCAGTGAGCGGTCGCAGCCGTGTTCCTTCGCCGGCCGCGAGTACGACAGCTTGCATACTGGACACACTGCCCCTCATGAAAAAATGCTTTCGGCTTGTCTACGAGGGTTTAGCTACCTTACTTTGCCGTATACGGTAACGGAACCGGGCTATTGGCAAGGACGGTCGTTCGGAATGACTTCGAGATACTGAACAAGGTCCCGAAGTACGTTCCTGCGCCAATAATGACCAGCGAGACGAGAATGGCAAAATTGTGCGTAACCCCAATCATCTCGATAAGTCCTTCCAGCATCCAGACACTACCTGCCATGATAACCGCAGCGGATATCTGACGGGTGAGTTCGCCAATCGGTATCGCGAAAGAGACCATCGAGCGAAGCACGTACATCGACAATCCAAGCCCGATAGCGGCGGAAATAGCTGTCGCGATTGCCGCCCCGACGAATCCGAGTGTCGATATCAAGACGAGATTCAGAACAACGTTGCTGGCAATGAAGACGAGATTGATGCGAAAGGCAGCGTCCGGGCGGTCGATTCCGTTCATCGCATTCATCAACTGCTTTTGATAGGCATACACCAGCGTTGCGAGAATCAATACCCAGAGGACTGTTGTGCCCTGAACGAACTCCGGACCGTAGATTTTCAATAGTCGGTCGGCCAGCAGCCAGCCTCCGAACAGCCCTGGGATGAGTAGGAGGCCACCGTAGGTCAACGAATCCTCGATGAGTGTCGAGACGGTTTCCTCGCTGTCCTCAGCATTGGCTCGGCTCAATTCTGGAAAGAGCGTCGAACTGATTGCAGAGTCGAACAGCGTGAGGAACTTCGAGATGCTCCAAGCCGCTGAATAGACGCCGATGAACGACGATTGCACGAAAATACCCAAAAGAAGGATATCTACGTCATTGAACGAACGGTTCTTCAGTCCGCCCAGCCACGAGAATTTCGCGTAATCAATGAGCTCGTCGAAATGACTCTTTCGCGGTCGAGTGAGTCTCGTCGAGAGTATTAGCAGTCCAATACTGCCGACAATAACGCTCCCAACTGCGGCCCCAACGAGCATCCCCACCAGACCAAGCCCGATTGAAACGAGCGCGATTTGAATGACGCTTCGTGCACCGATCCCAAGTGGCGTGAGGAGTCCGGCTATATGCACCTTGTGCTCGCCTTGAAGTGCTGCATTCGTAAGTGCTTGAAACAGGCCAACCAAGAGGAGTACGGCCACGAGATTAGCGACTGATGCTCCGACGTAGTCGTTGATATAGGGTCTGAAAACGAGTACCAGAACCGAGAGGAAGAGGCCTAGAATCGCCACGAGAACCACGCTTGCCGACGCAAAGGCCGCTGAGTCCTCGCCCTCGCTCATCCGCTTCGTCATCGCCGAGGAGATCCCGAGGTGGCCCCCGAGCTTGAGCCACGCGACAAGTGCAATCACAAGCGCATAGTACCCGAGAACTTCGGCGCCAAGTTCACGCGCGAAATAAATCGTCGCCACGAAGCCCAGTGCTGACCCGACGAACTTCGACCCGAAGACGACAACTGAGGTTTGGCCGATTCTCATCGTGAATGGTGTCCGAATAAAGCTCCTACGAAGACGGGCTCAATTCGGCGACTTGTCAAGGATGACTTAACTGACCAGAGATAAATGTTCTCGGTTTACCCCGAATTGGGATGGTTCGCTCCCTGTTTGGATGAAGCCAGAATTCTTATTCAAAAGGGGCGGGTATGCGTTCGTAATGAAGGTTTCTGTCGTTGTCTGCACGTACGCTACCGAACGCTACGATGATTACGTCGAAGCTGTCGAAAGTCTTCTCAACCAGACGTACAGTCCTTTGGAGATTGTCTTAGTCGTTGATGGGAACGAGACGGTTTTCGAACGCGTTCGTTCGGAGTTCGGGGATAATAGCAAAACTGTCATCCATTGTAACGACGACAATCGTGGCATCTCTTACAGCAGGACGAAAGGTGCCGAACTCGCGTCCGGTGACATCGTGGCATTCCTTGATGATGATGCGATTGCTGCTCCCGACTGGATTGAAGAACTCGTAGGAGTCTATGAGTCGACCGACGCAGTGGCGGTCGGTGGCCGGTTGGCTCCAGAGTGGCTCGTTGATGAACCGGATTTCCTCCCGTCGGAATATCACTGGCTCATTGGTGTGACACCAAGGGGGTTCGCAGACCACATGGAGGAAGTTCGGAACACGTATGGGTCAAACATCTCGTTTCGGCGGGATGTTTTTCTCGACGTTGGTGGGTTCGATGAAAACACGGGCTTAAAAGCTGACAGCAAGGTGCAAGCACATGAAGCGCCGGTGTGCCTCAGGGTGCGGGAGAAAACCGGGAAAGGAGTTGTGTACAACGAGAACGCAGTCGTGTATCACAAAATCTTCGACTACCGGACTGACCCGTGGTGGTTGGTAGAGCGGGCTTTCTGGCAAGGATATTCGAAGCGAGTAATGGATCTCGTTCTTGATGAGGACGACGATGGCAAAGAAGAGTACCTGAAACAGTTGTTGGGCACCTTCATTCCCGGGCGGATGAAGGAACTAGTGACTGGACCGTCGGTGGCGAAGCTGTTGCAGCTATTGTCGATCTTCGTTTTTACCGCGGCTGTAGGGTTCGGATATCTGTACGGTCTCGCAACGCCGAATAATCGACTGATAGAATCTAGTGAGTGAACGCCTCTTCCAATGGGTAATCAAAGTGAAAGCGTTCGCTGGCTAGTGATTTACAGCAACGGTCAATTGACAGATGCCAACCGACAGGCTAACATTTGCTGGTCTAGTTAGCACGAGTATCTGATGTCTCGTACGGAAAGCAGTCGTGTCGGCGTCGTCGGGTTGGGATACGTCGGACTCCCCCTAGCGCTCGCAATGACGGATGCCGGGCATGATGTAATCGGTGTCGATGTTGATGAAGAACGAGTTGAGTCGCTCCGGGATGGGTCCTCCTACGTGACTGATATTGACGATTCAGCCGTCGAAGACGCACTTGACGCCGGTTTGCAGCCGACTACGGACTACAACGACCTCGCTGAGGTTGAGGCGATTTCGATTTGCGTCCCGACGCCAATGCGAAAGACGGGTGCGCCGGACCTATCATACGTCGCCGCATCGGTCGACTCACTCGCTGACGTGATTCCACGAGACTGTACGGTCGTTCTGGAGAGTACGGTGTATCCCGGCGCAACTGAAGAAGTGGTTGGTGGTCGACTGACGGAGAACGGTTGGACAGTCGGTGAGGATGTCTTCGTTGCATTCTCCCCCGAACGAATCGATCCCGGGAACGAGGAGTACGGACCAACGGAGATTCCGAAAGTGTTTGGCGGGGTCACCGAGGCTTGTGGAGACCGAGTGGAAGCACTCTATGAGCCAGTTTTCGACGAGCTTGTGCGGGTTGATTCCGCATCGGAAGCCGAGTTCGTGAAACTCCTTGAGAACACGTTCCGCATCGTAAATATTGGGTTCATTAACGAGCTCGCCCAAATTGCTGACCGCCTTGACGTCAATATCTGGAATGTTATCGATGCTGCAGCCACCAAACCGTTTGGATTCATGCCGTTTTATCCTGGCCCGGGTCTCGGGGGACACTGCATCCCGGTTGACCCGATGTATCTCTCGTGGCGTGCCAACCAACAAGGCGTGGAGACTCGATTTATTGACCTTGCCAAGCAGGTCAACCGCGAGATGCCGAGTCACGTCGTCAGTCGAGTGACGGAACTATTGAATGCTGACGGCGTACCGCTTCCTGAGGCAGACGTGCTGATTGTCGGGGTTGCGTACAAGGCTAATGTAAGTGATACCCGCGAATCACCGGCGTTCGATGTAATAAACATGCTGGGCGAGCGAGGCGTCTCGGTGGAGTACCATGATCCGTATGTACCAGCATTGGAGGTTAGAGACGAACGGTTTGAGTCGGTACCGCTGGATGCTGAGCGAATCGAACGAGCTGATTGTGTCTTGATTCTAACCGATCACTCCATGCTTGATACTGACTCTATCGTCGAGCACGCAAGGCTAGTTTTTGATACCCGAAACGCTATTCAAGAAGACATTGAAACTGTCCACAAACTATAATATGAGTTTTCGAAGCTCTCTGGTATCCAGTATTGAAACGCTACGAACGCTCCTGTATCGAGGTCCCATCAAGCGTACAGTGAGAGCGTTGGGTATCGAATCGAGGCTCAGGACGGCCTATTCTCGAGTATTGGGTGGCGTGTCAGACGAAGATATCGTTACTCACGAGATTGGAGGAGTGACCGCAGCCTATAACGTTTCAAGCGGGTTAGAAGTCCAGCGATTTCGACACCTCATGGCCGAGTCTGATGTCATTGAGACGCTGTTAGATGATGTCAAGGCAGACGATGTATTCTACGACGTGGGTGCAAACGTGGGACTCTATACGTGCTTTCTGTCCCAAGTTGTTGACGAGACCGTTGCCTTCGAACCCCACCCGAAAAATCTGCAACGGCTTAAAGAAAATATCGAACTAAACGACCTTTCGAACGTCTATGTGCGTTCTGAGGCCCTCTCGGATGCAGACGGTACTGCGGAACTCGCAGTGAAAGGTGCATCGGTCGCCGGCGAGGGGACACATTCATTGGCCACTGGAGCGGAAAACCGCTCGGTGGAAATAGAGACGGCTCGAGGTGACTCGCTTGATGATGTGCCACCGCCAGATGTGGTTAAAATCGATGTCGAGGGTGCCGAATTGAATGTACTTCGTGGATTAGAGCGCTCTTTGGCTGATTGCCGCCTTTGCTATGTTGAGGTTCATCCCGATCGAATCGGGAAGTATGGAGGCACTGCGAATGATGTCAGGGAGTTCCTTTCCGATTTGGAGTTCGATGTTGAATCGATTTACGAACGTGAAGATGAGGAATATTTCCTGAAGGCTCAACGGCGGTCAAGCAATGAGCGGGGGGTGTTTGAGGGGTGAAGGTACTCTGGCTTAGACCGTCGACTGGTGAGAACGTAAGTGTGCGACGCGAGCGGATAGCAGAGCACTTGGAGGAGTGGGGTGTCGACGTTACGATACGCGATACGAGTGGGTTTGACTCAATTGGTGCGTTCAAAGAGGCACTTTTCGGTGACTACGATATAATCGCTGGCAATGTTCGTGTCGGTCTTTACTTGGGGTATCCGTTGGCCCGTATTCTCAGGAAGCCATTTCTTGGTGACGTGAGTGATCCTCTGTCCGATATCAAAGGACTCCCTGCGCCGCTGTACAAAGCTTTCAGCTGGTATGAATGGTTCGTGCTTCGTCATTCGGATGCTGCCGTGTTTGTATACGAATCTTCGTACGAGGAGGCAGCTAGGCGCGGAATCGACGGTTTCCGTCTCCCGAACGCAGTGAATTTTGACTCGTTTGCAAACCCTTTGAATGAAGTCATCACCGAATCAAAACAAATCCTCGATAGCGTGGATGTCGATTTCAACTCCCGAATCGCGATTTACACCGGTATTCTGGATGATGTGCACCATATCACAGATATTGTCGAATCAGCGCGTTTGAATTCGGACTGGGAATACGTATTCGTTGGTGAGGGGCCGATTGAATCAGAGGTAACCGCTGCTTCCAACGAATTGCCAAATGTTTACTATCCAGGTTCGTTTGAACACAGGCTCATGCCTGGCTTCCTGTATCATGCTGACGCCGGATTCTGCTTCAAGGATGCTGAGCAAACTCTCAAATTGAAGGAGTACGCGGCTGCCGGGCTTCCGACACTTGTCCAGCCAGGCGAACTGGGGAAATGGTACGATAATGACGAACTGATTTTTGTCAATCCAAATGCTGAAAGTATCGCTGAGACTCTTCTTGATTTACAGGATGATGGAGTGATTAAGGAGTACTCCGAGGGAGTCCGCAAAGCTGTTGACACGAGAACATGGAAAGAGATAGCAGAGGCATATCAGCAAATCTTCACGGAGCTGTCGGAAACATGATAGCAGGTAGCAATTTTTACGGAATCCTCTCTCATCACCATGGCAAACCACGTGAAAATTCCCGTGAGGCCGACGAAATAGTATGAACTTGCATAGCTATGAATTCCGGCGGGTGATACCGTACTGTACGTGACACTCATAGTAGTTCGTCTCAAACTTGGCGGCAAGACTGTGAACCCATTTCCCTTGTTTAGTTCACAACCCCTGTCTGTCTTTGCCCAGAGTGAAATATCAGCTAGATTCGAAATCCCACCAATAATTACCCCTTTAGCTTCCGGAAGCAATTGTAACTACCTAATTCGTAGTACCACGATCTCCCGAGAATAAACATATTTGTTATCGTTGTTGAGGGTGAGATACAATGTGTTTAAGTCCAACGGCTTTTGGAGTTGTTGTATGAACGAACAGGAGGATGACTTCCAACGATTATCTGAGTCCTTCTTTGAGTTTGAAAGAGAACACGACTTATTCTCTCTTACTTGTGACAATGTCTATGTCTGGGAGCGAATCCGATTACCAATTTTTCGCCAGATTATGTCGAAAAGTGGGGTATTTAACCAGGCACATTCAAAAGTAAATCGGAATTCGTTCTGGAATTATCTCAAAGGTGGATACAAGTGGACGCGTGGGATGATTAGGAAGAACCCATTTTTTGCACCGCAATCTGATATCCTCTTCATCGGTAAGGCCCGGCGAAAGCCCCGCGAAGATGGCTATGAATGGGACTTATTCTGTGATCCGATACTTGAATCGCTGAATCTTGACCACGTATATATTGAACCTCCCTATCAATTCTCGCATCAAATACCTGCGAAGACGGAGCAAATCCGATACCTTGATGCGATAACGTACACAAGCGTAATCCAGCGTAAACTGGGTTTAGCCAGTTACGAGTTCACGAAGTCGGAAGCGGAACAACTGAAGAAAATCGAAAGCAGGATGGAGACAATCTTCGACTGTCCCATCAACCTTCAAGGACTGGTCAGAGAAAGTCTGAGCGAGCGGCAATCAAAGAAGTGGCTCTACGAGCGTCTTCTCAACCGAATTGAGCCAGAAATGGCTGTACTTGTTGCGGGGGTGTTCTGGAAAACGTTCATAGAAGTATGCCAAGAACGCGATATTCCAGTGGTGGAGTTACAACATGGGGCAGGCCATCACGACCACCTTGGATACAGTTTTCCCGATGACGTATCAGTCAACGCGTTTCCGGACTATATGTTCGTCTTCGGGAAGTTCTGGAAGGAGACGGTGAAGTATCCCATACCTGACGAAGATGTCTACGCAGTCGGGTATCCTTATCTTGAGGACGAGCGGGAGAACTATGCAGACACAGACACGCAACAACAAGTGGTATTCAGCTCACAGGGGACAATCGGGAGGGAGCTCTCGAAGTGCGCTCTTGCGTTCTCCGAACTCGAAACTGGCTACGATGTGGTATACAATCTCCACCCTGGTGAGTACGACAGGTGGCGTGAGGAGTACCCGTGGCTCGTAGATTCACCCATCGAGGTCATAGATGACGACACGCCTCCGTTGTACCAGATACTCTCTGAATCCGAGGTCCACGTCGGAGTGTATTCAACTGTTGTCTATGAGGGACTGTGCTTTGGACTCGATACCTATCTGTTGGAAGCTCCGGGAATCTCTCGGATGCGGGCACTCATCGACAGCGGATACGTGACAACAGTCTCCTCGGCCAACCAGCTCGCAGACCAGCTTTTGACAGGCGACGCAGGACGTCCAGTTGATACTGACTATTTTTTTGAACCGAACGCCATCGACAATATTTCGGATGCGTTCGACGAAATACTGGCTGATGATACTTAAATTTCCTAGACTTGACTCCAAATGTGGATTCGGTTGTTGACCCGAAAATTATCCCGTCCCCGAATATATAGATTTTAGAAACACCAGTGAACTCCAGATGGGACTTTGAAATTATAAGCCATCGGCAGACTGGACCGAACTCAATCTGAGTCCTGCAGTCACGTCTCCGATTGAATTGCTTGTTCTAATTCGTCGATAACGGCTTTTGTGTGCGATGCTGAGAAGCCATGTATTAAACAGCCTTCGACGATGGTTTCCCCTACTGACGAGGAACACCCGGCACAATAGAGTCCGTGTCTGCGAAGGATATTCGGGACCGTCTCTGGGTGTTCCTCTACCAGATTTGCGACTGAACGATTAGCTGTCTTTGACCTTTCCCGGATATCGGTGACGGCAGACTCTGTAGTCCCATTGTCACGGCGTGCTTCCCAGGGAACACAGAGCAATTTCCAAAACTCCATGTTGTATTGGTCGGGGTCTCTTGACCGAGTACCCCAGTATCCAGTCGTTATTTCGTCCCAGGATAGATCCTCTTCGATGACCGTTTGTACGTGCCCTGCCGGATTTTTCATTCGGATATTGTAGCTCGCATTTAGATCGTCCAAGGGTACAGACTTGTCGCGAGGGTTGTAGGTAATGTCACCGTCGTTGAATCTAATCACTGCATGAATGTTGGGTGACTCTTCTCCCCCATCTGCGGTGAATGATACTGCAAGGTCACCAGCCTGCTTCGCGTATGTGGAATCACTCAACTCTTCAAAATATTTACGAAGTTGCGAATGTGTCAACGTGTGCTCAAAGGGGTCTGGTATCGGTATGTCGTTCGTGTAGCGTCTAAGATACTCCTCTCTGTGACCATCACTGAACCACTTATCGCGGTCATCTCGGCGAGTGATGTTTCGCTGATTCCAGGACTCTCCGGGATAGAGGTCAATTACCTCCACATCGTAATTATCCAGATGTGCAATGATATCTGCAGGGCGGTTTTTTTCTTGTAGTTCCAGATACTCCTTGTGTTCGGGATGCCAGAGTGCTTGGAATGAGGCTATCGGTAGCACAAAGTCTGGCTTGAAGGTCGTTACGAGGTCTTCGAATTTTGCTAATTGTCCCTCGTTAGAGGTTCTGATAATAGACTTCTTCTCCTCCTCCGGAATATCGTTCCAAGTCATCGGATACCCGCTTGCACCCTGTGAGAAGGCAGACGCCACCACGTCTACTGGTCCAACAATATCTGCCACATCCCGATTGATTCCTGCGTCGTTCACGTTAAGTATCTCGAACCCACCGAAATTGAGATACTGTATGCTGTCATTCCAGACACTCTGTGATTCGAAGCAGATAGCGTGCACAGATGGATTAAGCTCAACAGCCTGTTGATTTGGCATAACATGGATATTCGAGAATCCTAGCTCAACCATCCGCCGTCGTAGTCGCTGACAGCGGAATTCAGGGATGTACACGGGAGTTGATTTATCAAAAAACGCCAATGTTTCTGGATGGAGATGGTCACTATGTTCGTGAGTTATCCAGATAGCATCGACTTCCCCGATATCGTTGGGCTCAAGTGGCGATGGTGGGTATTGTGTCCAGGAACCTTGGAAAGCTTCGCCGAGGATCCAGGGATCGGTGAGCATTCGAAACCCGTTATATTCGAATAGGAGAGTGGCGTGTGAGACAAGGCTGACTCTTGGTAGGTTCTGGCTTTTTGAGACGTGGATGTCGACTGCAGTCTCTTTTGCATCATTGATCTCTGTGTACAACACACCATCTTTCAAATATACTGGATATGACTCAAGTGATTCATTCCGTACGTTCGAACATATGCCTTCACCATCGAAAATCCAACCATGGTTGTGACATACCCAACGGTCATCTTCCTCTGGGTGTACGGTGCCCTGTTTGTGGGGGCAGATTGCAGAATATAGTTCGTAGTTGTTATTTATCCGGGTGAGAATATACGGGCTTCCATCAATGGTAACAGAAGTCGGGAGGTCCTGTAATTCCGACTTTAAACCGAGTCGCCTCATACAGAATCTCTACTCAATAATTGATAATATGCTTTTCTAGCTCACCTCCAGTAGCTGGACAAAAAGCGACTTATGAACCAGGAATATACAAACAAGAACAACTATTGAACAAAAACACGAGGTCGAAGAATAACTGAATAGCCTTAGATACAAGAGCTAATTACATCGTCTGTGCACTTCTGAAAGGCGCTCAAAAATGGTGGTGGAACGATTACGGAGCATTTGAATCGAGTTATACCAAAGCCTGACTACTCGGAGACAACGGGATTAGCGAGTTCGCCGATGTCATCTATCTCGATCTCCACGGTTCGACCAGGCTCTAGTGGTTTCGCAACTCCACCCGGGTCACCCGTCGAAATAATGTCTCCAGGCTGAAGTTCGGTAATCGTCGAAATATAACTCAGCATGAACGATACAGTGAACCGCATCGCGCTTGTATTGCCCTCACAGATAACCTCGTCATCAAGACGCATTTCGATGTCGAGATTCCCCGGATTCGAGACCTCTTCGGCTGTCCGGATGTATGGACCGATGGGCGAGAAGGTGTCCATCATCTTGTAAGCCATCGGTCCTGGCCAGTCGGTCCGGGCCGTCACGTCGTTCGAGATCGAGTACCCTGCGACGTGGTCGAATGCATCAGTTGGATCAATATACTTTCCGGATCGACCGATGACGACACAGAGTTCTGCAGCAGGCATCACCTTTTTTGAAACACGATTTGGGAGGACAATGGGGTCGTCCGGCCCCACAATCGCGTTGTCGGGGATGAACCACTGGTTCGGGTCCACCATCATCGAAAGGCCGGCGTCCTCAAGGTGGCCCGTGTAGACACCACCGAGACAGAAGAGTCGATTGTCAGATTGGAGGGGTGCCAGTAGTTCGACATCGTCTCGATTAATCTCTGTCCCGTCGAGAATGTCCGCTCGGTTTCCTCCCTGAGAGACTGCTTGGAGTGTCTGGGGGAGATTGTCGGTAGTGGTTCTAAGAATTGTTTCTTCGTTCTCAGTCAATACTCCCGGACGAGGTGTGTCGTCGTTTTGTGTGAGGTATCTAACAATCTTCATGGATCATTCCTCCATGCGTACAGCGCACGAGCTAGCTCAAGATCGGACGGCTCGTCGATGTCCAGCGAGCGCTCTCTAGGCATTTCAAATTCAGCTGTCCGGTCTGTGTAGAAGTTCCGTTCCTTATGGAACGTCTCGACCTCCACCGCGAACACTGCCCCATTCGGATGCCTGAGGGTTGGGACTGACTGCGACTGCGTTGTCGACCAAAGATAGTCGTCGCCGAAATATGGTTGCAAGTAGTCGTCAGCTTCCTTGACCGCCCAGAACGGCGGTGTGTCGAACGGCGTGGTACTCACGACTGATGTCGCGTCCGTCTCACAAAGCGTTTTGAGAGCTCCATCGATATCCTCGGCAGTACGGAAAGGTGAGGTCACCTGCAACATGCACACGACGTCAAACGTTACATCCTCTATCCGCTCGAACCAGTCGAGGGCGTGTTCAACCACGTCCTTATTCGTGGCATCGTCGGTCGCCAGTTCGTCAGGTCTCGCAAACGGTGCGTCACCCCCATACTCGCGAGCGAGTCGTCGAAATTCGTCGCTTTCAGTCGAGACGACCGCCCGATCGAGTTCCGAAGCTGCGTCGGCCTGTTCAATAGTATGTGCCAGCAACGGTTTTCCGCCGAGGTCGGCCACGTTCTTGCCCGGAAGTCGCTTCGAGCCTTCTCTAACAGGGATGAGGCCGAGGGCAGTCGTACTCATATTCGAATCCCCACATCCGTCGATTCGCGCACGACTTTGGAGGTGCGCGTACCGACGCCGTCAATACTGACGGAGAGTCTATCACCATCTGCCAGAGTCCTGTCGACCCGCATCGGATTACCGGTCAGGATCACGTCACCCGGTCTGAGTGATATACCGTTGGCCATGCTAGCGACGAATTCTCCCGGTTCGAACCGCCAACTTGCAGTTGATTGCCTATCGAGCTCCTCACCATTGACTGAAAGTGAGAGTGACAGATCCTCAACTGGTACCTCCCCACGGGGGACAACCTGTCTCGCAACCGGTAGAGCGGAGTCGAACGATTTGTACCCGAACAAACCTGGTAAGTCGTCGAACACAGTGAGGGTTGCAACTGCGAGTATTCCAGAGACGGCATCCATCGCGTCTCCGGGATTGAGATATTTTGCATCCGTTCCGATGACGAAACCCACCTCTAGCCCCGGCCGGATTTGCTCGGCGAACTGCGGTAGTTCCAGATCTGAGTCCGGTGGAACGATGGTGGTTGGCGGCGCGGCGAAAGCTCCCGGCCACTCGTTCTCGTTGAGGCCATCTGTCTCCACAAATCGGTCGAAGCCTTGGTCAGTCAGATCGTGTTCATAACATCCTTCAAGCCGGAGTATTTTCGATGGTTCAACCGGTTGATGGAACCTTACGGACTCGCTGTTGTATGCATCAAATTCGTCTGGTTCCGTGCTTGCTATCGAAATAACTGACTCTATGCGGTCGAGAATGTGTGTATCGTCACATATGTCCGACTGTGACACGTCTAGTACGGTGCCCTCGTCAAGCACGCCGTACCGTGGTTTCTCTGAATCGACGCTGAACCGTACCAGTCCCATAGCCGAAAGTTCCTGGCCAGGTCTAAAATAGTTCGCTTCCAGATTAATCCCATTATACAATGACGGTAGAATTGTAGTGGCATATTGACGTTTCAACGCCGAACTTGGGTTTTTGGTTCGCATAGATTGGCAACTGGAAATGGTTGATGTTCTGAATCTACTGTGGTGCGTGATTGACCATAACCGCTAACAAAACTTGAACTCCCGCCCTATACCTCGTAACTTTCTGCGTGCTTCACACCCTCGGGTCCCGCTCACTCCCCTTTGCGCCGACTTAGACGAATCGAACGGCTCACTCTTTCAGATTTTCCCACCCGCCATAATCTAGTGAGCCGTGTAATAAGCCATGCTTGGTTGTTGGACTTCCAAATTAGTGAGCGTCCACGTTCGTATCCATGCGCTTTTAATCGCTGGCGAAGAACGGAAACCGATGACAACCCATCTCGTCACGTTTCTAACGACCCGGTCGCAGTATGCACGGGTGCAGAAAGTTCTTGAGTGCCTCACAGCGGACGACGAGATAGAACTCGACATCATTCTCGCGGGCGGAAGTCTGGTACACGACTATGGTGAGCTCCAAGACACGCTCGCGGATGCGGGCCTAACGGTGACGAGAAAACTGCATACGCTACTTGAAGGGGACGAACCAGTCACTCAGGCCAAGACAACAGGCATGGGGCTTGTCGAATTCGCCAGTGCTATCGACAATTTGAATCCGGATGCAGTGCTCACAACTGGCGACCGGTACGAAACTCTGGCAACTACCATCGCAACCACGTATCTCAACACTGTTGTCGTCCACTTGGAAGGTGGTGAGGTAACCGGTTCCATCGACGATCGGGTCCGGCACGCTACGACAAAGATGTCCGACTACCACTTCGTCTCCACCGAGCGCAGCAAGCGAATCGTCCAGGGACTCGGAGAGTCGCCAGACCGCGTGTATAGGACCGGCTGTCCGTCAATTGATCTCTGCGAATCGATTCTGGAGGACGACAGAGCGGACTACGACCCCCAAGAAGAATACGGCGGTGTGGGTCCGCACATCGACACGAGCGACGACTACCTAGTTGTTCAGTATCACCCACTCCCAACGGAGTATGGGAGTATGTACGAACGGACGTGGGAACTTATCGATGCAGTCGACGCCATTGATGTCCCAGCCTTCTGGTTCTGGCCGAACCCCGACAGTGGCAACGAACAGGTAGCAAAAGCGATGCGCGAGTTCCGAGGCCAGCGAGAGCCCGACGACGCCCACTTCTACGTGAACCTCAAGCCTTACGACTACCTGACACTTGTCTCGAACAGCGCCTGTGTAGTTGGCAACTCAAGTGTGGGGATCCGAGAGTGTTCGTACTTCGGAGTCCCGACGGTCAATATCGGTGACAGACAGGTCTACCGGGAGCGGGCCGAGAATGTCGTCGACGTGCCCGCAGACGATATCGAGATTCGGGACACAATCGAGGACCAACTCAATGTCGGGCGGTACGAGAGATCTAACATTTATGGAGATGGGACTGCATCGGAACAGATTACAGATATACTTCGAGAGGCCGACTTGAAGCCGAAGGGTTCAATGGATCCCTCGTCGGTATAGCGCTATTGCCCATTCATGAACCGCCTCCCCCATTTTCGAGCACTATTGAAACACGATTTCTCTCCGCCGCACTGTTTTGGACTTACATTGTTCGCATGGAAAGTAATGCATGCTCCCAGTGGTCACTCATCCGGGGCCGTTGGGTTCGCACAGGGCCGGGGGTCTTAAGGGCCGACTGCTCGATTAATTTGGGACGACGTATACACTGCAGAGAATGACCGGAGTGTCTGTGAAGCGCAAAGTGAGGTACGAGATTGTCGACTCAAAGTGAAGTAACCTGATGCCAATATTGGTCGCAATTAGGTTGTTACAATCCTGATAAACGAGAAGGAACCCAATAGTGGTTCGCGTAATCATTCAAAGCTAGCAAAAATCTGAGACGTGGGTGAAAATTCGGAATTTTATTATCTAATTGCAATAAAATAACTAATTAATTTAACTAACATAGTTAATTGCCGCAAAATCTGTATCATTTTATAACAAAAGTTCAGGAGATTTTCTGTTGCTAAACGTGTCGATATCGAAAATCGTAACGGTGGAGGATGTATTTTCCACGGAATCGAGTGTCGATAACAGTCCCAGGTGAAGCGAGAGAGGATTTATATAATCTGGATTGCTTATCCCTTTTGTTCACAGATTCATATGATTCGTGGTTCGGGAATTACGATGATCATATCGTATAAATTAATAATTTCTGTCACTTACTCCCTATTCGTGCTTGGGATGGCACTCGCCTACAAGTGGCGAGATCGTTATAACATACGTCAGCTGTGTATTGTGGCCTTTTTTATTTGCCTCCTCGTGGTCAATATCTCTGCTATTCAGGTGTTCCCATTCGTAAATCTCCAGAAATACACGTACGCGGTCGATGATACAGTCACGCAATATGAGATTCGCATTGTTGACGAACGTGGCCAAGAGATTTCACTTGACCCTCGGGCCGTTGAACCTGTACGCCCGGGGAAAATAACCGACTCCTTCATCCAGGATTACTCGAAGGAGCAACGAGCACGAACTATTAGTCACCTATTCAACGAGGCCAAGTCGTATCGAGAGAACGTCGAATCTAAGCCAGTTGTGCGGCAATCTACCTATCAGTTCCCGAAGCATGATGTCGGCTACCGATGGACAGCAGCGGAGCTATCCGAGTATGGCGCGTTTGAACGGGTTCGAATATATCGAGTTGAGAAGACGTTCACCGGGGATAACACGGCGGTGAATATTGAATCTGAAGTAATCTACGAATGGTCTCCAAATGCCCCCGGTACCCCCCCAGACTAATGAATATCTCAAATATATTCGTCAACTACGTCGCCGACGCCCAGCGGGCCAGTCCGATTAATCTCTTTGCCGCGAGAGTTGTCTTGAGCGTATATATTCTCTGGCGTGGCGCATCCATGGAAATACGAGCCTTAACGGAATGGCCAGTTTGGTACGCCTCATATCACAGTTTCATGTACCCTCCTGAAGGATTCGAATGGATTCTAATCTCCGAAAAGTATCTTCTAATGTTGTTCGCTTTATTCTTGCTTATCGGATATCGAACGCGACTGGGTTCATTCGTCGTCGGCGTGCTGTTCTCGCATCTTACCGCCGTTCTGATGCTCATGAATACTGGTGGTGAAACCGAACAAATGGCGATAGGCGCGTTACTTGTATTTCTTTATGGCCTCTACTGCGAACAGGATGAACTCTCTATTGACGGTATGCGCCGGACCGGACAGGTGCCACTTCAAACGTTGAATGATCGCCTGCAAGGACCAAATACCGAGGAGTATACCATGACGTCACTGATGCTTATCCTGCTTACCCTCGGCATATTGTATGCTGCCTCTCCTGTTGGACGGTTCTTCAATCCTGGATGGATTACTTGGACCTCGCCAGGAAACTTCGCTCGCTATCTGCTTATAGACGGTAACGAGTTCGGAATTCCATTCTTCGATGTTCTCGTCAGTACGCCGCTCCTCCTCATAGCTTTGGCGTGCTTCGCCATGATTTTGGAGGCTTCTCTCCTCGTTACTGCCGTTGCTCGTCTACCAATTACACCGGTCATCGTGGGCCTGTTCGGCATGCATTCGGTAATCGCACTCACGATGGGATTATTCTTCTTCGATATGTTCTTTTTCTTAATATTATTCTTCTCATTTGATAATCTTCATACCGCTCTATCGTCGGACCGCGAGATAGATGTCCTATACGATGCTGATTGTTATTTTTGCGCACGTTCTTTGTACCCCATTAAATTACTCGATACGAAGCAACATTTGCACTGGTACACCCAATACAACGCTCCGCGAGAGTATCTTGATCAGGATTCTGTTACTCTGGATGAGGCCATGTACGTCTTTGTTGATGGAACTCCTTATAAGGGATTCTACGCGTTCCAGCAACTGTTTAAGCAATTCCCGGAGACCGTGGTACTGTCTATGGGCATGAGATATTCGCCTGTTGCTCGTGTCGGTGAACGGGTTTACGGCTACATAGCGGCTAACCGCAACCGGTATTTTACGTGTGATTACTCGTCGGAGGAAAATTAATATACTGGGTATTGGAAGTACCGATATGGCCGGTAGATAAAGACACTTGTAAATGATGGAACCTTGCCATTTATATTTGGGATTTATGACTTAACTAAATCCCAAGATAATTCAGTTCTTACTTGGATAATAATGCTTCTTTGAGCGTAAAGTACTCTAAAAGGCGGCTGATTTGACTTCCAGCCTTATCATTATTACGTATGCTGATACTGATGGTTTTATTGTGTGATTCTATAAAACCGCAAATATATAATGTCCGGTTGTATAGGTCTGCTATGTTGCAGATTGGGAACAAGCACATTGACGATGGTGCGCCTCCCTATGTGATTGCCGAGGTTGGAATCAACGCTCGAAGCGATATTGAGTTGGCGAAGGCCCACATCGATGCTGCAGCCTCGTCAGGGGCAGATGCCGTCAAGTTCCAAACACACATCCCTGAAGCGGAGATGGCGCGGTCGGAGATGGAGGAGATTGGGGCCAGTGAGGTCTACGAGACAGTCGCCAGCAACGTCTGGTCACGTAACGAGCACGAGGAACTACAGGCCCATTGCGAGGCTTGCGGGGTCGATTTCATTTCAACACCATTCTCGGCAGCGGGTGTCGATATCTTAGCCGACCTAGATGTGCCGGCTATCAAAATCGGCTCTGGCGAAATGGAGAATCGAGAGATACTCGACGCAGCCGCGGCTACCGGAAAGCCATTGCTCGTTTCTACGGGGATGCGTACCCCCGAAGACGTTCAAGAAACCTTTGATTTCATCACTCAAAGAACGGAATCTCTCAGTTTCCTTTACTGCGTCTCGGCCTACCCGACTGAACCAGAGGATTTGAATTTAGCCTATATCGAAGAACTGAGCGAAACCTACGGTGTCCCGGTCGGCTTCTCGGACCACTCAACTGGCATTGAGGCTGCTGTTCTCGCACTAGGCTATGACGTCGCAGTTATCGAAAAGCACTTCACAATCGATCGACGGCTACCTGGGCCGGATCAAAGCGTCTCGATTGAACCCGAAGAGCTTTCGAGGCTAACCGATTTCATCGAGTACCGCGAGCAGGCACAAGGTACGTCGAAGGAGATAATTGCAGAAGAAGAGGAGGTAAAGCAGTGGGCTGATCACAGTCTCGTGACAAACAAGGATGTGGCGGCCGGCGAGCAGTTTGATGAAGCTAATCTAACGACGAAACGACCCGGAACAGGCATCTCGGCCAGCCGGTACTTCGATGTTTTAGGACGAGAGGCGGCGAAGGATATGTCCGCTGATGAAGTCGTGACCGAGGGCGACCTCACCTGACGTCAGAGTTTGGGAGTATTGTTTGCAACAATGCGCCTAAATTCATTTGAGATGAGTGTCAGCGTCCCGAAGTAGACGAATACACCCACGCTGACCAGTCCAAACACCGGAACAACTCGAACGGGATCAATGCCGATAGACTCGAGCCCGCGGGCAAGACCAGCGATGAGACAACCCATGACCGCTGCCGACAGCACTTGACTGAGTATTTGCTCGTGCGGAACTGAGAACGCTAAAAGTCCTGAAAGCATGCGGTAGGAGATTAGCATTGCTGCTCCAACCGAAAGGAACGTGGCGATGGCTGCACCAATCCAGCCATAGAGATAGACCAGGATTACGTTGAGAGAGATGTTTGCCACGGCGAAAAAGACATTGACCCGAAAAGTCAAGTCAGGTCTGTTGACGGCGTCCAAGGTGTTCATTAACTGCTTATGATATCCGTGTATGAGTGTTCCACCGAGCAGGAGGAGCAGGATTGGATATCCTTGTTGGAATTCACTCCCGTATATGTTCAAAACGCCTTGACCGAGGACCACAGCCCCTACGAAACCTGGAATAATGAACAGACCGGCGTAGGCAAGTGCATCTTCTACATATGAATCGACCACAGCCATCCGTTCTTCGCTGGAGACCTCACTCATCTCAGGAAACATCGTTGTGCTAAGTGACTTCGAGAAGATTTCTAGGAACTGCGCAATATTCCAGCAAATTGAATATATTCCAATAAGAGATGTTGATGAAAAGAAGCCCAGAACTATGATATCCATCCGCTGGTAAATTTTCCCTTTCATGTCACCAAGCCAGGAGAATTTCGCGTAATCGATGAGACTTCTGTAGTGATTTCGTGTGGGGCGTTTAATATCATAATTTCTATCAAAGTATAACACCGTGACGACTGAGCCAATAATAGCAGCAAATCCAAGAGCGGCTATCTTCCCAAAGAGCAGTCCCGTAAGGGAGAATCCCAACGCTACGGCGGTGACCTGAAACACGACACGCAAAATGGTCTTCAGTAGACCGAGGATACCATTCGCGTGCACCAATTGCTCTCCCTTCATGACGGTGTTAACGAATCTTAGGAGAATCTCTACGGCAAGCAAAATAACCACGACCAGCACCAAGGATTCTCCGAGGTATGCGTTGACCCAATCTCGGAACACAAAAAGGAATAGAGCAATGACAAGGAAGGCCGCACCATATAGAGTAAGAGCGGCGATGATGTGTTGCCCGCGTTCAGCACCCTCGCTGACTCGCTTGTTTAAGGCTCTGCTCACGCCAAAATTGTTAAACAATCTTAGCCACCCGATAAGTGCCAACACGAGAAAGTAGACTCCGAGGACTGACGAACCCAAGACTCGCGCGAAGTATACCATCGCGACGAAACCGGTAAGGGAGGCCAATATTCTAGCGATGAAGAATATCCCGGCCGTTTGCCCTATCCGCATATATCTTCACTTGGGGACAGCATACAAATCCATTTTCACTTGGCAGTAACATACTCCTCCACGAAACATATGTACGAGAGATGAAGTGCCGAAATCGGCAGTGTAGAGTTGCTGCTATTTACATAAACGGAGCGAAAGCCTTGGACGAGTCGTGCGGAATGATTATGCCGAAAGGCCGGGACCAAGACGCTGGCCTTTCACCAGCCTGAGTTGCTCCAGACCACTTTCAAAAACGGTGCTGTCACCTGTTAAATGAATCGTTTCACGAGAAGTCAGTTGGGTAAAATGCAAGTCTGTTGACTCCAGCGACAAGCCGAAGCCTCAAACCCTCCCGTCTGCTACCGGGAGTCATGAACGTAAGCGTCGTCGGGAGCGGCTACGTCGGCACCACGCTGTCGGCGTGTCTGGCCGACCTCGGCCACGATGTCACCGCCATTGACGTCGACGAGGAGACAGTCGAGCGGCTCAACGCTGGCGAGACGACTATCCACGAACCCGGCCTCGACCCGTTGGTATCGGCCTACGCCGGTGGCCGCCTACAAGCGACGACGGACCACGCGGCCGCTGCCGAGACGGACCTCACCTTCCTCGCCGTGGGGACGCCCGCACGCGAAGACGGCTCCATCGACCCCTCTGGGCTATTGGCAGCCGCCGGAGACGTTGGCGAAGCAATCGCCGACAAGGATGGCTACCAGCTCGTCGTCGTTAAGTCGACGGTCCTTCCCGACGTTATCGAAGACGAACTCGTCCCGGCAATCGAACGCGCCTCTGGGAAGACCGAAGGCGAGGAATTCAGCGTCGCTGTCAACCCCGAGTTCCTGCGTGAGGGTAGCGCCGTAGACGACTTCATGGACCCCGACCGAATCGTTATCGGCACCGACGGCGACGCCCGCGCACTCCAGCTGCTCGCCGAGTTGTACGAACCGCTCATCACCGACTGGGACGTGCCGACCGTCGAAACCGGGCGTCGGGAGGCGGCGATGATAAAGTACGCCAGCAACGCCTTCCTCGCGGCGAAAGTCAGTCTCATCAACGACCTCGGCAACATCTGCAAGGAGTTCGGCGTCGACACCTACGCGGTTGCCGACGCGATGGGGATGGACGACCGCATCGGCGAGCAATTCCTCAATTCGGGGGTGGGTTGGGGGGGTAGCTGCTTCCCAAAAGACACCGCCGCACTCGCCGCGGCCGCTCGCAACAATGACTACACGCCAGCGATGATAGAGGCAGCAATCGAAGTCAACGACGGCCAACCCGAGCGCCTTCTCGAATTGCTCGATTCTCACGTCGATAGCGAGGGCAAACGTATCGCCGTTCTCGGGCTGGCGTTCAAGGCCGGCACCGACGACATCCGCGGCTCTCGTGCCAAGCCGGTCATCGAAGGACTGCAGGACCGCGGCGCCGATGTCGTCGCCTACGACCCACTGGCCAACGAGGCGATGGCCGAACAGTATCCCGACATCGAATACGTCGACTCAGCGGCCGAGGCACTTGACGGTGCTCACGGAGCGGCCGTCGTCACCGACTGGCCCGAATTCACCGACCTCGACGAGGAGTTCGACGCGATGGTCAACCCCATCGTCGTCGACGGCCGCCGTATCATCAGCCGTCGAGACGGACTCACCTACGAAGGGCTGACGTGGTAGAGTAAAACGCGACGCCTATACCGTGGGCCACCGCAAGAGACCGTATGCGCCAGTTCGTCGTCGTCGGCCACGACGCGCCGACAACTCCAGACTTCTCGCTCGAAGACCTGCCCGGTGCCGGCCGCCTCGATGTGCTGTGTCGGTGTGTCAACAGCGCCTTTTTTCTCTCACATGCCCTGCGCGAGGACGTACGCGTCCACCTCGTGTTGGCCGACGCGTACGTCGTCCGCTTCGAAGGTGCGGAACTGCGACGACTCAACCCCGACGAACGGTCGACGGCGGCGTTGATTCGCGGTGCCCTTGAGGCCCGTGAGGGCGCCATCGGCGCGATGGAGGCCAATCCCTCTCCGGGGGTCTACATCGGCAAGGGGGATTTCGAGTCAACCGTCCGCTCTGTCGCCGAGGAAAGCACGCTCATCGAACTCCACGAGGGCGGCCAGCCCGTAGTCGAACTCGAACCACCAAGTGACCCAGCGTTCGTCCTCTCGGACCACCACGATTTTACCGACGCCGAAGCCGACTGCCTCGCCGAAGTCACCGACGAACGCGTTTCCCTCGGTTCGCAGGCGCTCCACGCCGACCACGCCATCACGGTTGCCCACAACTATCTCGACACCGACGGGTTCAATGTATACTAACTGTTAAATCCGGATTCTGACGGGGATTTAAGTGAGGTGCTGGAGAATCCTTTAGTGTATGTCCCTCCAAATCGGTGACGCGCTCGGCGACGGTATTCGCCGGTCGCTCACGTACAGTGGTGGCGTATTGATGCTATTGACCTTCGTGTATCAACTGTTGTTCCTCGGGTCGGTCAACGCGGTGTTCATCGACATCCTCCCGCCGGAGGCCCAGCAATCCGGCCAGCTCGGGTTCGCACTGCCGGTCCCGGCTGCTGTCGCCGGTGTCATCGCCATCGTCGGCTTGGCGTTCGGTGTCGTCCTCTACATCGCTGCGACGCGGGCGTTGACCCGCGAGCAGTCCGAGTTGAACTCCATGCCTAGCGAGCTGTTCACCCGCCGAATGGGCCGGGCGTTCATCTCGTCCATCGGTGCCAACATCATCGTCACAATCGCGGTCACTATCGGGTTCATCCTGCTGTTCGTCCCCGGTATCTTCCTCGCGATTAGCTTCATTTTCGTCATCTTCGCCATCGGCGTTGAGGACGAACGCGCCATCGACGCTTTGAGTCGAAGTTGGGAACTCGCAAGCGGCAACCGCTGGGGCCTGTTCGCACTCGGTCTCATCGTGGGCGTCGTCACGGGCGTCGGGAGTAGCATCGGCTCGGTGGCTTCCTTCGTCAGCCCCGCCGCCGGTCAAGTCCTGAGCCTCGCACTCACGTCGGTGTTCTCCATCATCAGCTACGGTATTCTCGCCGATGCGTACCTTCAGGTCAGCGGCGAGAAGCCGGGCAGTGGCGGCGGCACCGCAGAGCCAACCTCGGACCCCGAGGCGCTCTGAATCGAGCCGCATCATAACCCTTAAAGTCGGCGCCGGCCTCGTATCGAGTGCGGGCCGGTGGGGTAGCTTGGTATCCTTCGGCCTTCGGGTGGCCGTAACCACGATTCAAATTCGTGCCGGCCCATACTACCCTTCAGTTCTTTGGGGCCTGACGTAAGCAAACACATCAATGTAGGGGGTGGTGCCGCGTGAGCGCCGAGCGCGACGTTGAGGTTCACGCGGACCTCGACGACAACGCCGCCACCGTCACCGAGACGCGCGAGGTCTCCGAACTGTTCAACGACGACGGTGAGCTACGACTCTGGGAGGATAACGCCGGCTGGAACGGCTACATCCGAGAGCAGTCCGACGAGGAGACCGCGTACTACGCCGTCAACACACGCCACGACGAAGACTGCTGGATTCGGAAGGTGCGCGTCGGCCAGCAAGCCGTCGTCGACGCCGTCGAGAATCACATCTCCGACCCGAAAGCGGGTGGTCGTGGCCGCTTCGTGCGGAGGTGTTCACCCCCATGAGCGCCGACCCGCGCGTTCTCGACTTCGAGGCCGAACGTGACGAGGGAACCGAGAGTTTCCAGCGGGCCGACCCGACGACCGCGCTCATCGAACAGCGCCGCGAACACGTCTGGACGGTCACCCTCCCCGACGGCAACGACACCCACAGCGTCGTTCTCATCGAGGAGAGCGGCGAGTACGTCGGTCGCTGCACCTGCGACGGCTTCCGCTTCCACGACACGCCCTGCGCCCACCTGCTGACGATTCGGAAGGCCGCCGTCGTTCCCGACAGCGACGTAAACGGCACCCCCGTCCGAATCCAGTCCGTCGACGACCTCGACGACGACCAGCAACTCGCAGACCAACACGACAACCCCGAACGAGTCCGCGCCGACGGCGGCCGACGAGGTGTGCGACGATGAATATCGCGCACGCCCACCCGCGCACGAAGCCGCCTTTTCCACCGCACCGGGGGGTCGTGACTACGAGTTGCCTGTCTCGGCGCCGTCCCACGATTACGGACGTAATCACGGACGTAATCACGCCGGGGTGGTCGGCGTGAGCAAGCAAATCAACTCGAACCCGTCCCGAGTGTCGTTCAATCCCGGCGGTGTCGATATCGAGGCGCTCGACGAGGTCGCCGCCGACCGCGACATGAGCCGCGCCGAACTCATCCGGCAGACGCTTCAGGAAGTCATCGAGGAGTACGACGACGGCGCCGACCACACCAACCTCTACAAGCCCGACCATCCTGAACTCCGCGAAGCCTTCGAGGCACTGTTAGAAGTCAGCGACCACCCGCGAGGCGTCCGCCGTGTCACCGTCGAGGAGGCGCGCTCAACGCTCCACACCCAGAACACGAAGAAATCACAGGTATCGAGTCGCCTTCTCCGGCCCCTTGACCGAGAGGAGTTCATCACCGTTCGTGGTGGCTACATTACTGTTCACCGCCGGACGGTCGCGGAAGTCGAAGAGGCCCGCCAGCAGACCGGGGAAGAAGTCGAACAACTCGGATACGCCGACTCGCTCCCTTCCCAAGACGACATCCCGGAGGAACAGAAAACGATTCAGAAGTACCAGCACGGCCGCATCAACGTCCCTTTCGGCGCCGCCGCGTGGGCAACTGCCGAAGCCGTCTGGGACGATGGAGGTGCATCGGTATGAATAATCGGTGTGCAGACGGTTCTGACCGGTCTTCTCGGAGGGGAACGATAGGGGAGAAGATGCGAAATGGTGGTGGGGGATGCACCTTTCTCCTACCGCCCATCGTTTCTTCGAAGAGGCTACCTCAAAAAGATAGTGGCAACTTTGTCAAAACGACCGGAGTACCATCAGCGGATACTGACCGATGACGGTCGTTTGCCTCGGCTGCCATCACGAAAGCGAGGACTACAGAGAACACAACCAACACGTCCGTAACGCCGACCACCCCGACGAGGGCGAGGCGTACAAGTAGCCCGCTACTGCCTCTTTTCTGGAACGTACACGAACGCCCCGCTCAGGGGGTCGTGATACACGTTCATCCGGTCACCCTGCTCAACTCCCGAGCCTTGCGCCGTTCGCTTGGGGAGTGAGACGGTGAGCGACCCGGAGCGATTCCCAACTTTGACCGGTCCCAGCGGGGTCAAATCAGCATCATCGGGCGCTTGAAGCGCCGCAACCAACCTGTCTGCTTCTGTCGTCGCCATACACGAACCCCTGTGACCTCTACCGTCTTAACACCGGGGCCGTCTCCGGTGGAATCAGGGGACTAGTCCCCGGACGAGTCTAAAGGCAATTCAGGGGTAGGCGACTTGCCCATTATCGGCCCTCTCTGTGGCTCTCGTATGGGTCAAGACGAACCCAGGGCGGACGACCAAGCACAGACCAGCAACGAAGGGGGCGACCAACCCCCTGCCGAGTGGCTGCTCGAAGGGGTCGAGACCCCCCGACCAGCAGCAATCGAGCAGCACCCGGACATCGAGGCCGACCCAATCGAGGTGTACCAGTACCGACGAGCAGCAGCAGCCGAGCGACAAGCAGCAGCCGCAGAGCGCGATGCACACGCCAATGAAGTCATCCTCTACGGCCTGCTCGCAGTCGGTGTCGGCGCTGTTGGCTGGTCGCTCTTCGAGTCGGCGGTAGAGGCCGCCGCGGGGTACTGATGGAGCAACTCCGACCCGGCCATCCCTGCCGCCGCTTCGACGTATTCAACGACGAATGGGAGCGGGTCGCTGTTGGTACCAAACTCCCAAGCGGCCTGTTCGTCGTCGAGTGGCTCCGCGAGTCGTTCCCAGAGGAGGAACAGACCAACGACCCCGTGGTATCTCAATACCAGAGTAAAGCAGATGCTAAGCAGGCCACAGGCGGGGAAATCATCTTCGAGGACCCCCGATGAGCCCGGAAATCGAGTTCCCGACGAAAGCAGCCGCCGACCGGGTGCGAGACCAGCACGCCGACCACCTCTGTACCGACGACGACCGCCGCTTGAAGACGGTCACCTTCACCAGCGACACCCCCGAGTCGGTCATCGACCAGGCAGAAGCCGTCGCTACCAGCGAACAAGCAGCAGCAAATCGCCCCTCCATCGAGGCGGTCGAACTCACCGAAGCCGAGAAGCGAAACCTCGACTTCTCCCGCGACGGGGTGAACGTCCCGAAGGCACGCTATCTGAAGGGCTTGGGCGCCGAGTACGGCGTCGACGCCTTCCAGCACGTCGACCCCGGCGAGGTGGACAACGTCACCGACGCCCGTCCCATCCTCGAACGGGCAGCAAAATCGGGTGGTATCGACCAGGGCGGTGGGGCGAACTACGACGACGAGGCCACCGAGCGCCAGCAACGACAGCGGCGAGAGCAGGCGGAAAAGCACGCCAAAGAAGGGTGCGACCACGCCCGCGACAGTTGCGAGCACGGCCAACCGGAGGCGTGTGAGTTTCTGGCTGAGGCCTGCGGGTACGACAACCAGCAAGTCGAGCAGTTGCTTTCGGGCGGTTCGACCACTGATGAGACCAGCACCGAGCAAGGGCTTTCCGGGGAGAAGAAGGGGGCGCTTCAGCGGTCGTGGGGTGGGTACAAGGCAGCGATTAGTGAGATTGACCGACTCCTCTCCCTCCTCGAAGACCGAAAAGCAACCGCACAGCAGGCGTTCGCGGCCATCAACCGGATTCGAGAGCAAGCCGGGCAGGACCCCCTCGAACCCGAACGGCTCCACCAGCAGCTTGAGACCACGCAGAATCTCTCGGTCCAAAACCACGCAGAACACCGATGACAGACTACACTTGCCCCGCTGAGGGGTGCGACTACGGCGAAAAGGGCGGTAAATCGCTGGCGGCGGTGCGGTCCCACATTAACGCGTCAAGTGACGGCGCCCACGATTGGGAGCAACTGAAACCAACCGTCGAGCAGCAAGGAGACCAGCAACCCGAGGAACCTGAAGACTCAGGCGACCAGGAGACCAGCAGCGACGACCAGACGAAGACCACCGACGGGCCGGATACTGACGACGAGTACCAGCAGCAGGTTGAAGCGAACACGGCGCCGGCCGACAACGACGATGACGACGACAAGACCGTGTCGGTCGACCCTGTCGATGATACGACCGACGACGACGCCGGCGGAAGTGCAGCGGTGACGTTGGTGACGGCGTCGGTCGCACTGGCGCTGGTCGTGCTGCTGGTACGAGGGAACGACGATGGCAACGAAACGACTGCGCAGGACCTCGACGACGGCGACGACACCGCCGACGCTTTCGAGGGGTGGGACGATGAGTGATGACGACACCCCGAGCGACGACGAAGTACTCGAGGACGCCGAGAAGCAAACAGAGCCAGAAACCGCCAAGGACCAGCCCGACGAGGACGATGATGAGCGGCCGGAGATGGAAGAGGATGAAAAAGCGACCTTAGACCTCTCTGATGCCGACCTCGACGCTGTCGACAACGCAGGGAAGGAAGCAGCCGACGACGAAGCCACAACTAACGACGACACCGGAAAGGAGACCGGTCAGAAGCCCGACGACAGCGGCGACGTGAGCGGCCCCAATTGGGGTGATATGTACGTCGACGTGCTGGCGACGTTGCTGGTGGCCGTAGTGGACGAGTACGGCGACGGCGAGGCCGATGCCGAGGAGATTGAGGCGCTGGCGAATCAGCCGCCCGTCGCCCTCAACGAGCAAGCCGACCGCGTTTTCGCAGAGATGACTGGTGCTGAGGACCTGCCGCCGGGGCAGGCGCTCGTCATCGGCACCGCGACCGTCGCCGGGACAGTCATCATCAAAGAGACCGACGTGGCACAGGACGCCCTCGGAGAAGTGGCCCAGAAGACGCGAGGTGGTGCGGCGTGATGGACAAGATTCAGCAGAAGATGGCCGGCGCCGCGAACATCGAGGACCGCGAAGAGATCCGGGCGTTGGCGACTGCCGTGGCCGGCGTCGAACGTGACCTGCACGAAGCCGTACAGGACCATTACGAGGCCATCGGCATCGACCGGCCCGACGACCTCCCGCCGGCCGAGGAGCGCGTCGACCAGTTCGTTCGCCTGGTCGGTGCGCAGGTAAGCGGTGACCTGTGGGAGTTCTTCGTCGAAGAACAAGCCCCAGACGCCCTCCAGAACGTCGAAGCCGCCAAGGAGCACGCCGGCAAGGACGCCGAAGCATGGGAGCAGACTGTCGCCGGGTGGGCGGCGGCCCTTCGTGACGACCTCGGTGCCGGCCCGGAGGCCGACGACGAGGAACTGGCCGACCAGTTCGTTCGACAGCGGTTCGGTGTCCCGCTCGACGTCTTCGAACAGACCGTAGTGAACTACTCTGACCGCCGAACGCTCCGGTGGGCGTCCCGTGGTCCTATCGACGCGAATATCCGACGTATCGAGGCAGCTACCGAGGCAATCACGGCCCCGGAATCAAAAGGCGATACCGACGACTCCGAGGAGGGCGGGGGTGAAGCGTGAACCTCTCGCTGCTGGCGGCGTCGGGATGGGGAAAGTCGTGGCTGACTCAGACCATCACGGAGCGGAATTTCGACCGCTACGACTACGTGGTTGTTCTCGACTACAAGGACGAGTATCGAGGGCTGTGCTCGAAGAAACACGGCCCGGCGCCGGCAAAGCATCACCTCGCCGGCAACGTCGAACTGTCGGTGAGTCCGGAGCAATGGGGCAACGCCATTGAGGAAAACGGGCACCTCGTCGTGGCACGCCACTCCAAACATCTCGGAAACACAGAGTGGCGAGAAGTATGCGCCAACATCATCACCGGCGGTCGGCACCACGTCGAGGGGACCACACTCATCGTCGTCGATGAGGGCCACTTTGTGGCGCCGCAATCCGGTGGCTACCCCGACCCAATCGAGGGACTGGCGACGACTGGGCGCGGCGAGGGCAATAGCGCGATGTGGGTCACTCAGCGGCCGGCCTCAATCGACAAGCAGGTACTTGGGAACGCGACGGCGCGGTTCATCGGTGGCTTCGAGGACCACAACGACCTGTCGTCAGCAGAGGAGACCCTGAACTACCCAGCGAAGGCCCACAGTAGCGGCGGGCAGGACGTACCGGGACTCCCCGAGGCGTTGCACGCCCCGGATGCTGGCGCTGTCTCGGTGCGGAAGTGGGCCGAGGAACTTGACGATGGGACAGAACTCGTCACGGACTCCGAGTGGATTTACAGCGACGACTCGGGGGCGATGAAGCGTATTCGGTCGGCGGAGAACTACGATCCGGAGTGCGACCACGTTGGTGCCTCTGGGATGCGTATCGACGTGGGGGTGTGAAATGCCGGTCCGAATCACTCTCTATGGCGATGATGCCGACCGATTTGAGCAACTTCAGGAACGGGTCGGAGAGGAGCGGCCGGGAAGTAAGCCGGGGAATGCCGAGATGGTCCGCGTTCTGATGGACGAGCGACAGCAGTAGCAGGAATTCTTTAATCAGAACTATCTGTGAAAAACTCGGTCAGTGTAGCGTCTCAATGAATCACTTGGTATAGACAGAAAACTTACCAGTTTTGCGTGAGGGGACTCGATATGGATTGGCTTGGCAGTATTCAGGTTCAATTCGTGGCTGTCGTCTTCGGTGTTGTAGCGGTTGGTCTCGGTGGGTATGGATACTATCGTGACCGAATCTCTCGGTCGGATTTTACATTTATGTTGGTCGGGGCGGCGGCGTTGCTCGCGTATGGCCTCGAAGGGACGGCAACGGCACTCTCGCTCCCATCGCTAATTTCGAACCTTCTCGCTGGAATCGCCGGTTTGTCCTTCATCGGACTATTCCTGTACTGGGCATACCGTCACGAAACCGGAGCAAGCGAGTAAGTCGTACCTACACAGACCGAACCGGTGTTAATGCTCACGTCTTAGACGGTCCGGCCCACCTTAGCAATTTGTAGCCCCGTCTGGGGGCGTCTCGGACGCTCCTCATTACACCCGAGTGCGTCGGTTCTTGATGGATAGCGAGTGTCTACGGGGGATTGCAGATGATGGACGCGTTTGGTAAACTGGCGGACCCCGGTTTTGCGCGAGACACGGCGCTTCTCGTTTCGGGGTACAGTATCGCGGCGGGCCTCGGTGTGGCCGCCGAGTCGATGACCGACTACGACGCCCCGACCGAGGTCTACGGCCTCGCCACGGTCGTCGGCGCGGAGTACGCCCCCGGCGTCTCCGGTCGGCAGAAGCGACACGTTCAACTCGGCGCCGGCGCCCATACGGCGCTCGCACTCGGTGAACGCTTCGGTGTTCGAGACGCGGTCGAGGGGGCGATGTAAATGAGCGAGATTACTCACCTCTCGCAGTACGCCACCCAGCAGCAGAACACCACGGGCGAACTGACGCCTATCCTCACGTTCTCGCCGGAGGACGGGACGGCCGAGCAGATTCGGCACTCTGTCAACAAGGGCGACGAGACGGGCGTTCCCATCTACTTCGACCTTCGAGACGGTGCCGGGAACCCGCTTCCGAACGACACCGAGGTACTGCTTCGCGTCGACGTGCCGAGCAAGGAGCAGCCGGTCGTCGTCTCCGAGCGGCTGAAGAACATCGCGGCGTGGAACGCCCTCGATATGCGCGACCAGCGCAACGAGGAGAACATCGACGCCGTCAAAGTCGACCTGAAGGGCAAGGTCATCAACGTGCGGTACTTCGACTCTCTCCGGGTCGACGTGGTTTCCTCGGCACAAGTCGACTGGTCGAACTCGGAACTGTACGTGGACGGCAAAGCGACCCGAACGGTCTCCTACGAGGGGGAGTAACCGATGCCGAACCCGCTTACCGCCCTCAAGGAGAAGGGCGGACGGTCGAAGGCCCTCGGTAAGTCCGCATTCGACCTGTCGGACGGGACGGCAGGCGAGCGGACGCTGGTAGCGTCTCGGGAGGCGCAGGTTCCCATCCGGGTCCGTGAGGGGCCGGCTGCTCGGCTGGCGTTCGTCGCCGGCGAGGAAAAGACCACGAACGCGACGGCTGACGACACGGAGACGTTCACGCTGTCGCACAACCTCGTGGACTCGAAGAACACGGAGAACCTGATTCTCTACGCCGGCGGGAGTCGGGTTCAGCCGGACAGCATCGACTACGCAAACGATGCCTTCGACTACACCGACGCCGGCACGGAGACGACGCTGCACGCCTTCTACGTGGCCCGTGACCCCGGTGTTGTCACCGTCGAGAAGGTGGCGCCGAAAACGAGTTCGCAGGTGTCGGAGACGCTGACCGAGGACACGACCTCGGGCATCGCTGACCGAGACCAGAACCAGAACCCGGTTCAGTTCGAGTTTACGGACCCGTATCAGGGTGTCGTGCCGGCGAACTGGTCGCTGAACATCTACGTCGACTCCCCGTTTGCGGTTCGATGGGACGACGCGAACCTGTCGACCTCGAACGGCGACGACGCGACGAACGCGCTGATAGACATTCCCATCGTGCAGTACGAGGGGACGGTCTCGGGTCTTGGCCGGGCCGTGAAGCGTTCCGCACTCGACTTGGAGTGATACAATGCTTCCGACCATCCAAGGGTCGGGAGGCACTTCTTCGGCCTCTGCTTCGCCCACAGCGGCAGCAGGGTCCGATGGCGAGTGGCTTCCGACCGAGACGACCGAGGAGACGGGCGGCTATCAGCCAGCGCCGGCTGGCGGCAGCGGCCCGCGTATCGTGCTGGAAACGTCCGAAGGGCACAGTTTCGCCCTCGATGGCGACGACCTGATGCTGGCGGTAATGCTGGTGTTGCTCGCCATCGAGGTACGGAGGGCCGCCTGATGGCCGGCTTGACGGTGAACGAGACGGTCGAGGACCTCATCGCGGAGTACCACGCGGTGCTGCCGCCGGGTCTCACGATGAACGAGACCGATATGCTGCTCGGTGCGCTGCTGATGGAGATGCAGGCCCAACGTGTCGCCAGCGGTCACGGTGAGGCCGTCGAGGTCGTCTTAGACCAGCGCAACGAGGACGACAGCGACCCCGACGAGACGGCTACCTACCACGCCGAGGAGGTGACGGCAGTTACCGGCGAGTGGCGGGAGTTGGATTTCGGATTCGTGGCGGGCGAGGTGGACCTGCGGCGTATCAGCGGGTCGGTGGCGGTGACGTTCCGAGACCCGACCGACGAGACGGCGGTTATCCCGTACACGTCGGACGACTCGCCGGTTGCGGGCATTCAGGTGACGACCTCTAAAATGTGGTATCGGGCGGTCTCGGGGGAGACGGCGTTCAACGTGGAGGCGTGGCAATGACGCGGTCAATCGGCGGCGGTGGCGGTGCGGGCTTCGCCAGCGACCACCTACAGCGTGCCATCGGGGACGTTGAGTATCCTGCCGGTGTCTCGGTGCAGAATGGGGCGACGGGTGGGCAATATCTGTTTGACCCGCGGAGCGGTCAGGGGATGAACCTCGGCGGTTCCGGTGCCTCAGACGTGGATTCGTCTTTCCTGTTTGACGGGACGCTCCGGGGATTCTACGCCGATAATACGGTAACTCCGGTCGGCGCAGATAGCCACGTCACCCAGTCGGACGTAATCGACCTCACCGACTCGACGTTTAGTGAGAGTCGGTATATGCGGGCCACGCAGGACCGAGTGTACCTGCTGCTCTACGACACCGGCAACAACGAGGCGCAATATCGGGTAGCCGACGTTGACACAGGGAACCAACTGTTTCAGACGCCGGCCATTCTGACGGCGTATCAACTCGGCGGGGAAGTGTTCGCCTCGGAGGCCGGCCGGTTCTTCTTCGGGACTGGCGGGACGGTCGAGGCGTACGACGACAGCGATGGTTCGTCGATTACCAGCGGGTCCGGCCGGTTTGACGGGGATATTGTGGCGTTCCCCGATGGGTCAGTAATGGGGGCCAGCAACGCACAAGGTGAGTTGATGTTTTTCTCGCCTGACCTCAGTAGCGGCCCCGAGTGGACAATCGCCTTAGGCGACTTGTCTGAGCAGATAATCGGACATACGTCTGTGAGTCAGATTAGCGGAATGACCGCAATAGACCGGAACCGTGTTTTCGCCACATCGGGGTCCGGTGCCCCGTTCGTGATTGACCAGAACGGAGACGTGGTCATCCGGCACCGTTCACCCTACACGTCGTCAAACACGACGGTTGAGGGTGTGTCAAAATCCCCGATTGGGTCGGTACTTGTTGCCTACGCGGACAGCGGCGGCGAGGGGTATTCTATCGTCGCCTATCCGCCGGACGAGGCGGGCCACGGAACGGTATTATTCCAAGGTAACGGGACGGTGAACCACCTTGAAGCGGGGCCGACTGTCGGGGAGAATCCCGGCGCTCACGGGTTGTAACGTGCGACTGACCGACTGCGGACCAACAACACGATGAACGCAAAACAGAAGAAGATGGCAGCGGCCGGCGGCGTGGGCGTGATTGCCCTCGGCGGTGGCTACCTGCTCTTGAAGGGTGATAGTGCAGAGCAAGCAGCCGAGGAGGCACCGGCGCCGGTGCCGGATGCAGCGACGGAGGCAGCCGGGTCTCTCCGGGAGGCGTTGGAGGGCACGGAGTTGACGGTTCGAGACGGCGTGCTGTACGACGACGCCGAGACGGGTGAGGAGAACGACGAGCCGGGCGACGACGCGAACGTGTCGTTTGTCTCGGTTGGCGAGGCGTTGAACGTCGACGCCGAGGAGTTGGCCGAGACCTACGCCCCGGACACTCAGGACGGCAGCACGGCGCCGAGCGGCGGGGTGTTGGCCGACCCCGGCGACTCCCAAGAGTGGGGCGACGCCCCCGAGCAGGAGAACGACGACCTCACGGAGCGGTCGGCCGAGTCGAACCTATCGGATGATGAAAAGTCGATGTTCGACCGGCTGGCGAACTTTGACGACGCATCTCAACTGTGACGATGGAGGGAGACACTTCGGACGACGGGACGGTCTCGGTCACGTCGACGGACGACAACCTGCTCGACGGCGGCGACGAGTGGACCGACCCCGACGAGATGGAGCCGGCGGACTCGGATTCGGAGGGCGACGGCTACGAGTTCGTTGGGCCGGAGGCTGATGAGAACTGGCCGGATACGGGTCTCGACGGCGGCGACCTCGACTTAGGCGAGGTGGTCGTTTCCGGCGCCGAGAGTGCGCTGCTGGCGAATCCGGTGACGATGCCGGCGGCGATAGCGTGGGACGCGGCGACGGCGGCGACGGTAGACGACTCGCCGGTGAACGTCGTAGATGACGCGGTCGGGACGGGCGCGGATGCCGGTTCGGAGGCGTTTCTCGAATGGCAGTTCGGCGACCTCGATGGCGACGGCCGAGACCTCGGCGGCGGTGGCGGTGGCGGCACCGGCAGCGGCGCCGGCAGCGGCGACGGCGACGGGTGGCTGCCGGGGTGGGCGCCCTACGCTGCTGCTGGTATCGTGGCGCTGGTGGTGCTTATCGTGCTGACGCCGTATGCCCGTCTCGGGGCGGAGGTGGCCGGCTGACGATGGCCGAGACGGTGGCCTTCGGTCTCAACGTGGTGCAGTTCGCTACGCTGTTCTCGGCGTCGGTGACGGCGGCGGCGGCGGTCGGGACGGCGGCGACCGTCCGAAAGGGCGTTTCCCGGCTGCTGTCCGACGTGGAGGAGAACCGGCGTCGGTCGGAGCGGAACGAGCGGCTGCTGCTCGGCGGTGAGGCGTACCCCGGCGTAATCGAGCAGGTTCGAGACCGTCCGCAACCCAGCCGGAACGAGGAGCGCGATGCTTGAGGCGTTGGCCGAGGCGGCGCCGACGAGCGGGACGCTGGCGGCGGTTGTGCTGGCGTTTCTCGCTGGGGCGACCGCTCCGACGTACTACGCCCAAGAGCGGCTACGTGGCTTCGGGAGGGCCGTCGCGTCGCGGCTGCCGTACAAGCCGCCGGCTGGGATGGAGACCGGCGAGGCGATGCAGGCGGCGACCGAGGCGGCGGTCGAACAACAGACGGTCGACGAGGACGAGAACCCTGAGCGGTGACCTGTCGGAGAACACTGCAATCTTCGACATCAATTTGTTCGGCTTTATATACCACGTTTTGCAGTGGCCAGTACAGGTCTTATAAGAAATCCGGCTATTGAATTCGCCTCGGCAGCCAAGCCTTATTACCAAATTCGGGCTTACATGGAGTAGTCAGATGACTTCAGGCCTTTCCAGTACAGATGTCTTATCTGTAGGGTTAGCAGCGTCGATTGCTCTGTTTCCTATTCTCTACCCGAAATATTCTCTATTCATCAAAGAGGCACGCATCGGTATCGAATCGTTGAGTGACTGGGACGAGACGGGGGTCCAAAACGACCAAAATAACAGAGTACAAAAACGTAGCTATCTGGAACCGGGCGATACTGGGTTCTCGCAGATCGAAGCGGCTCTTAATGACCGGATACCTCCAAATCGAACAATTAAGCGGCTTGTACAGATTCATTCTGACAACCCTGAAACTAGGGGAGGTATTAATATTGGACCAGGCGGCGTTAGAAGCATTGAGCAAGCCGTATTTTTAGCTGAATTTGAAAATGATGACACTCAAATACTGCTACAAAGGCCGTTCGAGATCGAGAGTATTCTTGAACTTGACGAGTTAGAGCAAATTGTACGGAACCAAGCAAAAGCGAGGGCGCATCAGTGGACCGTTTTTCTGGTGTTAGTTTGGACAGGCGTCTCGATTATTTCCACCACTTAGCCCTCAAATCCCGATAATCGGATTTTCTACTGATTGCCCATACAGGGTTCCCACATATCAATCAACCCGCGGGCTTACTCGATACCTGCCAAGAACGCCATGCGAGATGCAGAGGCTCCATACAGCAATAGGGGAGAATCAGAGTTTCTAACGTCCGTAATGCTTTTTCGGTACACTATTCAATCGAAATCATGGCTCTCCACAGCGAATACGTCTCGGATGAATCAAAACGTATCCGTGTAGTCAGAGGCGATGATGGTAGTCTAATCCGAGTATTCATCCACCAAGATTGGTATAATAACTTCAAGCGACTATATGATTATGCTGAGTGGCTCGCTGCAGGTGTAGAAATATCCGAAATCCCCGACCGACTCCAATCCTGTTTTGATTGGTTGTCAACTTTCACTGTAGAAGCCGGGGGCTATGGTTGGGTGTTTACTGTTGCTGTGATTGGATGGGTGATCCACTTGGTAAAGGAGAAGATCAGTTTGGGGAAATTTATCTACGAAAGTGTTGGGTATGGTCAAGATTACGGTGGAAGTTATAGTGAAGGTGTGAAAATAGCCGAACTTCCGGTGGAAGGTTGAGAAGCGACCTCAGGAGTTTCACGAGAGACTATGTGCAAAGTATGCGCCCTCCATTTAGCACAGTCCGTTCGACATCCTCGGTATTTGATGGAACCCGTGTCGTTAGGTTCTCACCTCTATAAACCGGCTCTTTGAGTGTGGTTTGTCTGGAATCTCCCGTAATCGACTTATTGCAGAACTCGATTAGATTTCCTCGATTCCCTGCCTATATCGCCCTCGAATCGGACTGACCACCGAAAGAACTAGACGGATAGCCCTGTAAATCCGATTATGGTCCGACTCGACGACTCGGACGACGTGACGAAGTGTTGGCTCTCGCCGGACGAACTCGACCGGCTCGAACGCACCGCCGGTCGGAACGGGTGGACTCGCGAGGTCGCCGTTCAGTTGATGGGTCGGTGTGGGCTCCGGGCGTCGGAAGTAAACTATCCCGGCGACGAGCACCTCCGGTGGTCTGACGACGGGGACGTGTGGCTGTTTGAGGTTCGCGGGAAGAACACGAAAGGCGGTGAGCCGAAGCTGCGCGATGCGTGGATGCCTGAGGACGTAGCCGACGACGTACACAAGTACAGCCGAGAGCGCGGACTGGATGCGTCAGAGGTGTGGGTCGACGCTTCGACGCCGTCGGTGCGTCGATGGGTCAAGGAAGCCGCTCAGACCGTCGCTGAGGAGGCCGACGACGAACGGTGGTCGGAAGTGTCGAGTCACGACCTCCGGCGGTCGTGGGCGACGTATCACCTCGTCGAGCGGCAGGTGGACGTGCGAACCATGATGTCCATCGGGGGGTGGTCGGATTACTCTGCTATCGAACCGTATCTCGCCGAACCGACCGAGAAGCGTATCGGGCAGGCGATGGCATAGTATCCAGCTAATTCTCGCTTTCCCCTGTACCTACGACTAATTCAACAATCCCTTTGATTACAGGATAACCAGCCAGTACAGCAGCCATCCCCTTCCAACTTGCAATAAAGAACACCACTATACTTGCCACCAACACGATAGCTGGCGCCACTTTTCCAAGCTCTCGGTCCTGAAGATACTCACCTAAAACCTTCACGACGAATTTGAACCAACTGCTTGAATTATCTGATTCAACATTAATTATCTCAGTCTCAATTTGCCAATCGGTGTTTTCTGATTGGTGAATTGACGAAGTAACTTGCGAGAGAATATCTTCGAAGGTGTCTTCAATAAACTCATTTTTACTCTCTTTACCATCAATGTCGGATAGTAATTCAACGTATTCAATAAACCCGCCCTGTACCACAGGATGCGCAAAATCAACGTCTTTTGATTTTGTGTAGTCAACTGCCTCTTTCAAGCAAAAAGCGATAGATTCTGGATCCTCTGTATCATCCTTCCAAACTTGAATCGCCTTCGCAATGTAATGATACACCACGTGGCGATTCCGAAATCCTAAGTCTCGAATTTTGTTACCTGCTGCAACCCCTACAGATAGATATGAGGCTACTCCAAGGACTACTAGAGAGATTGCAAAAGAGTCTCCACTTAAAAATTGAACGTTAATATTTAGAGTGTCATTTAGAATTTTTGGCACTAAAAACGCAAATGTGATTGAAGCTATGTATGCCGCTATGAATCCCTGGGTTGAAAGCCATCTTTTTGATTTTTTATAAGTCTCAATTTCGCTTTCTTCTTGGAGATGCTCATCTACGAAATCTTCCATTTGTAGAGATGGACGAATCGACTATTAATGAGGTTAATGCAATATTTGAAACCCGAGTAGAAAATAGACCATTCCTGATTCTCCCGGCCATTGTATCGGTTGATTATAATTCATAAATCAGGATGGACGGATTATGGTCTAAATCCTGATCGAGCGAGATGGATTGGATAGAGATACCCCAAAAGAGGACATGGCAATCATTCCACCATATATATAACGCGTATGACAACGCCGACGAAATTAAATACTAACAGAAAATAACCAGAATGATGTCTCTTACCAGACGAGAGGCGCTAACAGCAAGTGTTGGCGTCATCACGGGGACCGGGATAATGGGGACCGCAGTCGCAGATAATCATCTTACATATCCTGACGAACCTGTGGAGTTTGGCGATGAATGGGATCTCAACACTGGAAGGGGCTCAAACCATTTCTTTGAGTGGGCAAAGATAGAGGGGTGGGATGAAAGAATAGCCAGCAGGGTAAGCGATTCACTGGGTTATGAGACAAGGCCTCTCGGCTACTTTGCAGCCAATGTTAACCGAGTACGAGAACCAGACACTGGGCAAGGAAGCGGCTGTATAGACCTGTTAATGTTCAGTTACTGCAATTCTAGACTCATTCCTGACTTGGGATTTCTCTCTAATGATAAAACGGACCAAGTTAACGAGATTGCCCCAGAGATATTCGAGAAATTTCTATCTGTGAATTACAAGCCCTCATTCGAGAAGGATGGAGGAATCGATGGTATTGGTATAGGCGATGATACCGAATATAGTCAGCCAAAAATGTCTGTGGAAGAAACGTGGACCTATACTTTCGAGAAACCTGACTCTCTTTTTCAAGACAACTTTGGTTATCGAGGATTCCTCGCCCTTCAGACCCCGGATGATGGAAGATCGTATCTCGTAGTGGGTGCCACTTTCCCAGATGAGAATAGTGTTAGTGGAGTTGAGTTTGAACCTAACGCCAGGCAAAAAGATGCTTTGAGATGGATGAGAGAAACTAAACTATAATGTCCAAGACGATTAGAAGAATTCCTACGTAGTTGGGGAAGAATGGCCTATCTCTCTGGGGTCTGAGATTGTACATGTGTCCTCTACAGGAGGGCATCAAAACCTCCGGACATTTTCATACGACATGAGGGTTCGGCCGCGGCAGATGTTCGGCGTCGAGGTCGCCGCGAAGATACCGAACTCCCTCGTTCGTAAGGTCAAACATCGTTCCTCTGTGATGCTCCCGCTCGACGAGGCCGGCCTGTTCCATCATTTTCAGACGCTCGAAAGCACGCCCTCGTGAGGCGTTCATCGTCGTCTCCGACTCGATGAGGCCCGCTGTCGCCCAGTCTTCACGGTCGATGTATTCGAGTATCAAGTCGTCGAGGTTGCACATCCACGGCGCCGGCTGCCGCTGTTTCATATCTCACCCGGTTCCTCACCAGCGGTCGGCCCGTCGTCGGCCCCGTTGTCGAGATAAACTTCATTTTCGGCGTCGTACTTCCCGTCAAGGTATGCCTCTCCCTCGTCTGTAATGACATACACACCGTTTGCTAGTGCTCGTAAGAGGCCGTGTTCTGCAAGCTTCTTACACCGTCGAGAGACGTGGGACCTCGATATTCGTATGTTGTCTTTCTTGGCAAGTTCGCCGACGCTGGTTCCGCCCTCCTCCTGGATGTAGGCGAGGATTAGATTGTCCCAAATTGTCATCCACGTTCCCGGTTGTCTCATTAGTGCATATGTGGCCATCACCCCACGTATGACCTACACATATTGATTTTCGGCCCACCCATAACATTTATGCACAGCCCGTGAATCGTATCGAGTGCGAGCCGACGACTCGGTTGAAGATGACTCTGTAGGCGGTGTGAGGAACGGGCCGCGTTGGAGCGCGGCCCGAGAAGTCGGTTCCGGGATTACCATGCTCGGAACGACTACGGGGCTTGTAAGCCCCGAACGACCAGATGGACCGCTTTCTGAAAACAGTAGCGACACTGCCCGCTGCGCCTGTGGCTCTCCACTCGACGGGTACGACGCCGAACGCGACGAAGCCACCTGTGAGCGCTGCGCTCAGGGTGTTTCTGCCGTCGGTTACGTTCAGACCGGCCCCGAACCGCGACCCGATGACGGAGGGAGCCGATGAGCCTCACGCAATTCGGCTTCTGTCCGAACTGTCAGCGTCGACGTGAGTTGGTGATGACCTCGCCCGGCGCGGTCGCCTGCAACGATTGCGGCGCCGTGAATGTCTACGAGAGCCGCGAGGAGTTCGAGAGGGCCGAGCGATGAGCGCCGACGAAGTCGAGCGGACGGTGAAGGCTGACGGGACCGAACACATCACCGCCTACCGCGCCGAGTGCGACGAGTGCGATTGGGCCGGCGCTTGCGTTCGCGGACGTGCCGGACTCGCTCGAAACGACCGAGACATTCACAACGACAAGAAAACGCACGTCTCGGTCGGTGCGAAGGTCGAAGAAATCACCGCGAAGCGGAACGCGGCCGGTCACCTGACGGTGGTCCGCGATGAGTAAAACCGCAGACGTCGAGGACGGCGAACCCGACCTCGGAACCGACCGTGACGAGGACCCTATCGCGGATATTCTCACCCACGGTGACCCAATTCGGTCTCTGACCGAGCACCTTACCGCCATCGTTGACGAGACGAAGGTTCGCCTCGATGACGACGGGCTGCACGTCTCCCACGTCGACCCGGCGAACGTCTGTATGCTTGATGTGACGGCCCCGGCGGCCGGCTTTGAGCGATTCGAGGTGACCGAGGAGACGAGCATCGGCCTGAATCTCGACACTTTCGAGACCGCGATTCAGTGGGCACGGAAGGGCCGAGGCGACGACGACGGCGACCCCGTCACCATCGAGGTGTACGACGACCCGACGCGCATTCGGGTCAGTGTCACCCGGCCGGACCGCGGTATGAAGCGGTTTTCGGAGTGGTTCGGACTTGACCCTGAAACACTCCGGGAGGAGCCGAATATCCCCGAACTCGACTTGCGGAACCGAGCGGACCCCTCACCGAAGGGTCTGAAAGCCGGGGTACAGAGCCTTGACGAAAACCACAGGTACGCACTCGTCACCCGAGAAGCCGAGTCGTTCGTCCTATCCAGCCAAGAGGGCTACGAGACGGACCTCGACCCAGACGACGACGTGGGCGTTGCTGATACGGTCTACTACGGCGATACAGCGTGGAGTGCCAGCGACGGCACCGGCGAGTCGGACGTTTCGCTGTTCAGCCTCGATTACCTGAAGGATGTCACGAAGGCACTGGACTCCTCGAAGGCCGACCGCGTCACCGTCTGTTGGGGTAACGAATTCCCCGTTCAGTTCAGATTCGAGAACGAGGATTGGGGCCACGAGGGCGTCTGGATGCTCGCGCCCCGGATTCAGAAGGAGGAATCATGAGACGGGCGACTGTCGAATACTGCTCCAGCTGTGGCGCCACGGTCGTCGGAGCGGCGCCGGGTGACGAGTGCGGTAACTGCGGGAGCGTGGTGCTCGATGCCTGAACGGCAACGCGAAGACCCGAGCGACTGGTCGCCCCGTAAGGCGCGAAACCGTTACATCCAGCACCGTTCCTCGGACTCGACTGATTCGACCCGCCGAGGCTGGTGGTACCGGCTGAAACTGTGGGTCGAGTGGTGCGAGGAGGTCGGAATCGAGACCGTGGGTAATCTCAAACCGCTGGATATCACCGAGTACCACGACCTCCGAGCAAGCGAAGTCGCCCCCGTCACGTTGGAGGGACAGATGGGGACGCTCAAAGAGTTCTTCCGGTACCTGGAGGGACTCAACGCTGTCGAAGAGGGATTATCGGAAGCGGTCCACGTCCCTGACCTCGACGCCTCACAGCGGTCGAGCGACGAGAAACTTGCCACACCGGACGCGATGGCGATGCTCCAGTACTTCCGCGAAACGCCAGCAGTTCGAGGGACGAGAGAGCACGCTCTGCTCGAACTCCTGTGGTTCACAGGTGCAAGAATGAGCGGCTTACGAGCGCTTGATCTCCGTGATGTGTACCTCGATGAGGCTTTCGTGTGGTTCAAACATCGGCCTTCGGAGGGAACAGGGCTGAAGAACAATCTGGAAGGCGAGCGTCCTGTCGGGCTGCCGCGGATTGTGATGGATGTCGTTGAGGAGTACATCGAGAACGACCGGAAAGATTCCCAGGATGACCGCGGACGGGCACCGCTCTTCAGTACCAGAGAAGGACGGCCTTCGGGAGACTCCGTCCGCAAGTGGTCGTACCTCGCCACGCTTCCCTGTCGTCACTCCGACTGCCCTCACGGGAAAGACCGCCCGACGTGCAGTTGGACGACCTACCGTGAGGCCAGCCGGTGCCCTTCGTCTCGGTCACCTCACCGTATCAGGACGGGAAGCATCACCTACCAGCTAAACATCGGCTTCCCGACCGAGGTCGTGGCGAACCGCGTCAACGCTTCCGTGCAGACGATTCGAGACCACTACGACAAGGCCGACAAGCAGGAGCGCCGCCGCCGGCAGCGTCGACGGATGGAGTCTGACCGGCGCGACTATGTGCAGCAGATGGACTTCGACATCAACCATGATATCGACACCAACACCGAGTGAGATGAATCGCCAACTAACACCCGCTATCCCCGCGCTGTCTGCGGGTTTTTGCGGGTCGTGCCGGCCCATTGCCCGCTTCCGCTTTTTGATACCTACGTTCCCACAGCGACAGTTCTCAGGGTTCGGCGTTTTCGCCACTCTTGGCCGTCTCGTTCGCCACTCTAACGGAGAAGTGAGTCGATAGGGTGTGAACTCATTCTGTCGGCTATCCCTACCACTTGGTGTGTCGTCACAACCTGAAGAAGGGCCGGGTGTTTTATGCGTGTTCCAGCAGTAGACACTGATGCACCGCAGGGAGATTCCATGCCCTACGTCGGTGTGCGCCCACAACCGGGTGCGGTCAGCGTCACACCAGCGACCCCAGCCGCCGGGGTCGTCCTTGTGACTTTTCGAAACCCTAACTCAATAGCGTGCCATCCGTCTATTTCAGCCACCTAACTCACGGCCTGAGTCGGCTTACATCTTTATTACAGATGCCTCTGATGGGATAGGATAAGCGTACCCTACCCGCAGACGGTGTGCGCTGATCAAACCATGGAACTGGAACACCTGCTTACAGCAGACGACTCGGAACGTGCAGTGTCACCCGTGATAGGCGTCATTTTGATGGTTGCAATAACCGTTATCCTCGCCGCAGTCATCGGGACGTTCGTGCTCGGCCTGGGCGATCAAGTCCAACAAACCAGCCCGAACGCCCAATGGAATTGGGATCAGACAAGTGCCGGTCAACTGAATGTCACACATGAAGGCGGTGACTCAGTTGAAGCCACCACTCTTGAAGCGACCGGGCCAGATGCTGCATCTAACGCGTGTGCCTTTGCTGGCGGGGCAAACAACTGGACGAGTTCAACCGTTACAGCTGGCGACACCTGTATGGTGAATAGTTCTGCGACGAGTGTTAGCGCCAATGACGAATACCGCTTAATCTGGACTGCCGAAGGCGGTGGCTCCAGCTCAACCCTGACCACGTACACCACGAACTAACGACGAAGAAATCCAATCTGACAATGAAACTCACAGACCTCTTCGACAACGAAGAAGACCGCGCCGTCTCACCCGTGATAGGCGTCATTTTGATGGTTGCAATAACCGTCATTCTCGCCGCCGTCATCGGGACGTTCGTCCTCGGCTTGGGCGACCAAGTCCAGCAAACCAGCCCGAACGCCCAGTGGAGCTGGGACTACAATGATAGCGATTACCTCAACGTTACGCACGAAGGCGGCGATTCCGTCACCGCAACGAATCTAGAAGCAACCGGAGGCGTAGCTGGTGCCTGTAGCCAAGCCGGGACTGGATTTAATTGGAGTGACTCTGACGTGTCCGCAGGTGACACGTGTGCAGTCGCGAACAATCCCGGCAGTAACGTAGAGTTCCGCCTGATCTGGACAGCTGAAGGCGGTGGCTCCAGCTCAACGCTGACCACGTACACCACGAACTAAATCAAGACACAATTCACACATGAACTTCACAGATCTATTTAACAACGACGAAGAACGCGCTGTCTCACCCGTCATCGGGGTCATCCTGATGGTTGCAATAACCGTTATCCTCGCCGCAGTCATCGGGACGTTCGTGCTTGGTCTCGGGGACCAGGTCCAACAAACCAGCCCGAACGCCCAATGGGACTGGGACCAGAACAGTAGTGACGCACTCACGGTGACACATGAAGGGGGCGACAGCGTGCCAGTGAACACACTTGAAGTCACTGGCAGTAACCTGGTTTCAGGTGCCCCAGCCTGTGTATCCCAAGGTGCGTCCGGCAACTGGTCGAGCGACCCTGTCACAGCCGGCACCAGCTGTATGGCTGTGAATGGAACTGCAGGTAGTGGAGCCGCATCCGGTACGTACCGCCTGATTTGGACTGCCGAAGGCGGTGGGTCGTCGTCGACGCTCTCGACGTACGAAGCGAACTAACGAACAACCTTTGATTTTCCAGTATTTTGCTTGAGTCACCCACTGACACAGCGGCCGCAAAACGCGCGCTTGTCCGGACGTACAATCCACTCGCGTACGCCGACCCATGGGACTGCGTCGAGGACTTCGAGCGCGTCCAACGAGTAGCCGACAAGCACCCCAACAAAGGGTCGGGCGCCTTGTCGTCTGTCGTCGAACTCCCAAGAGGGCGTATTCGGCCCTGGATGGAAGGGTTCACGCCCCGATTGCTATCGCGGGCTCCAGACCGCACTTACCCACGACTGGCTCATTGAGTCCTGGGATACGTGACGGCACGGGCGCTCAACCAGCTGGCCGCGTGGGTGTGTGGCTCAGGCTCCATAGACAGCAGTTTTGCCGTGTACTTCGTCGTCGAGCCCGAAGTCGAACCCCGATTCCAAAAATTAGCCAGTGATGTCGGGATCGAGGTTCGGCAGACGCGTGACGATCCGGACCGCCCGCCCGAGTGGACTATAACGGACCACCAAACCGTGTTCGGCCGGGTGCTCCACACATGGACCGGTGTGCAAGGCGATAAGAGTGCCCTCGAAACGCAATTCCCACAGTACCCGCAGTTCGCTCCTAATGATCTCGCGGCGGCGTTTGCAGCCACCTACGTGCGGCTCCGAGCCACCCCCACGGAGCGGTACGACACGCCGACGGTGCAACTGCAGGAGGAGCACTCCCAGCGCTACTATCGGGACCTCCGGCAACTACTCGAACGGGTGGTCAAGGATGCTGATGAGATTCGCGGTTCGGGGTTTCCCGTGTATATCGTCGGTAATGCCGCCCAGAAATTGTATTACTGAACGAGCGGCGACTCAGTGGCTGAGTTGGATTATACTTACATATGCTTACCTGGATATAAATAGGTAACGCGCACACTATCGAGCATTCGAATCGTGGTGGCGCTGATCCAACTATGGAATTGAAACACCTGCTCACAGCAGACGACGAGAACCGTGCCGTATCACCCGTCATCGGGGTCATCCTGATGGTCGCGATAACCGTCATCCTCGCCGCCGTCATCGGAACCTTCGTCCTCGGGCTTGGCGACCAAGTCCAGCAAACCAGTCCGAACGCCCAATGGGATTGGGACGGGAATGCAAGTGCAGGCGGTGTAGAGTTGACGCATGCGAGTGGTGACAGTGTCGAGGCGGCGCGACTCAGCATTTCAGGCCCCGCCTACGGTGGGTCCGATGGTGCCGACCTGACTAACTCCGCAAACGCTCCAAGTTTCAGCAGTAACACGGTTACAGCTGGAACGAATCTTACAGTTCCGAGCGGCGATCTCAGTAGTGGAGAAATCCGCTTGATTTGGACCGCCGAAGGTGGCGGGACATCTTCCACCCTGACGACGTACGACGTACCAGCGTCGTAATCCGAGTTCAACCACAGATTTCGTAGTATTTTACGCGTACACGCACTGACATAGCGGCAGCCCAGGCGACATCTTTGGCGCGCTGCGGCGTACTCATTCCGGCCCAAGGGGGGAATCGCAGAGTCCACCGTGCATGGAGGCCGTAGCGTCGATACAGACGCTACTCGTCGAGCCCGTGTTCGGCCACGTAGTGCTCGATTACTTCGTTGAGGCGTTGCTGGCCGTCGTGTAACCCGTGCTCAAACTCATCGCCGCACTCAATACAAGGCATGAGTCGTGTTCCATCAGTGACGATTAAATAGCCAACGGAGTGCCATTAACTATCACGAAGGTTCGGGAAACACGCCGACCACACGCCTTGGAAGCTTTGGAAGTGTAAGGGTTCGATATATGGGCGGTCCGACAGAACACATCGGGTATGATTACGGACCGCCGGGCGTTCGACCCTGACGCCCAACCGGACGCGATCCTCCATCGCGAACAGGCGCTCACCGCCATCGCCAGCGCCGTCCGCACCGACGAGGTGAACCCACGGCCGGTCGTCATCGACGGCCCCAGCGGCGTTGGGAAAACCACCGTCGCCCGCGAGACGCTGAATCGTGCCGAAGCCGAACTGTTCGATATCTCGACTGCCTACGTTGGCTGTGCCCGGAAGAGTCGCGCCGCACGCTGACCGCAGACCGAACCTAATTTCTTAGGGCCAACGCTTTGCTGGTTTCCGTCAATTTCCCGTGGTATGGAAGTCGAATTCACCTGTGCCTGCGGCCACGAATCTCTGAGTTCACGCGGGGGAGTGAAACGAAGAACGTCCAGTTGGAGTGTCCGAATTGCGAAGCCGTCTGGACAATCACCATCACGAAGATTCGGTCGGGCGCGTGAGTTGCAGTCCACTCGCCTGTACTGTGGGGTCTCGACTCCTTGAGACCGGATAATGACGCAAAATTTATTCGTAAATGCGAATAGTCCCAAGGTGAGCGGCAGCACCGTCGACTTGCTATCCCCCACTCGGCCCCCAGTGCCGCCCTGTTTCTCAGCCACCGTCTACCAGTACAGCTCCGCGCCCACGGCACTCCCGTCCAGAAGGGAATCCTCCCAAGGACCCTCACGAATCCCGTGACAGTAAATACAAATAGACAACATGCCGGGTCTACTAGATGAGATACAAGAGTGCGGGTGGCGACACCGCTCATTGTCGTTCCGGCTACCCATCGAGGAGGTCGTGTTCGTAGACGAAGTGCGTCAGCACCTCGTCAAGGCGCCGTTGGCCGTTGTCTATCTCATGCTCGAACTCATGGCCACACTCTATACAGGGCATAGTTCGTGTCTATTGATTGACTGGTAAATACCCGTCGAAGTTTGGTTTCTCGGTGACGATATGCAGCGGTCAGAAATAGAGAACGTAGACTCCGCCAGCAATGGCGAGTAGAAGAAGCACCCACTGCACCCACTTGCCAACTGACCGGCGTCCTCCAGCGCCGATGGGTTCGTCGTCAAGTTCACTCGATTCTGAGAGTGACCCGTCGGGGTTCACGTCGGGGGACGATTCGAACTCTGGATCAGGCGTCTTGCCGTAGGTGGTGATCTCGTCGGGGTCGATTGCCTCAACGCTCCGTGGGTTCGATGCCTGAGATGCGACCTCGTCGCGGGATACGGGCGTGAAAACTGACGCGCCACAGTTCCGACACTTCGTCGGGTTCGTTCCATGGAGCTGACCGCAGGTGTTGCACGCCCATCTGAAACTCATGAAATCACTACTGAAGGAAGGATTTGATTCGGGCGAGGAACCCATCGCTGGTCTCGTCTGGGACTCGTCGGAGGCGTTCGTGGACATCTTGCCGAATCGATGGGTGCTCTTGGAGGTACTCTTCAAGCAGCCACCGAGAGCCAGTTCGCTTGTATTTGAAGATTGCTTCCAATCCAGACTCGTCGGCGATGTACTTCCCCCGGGCAAGAGCGTCAGTTTGTGAGAGCTCTGTGCCTCCGTCGTGGGTCGCGTCCGCGGCAGTAACGATCACCTGATATTGGCCGTCACCGTCTTGTTCGACGATGACGCCGTTAGCCTCGATCTCCGCGAAGCGATCGCGACAGTTGTCGCAGTAATGGTAGTCGCCGTCAGTTGGGTTGTCGGTGAATGCACCACACCGTACGCATTCGGGCATACTCACCCATCAAAACCCGCCGTAATCAACATTTGGCACGGTATCACGACCTCGACGAGTAGCCGGCGGAAATGGGGCACTCCTTTTTATACTCCCACCGTGCGACCACCACCTTGCATTCGTGGGCCCACCCGTCCCAATACGTGGGATGGTTACACACAAAGAGGCGTTTGAGCTTACTCAACCACTATGCATTCATCGGGAGATGATTGAGTGTGACACGACTTAAAGTAGTCCTCGCACTCGCTCCAATACTCTTGCTGGCGGGTTGTATTGGCGGTTTGGGTGCGGAGACACCCTCTGATTCGACAGATAGCTCTCCTGAAGAGGTCCCGGGCGTCACGAACGGGACGCTCACGAATGACTCGGCGCTCATCCAGGCAAATCGGAAGGCGGTGACAACAAATGGAGCGACCGTCCAGATTAATCAGTCCTCGAGAGAGATGAATATCGACGCTCGGCTCGTTATCGGGGCGAATCTCTCGACGTACCGCCTCTCAGGGTCGGGGGTAGCGAGTCCGGATGAGGAAACGTCAATCAACAAATGGAGCAACGAAACCATGCAGTTCGTTCGCACGTCGTCGGGCGAGCAGACGAACTATCGCGTCCTCGAGGGACATGACGACCGACTCACGATGCTCTCCTCGATGGAGACATTTCTAGCAGCAGGTAATTTCGAGGTTGCCAACGAGACCACCGACGACGGAATGGTCGTATTGACTGCTGACAGTGCGTCACCAGCAGATACGTCGATGGCGAATCTCGAGCAGTTCGAGGGGCGTTTGGTTGTCAACGAGTCCGGCCAAATTCAGGACGTCACGGTGACGCTGACGCAGGACGGCGACCAGGTGTCCTATAGCTACGAGCTGCAGCAAGTCGGTGTCGAACGCGTTCAAAAACCAGACTGGGTGAACGACGTTCCGCCAGGCGCGACGCTGCAGACCCAGCTCTCCGTTACTGTGGAAAACAACTCGTATCTCGTGGTTGAACATTCCGAAGGTGACGTCGTCCCACGTGGGACGACGGTGCAAGTGAAGTCCAATGGGACGACTGACACAGTGCGTCTGAACAGTTCATTATCGGCTGGTGACAGGCGCTACCTGTACTTCGATACGTCGTCGCAGGACCTCCAGGTGACGGCTGACCGGCCTGATTCGAGCGCTGTTTCGCCCGTTACCAGTCCGACCTCTGTGGAGATAACCACTGAGGGCGGTGTGATACTCCATAGTGGCAGTATGGGCTGGGCCTCCGAAAGCGCGGGTGCAAGCGACGCTGGCAGTAGCCATGACTCGAACTCCGAAGAGAGTGCGGACGGAACGGCAACTCCGTCACAGTAGAACGGGTTAACGCAGACCACGCCGATATTCGACGCTGGCGACGTAAGGCTAACTCCACAAACTGAGTTGGCTGGGACGCTACCCCATCGACTCCGAATCTGAACGAGTGAAGGATGCCGCTATTCTCACGCAATCATCCTCGACGTCGGTTCGAGTCTGTCACCCTCACTCCGATTGCTCCCACTCTGGTGCCGAAACCAACTCCGGCCGAACCGAGTCAATATCCATCTCGGCGGCGCCGTAAAATCGCTCTCGACCGGCGGGGGTCTGGAACCGGAGTACGACCGTCTCGCTCGTGGCGCGGAATATCGAGAGCGTCCACGCGCCGCCGACTCGCTCCCACGTACCGAGTTCGACGCCGTCCTCAACGACACTGGAGCCGAGTTCCCAACTCAGACGCGTCACCTGCGGTACGTCGAAGGGTACAACACGGGGGAGTCCAGCGGCGGTCCCATCGGTCGGTTGCGGGCCACGTGTAGCCATACCACGAGTGAGGCTATCAGTCAGTAAAAACCACTCGCTTTCCGCCAGACCATCACGACCGGAAAACCGACCCCAGCTCCCAGTCCGACCAGCAGCCACGAGGGTTATCAGCGATGGCGACCCAGAGTGGGTATGACTTCGTTTGCGGATTTGGACCTCGCCGACGTGGAGGCGGTCGCAGAGCGCCGCGAGGAACTCCTCGCTGCAGTCCGTGACCACGCGGGTCGCATCGCTTACCACATTGCCCGCGTCGACGGCGGCGACTACGGCCAGCGGTCGTTTTCGACCGACGACGGCGAGTGGACGGTGAAATACGAGGCAGGCGACCTCGAATACCTCCGCTTCGAGCCGCGTGGCGGCGGCGAGACGTACGTCATCTCGACGCAGCGACCGCCCGAACCGAAACCCTTGGCCGAAGCCCTCGAAGACTACCCCGCCTTTGTGGCGGCGTACAACGATTACGTCGACTCACTGGCCGGCCTGCTTGATGCAGTCGACGCGTCCTTCCCAACGGTGGAATCAACCGAGAGCGTCGTCACCGAACGCGACCGTATTGTCGAGACAATCGAGGCCTGCTGTGATCGGATGGCCGGCGAGTTGCGGCGCTACGAGGGCACCGAATACGGCACCTTCGCCGCCAGAATCGACGGCACCCGCTGGGAGTTGAAGTGGGACGAAGACGGTGCGTCGTATCTCCGGGCCGGCGGCTCGGGCGGCGTGTACGTCCTCTCCCAGTACGGCCCACCCTCTGCGGCCGACGTGCGGGAGTACGCACCCCGATTCGGGGGGTTCGTCGACGCTTACAACGACCACGTCGCCGAGTTGGAGTTGGACCTCGAAACCATCACCTTCGAGACCTGATCCGACTAGCCGTGAGGGTTTTGCGGCTGGAGTCAAAACATCATGTGGGGAGTCAACATATGTGTCACCACACACTCGGCACGGAACCAGAGGCGTGGCGTCACGAACAGACCGAGGACGAAGAAGAGGACGACCCTGCTGAATCGGCGGAACCACCCGAATTCGCGAATGACGACGCCGCAGTCGATGTCGAGTTGCTGGATGCTGACGACTGATCGCTGTCAGCAGTACGGTACCGACGGATAATCGGATTTTAGGCGAGGCGAAAAAATATTTGTATATTGATAAATTATAAGTCGCTGGCGACCCAACTACCGGTGTAATGAGCACCCAGAAGACCACTCGTCAGCAGGCCGACACAGTCGAGGAGAACGCGCTTCGACTCGACACCGAGAAAGCCGAACAAATTATCGACGCGCTGAACACCGACCTCGCGGACGCGTACGTCCTCTATCACCAACTCCACAAGCACCACTGGAACGTCGAGGGCGCGGAGTTCCTCGACATCCACGTGTTCCTCCAAGAGGTGTACGAGGACGTCGAAGACGCCGCCGACGAACTCGCCGAGCGCCTGCAGGCGCTCGGTGGCGTTCCGCACGCCAGCATGACGACGCTGGCCGAGAACGCCACCGTCGAAGCCGAAGACGAGGACGTCTACGACATCCGAACGTCGCTGGAGAACGACCTCGAGATGATGGGCGACATGATCGAGAGCTACCGGCAACACATCGAGTTGGCCGACGGCCTCGGCGACTACGCGACCAGCGAGATGCTCCGCGAACAGCTCGAAACGCTCGAAGAACACACCCACCACATCGAACACTACCTCGAAGACGACTCGCTCGTCCTCGAATCCGCGACGAAGTAACGCCGACTGACTATCGAACGTCGGGTGCCGACTCGTCGCTTCGTCCCGGAATCTCTACCTCGATTTCTAACTCTTGGTCACCGACGCCGTCGAAGTCGATTTCGACGTCGACCGGCTCACCGAAGGCAAACGGGAGTTCCCACTCCTCGTCGACGAGCGTGAGTTCGTCGCCGTCTCTGAGTTGTTCTCCCAGCGCTATCAGAAACTCGCCGGCTTCCTTCGAGTCAAGGCGGTATTCGGTTTCGAACGCCCGACCCGCCCGAATCGTCGTCCGCTCGTCCTCGGTAGCTGAGTCAGAATCGTCCACGAGTACTCACCGTCGAACGTCGACCGTCAAGTCACTCGCAATCCAGCCGTCGTTGTTGTCCGTTTCGATGAACACGGACTTGCCGGGACAACTCTCACACTGGCACACATCGGGTCTGGAGTCGGCGTCGGAATCAACGCGCCGTTCCGAACGCCGCCGGGCACGCGCCGTCATTACCTGATTTAGGTACACCTAAAGTAAAAGCGTTTTCGGTCCCGGTCAACGCTCGTCCACCTCGCTTGCCGTCGCGACCGGCTCCGAATTCGCAGTATCACCCAACAGCGTCACGGCCAGTCGCTCGGCGACGGCCGGACTGACACTCCCGGCCATCCGCATCGCCTCGGCTTCCGAGTCCTCCAACCCGAGTACCTCCCGAAAGAACTGCGAGAGCGTGCGGTAGGTGTCGTACAACTCCTCGGCGGTCTCCTTTCCGTCGTCGGTCAGCGTCGCGCCCTCGTAGGGTTTGTGGACAACGAGGCCATCGGCTTCGAGGCGCTGTAACATCTCGGTCGTCGCCGCCGGCGACTTCTCCAGTCTTTCGGCGAGTCGCCCCGGCGACACCGGGTGGTCGTCACCACCCTCCATGTAGATAACGAGGAGATACCGCACGGCGCTCGCCATCTCAACGACCACCCTCCGTGGATTCGCCAGAGGCATCAGAGTCCTCGTCAGCCACGCCACCCTCCGAATCCGACCCGAACAGCGCCAGATACAGCCACGCTTTCGTCCGACCGCGCTGTTTGCGAGGTCCCGAGTCGGTCATGCGCGTCTGGTGAGATGGTCGCGAACGGTTCGTTGACACTCAGTACATATCGCGTCGAGGCGAGCAGCCCCCGACAACACCGGAAACGTGGTCGAACGCTCCTGTGACAAGTACGCAACGAGCGACCGATGTGTGAGGCCCGTCTTCGCTCCCTCGCTCGTCGTTCGGTCGAGTACCGCCTGTCGGTCTGTAGCGACCGTTTCACACCGATTTCGGTGGGTTTCGAGCCGCTCGTGGCGCTCCCGAAGCGCCTCGAAGCCAAGCACCGAGAGCGGCCGCTGGTTGGCCATCTCGAGCCACTCACATGTCGCTTCGAGCCCCTGGAGCGATTCGACCAGTGACTCCCGTTCGATGTCGAGAGCTCTCTCCATTGCCCGCAGCTCGGCCTGTCGTTGCTCGACAGCACTGTGAATCGACTGCTGGACCTCGGCCGTGAACTGTCCGGGTGTCGAGGGGTCCAACACGGCCGCGATGCCCTCGCCCAACTCCTCGCTCATCGTTGCCGTGAGCGGCTCCGACTCCTCGAGGTCGGCCACGCTGTAGGGACGGACGGTCTCCTCGAACAGCGACCGAACCGTGTCGGCCCCTGCGGTTGCCGGTCCGCTCTGCCGTACTGTCGGCGACGCTGGCGTCACCTCCCCACTGGCGGCCACGCCGCCACCGCCGTTCGGCACCGAGACCGGGTCGAGGGCTCGGACCTCGGCGTCGAAGCGCTCGAAAGCCCTCGACGTGGCTTCGACGTGTGCCACCTCCTCGTCGACGCGGTCGATGGCCGCCCGAATCGGGTCGATGATTCCGCTCACGGACACCCCTCCGTTGACACGCAAGCGAGGCCGCCGACACGCCCCGTCGTGTTCGTCTCGATGGACAGCCGCCACGACCCCGACCCTTCGACACGCTCTGCGCCCGAAATCGTCACCGACCGCGTCGCCAACCGGTCGAACAGCTGCACCACCAACGGCAGCGTCACGACCCGACCCGGCGTCCCGTCGAGACTGTACCCCTCGATGCGCACCGTCCACGACCGCGATTCGCCACCCGAGGCTGCCGAACACCGCTCGATGCGATAGTCGTCGACGAGTCCGACCGCCTCCAGTGAATCCAGCGTCTCCGCGAGCGGTTCGGGCGCCAAGACGCCACCGTCGTCGCGTGGCAAGTTCGCCGCCGCCTCTCGTAGGACCGCCGCTTGTTCCTCGGGCGCCAACCGCTCGTCGAGTTCCGTCGCGATGCTTTCGAGCAGTCGCAGACAGAGTTCGTCGGGTGATGCGACCGCCTCGGCGGCGTCGAGATACGTGTCCATGATAGCGTCCTGTAAGTCGCCGTGGGCCGACCCGGCGATGGCCTCGAAGACGACGCTGGCGACGGTGTGACAGAACTCGATAGCGTCCGTTCCTCCGCGTTCGGGCGGCGTCGGCGGCAACTCACGCGTTCGGTCGGCCAGTGGCGTCCCGTCCGACGCTTCCCAGCCCGGCAACTCCTCGCGAACGATGATGTCGCGATACGAGACTTGCGGGTCGTATCGTCGAAGCGTCGCCCGGTACTGTTCGGTCGCCTGTGCGGCCGCGCGGGCGCTCGCTCGACTGTCGAAGGCCAATTCGTCGGCCGGGACCGGCCGACACCCCGTCCGCGCGCAGGCGACGTAGTAGCGGCCGTCCTCGCTGGCGAGCGATTCGATGTGGTCGCGAATGTCGCCCAGTGTCGTTCCTATCATGGTAGGTCTCTCCCAGTGGGTTGTTCAGGTGGGCTCTCCTGTCGGGTCAGCGACGCACTTTCGTCGGGTTCTCGGCGGTGATGAACGGCTCGCCGCCCTTCTCGGCGAAGGCGAGGCTGCCACATTCCAGTCGGCAGACCTCCCAATCCGGCAGCGCCGGAATACCGTAATCCTCTGGCTCGCGGTAACAGCCCGCGATGGCCCACATCCGCGCACGCATTCAGACATCACCGGTGACGATATCCGCGACGCGCTGGCGGTCGAACAGCTCTTCGTCGGCGCCGAACGTCTCGGGATATATCCCGCGGGCGGCCCGTTCGAGTTGGAACAGGTGGAGTATCGGCCCCTGATACGTCAGCCCGCTGTAGAACACCCGACCCTCCTGGACCGCCGTCAGTTCGCTGGCTACGTCGTGGTCCTCGAGATGCGAGCGAATCTCGCGGTCGAAGTACGCGTCGGTGATTTCGCCCTGGATGCGAACGGCGATGGCGTCGGGGTCGATGTCCAGCAGCGTCTCGAAGTCGATGGTGCCGCCGTCGACTTGGGCGTCCGTGACGCCGTTGGTCGCCAGCGCGTCGCCGACTTCGAGGTCGCGGAACTGCTTCGATTGAAAGCCCTCGCCGACGAGATACGGGTAGAACGACTCCGGCGGCATCTCGGCGGGGTACAACACCGCGATGTCCGGGGACTCCGACGGAAGACGGTCCTGTACATCTCCAAGAACCTCGTCGTGAAGTTCGTCGAAGGCCTCGTAGCGGCCCCGCTCGTCGAAAAGCTCGGCCATCTTCTCGAAGGCCTCGTACATCGAGTAATACCGATAGTCGTCGTGCCAGTCGTACACGCGTGTGAAGCTGGTGTTGCCGACCAGCGGGGCGACGTTGTCGCGTATTTCCTCGACGTCGGCCTCGCTCACCCCGAGTCGGTTGAGCATGAAGTTCGGGTCGACGACGTTGACATCGGGGTCGAGTTCGTAGAACACCTCCTTGTCGGTGCCGTCGTTCCACAGTTGGGTGAGCGCCTTGTCGTCGACGGCAACGCCCGGCAGTTCCTCGTAGTAGTGGGTGCCGAAGCGGGCGCGAACCCCGATAGCTTCGAGGCCATCGGCCTGCCCTAAGGCGACGCCCATGTCGGCGTAATCGCCGGTGTAGGCCAGCCACTGTTCGGGCACGGCGTCGAACTCGACGGTGCCGACCGGCTCCATCGTCACCGAATGGCCGTCGTCAGTGTTCGGCGTCTCCTCGTCAGCCGTCCCCGTTGAACCGTCGCCGACACAGCCGGCGACCAATCCGCTCCCGACGAGGGCGGTGCCGTACTTGATGGCGTCTCTGCGCGTCGGTGCTGTCTGTCGAATCGTCTCGTCGTCGCTCATCGTTAGCTCTCTCCGTTGATGATGTCTGCCACTCGCTGGCGGTCGAACAGTTCGCCATCGAACCGCGAGGGGAAGTACGCCGTCGCGTACCGCTCTAGCATGAAGAGGTTGTGCAGCGGCCCGCAGTAAATCGGGCTGCCGCGGAACACCCGCCCCTCTTGGACGGCCGTCAACTGACTCCCAACGTCGTGCTCGCGCATGTACGCCAGCGTCGTCTCCTCGAACTCCTCGCGCGTCTTGTTGCCGTGATACCGGAGTAACAGCGAATCGGGGTCGATTTCCAACAGCGTCTCGTAGTCAACCGACTGCGACCCCGAATAACCCTCGACCTTCGTGCCTTCGAAGGCGTCGTCGATACCCAGCGTGTGGAAGTGCTCCTTGTTGGCTCCCATTCCCGAGACCCGATACGGCGCGAAACTGTCCGGTTCGTCGCCGGCGAACAGCAGCGCACCATCTGGTCGCTCCTCGGCCGGTGGGAGTTCGGCCTCGATTTCGGCGACCACCTCGCTGTGCAGCGACTGAATCGCCTCGAACCGCTCGCGCTCCTGAAACACCGCGGCGACCTTCTCGAAGGCTTCGTACAGCGTGTAGTACCGGTAGTCGTGCCACTCGTCGGTTCGCCGGAAGATGAGGTTCCCGAGGAACGGCGCGACGTTCGTCTCTATCTCCTCGATGTCCTCGGCCGGCCAATCGTCGAGCCAGTTGGTCAGCGAGTGAGGGTCGATGAGGTGGAGGTCGGCATCGATTTCGTACAACAGCTCCTTCGAGATGCCGTCGTTCCACAGCGGCGTGAGTCGGTCCGTGTCGATGCCGACATCGGGGAGTTCCTCGTAGTGTCTCGTCTTGTACCGGTTCTGATACCAGACCGTTTCGGCCGCGTCGGCCTGCCCCAACGCGACCATCATATCGATGTAATCCGGGGTGAACGGCGCGACGGTCTCCGGAACTCCGTCAAACTCGATGGTCCCGACCGGTTCCATCGTCACCGAGTAGCCGTCCGATTCTTTGGCCGGCGTCGATTCGGGACTGTCATCTGAGCTGTCGCCGGCCGTACAGCCCGCCAACAGGCCGCCGGCGGCGACGGCACTACCGTACTTGATGGCGTCTCTGCGGGTCGGTCCGGTGGTGTCATCACTCATGTTCAGATGTCTCCGTTGATGATGTCCGCAAGTCGCTGGTGGTCGAACAGCCGCTCGCTTTCGTCGAACACGGAATAGGTATCACCGTTCTCGTAGCGTGGCCACGCGCCGAACTGCTCGGGATACAGTTGCTTGGCGGTCATCTCCATCTGGAAGAGGTTCATCAACGGCCCCTGCCACCGCGTTCCCTGGACGTACACCCGGTCGTTGTTGACGGCACGCAGTTCGCTGCCGGCGGGGTCGTCTCGGAGGTTTTGTACCATCGCCTCGAAGTCGACGGCGTCGGTGACCGTCCACAGCGCGAGTATCGCGTCGGGGTCGGCCTCCAGCAGCGCCTCCATATCGATCTGTTTGAACGCTCCGTCCCACTGTTCGTCACCGAAGGCGTCGACAGCACCGAGCGGTCGGCTGTGGGCGTTGAAGTAGCCGGGGGCGTTCAACCGAAGCAGGTAGATGGCCGAGAGGTCCGTCGAAATCGAGAGATACGCCACGGTCGGTCGGTCCGATTCCGGCGGCCGCTCACGTTCTATCGTTTCGAGCATGTTCTCCCGAACGGACGCAAGGGCCTCGTATCGCGATTGCTCCCGGTAAAGCGTCGCGACTCGCTCGAACAGCTCCCACAGCTCGTAGTACTCGTAGCCGTCCGCCCAGTCGTCGGGCGGCGTCGCGTGGAAGTTGCTGTAGTAGTTCCCGAGCCACGACCCGACGTTGTTCGTGACCTCGTCGATATCCGCCCGTGTCCAGTTGTCCTGTGTCGTCACCCATGCCGGGTCGACGAGATGGAGGTCGCTGTCGAGTTCGTACACCTGCTCTTTCGTGAAGCCGTAGGACTCAGTTTCGTCCCGCCACGGGATGTCGACGCCCTCGAGGTCGGAAGTGAAGTACTCCAGCGTCGAGGCGGTTCCGTCCCACCAGACGTTGTTGATGCTGTCACCCTGCCCGAGTGCCGTCGCCATGTCGGCGAACCACGGGAAGTGGGTGAACACGTCGGTCGGTGGCTCCTCGAGCGTCACGTCACCGACCGGTGACATCTCCACCGAGTACGAGGTTTCGTCGGGGCTGTCGGTCCCTTCAGGCGTGTCCGGGTCGCCGTTACCGGTACAGCCAGCCAGCAGTCCCCCGCCGACGACTGCGCCGCCGTACTTCACGATATCGCGTCGTGTCGATGCCTTGACCGTGGTGTCGTTCGTCATTGTCAGAACTCCCCGTTGATGATGTCCGCCACGCGCTGGCGGTCGAACAGCTGTTCGTCGCTCGTTACCTCGCCGAACTCCCCGGGGTACAGTTGCTGAGCGGCGCGTTCGGTGAGGAAGAGGTTGTGAATCGGCCCTTGATGAAGGTAGCCGCCGCGGTAGACGCGGCCCCCTTGGACGGCCCGCAGTTCACTCGCCACGTCGTGGTCCTTCATGTACGCGAGAACGGTGTCGCGGAACTCCGTGGCGGACTTCCGTTCGTGGCCGCGGACGAGGATGACCTCGGGGTCGATTTCGAGGAGGTTCTCGTAGTCGAGTTCGCCGCGGTCGGTCGTGCTGAGGTTGTCGATGTCGGTGCCGGCGAGGGCGTCGGTGACGCCGAGGTCGTTCCACTGCTTCTTGCTCGTGCCCTTGTCATTGAGGCGGTACGGCGAGAACGTCGCGGGTTCGTTCGTCCCCTCGAAAGTGAGGAAGACGTTCGGCCGCTCGTCGGCCGGCGGCAGGCGGCTCTGAATCGACGCGATGAACTCGTCGTGGAAGGCCGCAAACGCCTCGTATCGCTCCGTCTCGTCGAAGGCTGTCGCGACTTTCTCGAAGGCCTCGTACAGCGTGTAGTACCGGTAGTCGTGCCACTCGTCGGAGCGCCGAAAGATGAGGTTCCCGAGGAACGGTGCGACGTTCGACTGGATTTCCTCGACATCGGCGTCGCTCCAATCGAACCAGTTGCGCAACATCCCGGGGTCGTAGAGGTGGAGGTCGCTGTCGAGTTCGTAGAACTCCTCTTTCGTTCGGACCTCGGGATTGGCCTCGATGGTCTCGCGGTCGACCGAGACGCCTGGCAGTTCGTCGTAGACGTACGTGTAGTAACGGTCGGCGCCACCGACGCCGGTCAGGCCGTCGGCCTGCCCCAACGCGACGGCCATGTCGGCGTAGCCGCCGTCGTAGGCCGCCCACCGCTCGGGGACCGACTCGAAGGTCACCTCGCCCATCGGCGCCATCTCGACGGTGTAGGCGTCGGTGTCGTCGTCCCCCTCCGATTCCTCGGCGGGTTCGGTCTCACCAATACAGCCGGCCAACAGGCCGCCAGCGGCGACGGCACTGCCGTATTTGATGGTGTCTCTGCGCGTCGGTCCCCCGCGTATCGCGTCGTCTCTGGACATGGTTTTAGGCTAGCCTAAAATATTATAACTGCTTCGATTTTTAGGTTGGCCTAAAATGTTTGAACAGCGTGTTGGAGGAGTATCTTCGTCGGTCGTCGACTTGTCGGCTCGAACGCCTCCTCGGTCACCACCGTGCCTCCCCTTCGGTCGATTCCTTCGCCTCAACCGCGTCCGCGTCGTCTTCGTCCTCGTGTCGGGGACGAAGCGGCGTGATTCGCGGTCCGCGGTCGGTCGGCACCACCTCGGCGTCGACGCGGAACACCTCCGCGAGCAGCTCCTCGGTGACGACGTCTTCGGGCGGTCCGCGGGCCTGAATTTCGCCGTCCTTGAGTGCGACCACGCGGTCGGCGAGCCGGGCCGCCTGCTCGATGTCGTGGAGGACGACGACGACGGTGATGTCGCTGTCCGCCCGCAGCGTCTCGATTATCTCCATCACTTCCAGTTGGTGATGGAGGTCGAGGAACGTCGTCGGCTCGTCGAGCAACAACACATCGGTGTCCTGGGCGAGCACCATCGCAATCCACGCCAGCTGCTTCTGGCCGCCGCTGAGGCTGCCGACCTCCCGGTTTCGGAGGTGTTCACAGCCGGCCAACTCGATGGCCCGGTCGACCGCTTGTTGGTCTTCCTCGGTGACGTGTTCGAAGAAGCCGCGGTGGGGATACCGGCCGTGATACACGAGGTCTTCAACGGTGATGGAGTCGGGTGAGGTGCTCTCCTGGGAGAGCAAGCCGAGCTTTCGGGCCAGCTCCTTCGTCCCCATCGAGTGCACGTCACGCCCGTCGACCAACACCGAGCCGTCGTCGGGGTCGAGTTGCTTCGCCAACCCCTTCAGGAGCGTGCTCTTCCCGGAGCCGTTCGGGCCGACCAGCGCCGTCACCGCTCCCGGTTCGGCGACGATGCTCTCGCCGTCGACGACCGGGTCCTCCATCGTGGGGTATCCCAACACCAACCCCTCGCCGGCGAGGTCGCTCGCCCCGCCTTCGGGGGCGTCCGATGTCGAGGCGTCGTCGACAGCGTCTTCGCTCCCGTTCGAGGGTCGTATCGACCCGACGTTGAACACCATTTCAGATTTCACCCATGTTCTGCTTCTTCCGCATCAGATACAGGAAGTACGGCCCTCCGACCAGCCCGGTGACGATACCGACCGGTATCTGGACGGGGTTCAACGCGAGGCGTGCGCCAACGTCGGCGCCGACCATCAACGCCGGGCCGACGAACAGACAGCCGACGATGACCTTCTTGTAGTCGCTGCCGACCAGATTTCGGACCACGTGCGGGACGATGAGGCCGACGAAGCCGACGATGCCCGCCACCGCGATACTGGCGGCGGCGGCCAACACGGCCACGCCCGAGAGCGCGAAGCGGACCTTCTCGATGGACATCCCCAGCGACTTGGCGGTCCGCTCGCCGAGCAACATGACGTTACACTGTCGGGCGCCGACGACGGCCAGCAGGATGGCGACGACCGACCACGGCAACACCAGTCGAACCTGCGCCCAGTCGGTGCCGGTGAGCGACCCGGTCGTCCACGCGATGGCCGACTGGACGATGCCGATGTCGTCGGCGAAGAAGAACAGCGCCGTCTGGAGACTGTTGAAGACCGTGCCGACGATGACACCGGCCAAGACGAGTCTGACCGGCGAGGTGCCGTTCTTCCAGGCGATGGCGTAGACGATGAGAAACGCCGTCGCGCCGCCGGCCGCGGCGATGAGTGGCAGGAACGCCGACAGTCCACCGAACACCACGAGCGTCAACAGAATCATCAGTCCAGCCCCGGAGGAGACGCCGAGGATGAACGGACTCGCCAGTTCGTTGCGCGTGACGGCCTGAAAGATGGCGCCCGAGACGGCGAGGTTCATCCCGACGATGATGCCGACGAGCACTCGTGGCAGCCTGATGTTCCAGACGATGAGGCTCTCGGTGCTCATCTCCGGCAGTTCGCCACCGAGCAGGAAGGCGTTCCACGCCTGTGCGTTGAACAGTACTTGTGGGTCGAAGACCGCTCCCCATGCCTGTGCGAACGTCATCGAGTAGGCGCCGAAACTCACCTGGGCGAGGCCGCCGAGGACAACGACAACGAGGCTTCCGGCCGCGGTAGTCAGCAGTTTCGGGTCGAACAGCCACGCGAACCGACTGCTCCGTCGGCGCTCGCTCGGTCGTCCAGATTTGACGGATTCACTGCTCATTACGGACCCCCTCTGGCTGGTCGCTGTGGTAGGCACGAATCGTCTCGTCGTCGATTGCTTCCAAGAGCGCCTTTTCACCGATTCCGTCCACGACGGCGTCGGTGTCGAGTGCCGACGCGAGCGCCTCATGACCCGAGGTCCCACGTGCGTCGATTTCCGCGTCGGTCAGATACGTTTCCCGCTGGGCGTCGATGTAGGCGTCCCTGACGCGCTCGAAGCGGTCTTCGCCGGGGTCGACTGGCGCGTCGTCGCCGTAATATTCCTCGAACCACTCGATCCACTGCTCTCGGTCGGTCCACTCGCCGTCGAGACTGGTCGCCCGCCGCATCCAGTCTTTGTGGTCTGCGGCCTTGGGCCACCAACCGTCGTCGAGTCTGCTGTCGGCGACGACGCGATGGGCGACCCGCGCGCCCCGACCGGCGGCCATGATGGCCTGTTTGTCCGCGACCGTCGCGGGGGAGGCGACGTACAGCCCCTCGATTGGCGTCGTTCCGTCTGCGTCGGCGTACTCGCGGTCGAAGCGCTCGGTCGTCTCCTCGCCGTGCTCGATGGTTTCGAACATCGCTTCGTCGTCGCCGAGGCCACGCAGGTACTCGCCGTCGTATCTGGTCGCCGCGACGACCCGTTTCGCGGTGACGGACTCGCCCTCTTGTGGGACGACGACCAAGCCCTCGCCATCGGGTTCGACCGACTCGACGAGGTCCGAGCGGAGGTCACACCCGGTCGCTCGGATGTGGTCGTGCATCAACTCGTAGAACGTCTCGACATCGATGCCGTCGGGGAAGCCGAGGTAGTTCTCCAAGTAGGCACACTTCCGGATGGACGACCGGCCCCGGTCGAAGACGACGGTGTCGAGTTCCTCACGGGCGAGGAAGACGGCGGCCGAACACCCAGCGGGGCCACCGCCGACGACGGCCACATCGTAGTCGATGGTCGAACTCACCGCCGACACCTCCCTCGGGTGTGTCTGTGAGACGGTCGATTCGAATCGGTCATCTACTCCTCACCGGTGACGATGGCCGCGAGTTCCTCACGGTCGAATAACTCCCCGGAGTACGCCTCGGGGAAGTACCCCGTCGCGTAGCGTTCGAGGAGGAACAGGTGATGCAGCGGCCCGGAGTAAATCGGCCCGCCGCGGAACACCATGTCGTTTTGGACGGCCGTCAACTCCGAGGCCGTCTCGTGGTCTTTCATGAACGCGAGGACGGTGTCTTCGAACTCCGCGCGGCTCTTGTTCTCGTGGCCGCGAATCAGGATGGAGTCGGGGTCGACCTCGAGCATCGTCTCGTAGTCGATTTGGCCCCGCTCGGTCGTCGAAAGCCCCTCGATTCCCGTGTCGGCGAGTGCGTCGGTGATGCCGAGGTCGCGGAACTGTTTCTTGTTCGTCCCTTGGTCGCTCACGCGGTAGGGGTAGAACGCCTCGGGTTCGTTCGCGGCGGCGAAGGTCAACAGTGCGTTCGGCCGGTCGTCGGCCGACGGGAGGTCGGCCTGAACGTCGGCGAGAACGTCGTCGTGGAACTGCTTGAGTTGGGTAAACCGCTCCTGCTCTTGGTAAATCTTGGCGACCTTTTCGAAGGCCTCGTACAGCGTGTAATACCGGTAGTCGTGCCACTCGTCGGTCCGGCGGAAAATCGTGTTCCCGATGAATGGCGCGACGGTGTTGCCGACCTCCTCGATGTCGCTTTCTTCGAGTTTGAACGCGCTGTTGTTGATGAGCCACTCGGGGTCGATGAGATGGAGGTCCCCGTCCAGTTCGTAGAAGAGCTCTCTGTCGATGCCGTTGTCGCTCAGTCGCGTCAGCGACTCCGCGTCGACGCTGACACCGTTGAGTTCCTCGTAGTGGGTGGTGTGGTACCGCGAAGGCAGCCCCATCGAGAGAATCGAGTCGCCGTGGCCCAACGCGACGGCCATGTCGCCGTAGTCGGGGAAGTAGTGGACGACACGCTCCGGGGCTTCCTCGAATTCGACGGACCCCACCGGCGCCATCGTCACCGAGTACTTCCCCTCGGTGTCCGCACCGGAGTAGCCGACGTTGTCGGTACACCCCGCGAGAAGTCCACCGCCGAGTGCCGCCCCGCCGTACTTGATGGTGTCTCTCCGTGTCGGTGCCGCGTCGCGCCACGAATCGTTCGCCATGTGGTTTAGGCTTCCCTAAAGCACTAAAGCAGTTTCGAATCTTAGGCAGACCTAAAACGACGTGGGTCAGCGTGGCGCACCGCAGTCGGGACACATCGGCGGGCCGCCCTCGGGAAGTTCGAGGCCACACTGCGGACACGCCGACTCGTCGCTTCTTCGCATCGCTCCGAGTACGTCGTCCGTGCGTTCACGAACCGCTGTCAGCGAACCGATGTCCTCGTCGAAATCCTCCGACCCCGCCTCCTCGACACCGGCGAGTGCGAACCGCACACGCTCGGTCGCGAACGCCTCGTCGTCGCCATCGCCATCGGCCTCGACCATGGCAACCAGTTTCGATTCGGGTATCGCTGCCGACGTGTCGGCCCGAGCCACGAGTCCCAACGCTTCGGCCGCCCGCCCGCGGACGTACGGGGAGTCGTCGTCCAACCGCGCGGAGAGTTCCTCGACTGCGTCGGCGACAGCCTCGGGCGCCGTACAGCAGACCGCGAGTAGTGCCGTCGCGAGGTGATAGCGGATTTCCTCGCTGTCGTCACCGAGGTGGGTCGCGAGCGTCGGAACGTGGTGCTGGAGTCGGGCGGGACTCGCCACCGCCACGTGGGCCAACGCCTTCGCCAGTTTTTCGCGTACCTCGGGTTCGTCGAACTCCAGTCCGACTCGGAGGTCCGCGAGTACCTCGGGCGAGACGACTTCTTCGGGCACTTCGAGCGCGAGATAGCCGAGTGCCTCCGCCGAGCGCGCACGGACGTAGTAGAACTCCTCGTCGTCGGCGAGTCGTGCGGCGAGTGCGTCGGCGCCCCCGAGTGCCGCCTCCGGCGCCGTTCGGGCCACCGCCACGAACAGTTTGACCGTCGAGAGCCGAATCGAGCGCTGTTCGTCGGTCAGAAACGGGACCAGCGCCGAAGCAATCGGCTCGAACGCCTCCGGGGCCTCCTCGGCGAACCGCTGTAGCGACCGTATCGCCTCCGTTCGCGCCTCGGCGTCGGCCGCCCGCAGTTCATCGAGCGACGCGGTGGCCGCTTCTACGTCGCCGCGTTCCAGCCGGTCAACTACGTCGTCGCTCGGCGCTGGGTCGGATGCGTCACCCATGCTCTTCGACCCATGGATCGCCGACCAGCCTAAAAACACCCGGCGTTCGTCACCGAGCCTCCGGGGCCGAATCGGAGGTCGCGGCTGCTGGCGACTGACTCAGGTGAGCCGCGACAGCAGCCGCGACACCAGTCCGCCCTCGGGTGGCTGCTGGTCGGCGTCGCCGTACTCGCGATAGAGGTACGCGACGATGTCGTCGCTTTCGGCCATCCCCTCGATACCGTTCGAGTTGTCGACCAACACGGGCACGCCGTACTGGCCGCTGACTTCGTACACCTCGTCGCGATTCCGCCGTCGCCCGGCGACGGAGTGGGTCTCGTACGACAAATTCAGGTCATCCAGGGCTCGGCGTACCTTCGCACAGTAGGGACACCCGTTCAAATCGTACAGCTCGATGTCGGCCATGCTTGGAGATGTCGTTTGTGACTCCTGAATCCGCCGCGATGGGGTATCGCCTTCGCACAGCCGCCCAGTAGTTTCTGCCGATGACACAGCGTTTATGCGTCGTCTTCGAGTGGCCAAACCCGATGACTGCGACTGTTCGCGGGACGGTACGGGGGATGGCGAACCGAGCGAATCCGGCGTTTGCGGTCGGCGCTGTCGCGATACCCGTTCTCGCCTTGGTGTACGTCCTCCAGTGGGGGAATCGACCACAGCACATCTACGTCCACGTCATGGCTGGCGTACTGTGGACCGGCATCGACCTGTTCATGGCGATGGTCTTGGGGCCGGTGTTGGGTGGGCTGGCCGTCGAAGAGCGGGCGAACGTCTTCCAGCGATTCACGCCCAAGATGACGTTCCTGATGCCGACGCTGGCGCTCGTCACCATCGCCGGCGGCATCACGCTCGCACTGCGGTTGGAGGTGTTCTCGAACGCCCAGCCGTGGCTCGCGCTGTTCACCGCCGCCTCGCTTTTGCCCGCGATTATTCTCATCGGCTGGCAGTTCGACGCCTTCCGGGACTGGCGGTGGCTGGCCGTCTTCGCCGTCGTCCTCGTCGGCTCCGGCGGGTATCTCGCCGCGACGCTGCCGGCGTTTGCGATGACCGAACCCTCAATCGCCGTCGCACTCGGCATCGTCACCGTCCTCAGCGTCCTCGGCTTCGGTGTCCTCATGCCCGGTGAGGTGCGGATGTATCGGGAGATGGTCTCGGAAAACCCCGACACCGACGTCATCAGCAACATCGGGATGCGCAACGCGAAACTCAGCGGGATTCAGGGACTGTTCCAACTCGCCGTCATCGTCGTGATGGTGTGGATTCGATGGGGGAATCTCTGAGCGACCGACAGTTTTTGTCGCTGCGGCCCAACCGGCGACCGTGAAGGTTCACGGCCACGAGGTCCGCGGCGTCGGCGTCGACAGCGAGACGCGGTGTGCCCACTACGGCACCGAGCGCGACGTCGTGGCGATGAAATTCGGCTGCTGTGAGACGTACTATCCCTGTTTCCGCTGTCACGCCGAGACGACCGACCATGACGCCGAGCCGTGGCCGCTCGAACGCCGTGACGAACCGTCCGTGCTGTGTGGCGCCTGCGGCGCCGAACTCGCCGCCCAAGAGTACATGGGTGTCGACTCTTGCCCGGAGTGTGGCACGCGGTTCAACCCGGCCTGCGCCGACCACTACCACCTCTACTTCGAGGGCATCGAGGAGACGCCCGACCGGCGGTAGTTTTGTCACCGGCGACGCAATCGGGGGTATGGCAGACGAAGACGACCTCGCGTGGGAGACGCTGGATTCCGAAACCGACTATACATGCCCCGGCTTCGACGTGGTGCGCGACGAGGTGCGCCTCCCCGACGGAACCGACACCGAGTTTCACTACGTCTCGGAACCGCCGTCGGTCGTCGTGTTGCCGTTCACCGACGACGGCGACGTGGTCGTCATCGAGGAGTGGCGACAGGCCGTCAAACGCAGCAACTACGGCCTGCCAGCAGGCGGCCTTGAAGACGACGACACCGACCTCCTGGCGGCGGCCCACCGCGAACTGCAGGAGGAGACTGGCTACGAGGCCGACGCCATCGAGCGGCTGGCGACGTACGAACCGGCCAACGGCCTGTTCGATTCGGTGTTTCACTACGTCGTCGCCCGCGGGTGTACCCCGACCGCCGAACAGGACCTCGACGACAACGAGTCGATTCGCGTGACGACCACGACCTTCCCGGAACTGCAAGAGCGGGCCGTCACCGGCGACCTCAGAGACGGGCGGTCGGCGCTTGCGGTGTTGCAGTACGCGGTTCGGGTCGACTAGTTCATCGCCCCCTCGTCGATATCTGGGTTCTCGCGGACGAACTCGACGAGGTTCTCGGCGTAGGATTCGAACGAGGGGCACTCGATACCCGACCCTTCGAGGTCCTCGACGGCGTTGGTACAATCGAAGCTCGCCCCCCACGTCTGATACTCCAGCCCGCCGCTTTTGAGTAGGTCGCTGTCGGGCGATAACGACGCGAGGAGTCCCTCGACGATGCCCTTCGGATACGGGACGACGATGGTTCGACTCTTGCCGGCGGCGTCGCCGAAGGTCTTGATGAGTTCGGTCGTCGTCGGCGGGTCGGGGTCCGCGAGATGATACACCTTCCCCTCGGATTCCTCGATGCCGCTGAGGTAGCCGATGGCATCGACGATGTAGTCGCGGGGAACGATGTTGAATTCGGCGTTGCCGGCCCCGCGGGGCGCCGGAATCACGGCGTTGTCGCCTTGGTCGAGCAGCATCTCGACGAAGGCGTAGGGGCCGTCGTACTTCTGTGTCTCGCCGGTTTCGCTGTCGCCGACGGCGACCGCCGGCCGATAGATGGTCGTCGGAACCTCGTCCATCCGCTGTTGGACGAGCACCTCGGCCATGTGTTTTGTCGTCTCGTAGTAGTTACAGAACTGCTGGCCCTCTTGTAGCATGTCCTCGGTGAACCGCCCTTCGTAGGTGCCCGAGACGACGACGGAACTGACGTAGTGCAGGCGGTCGACGTTCCCACCTTCGGCGAAATCGAGGACGTGCCGCGTCCCCTCGATGTTGACCAGCCGGCCGGGTTCGCGGTCCATCGTTAAGTCGTAGATGGCCGCGAGGTGATACACCTCGACGCTGTCGGCCTGGAGGTCGTCGTAGGCCTCGCCCAACCCGAGGTCGGCGTCCGTGATGTCGCCCTCGACCAACTCGATGCGCCCCTCGGCGTCGTGTTCGGCCTCGATTTCTTCGGCTTTCGTTTCGGCCTGCGAGCGGTACTTCGACTGAATGAGACAGGTGACGGTCGTCTCGGCGTCGTGCCGGTCAAGCAGTCGTTCGACGAGTGCGCTCCCGAGGAACCCGGGGAAGCCAGTGAGGAATACCGTCGTCATACCCACTACACCTGCGACTGCAACCTATACCTTGTGCCGGTCAAGACGAGGTGGGTTTAACAAGGCCTCAGCGGTTCCGGTGTCCGCTTCCGCCCAACGCCCGGCCATCAAATTCGACGGTTCCGATTCGCAAAATACCGCCTCGTCACCACGGGCCAAACGCCTTCCGTCCGGCCGCCGGGTTAGGACGTATGACCGACCGTGTTTCGACGACACCGGGTGATACGCCGGTCGAAACCGTTCCTGACGACTACGCTCGCGAGAAGCGTTGGCTCCGTCTCGAAACGGGACGCGATGCGGGCAAGCGACTGTTCTTCCGTGACGAGGTCCACGGCGGTGAGCGTCCCGAACACACGGTCGTTTTCGTTCACGGCAACCCCGAGAACTCCTATACGTGGCGGCGGACGATTGCCGAACTCGACCGAACGGCGGATGTACCGTATCGACTGGTCGCCCCCGACCACGTCGGGTTCGGACTTTCCGATACGGCCGACTATGAGATGGTATGTCAGGACCACGCCGACAACTTGGCGGAACTCCTCGAATTCCTCGACCTCGATGACGTGACACTCGTCGTCCACGACTGGGGCGGTCCCATCGGCATCGGCGCATTCCTCCGAGAACCGGACCGGGTTTCGAACCTCGTCGTGACCAACTCGACGGTGTTCCCGTTGCCGTTCGTCGGTCGAACGTTCGACGACTATCCGATGCCGTATCTCAACTGGTACCGGCAACCCCTTTTGGTTCCAGACTCGCTGTGGGGCTCGCTGGCTTCCTATGCGATTTTCCGGACGCCGACGGGCCCGCCCCGACTGCTCGGTGGCCAACTCCTTCACACCGCGCGGACCCAACTGGGGGACTTCCCCGAACCGGCGGAGGCCCGCCGCGTCTTCTTCGAACAGTTCGAACATCGGGGAAACGTCCGCTCCTCGAAGCGTCTCGTCCGTCAGACCCGCCACTGGGGACACGGCAACACGTTCGAGGACCCCGAGTTGGGGACGCGCAACACGCGACCGTTCTACGAGTTCATCCACGAGCGCATCGGTGAGGCCTGGGGAGAGGAGGTCGATGCCCGAATGGTCATCGGTCGCTGGGACCCGACCGCGAAACCGGCGGTCGTCGACCAGTGGGTCGACGCCTTACCGCAACTCGAAGGGAACGTCGACGCGTATCCCGACCGCGGGCACTTCATCGAGGAGCGAGAACCCGAAGCCATCGCAAGCGCTATCGCGGATGTCGGCGGACTACGGAGGTAAGCGGACCGAGAAAACGGTGCGGCCCGGGAACTCGATGTTCTGGAGGGTGTCGCCGGCTTCGGCACGGCCGAGAACACCGTCATCGATGCCGACCACGGTCCCTTCTCACCGGAGGGCTTCGCCGACGCCGAGGATGAAGGCGACGACTTCGCGTACCACGAACTCGTCGATGCGGGCCACGTGTCACCCGGTATCGGCCCGAAAGAGCGGATGTTCGGACTGCTCGTGGACTTCCTCGACCGGCAGGTCGGTGGGCTCTGAAGAGGGCCGCTGTCGCCCGTTTCGAGGGCGAAGTATCGGCTGACATTGAAATACTGGCAACGAGTAGACTACGTATGCACAAGACGGGTGATACGATTCACATCCTGCACGTCGATGACGATACCCGTCTCACGGAACTCGTTTCACGATTTCTCCAGAAGGAAGACGACCGATTCGATGTCCAAACGGCAGCCAACGCGGCGGAGGGATTGGAACGGCTCGAGGACGGGGAGTTCGATTGTATCATCTCGGACTACGACATGCCCGGACAGAACGGTATCGACTTCCTCAGGACGGTTCGCGAGGAGTACTCGAACCTCCCGTTCGTTCTGTACACGGGGAAAGGCTCCGAGGAGGTCGCAAGCGAGGCGATTCGCGCCGGGGTGACCGATTACCTCCAGAAGGACACCGGCACCGACCAGTACACGTTGCTGTCGAATCGAGTCCGAAACGCGGTCGAAAGCTACCGGGCAAACCAGCAAGCAGAGGCAGTACAACGAGTCAATACGGTCGTTCGGAACATCGACGGCGTTCTCGTCCGTGCGACGACCCGAAGCGAGGTCGACGACAACGTCTGTGAGATTCTCAGCGATGCGGAGCCGTATCAGTTCGCCTGGATAGGCGAGTACGACCCCGAATCCCGAACCGTCGTGCCACGGAGTTCCGCCGGCATCGAGGCCGATTATCTCGAAGCGGTCGAGATAACTACCGACCGGAGTCCAACGGGGCGTGGCCCCACCGGACAGGCGGTCCAAACCGGCGAGATTGCGGTGATGCAGAACATCCCCGGCGACCCCGCATACGAGCCGTGGCGGGAGGCAGCCCTCGAACGTGGATACCGGTCCAGTGCCGCCGTCCCGCTCGTCCACGAGGGAACGATGTACGGAGTTTTGAACGTCTATGCAGACCGCACGTTCGCGTTCGACGAACGCGAACGGCAGTTGCTCTCGAGCGTCGGCGGAACGATAGCCCACGCCCTCCATCGAATCGAACTCCAGCAGGAGTACACCGACCAGTATCGGACGCTCTTCGAGGAGGCCCCGGTGATGGTGGTGTTCACGAGAGCCGTCGATGGAGAGCCGATTATCGAGGACTGCAACCGGGCGTTCGCAGAACGGCTCGGATACTCCCGTGAGGAACTCCGCGGGACGCCGCTGTCCGACCACTACACCGAAACGTCGACGGGAGAACTGCTCGAGCGCGACGGCTACGAGCGCGCGTTGACCGGCGAGTTCCTCCGCGAACAACGGACGTTGGTGACTCGTGAGGGACGAGAAATACTCACCGTTCTCCGAGCGACACCCCGGCGAGACCGGGACGGCGAAATTATCGGAACGCACGCGCTGTATCTCGATATCACGGACGAACAACAGGTGCGGGAGCTCCGACGACAGAACGACCGACTGGAGGAGTTCGCCAGCGTCCTGTCCCACGACCTCCGGAACCCACTCAGCGTCGCCAAGGGGCGGTTAGAACTCGCTGCAGAGGAGTGTGATAGCGAAGACCTCGAACACGTCCGGAAGGCACACGACCGAATGGAAGCGTTAATCGAAGACCTCCTCACGCTGGCCCGGGAGGGCGCGGCCGTGACGGACCGGGAACCTGTCGAGGTATCGTCGCTGGTCGAGCGGTGTTGGTCGAACGTCGAAACCGCAGACGCTACCCTACGCACGGAAGCCGACCGGACGGTGCTGGCCGACGAGAGTCGCCTCAAGCAGGTGTTCGAGAACCTCATCCACAACGCCGTGGAACACGGCGGCGAGGATGTGACGGTGACGTTCGGCGAACTGGACGACGGTATTTACGTCGAGGACGACGGGTCTGGCATCCCGGCCGACGACCACGACGACGTCTTCGAAACCGGCTACTCGACGAGAGAGGAGGGAACCGGCTTCGGGTTGAGTATCGTCGAAGGAATCGTCGAAGCCCACGACTGGGCCATCGAGGTGACCGACGGCGCCGACGGTGGGGCACGATTCGAAATCACCGGTATCGATTTCGCAGACAGATAGTGGTCGTATTCGGTGGCGGGTCCATTGCTGGACCGTATCGCCGTCCTAAAACACTCGGATAGCGGACGCCGCGACTACCGTTCGATGTCGACCGACTCGATTTCGACGTCGTCGTGGGGCTTGTCGTTGCGGCCCGTCGGGACGTTGCCGATTTCTTTGACCACGTCCATTCCGTCGACGACTTCGCCGAAGACGGCGTGTTTGTCGTCGAGATGCGGCTGGGCGTCCAGCGTGATGAAGAACTGACTGCCGTTGGTGTTGGGACCGGAGTTGGCCATCGAGAGGATACCGGCGCCGTCGTGGCGGAGTTCGGGGTGGAACTCGTCGTCGAACTCGTATCCGGGGCCGCCGCGGCCGGTGCCCGTGGGGTCGCCGCCCTGAATCATGAAGTCCGCGATGATGCGGTGGAAGACGGTCCCTTCATACAGGGAGTCTCCGCGAATTTCGCCGGTCTCGGGGTCTTCCCACGTGGTCGTCTCGGGGGCCGGCTCGTCGTCGGCCGCGGGGTCGTGTTCCGCGAGGTTGAGGAAGTTCTCGACGGTTCGGGGTGCGCGCTCTTCGAACAGTTCGATGGTGATGTCGCCGTGGTTGGTTCCCAGGGTGACAGTCGGGTTGTCGCTCATACCCGATTCAGGCGCGGGCGTCGCAAAAGGCTGCCGACTGCTGTCGTCGCCGACACAGCCCGCGAGGGCGCCGCTCAGCAGCGCAGTCGCCGTCCCGAGAACCGCTCGACGAGTAGTTGACATGGGACTCCTCCGATTCCGAGGAGCATAACCGCCCCGGAACCGTGTTTCCCCGTCTTCGCAACCGTTTATAGTCGTGGCTTAATACCACCAGTATGGTTCGGGACCCGCTGTCGGACACCGACGACCCAGACCTCGAAATGGTCGTCGGGACGCTCGACGACGAGGACTGTCGAAACATCGTCCGACAACTCGACGAGCCTCGGACGGCGAGTGAGCTCGTCGAGCGGTGTGACATTCCGCGGTCGACCCTGTATCGGAAACTCGACCGGCTGACGGAGTCGACGCTGCTGCGGGAGGGAACCGAAATACGGCAGGACGGCAGCCACGCCGGTCGCTACGAGGTCGACTTCACCGAGGTTATCGTCGAGTGCGACGACGCCCGGGAGTTCGACATCGAAATCGAGCGGCCGGCCAGACGCGCCGACGAACGGCTGGCCGAACTGTGGTCGGAAGTCGGCAAGGAGGTTCGATAATGGTTCACACGCAATCTACGGCCGGAATTCAACTCGCCATCGCAGTCGTAAAGACCCTCATCCTCGTCGTCGGCGGCGTCGTGACGTATCTCGCTTGGAGTGCCTACCGCCGGACCGGCGACCGGTCGCTGAAGTTCCTCTCGGTCGGATTCGCCTTCGTCGGCGTTGGCGTCCTCATCGCGGGGTTTACGTTCGAAATACTCGGGACGGACATCGGCATCGGCGTGCTCATTGAGGGCCTGTTCATCCTCACCGGCCTGAGCATCATTGCCTACTCGTTGCGCGTGCAGTGAATCTCCGGGGGATTCTCAATTCTCACGCCGGATTCCCACCTCGGAGAACCGATTCTCAATCCCCGGGAATCAATCTACCGTGCTTTACGTATAGCCTTACTACGTCGAACTGTAATGACTGACAACATTGGCGCACCCGGAACGAATTTCTCGCGCCGAGATTTCGTGAAAGCGACTGGAACTATCGGCGTGGCGGGTCTCGCGGGCTGTTCGACTGGATATCAGGGCCCGGCGAAGCAGTCGGCAGGAACCCAAGACGGTGAGCAACTGCCGCTCGCCGGTGCGCCGCAGGTCGTCGACGTGCACGAACAGAACAATCAGGTGACGCTCCGCTCTGTCACCTCGCGTCTCGCCGCCCACCCCGGCGATTCGATGGGCGGCCCCGTCGAATTGCCCGCCGTCTGGGCGTGGCAGGCCGACGACCGAACGCCGAGCGTCCCCGGTCCCGTCATCCGGACGGTCGAGGGCGAGGACATCGAGGTGACACTGGACAACACCGACGCGATACATCCCCACACCCTCCACTTCCACGGCGTCCGGAAGACCTGGGAGAACGACGGCGTTCCGACGACGACGGGCATCACCGTCGCGCCCGGCGAGAAACACACCTACGAGATTCCCGCGAACGTGCCCGGAACGCACCTGTATCACTGCCACTACCAGACCCACCGGCACATCGACATGGGGATGTACGGCGTCTTCCGTGTCGACCCAGAGGGCTACGAGCGGGCCGACCAGGAGCTGTTCATGACGCTGAAGGACTGGGACTCCCGGCTCAACCGCCAGATAGCCGGCGAGGACGTCTCCTACAGCCCGCGTGACCGCTCCCCGGACGTGTTCACCATCAACGGCCGGTCGGCGCCACGGACGCTGCACCCCGAGGATGGCTCGCCGGTCATCGTCTCGCAGGGTGACACCGTCCGACTGCACCTCGCCAACAACGGCTACATGAGCCACCCGATTCACACGCACAACCACCGGTTCCGGCTCGTCCAGAAGGACGGCTCCGACGTGCCCGAAGCCGCCCAGTACGAACAGGACATCGTCAACGTCGCTCCCGCAGAACGGAAGACAATCGAGTTCGAGGCCGACGCAGACCCCGGCATCTACCTCATCCACTGCCACAAGGTCAGCCACGCGATGAACGGTGACAGCTACCCAGGCGGGATGGTCGGCGCTATCGTCTACGAGGAGGCGATGGACACCGACCTCTTCGCCCAGTTGATGGACTACGCCGGCTACGAAGGCTGAGCGGATTCGGAGCCACGGTGTCGTTCGACCTCGTTTGACTGGTAGTAAATTTAACACCGCTTGGCCCGGACGGTCTGTCAGTGATTACCAGTGTCTGACGGGGACGTACGCGAAGCCGCGACCGAACGCGACAGCGAAACGACCGACTTCGACGCCGTCGTCGTCGGGGCGGGCTTTTCGGGACTGTACATGTTACACCGACTCCGAGAGTTGGGGCTGTCGGTGCGAGTCTACGAGAAGGGCGACGGCGTCGGCGGGACGTGGTACTGGAACCGCTATCCCGGCGCCCGCTGTGACAGCGAGAGCCACATCTACTGTTACTCCTTCGACGAGGACCTCTACGAGGAGTGGGAGTGGTCGGAACGCTACCCCGAACAGCCCGAAATCCTCGAGTATCTCAACTTCGCCGCCGACGAACTCGACCTCCGCCGGGACATCGCCTTCGAGACGGAGGTCACCTCGGCCAGCTACGACGACGACGCGGCGACGTGGACCGTCGAGACGGCCGACGGCGATAGCGTCGAGACGCGCTTTTTCATCAGCGCCGTCGGCTGTCTCTCCGAACCGTTCAAACCCGACTTCGACGGCCTCGATACCTTCGACGGTGAGTGGTACCACACCGCCCGGTGGCCCCACGACGGCGTCGACCTCGACGGCAAGCACGTCGGCGTCGTCGGTACGGGGTCGACGGGCATCCAGTTCATCTCCGAGAATGCCTCGCGGGCGAGTCACCTGACGGTGTTCCAGCGGACGCCGAACTACGCCGTCCCCGCGCGGAACCGACCACTGGAAGCCGACGAGTACGAGGAGATACGCGACAACTACGACGCCATCTGGGAGCGGGCGCGCAACTCGCGGTTGGGGATGCCGTTCGAACCCGACGAAAACTCCGCACGCGGCCTCTCCGAAGACGAGATACGGGACATCTTAGAGGACCGCTGGCAACAGGGCGGTTTCCGCTTTTTGCACGCCTTCGAACCCGGCCACGTGTTGTCGAACGCCGAAACAAACGAAATCATCTCGGAGTTCATCCGCGAGAAGATTCGCGAACGGGTCGACGACCCCGAAACCGCTGAGAAGCTCGTCCCGACGGACCACCCCTACGCCTCCAAGCGGCCGCCGATGGATTACAACGACTACTACGGGACGTACAACCGTGATAATGTCTCGCTGGTCGACGTGGACGCCAATCCGATAACCGAACTCACGCCAGACGGCGTCCGGACCACCGCCGACCACTACGACATCGACGTGTTGGTCTTCGCGACCGGCTTCGATGCGATGACCGGCGCCATCTTGGCGATGGACATCTACGGACGCGACGGCCGCTCACTGGAAGAGAAGTGGGCCGACGGTCCCACCACGTATCTCGGACTCGGCATCCATGACTTCCCGAACTGCTTCACCATCACCGGCCCACAGAGTCCCTCCGTGCTGACGAACATGCCGATGTCCATCGAACAGCACGTCGAGTGGATAACCGACTGCATCGCCTACATGGACCGCGAGGGCTACGACCGCATCGAAGCGACCGCCGAATCCGAACAGCAGTGGGTCTCACAGACCAACATGCTGGCCGACAACATGCTGTTCTCGGAGGCCAAGTCGTGGTATCGCGGCGAGAACGTCCCCGGCAAGCCGAGCATCTTCACGCCATTCCCGGGTGGTCTCGAAATGTATCGCGGCATCTGTGAACGGGTTGCCGAAGACGACTACGACGGCTTCGAACTCCGGCGGGCACCCGACGCCCCGACGGTCGAGCAGTAGTCGGTCGTCTCAGAACGACCGAAGCGCTTCGAGCTTCTCTGCCGCCGCGCCCGATTCGAGTGCGTCGCGGGCCGCCTCAAGGCCGCCGCGGATGTCGTCGGCGTCGCCGCCCGCGTAGATGCGCAGGGCGGCGTTGACGGCGATTGCGTCGGCAAAGTTGTCCTCGCGGTCCCCCGACAGCACTTCTTCGGTAATCGTCGCGGAGTCGGCGGCCACGTCGTCGACGCCGAGGTCCTCCTCCTCGAAGTCCATGCCGTACTCCGGCGTCTCGATGTCGAAGTCGTCCATCTCCTCACCTTCGTTCCAGACGGCGACTTTCGTCGACCCCGGACGCACGTCGTCGTAGCCTTCCATCCCCTGGAACATGACGACGCGGTCGACGGGTGCGGTTTCGCTTTCCTGGAAGGTGTCGATGATGCGCTTGGCGTAGGGCAGGTGATAGAACGACCCGAGGTGCGTCGACGCCTCGGCGGGATTCGCCAGCGTCTCGATGGTGTTGACGAAGGTGCGGACGCCCATCATATCGCGACGCTCTTCGAGGGCGGTAATCTCGGGTGCGAAGTTCGGCTGGTAGTAGAAGCCGAAGCCGACCTCGTCGGTCATCTCGGCCGACTCCTCGGGCGTGAGGTCGGTGCGGACGCCCAACTCGTCGAGGACGTGCTTGTAGGCGTCCTGTTTCTGCGTCGGGACGCGGTCCCCGGAGTGGACGACGACGGGCGTGCCCGCGGCCGCGGCGACGAGGCCGGCGGCGACGCCGAAGATGGCGCTCCGGCCCTTGCCGTCGTAGTTCGCTCCGCAGTCGACGGGGTCACACTGCGGCGCGTACGTCTCGGTTCCCTCCGCCATCACGTCGATGTAGGCGGCCAGCTCCTCGGGCGTGTTGCGCTTCCAGCGGTTCGCCAGCCAGAAGGCACCCAGTGTCGTGTCGTCCGGTTCGAAATCGAGGATGCGACGGAACGCCTCGGCGGCCTGCTCGCGCGTCATGTCGTCGGCGGACTTGTGTCCGGAGCCGACGACTTCGGTCATCAGACGCTTGAGGGGCCACTCGCCGTATTTCTCGGTCGCTTGGGCCATACCGAAGATTGGGGCAGGGGCACAAAAACGTCCACGGTTGTCGCCTGTCACGGAACGGCCCGCCGGAACCGACGGACCCTAATCCCCGCCTGCCGTACCACCGGCAATGAGCACGTCGGCGGCCGACGACGCGGACTGGCGTTCGGACCTCGATGCGGTCGACGAAGCCCTCATCGACGGCTACCAGTCGGACTTCCCCGTTGAGCGGCGACCGTTCCGTCGCGTCGGGACGGAACTCGGCATCGAAGAGGATGAAGCGCTCGAACGCGTGCGGCGACTCCGTGAGGCAGGCGTCTTCCGGCGCTTCGGAGCGGTGTTGAACCCGCCCGTTATCGGCGCGTCGACGCTGGCGGCGGTTCGCGCACCAGAGGAGCGCTTCGACGACATCGCCGACATCATCAACGGCTACCGGCAGGTCAACCACAACTACCGCCGCGACCACGAGTGGAACATGTGGTTCGTCGTCACGGCGGGGTCCCTCGACCGTCGCGACGAAATCCTCGAAGACATCGAGGAACGCACTGGCTGTGAGGTACTGAACCTCCCGATGTTGACGGATTTCTACATCGACCTGGAGTTCCCGGTCGTCAATTCGGACCGGTTCGCCCGGGAGTCGGTCGAACGGACCGAGGTGACGGCGACGCGAATCTCGGAGACGGCCGCGGCGGACCTCTCGGACCTCGATAAGGCGCTGCTGTTGGAGATACAGGACGGCTTCCCGCTGTCGATGACGCCCTACGAAGACGTGGCCGACGCCGTCGACGCGCCAGTCGAAGACGTTCTCGACGCCATCGAAGCGCTTCGCGCGGACGGCTGCATCAAGCGCATCGGCTGTGTCGTCAACCACGTCGTCACCGGCTTCGACGCCAACTGCATGGTCGTCTGGAACGTCCCCGACGAGGACCTCGACGCCCGCGGAGAGACCGTCGGCGAGTTACCGTACGTGACGCTGTGTTATCACCGCCCCCGCCGCCCCGAGCAGGGGTGGCCCTACAACCTCTTTACGATGATTCACGGCCGCGACCCCGAGGCCGTCGATGCGAAAATCGACGAACTCGCCGACGAGTACCTCCCCGTCGAACACGAGCGCCTGTACTCCACCGAGACGCTGAAACAGACCGGCGCGCGCTACGACGACATCGTCACCGAGTCGTGAGCCTCGGCACCACGGCACAATCAATTTCTTGACGCCGACTCACGACGCCCGGATATGGACGTTCGGGAGTTAACCGACGAGACGGAGCGCCGCGAAGCGATTCCGATTCTCCGACAGCTGTGGACCGACGAGTCGCCCGCGGACGTACTCGCATGGACCGGCGAGGACGACTACCGCTGTTTCGGCGGGTTCGTCGACGGTGAGTTAGTCGCCGTCGCGGGTGTCCTCGTTGCGGGCGTTCTCCATCACGCCCGTCACGCGTGGCTCTACGACCTCGTCGTCGACGAACCACACCGCGGGGAGGGTTACGGCACCGAGTTGCTCCGCTTCGTCGAGTCGTGGGCGGACGCGGAGGACTGTGCGTTCCTCGCGTTGGCCTCGCCCGAATCGAAGACCGATACGCACGACTACTACGAGCGCCGCGGCTACGAGAGATGGGGGTACGTCATCGAGAAGGAACTGTAGGGGCGGTCGCGTCAGTCGTTCGCCGAGATGGCGACGACGGGGCCGATGACGGCCAACCCGATGCCGAGGAAGAGGAACGGCGTCGTCATCGTCGACGTTGGGGTGATGATGAACAGGAGTCCGAACAGCGACAGTTGAATTCCGAGGACTTTCACCGACCGATTGATGGCGAACCCGCCGACGACCGCGAGGACGAACCCGACGAGGAGTGCGTGCCCGACGTGGTACTGCCGCAGGAAGTCGTCGACCAGTTGCAGCGGCATCTCGAACATCTTTGGTGAATATCGCGGTGTTTCGTTCTTAATGGTTCCGTTACCCCTCGGCGGGACCGGTCAACTCGATGTCGCTGAGCCACAGCACCCAGACGATAATCAACACGCCCGTGTAACACACCGCCCAGACGAAGATTCCGAGGTTCCGGTAGCCGGAGTTGGTCAACACGTAGTCGGTGACCCCGGCGACGGCGACGGTCGACGCCAACAGGAAGATGCCGAGGGCCCACCCCGGAACGTCTTTGCCTTCGAGCGGGTTGTTCATGCGCGAGGTTGGGTTCCAACGGATTCGAGTGTTCCGGTTCGTGACTACAGGTCGATTTCTTTCAGCGACTGCATCCGTTCGATGAGGCCGTCCAACCCCTCGTTTATCTCGGTGGCGTACGTTTCGAACCCCTCGGCGGTAACCGCGCCATCCGGCGTCGGCTCGACGAGGCCGTCCTCCTCCAGCATCCGGAGGGAGTACCGCGCTTTGTGCTCGTCGATGCCCGTCTCCGTGGCGACGCGGGTGATACCGATCGGCTGGTGTTCGATGACGGCCTCCAACACCCGGAGGTCGCGCTCCTCCTTTCCTAGCTGTCTCGCCAGCCGTTGTATCATTGCTCGGGAGTACCAACCCCATCGGCAAAACGCTACCGTTCGGCTATCGCTTCCCGGCGGCCGCGGCGTCGAGGATGGCTTCGAGCCACGCGGCGTCTCGACACTCCGAAAACGGCGTCGGGTCGGCCGGGTCGTCGCTTCGGTCGGCGAGGCCGCGCTCGAACCACGCCACGTCGTGCCACTCGCCGTGTTTGTATCCGGCTTCGGGCAGCAACGCGGCACGCTCGAAGCCGAAAGCTTCGTGGAAGCCGACGCTTTCGGGGTTCGGCAGCGTGACGACACCGTAGGCGCTGGCAAACCCCTGTTCGCTGAGCGTCTCCAACAGTGCCTCGTACAGCGCTGACCCGACTCCCACACTGCGGGCCGACCGCTGGACGTACACCGAGAGTTCGGTCACCCACCGGTAGGCCGAGCGCTTCCGCAGGTCCCCCGCGTAGGCATAGCCGACGACCGACCCGTCGGCTTCGGCGACGAACCACGGATACGTCTCGACGGTGTCGGCGATGCGGCGCTCGATTTCCTCGGCGTCGGGAGGCACCTCCTCGAAGGTGATGGCGGTTTCCTCGACGTAGTGGCGATAAATCGACGCGATGGCGTCGGCGTCGTCGACGGCGACGACACGGAGGTCGAGTGTCGTCACAGTCGCTCCTCCTGTAACAGCAACACGACCATCGACAGCCCCGAAACGGCGAGCAGGAGGAACGCGGGGACGACGGCGTACTGGTAGTAGGCGGCCTCTTGGGCGCGCCAAATCTGGGTGACGATGGTCTCGAAGCCGGTCGGTCGGAGGATGAGCGTCACGGGCAACTCCTTCATCGTCGTGAGGAAGACGAGTGCGGCCCCCGCGACCACGCCGGGCGCGATGAGCGGGAGGGTGGTTCGTCGGAACGCACCGAACGGTGATTCACCGAGGGTGCGGGCGGCCTCGACGAGCGTCGAGTCGACCTGCAGGGTCGTCGTGCGAATCGAACCGACGGCCTGCGGCATGAACCGGATGACGTAGGCGAACACGAGGAGGGGAATCGTCTGATACAGTCCGGGGGAGTAGGGGATGTCGAGGGCGTCGTAACCTGCGCCGAAGTACACCAACGCGAGCGCGAGAACGATGCCGGGGACGGCGAATCCGAGGTACGTCACGCGCTCGAACAGGGCCGCGAGACGGGAGTCGTGTTGCGCCGCGAAGTACGCGATGGGGAGGGCGGCGAGGGCGGCGACGATGGCCGCCACGAGCGAGATGCCGACGGAATTGAACGCGTAAATCCACTCGAAGGCCAGCGACGGCCGACGGCCGGCCTCCGAGTTGACGAGCAACAGACCGAGAATCCAGATGGGAACGGCCAGGGCGATGGTGGTGACGGCGACGGGCAGAAGCGTCGCGGGCCAGCGCCAGATGCCGAGGTTGACCGTCGAATCGCCGCTTGAATCCGACCCGCCCTCGACGGAGGTTTGCGGGCGCACCCATCGCTCCAAGACGAGGACGACGAGGACGATGGCGAGCAACTGCAACGACAACAGTGCCGCGAAGTCCTGGCCGAAGGCGTTGTACTCGACGTATATCTGGCGGGTGAACACCGGCAGTCGCATGATGCCGGGCGTCCCGAAGTCCGAAACCGCATACAGCGCCGTCAGGAGGCTCCCCGCGACGACGGCCGGTCGGATGTGCGGTATCGTGACCCGACGGAACGCAGTCAGGCGGTCCTGGTTGAGCGTTCGGGCGGCGTCGATGAGCGTCGTATCGAGCGACAGAAGCGACGCCCGCGTCGTCAGATACACGTACGGGTAGGTGTACAGCGTGATGACAAGTATCGTCCCGCCGAGGCCGTACACTTCGGGAATCTGTTCGATGCCGAGCGGCGCCAGCAGGTCGCTGAACTCCCCGCGGGGGCCGAACGCCGAAACGAAGGTGAAGGCGCCGACGTAACTCGGCACGACCAGCGGCAGGGCGACGACGATGGTCCAGAAGCGCCGGAACGGCAGGTCGGTGCGGACGGTGAGATACGCCAGTGGAACGCCGATGAGCACGGACAGTCCGGTGACGCCGGCCATCAGAAGCAAACTGTTGAGAATGATTTCGGCGGTCCCCCACCGGAACAGGAGATCGGTGGCGCGTTGGGTGTCGACGGTCACCGCCTCGATGAACAGCCACGACATCGGGAACACGAGCACCACGGCGATAAACCCACAGAGAAGCGCCAACCCGAGCGGGAACTCCCCGGCGTAGCGTTCCCGAAGTCCCGCGATATCCCTCATTGTCCGACCGTTCGTGTCCCGACGTACTTGAGCGAACCCATTCCAACGGATATATTTTAGGTCAGCCTAATTCAAACCCATGGAACTGACGCGGCGCGACGCCACCATCGCGTTGGCAGCCCTCGGCTCGGGCGGCGCTGCCGCAGTCGGTCTCAGGGCCACCCGAGAGGCCGACGAGGGAGAGCGGGGTCCCGACCGACTCGACGACGATGCGGTCGTCTCGGCGATGGTCGGGCTTGCCGAGGTTCTCTACCCCTCGGCGGTCTCCGGTGTCGAGCCGTTCGTCGAGACGTTCGTGACCGACCGACTCGAACGCGAGGGCCACGGCGAAGCGCTGCGAGCGACGGTGACCGACCTAAACGAGTTGGCCGTCGCTTGGCACGACACCGCTATCGCCGAACTATCTCCGTCGGACCGCGAGGAACTGCTCCGGGAGGCCGGTGCCGACGTCGCCGACGAGGTGCCCGACGGAACGACCGCCGAACGGGTCCGGTACTTCGTCGTCAACGAACTCCTCATGGCGCTGTACACCTCCCCGACCGGTGGGGAGTTGGTCGGCATCGAGAACCCCCAGGGACATCCGGGCGGCACCGACACCTACCAGCGGGGGCCGCCGTCGTGACTCGACGCCCCGTCGCGGGAGCAGACGTGTGTGTCGTCGGCGCCGGACCGGCCGGCACCATCGTCGCCGACCGCCTCGCCGCGTCGGGCCACGAGGTGGTCGTCCTCGACGCCGGCCCGCGGTTCGACCCCGACGACCGCATTCGAAGACAGGAGCGGGCGATACGACCTGCCTTCTCCCGGCCGGACGTGTGGGACGGCGACGCCGAACGGGACGCCTACACCTCAAGCGGCGAAAAGGGGTATCCGCTGAATCACGCCCGCGTGAAGGGCATCGGCGGGTCGACGCTGCACTGGCAGGGAATGGTGATGCGACTCCACGAGGACGATTTCAACTCCCGTAGCGAGCGCGGCGTGGGCGTCGACTGGCCAATCGACTACGCCGACCTCCGACCGCAGTACGCCGAGGCCGAACGGGAGTTGGGCGTCTCGGGGGCCTCGGACAACCCCTTCGCGCCGCCGCGGGAGGAGCCACATCCGATGGCGGCGTTCCCGCCCTCCTACAGCGACAGCCTGTTCGCCGAGGCCTGTGAGGAACTCGAAATCGCGATGCACTCGGTGCCGAACGCACGCAACTCCGAGTCCCGGAACGGCCGCAGCGCCTGCGTCGGCTACGGCACCTGCCAGCCGGTGTGTCCCTCCGGTGCGAAGTACGACGCGACGGTTCACGCCGAAGCCGCCAAGCGACGGGGAGCGACGGTCATCGACCGCGCGCCCGTCCAGCGGCTCGAACACGGCCCGGATTCCGTCGAGGCGGCCGTCTACGCGACGCCGGATGGCGAGACTCATAGACAGGAGGCCGACGCCTTCGTCGTCGCCTGTGGTGGTGTTGAGACGCCCCGGCTGCTGTTGCTGTCCGAGTCAGAACACTACCCTGACGGCCTCGCCAACTCCAGCGGCCTCGTCGGCAAGTGCTTCATGGACCACCTCTTCGCCGGGATGGGCGGCCGACTCGGCGAACCGACTCGACAGAACCACGTCGGCTTTCTCACCAGCGAGAGCCACCAGTTCTACGACGACGCCGACGAGACGGTCGGCCCGTTCAAACTGGAGTTCTTCAACTACGCCGGCCCTTCGCCGGTGGAGATGGCGCTGACCGGCGACGACTGGGGCGACGAATTACTCGACCGCCTCCGGGCGAACTACGGCGACCACGTCGGGATAGGCGCGCTCGTCGAACAGCTACCCAGTGAGGACAACTACGTCACGCTCGACGAGAGCCGTACCGACGACCACGGCAACCCCGTCCCCGAGATACACTGGTCGCTCGACGACCGCACGCGCCGAACTATCGAGCGAGCAAACGAGAAACAGCGGGCGATTCTGGAGGGGTTGGGCGCGGAGATTACGTGGCAGGTCGGCCCCGAGAACACCGGCCCGGCGTATCACCACATGGGGACGACCCGGATGGGGACCGACCCCGACGACAGCGTCGTGACGCCCCAACTCCGCACCCACGACCTCGAGAACTGCTGGCTGGTCGGCAGCAGCGTCTTCCCCACCGGCGGTGCGATGAACCCCACGCTCACCATCGCTGCACTCGCGATTCGGGCTGCTGAAGCCATCGACTCGTCATTCTAACTTTGTTTTAGGCAAACCTAAAAGCCTAAGTCGATGGGAGAGAGACGACAGGACAATGAGTCAGTTACAGCACTCTAACGGCTCCGAATCCGCCGGCGATGCGGAGACAACGGACGACGACACGGCGGACGACTACACTTTCGAGGACCTCAGCGTCGTGATGGGTACCTACAACGAGGAAGCCGCCATCGCGACCGTTCTCGAGGATATCGAGCGCGTCACCGACGGGCAGGCGGAGGTCGTCTGCGTCGACGGCTCCGACGACCGCACGCCGGAAATCGCTCGCGAACACGGCGCTCGCGTCATCGAACAGGAGCCACAGGGGTACGGCGTCGCCGTCCGAGAGGCGATTCTCGCCCCCGACCGTCCCATCGTCGTCACGACCGACTGCGACGACACCTACCCGATGGAGCAACTGCCGGAGTTCCTCGAAGCCATCAACGAGGGCTACGACGTGGTCTCGGGGGACCGCCTGTATCACGGCGCCGACGCGATGCCGGCGTTCAACCGCTTCGGTAACCACGCCTTCGCCGCCGTCGCCAGCGTCCTGATGAACGAACGCGTCCACGACACCACGACCGGGATGCGCGCCTACCGTCGCGATGTGGTCGAAGACATCGAGTGGACCGAAAACACCGGTCTATCGGCTGAGTTGCTCATCCGCCCGTTGATGCGCGGCTACGACATACAGGAGCAGCCCATCGAGTACGCCGAACGTGCCGGTGAGACGAAACTCGACCCCATCGAGGGCGGGGCCGCCATCGCGAAATCCATCGTGAAGGTGTGTCTCGAAGAGCGGTTCCGGTAACTCACGACGACGCTTCTACGTCAGTTTCGAAGGACACGCCGGCGAAGTGTTCTTCCGGATGGTCGGGGAGGTACGTACCCTCCCGGTCACAGTAGTCGACCAGCCGACAGACGGTTCGCTCGGGGGGCCAGACGACCTCGACGGTGTCACCGGTCGTCCGTACCGTCATCTCCTGTCGGTAGGTCAGCGTGCCGCCGTCCGGCTGGACGAGCCGAACGAGCAGGATGAGTTCGTCCGTGTCGGCGACGGAGACGGTGCCGTTGGCGCCGGCGAGGCTCGCTTCGTCGCCGTCGAGGCGCCATTCGGCGGTGTAGTCGTTCCCGACGCCACCGACGTTGCCGGCGTCGTATTCGACGTGGTCACCGGAGACGCTGAACAGCCTGACGGTCGCCCGGTCGACGCGGGCGGGGATGCCCACTGTCGTCTCACCGGTGAGGCGCTGGCCCTCCCGAACGTCGAGTTCGTCGAGTTTCGGCGTGACGTGGCGGTCGGGGTCGGCCGTCCACGCCCCGCGGTAGGTGTAGCGGTACTGCGTCCGGTTCGGGTAGGCGTCCATCACGGCGAAGTCGCCGGCGGGGTCGCGGTCTAAGGCGTAGACGACGGGGCCGTCGAAGCCGGGGTTGTTCCGGAGGTACTGGAAGGGATGATTCTGCCAGTCGCCGTACGGCGCCGGGATGAACACGACGGCGTCTTCGAAGTCGGCCGAATCGATTGGCTCGTAAGCGGTGTCGAATTTCTCGGTGTGGCCCGCGTTGCGCTCGACGGGCGGCGTGAGGACGGCGGCGTTGGCGACGCCGCCGACGAGGAGCACCGTCGCGAGTGCGACGACGCCCACGGCGCGGACGGCCCGCGGCGAGGCGGCAGCCGAGAGTCGTTCGGCGGTGACGCTGTTTCGAGCATGTCGCCAGCCGACGACGAGCGCGAACGCCGAAAACACCGACAGCGGAACAAGCAAATCGAAGTGATAGAACGGCCCGAACTGCGAGAGCAGGCCGTTGGTCGGGTCATCCATCGTCGCCAACACGTTGTAGTTGCCCCAGAAGGCGAGGTTGCCCAACGGGACGGTGACGAACAGGGCCGCGAGCAACCCGCCGACGCGGCGGCGCTCGCCGTCGAGACCGCCAACCCAGCGCCGGGCGGCGACCGCGATGCCGACGGCGGCGGCGGCCGTCCCGAGCAGTCCCGCCGTGAACCACCGAGTCGCGAGATACCAGAGCACGTAGCCGTTGGCTTCCAGCGCGAGGTCCAGCGTGTAGTCGACTTCGTGGCCGAGGATGCGGCGCTCGCCGAATCCCGGGCCGTCCATCGGCGCGAACGCCTCGTAGGGGAAGACCAGCGGCGACCCGGTCATCCGGGCGTTGTACGCCAACGCGAGGCCGACGCCGAGGAGGCCGAAGACTGCGGTCAGGGTGTTTCGGCGTGCGGCGTCGGAGAGGGGCCACACGCCATCCGCGCGGACGCTCCGAAGCACCGCCCACGCCGCGTGGGCGATGAATGGCGCCGCAAAGAGAACCGCCGTGTACGGGCGGGCGAAGAAGGCGACGCCGACGACGGCACCAGCGAGACCGGCGCTCCGGAGGGAGCGCTCCCGGACCGCCCGGAGATACAGCACCGCGAAAACGAGGTTTAGCATCGTCGTCGGCGCGTACGGCAGGAACACCGAGGTGGTCAGAAGCGCCATCGGCGAGACGGCGTAGACGACGCCGGCGACGAGACCCACGCGGCGGTCGAAAGCCAGCGACCCGAGACGATACACCAACGCCACGTTGGCGGCGGCGACGACCGCAAGCGTCACGCGCGGCTCGCCGAACAGTGCCATCGAAACCGCGTACATCGCGGCAGGAACCGGCGTGTACTTGGGGTAAAGTCGGCGTCCGTCCTCGATGAAGAACCACGGGTGAAACGCGTCGGCGAGGCCGCCGGCGTACAACTCCAGTTGCCCGGCGAGCAGCAACGACGCCTGCTGGAGATAGACGCCCTCGTCGTGGTTGCTGGAGTGGTAGGGAAACAGCGTCTCCGCGGTCGCGAACACCACGATGCCGACGAGGACGGCGAGGCCGGCCGCCAGAAGCGTCTCCGTGGGCGTCTCACGGAACCGACGGCGGAGGGCATGGAGCGGCCGAATCACGTCGAATCGTACAAATCAGTGGGGATACGTCGTGTGGTCAGACGTCGATGCCGACCTCACGCATGAGGTCGATGGTCGGTTCGAGGTCGGACAACTGCGTCAGGTCGATATCCGGCACGTCGAGTTCGTCGATGGTCGGCAACTCGCCGATGGGTTCGACGTCGCTGACGAGGGGGTACTCGAAGGTCGAACGGGCGAAGTAGTCCTGTGCCTCCGCCGACAGCAGGTGCCGGACGAAGTTCGAGGCGAGCGTCGCGTCGCTTGCCGCGTCGGTGACAGTAGCGCCCGCGACGTTGAAGACGGCGCCGGCATCGCCCTCCGTGAACGCCGTCGCGATGGGTGCGTCGGGGGTCCCGTCGAGGACGCGCTGGATGTAGTAGTGGTTCGTGAACGCGGCGTCGATTTCGCCGTCGGCGATGGCCTGACACGTGACGAACTCGTCGGGATAGGAGGTGATGCCCGATTCGACGACGCCTTCGAGCCACTGCCGGGTCGCGTCCTCGCCCTCGATGATGCGCATGGCCGTCACGAACGCCTGACACGAACCGTAGGACGGCGCCCACCCGAGGTCACCCTCGAAGTCGGGATAGGCCATGATGTCGTTCGGTAACTCGGAGGCCGAGTACGCCTCGGTGTTGTAGGGGATGCTCCGTGCGCGGCCGGAGGTGCCGACCCACTGGTCGGTCCGGAACTCCTCGCGGACCATGTTCAGCACTTCGTCCGGAAGCGCCTGCGTGCGGTCCGCGTCGGTGAGCGCGCCGAGAGAGCCGGCGTTGACAGAGTAGAACACGTCTGCCGGGGTCCCTTGGCCCTCGTTGATTATCTGGTTGACGAGGTCCGTCGAACCGGCGTAGCGTACCGTCAGCGAGAAATCGTCGTAGATGTCCTCGATGTAGCTGATGAGGTCGCCGACGAGGAACTCCCCGCGACCGGAGTACAGCGTCAACTCGCCTTCGAGGTCGGGCATCTCCGCCATCGGGGTGCCGCCGGGGGTGCCGCGCCCTTCACGGCCGGAGCCGATCTGTCCGATGGGGCTGTCGCCGTTGCCGTTGCCGTTCCCCTCGCCGTTGCCGAGGATGTCCGAACAACCCGCCAATCCGACGGTTCCCGCAGCCGCCGCCCCCGCGAGGAACGTCCGTCGGTCGGTTCCGTCGAAAAACGATTTCGGTGAATCCATGTGTTTTAGGCTTGCCTAAATTAACTTATAGTCGTCGGTTCAGTCGTCCGCGGCCGCCGGGACGCGCTGCAGCGATTCGAGGCTGTCCAGACAGTCGAGCCAATCGTGCATGTACTCGCCGACGTGGTTGAAGAACGCACCGTTGTTGTACTCCGAGTAGTCCCCGTCGTGGAGTTCCTCGGCCATCGCCTCGAACACGCCCGCGTAGCTGTCCGCCTCGCTGCCGGCGTCGTCGATGATTTCCCAGAGGTGTTCGTTCAACTCCAGGCCGGCGACCTCGTTGGTGAGGTCGTCGAACGTCGACCGCGGCGCCTTGTTGTGTTCACACAGCGGGTAGCCGTTGTAAATCTGCTTGCCCAACACGTCGCAGGCGCGTTTGAGGAACACGCCGCTCCAGATGTCGTCGAACCGGCCCACGTCCCACTCGTTTTCGTCCATCGGCAGTTGATAGAACGCGGGGATGACCTCTCGCTTGAACGCGAGATTCATCGAACAGACGGTGAGGTAATCGCCCTCGCTGGCGACGAAATCGCCCTCGAAGTCGCCCCGAGTCGTTCGGGTTTGGGCCTGTCCCTGCAGGTCGCCGTCCATCAGAATGCGGACGGCGTCGAGGTCCGGCACGTTCGTCCACAGTCCCTGTGAGGCGACCACGTCGTCGACGGACTCCGTGTCCGTCTCGACGGTCTCGTCCATCGCCGCGTAGGGGTAGCCCCGTGGATACAGGCCGTGCTCGTCGGCGTTTTGGTACAGCACGTTGACCCACTGTTCGTCGGAGGACACCGACTCGATTTCGCCCTCGAACGCGAGGTTCTCCATGTGTCGTCCGAAGAAGTCGTCTTCCTCGTGGGGCAGAGTGTCGTCGTCGATGAAGAAGCCGTACTCGAAGCGCTCGTTGGCCCACATGTACAGCAGGCCGAAACTCGTCTCGGCGTGGCTGGCCGCCGGAACGACGTGGCTGTACTCCGCGATGTCGTTTGCCTCGTACCACTCCTGTCGGCGCGACCCGTCGAACACCTCCCCGGAGACGCCCTCGTCTTCGAGCATCGCTTCCATCTCGTCGGTGTCACAGAAGTCTTCGGTGACGAGGACGACGTGCAACCGCGAGAGGTCGAAGTCGTGGCGGCGAGCGTTGTCGAAGTACGTCCGCATGCACTCGTACTCCCGAATCGTCGGAACGACGACGCAGATGTCTTGATTCATCTTTCGCTTACTGGCTATGTTTTAGGCTGGCCTAAAGAGGTGTCGGTTCGTCGTCCATCGACGCCAAAGACGATATATGGGCTCACACCGAAGCATCTCCACTTCAAATGCGGTCCGTCACAGAACTTATCGACGCCATACACGACATTGAGGAAGGCGATACTGTCACCGTCGAAACCGAAGCCGAGCAGTACCGTGGTGTCGTCACCCGGTCGGAGTACGACGCTCCGGGAGAGAGCGAAACCGGCGTCGTTCGCGTCCGGATTCGCCTCAAGGACCGCACGTCCCCGGACCGGCTCGAACTCCGGACGTCTGCGTCCCCTTCCCGGAAATTCCCCCGGCCGAAACTACATGTCGGCGGCTTCGCGGGTGACGCCGAGGGAGAACCGCTCGGTTCGGTCGCCGACATCACTGTCGAAGCGTCCGACATTTGAGTTCGGCCGGCTTCCGGAATCTCACTGACGCCACGTCGTCCCCGCGCTGTCCCCTGAGTTATAAACAGTTATTCGTCCGCTGTCGAACGATTCAGTACTGACGCTCGAAATGGGGTTTCTCGAATCTATCGGCGACGAGGCGGAGGAGCTGTGGGGCGACGGCAAGGGGCCGCTCCTCGTCACGATTGCGGGTGGTTGGGGGGTACTGCTCGGCACTCGAATGGTGTATCCCGTGCTGTTGCCGTACCTCCGGGAGTCGTTCGACCTCAGCCTCACGGTCGCGGGCCTGCTCGTGACCGTTCTGTGGCTCGGGTCGGCGCTCGGCCAGCTCCCAGGCGGCGTCCTCGCCGACCGATACAGCGAACGGGCGGTCATGACAGCGGGGACGGTCGTCGTCGCCCTGGCACTTGTAGCCGTCGTGACGGCACAGACGCCCCTCGTCTTATTCGCCGCGACGGCGCTCGTGGGTCTCGGCCAGTCGCTGTACCCCATCGCGCGCATCACGATACTCTCCGACATCTATCCCGGCCGAATCGGGAGCGCACTCGGGGTGACGATGGCCACCGGCGACCTCGGCCAGACGGTGCTGCCGCCGATTGCCGGTGCGCTCGCCGCCGCCGTCGCGTGGCAACTCGGCCTGGGATTCATCATTCCACTGCTCTTGGCAGTCGGGGCCGTCCTCTGGGTAGTCCTGCCGGCACAAACGCCGACGGCCAGTGCGGTCGATTCGCTCTCGGCCGACAGCGCACGCTACGTTATCGCCGAATTACGCCGGTCGAACTTGCTTTTCGTGGCGTTCATCCTCTTTCTGTACATCCTCATCTGGCAGTCGTTCACCGGGTTCTATCCGACGTATCTGGTCGAAGTGAAGGGGCTGCCGTCGTCGGTAGCCGGGGTGCTGTTCAGCGTGTTCTTCGCCTTCGGCGTCGTCGTCAAGCCGCTGGCCGGCGCGGCCTACGACCGAATCGGCATGCGTCGCGCCCTCGTCGCCGTTCTCGTCGGCCCCGTCGTCGGGTTGGCCTCTCTGCCCTTCATCGAGGGGCGGTGGCCGCTCGTCGCCGTCACCGCCCTCGTGAGTACGATGCTCGGCTCTGGGGCGATTACCCAGTCGTTCCTCTCCGATGCGATTCCCGACGAGATTCAGGGGACCGGCCTCGGTGCGGTTCGAACGGCGTCGGCGACGCTCGGTGCTGCCGGCCCGGTGCTTTTCGGCAGCATCGCCGACCGTGGATACTTCGACGAAGGGTACCTGTTGTTGGCCGCGATACTGGTCGTGGTCATTGTTCTCACCCTCCGGCTCCCCGAACGCGCTTCGAAGGGCTGACCGGTATCCTCGCTCGCTTCGGGAGTGCTGAGTAACAGTTGGGACGGAAGAGACACAGGAGCCGACGAATTACCGTCGGTGGGGTGGGGGATGTGCGGTTGTGCCTCTCGGGTTCCGTCCACTTGCCTCTACGGTCGAACCACGCTTCAGCGACGTGGCCATTATGATACCCCCTCCGTCAATACGTCTAGACTCACTCGACGGCTGTTCGCTCGCAAGTTCGACAGAGAGCCGCTATCGGGTCGTCGATGGATGGAATCGTCACCGACTCCCGGATATACCGACGGTGGCCACAGTGTGACGAGTCGTGCGGCACCTCCGGTTTCGGCTATGCAAACCGCCCGAGGTGAGCGGGTGCCAACAGGTGAGCGAACGAACTCATCCGAGAACTGCCGCTCTTCGAGAAGTGATATCGTCGGAAATTGGGCGCCTACGGGAGTTTGGCCACCAGTTTCCGTCGGCCAAAGGCCGGTTGGAAACCGAGTGGGCCAACTCGGATTTGAACCGAGGACCTCCCGGTTATCAGCCGAGCGCTCATACCTAGCTGAGCTATTGGCCCTAGGTAGGCGCGTTTCATCGTAACGCGGTTGGTTGTTTAAACGTTTCTTTTCGGCGGCCCTTCGGTGGGTGATGTCATGCCCGGCGGTCGGTCGAGCCGTCGTCGTCGCCGTCGTCGTCAGTTTGACCGTCCGGGTCGGTGAACTCGTAGGCCTCCTCGTCGATATCGACCGGTTCCGAGCCGGGCCGGCCTTCGTCCATGCCCTGACGGAAGAACTCCTCGCCGGGGTCGCCACCTTCGTCGGCGTTCGGGAACCCGCCAATGTAGACGTTGCCGGAGGCGAAGCCACCGGTCTGGGCGTCAATGTACGGCTTGACGACGTACCGCTTGGTGAAGACCCTGATGGGGTACCGCGTCGGCGGCAACACCAACAGCAGCCCGAGGAGGTCGGTCACGAGACCGGGAGTGAGCATCAAGACGCCGGCGACCAACAGGAGAGCCGCGTCGAGCAGTTCGTCCGTCGGCGGTTCGCCTTGCGCCAGTTTTCGCTGGAGGCGCTGGAGTGTGTGACGCCCCTCTGCGCGGGCGAGCAACAGACCGATGAGCGCCGTCAACACGACGAGTGCGACCGTCACGACCCCGCCCAACTGCGTCGCCAAGACGACGAGTAGCATGATGTCGAGCAGGGGGACGAGCAGCAGGACGCCGATGACCCGCAAGTCCATACCACGGTGTCCGGTTGGGTGCGGGAAAACCCTTCCGAGAGGCGAACCGACGAACACCGACACGGCCTTACGCCGCCGACGGCTTCCACCGGGTAATGAGAGCAGCGCTGGTCATCCTCGACGGCTGGGGACTCGGCGACGGTGACGAATCCGACGCTGTCGCCGCCGCCGACACGCCGACGTTCGACCGCCTCCGCGAGACGGGCGCCTTCGGAACGCTGGAGACACACGGCCGACGCGTCGGCCTTCCGGAGGGACAGATGGGAAACAGCGAAGTCGGCCACCTCAACATCGGTGCCGGCCGCGTGGTCAAACAGGACTCGACGCGCATCACCGACGACATCGACGCCGATGTCTTCGCCGACAACGAGACCATCACCGACGCCTTCACGCACGCACGTGACAACGACGGCCGCGTCCACTTCATGGGACTGGTCAGCGACGGCGGCGTCCACTCCCACCAAGCACATCTCCACGCACTGGTCGAACTCGCGGGCGAACGCGGCGTCGACGCCGTCACCCACGCCTTCACCGATGGCCGCGACACGGCCCCGAAGAGCGGCGCGGGCTTTCTCGCGGACCTCGAAGCCGCCGCCGAGGAGGCCGGTACCGGCGACGTGGCGAGTGTCTGCGGCCGCTACTACGCGATGGACCGCGACGAGAACTGGGAGCGGACGAAACGCGCCTACGACGCCATCGTAAACCGGGAGGCGCCCTACACGGCTGATTCGGTGGTCGAAGCCGTCGAGCAGTCGTACGCGCGCGGCGACACCGACGAGTACGTCGAACCGACGCTCGTTTCCGGCGGTCCCGCACTCGCCGACGGCGATTCGGTCGTCTTCTTCAACTTCCGGTCGGACCGCGCCCGCCAACTCGTCCGGATGCTCGCCGACATCCGCCCCGAGTGGGACTTCCAGACCGACCCACCCGACACCCACCTCGTCACGATGACCGAGTACGACGAGACGTTCGAGTTGCCGGTCGCCTACCCGCCGCTGGAACCCGAGGAGACGCTCGGCGAGACGGTTTCGAAGGCTGGCCTCACGCAACTCAGGATGGCTGAATCCGAGAAGTACGCCCACGTCACCTACTTCCTCAACGGCGGCCGCGAGGTGGAGTTCGAGGGCGAACACCGCGAAATCATCCCGAGTCCGGATGTGCCGACCTACGACGAGCAACCCGAGATGAGCGCCCGCGAGGTGACCGACACCGCCGTCGACTACATCGACCGCGAGGACCCCGACGTGCTGGTGTTGAACTACGCCAACCCCGACATGGTCGGCCACACGGGCGACTTCGAGGCTGCCGTCGCCGCCGTCGAAGCCGTCGACGCACAACTGAACCGACTCGCTGAAGCGGTTCGGAACGCAGGCGGACACGTCCTCGTCACCGCCGACCACGGCAACGCCGACGACATGGGCACGCCCGAGGACCCCCACACCGCACACACGACGAATCCGGTCCCGTTCGTCTACGTCGCCCCCGACGGAACTGACGGCGGGCGGCAGGTCAGAGACGGTGGGACGCTCGCGGACATCGCACCGACGCTGCTTTCGCTCATCGATGTCGACAAGCCCGAAGCGATGACCGGCGAGAACCTCTTGGAGTAATCAGACCGCGCCCGCACGCTGTTTTTCGATTCGCGTCGCCAGCGACAGATACACCGCGATGATGAGCAAGACGACCGCACCGGCGGCCGCGACGCCGAGGGCGTCGGCACCCAAAAAGACGGGTGCGTCACGTTCCAGCGGAATCAGCGTGTGATGGAGGTCCCCGCGAACGGGAACGAAGTAGTCGACGACGGTGTCGACGGTGTACCACAGCGTCGCGACGCCGACCGCTCGCGGGTCGAAGTCACCGATTCGGTGCAACAGGAACGCCTGGACCACCATCGCGGCGTGACTCCAGATGAGGAACTGTCGCATCGCCGGGTGGAGATAGCTGAAGGCGTCCCAGTAGGCGAGGTGGACGTACACCGTCCACCCGCCCAAGATGATGTTGCCGAAGAAGGCAAGCGCCGTCAGCCACGCCTGGGGTCGGTCGAGTTTCCACGCCGCCAACGCGAGGGCGATGAGCAGCGTCGCCGCCGGACTGTCGGGGACGAACGGCCACATCTCGACGGGCGTAATCTGGAACTGGAAGCGGTAGTAGTAGAAGCCGAAGGCGGTGCCGGCGAGGTTGACGAGGACGACCAGCCACGCGAGGTTGAGGCCGAGGTTCTCGATGGCCTCCGGCAGCGGCGCGACGTACCGCGGGAGGTCCGCGCGGGGCACGTCGGATTCGAACAACCCTCGGATGTCCATGTGGCCTCCACCGAGCGATGGCACAAAAACACCTCGGCACCGGCCACCACCCCTCGAAAGACACGCGTTAAGTGGGTCCGACTCCAACACGGGCGTATGACCGAAACGGACCTCGAAGAGCTCCGTCGCGGGACGGACCTCGTCAAGCGCGGCTTCGCGAAGATGCAGAAAGGCGGCGTCATCATGGACGTCGTCACCCGCGAACAGGCCCGAATCGCCGAGGACACCGGCGCAGTCGCCGTCATGTCGCTGGAGGCAGTCCCCGCCGACATCCGCAAGCGCGGCGGCGTCGCCCGAATGGCCGACCCCGCGGCCCTCGAAGAGATTATCGACGAAGTGTCCATCCCCGTGATGGGCAAGTGCCGCATCGGCCACACCGCCGAGGCACAGATTCTCGAAGCCACGGGCGCCGACATGCTCGACGAGAGCGAGGTCCTGACGACCGCCGACGAGCGATACCACATCGACAAACGTGATTTCACCGCGCCGTTCGTCTGTGGCGCCCGCAACCTCGGCGAGGCGCTGCGCCGCATCGACGAGGGCGCCGCCATGATTCGAACCAAAGGCGAGGCCGGCACCGGCGACGTGAACCAGGCGGTCACCCACCAGCGCAACATCCAGCGGTCGATTCGGAAACTCTCCGGAATGAACTACGAGGAGCGCGACGAGTGGGCGCGCAACCACGAGGCTCCGCGTGAATTGGTCCACGAGACCGCCGAGATGGGCCGGTTGCCCGTCGTCAACTTCGCCGCCGGCGGCATCGCCACGCCCGCCGACGCCGCGCTCATGATGCAGTTGGGCTGTGACGGCATCTTCGTCGGTTCGGGCATCTTCGGCGCCGAGGACCCCACCGCGATGGGCACCGCCATCGTCGAGGCCGTCAACAACTACGACGACCCCGAGAAACTGCGGGACATCGCTAAGGGCATCGGCAAGGGCATGAAGGGTCAAGCCAACGAGACGATGCCCGAAGAGGAGAAACTGCAGGGTCGCGGCGTCTGAACGCACGGTAACCCGACTACTGCATTCGACTCCTGGACGATATTCTTACGGTCACGCCGACTCGACTCCCGAGTCATGGCACCGCTCGATATCGGTATCGTCACCGGCGAGAAAGCACCTTCCCTCACCGACGACGGCGAGGCACTCGCCGCCGAGTTGTCGACACGGGGCATGGAGGCGGAGCCAGTCGTCTGGAGCGACGACGAGGCCGACCCTACCGTCTTCGATGCGGTGTTGTTTCGGTCCTGCTGGCACTACTACCGCCAGCCGGAGGCGTTCCGACGCTGGCTGGAGCACCTCGATTCGGCCGGCGTTCCCGCCGTCAACCCCACGTCGGTCGTCCGCTGGAACATGCACAAGTTCTACCTCCGTGACCTCGCCGATGCTGGCGTCGATATCGTCCCTACAGCGACGATTCCGGCAGCGAGCGACCGAGACCTGACGTCGATACTGGCCCATCGCGGCTGGGCGGAAGCCGTGGTCAAACCTGCCATCGGAACCAGTTCTGCGGGCGTCTGGCGCGTCTCGGGTGAGGGTCTCGACGACGCCCGAGAGCGGTTCGTCGAGGCTCGTGCCGACGGTGACCTCCTCGTCCAGAGGTATCTCCCCGAAATCTTCGACGGCGAGCGCTCGCTCGTCTTCTTCGGTGGCGAGTACAGCCACGCCTCACTCCGGATGCCAGCCGACGACGACTTCGCTGCAAACGACGCCGTCGAACCGTACGAACCACGGGAAGCGACGATAGCGACCGCTGAATCGGTCCTCGGTGCGGCACGGGACCGCTTCGACCTCAACCCCGAGGAACTGCCGTACGCCCGCGTCGACGGCATCGTTCGAGAGGGCGAGTTCCTGCTGTCGGAGTTGGAACTCATCGAACCGTTCTTGGGGCTTGAGCGCTCTCCGGGTGCCGTCGAGCGCTTCGCCGACGCTATCGAGGCGGCTATCGAAGCGGATACCGGGGCATGAGGAGGTGCTCTCGTCGCGGAGAAGGGGGTCGACGACCCTCCGTCAGCGAGTCGCGTTCAGACGTAGCCTTCGTCTTCGAGGCCGTCCATCAGGGCGTCGACGAGTTCGTCGACGCTGTCGTAGGGGTAGTCGGCCTGTCCCGACGCTTCCTGATTCAGTTCCATCGCCGTGATGGTCTCGTCGCCGATGTCAAACGTCGTACCGGGGCCCTGCGGGAGGGCGGGCACGAGGTCCATCGGGCTGTTCACGGGGTAGTCGGCGCCGCCGAAGGCGTTCTCGAACTGCTCTCGAACTGCGTCTCTGTCTGCCATGGTGCACCACGACAGTTCTCGGGATTCGAGTTGGGCGTGATGCCTCTCAATGCTGGCCGTTTAAAAAAAGACGAGTCGGCACCGCTCAGTACGTGTACTCCGTGTCGATGCGCTGGCCCGTCTCGCTCATCGCGACGGCGGCCTCGCTGTACTGCAGGACTTTCTGCATGTCGCCCTCGATGTCGAAGACGCCGGACATCATCCCGTCTATCGGACCGATGTCGCCTTGATTGAGCGCGACCCAGTCGTCGTAGTCGCCCCGATAGACGAACCCAGCATCGACTTCGTCGGGGGACTCGATTTCCCGTGCTTCGGTGCAGGTGCCGTCGTCGAGGGCGATGAAGAAGTATCGGTCTTCGGGGAGTCGGTCGTCGGCGCGGATGTGGAACACGAAGTCCCCGTTGAAGCCGACGCCCCACCCCTGTCCCTTCTCGGCGTACTCGTCGTTGTCGTTCAGTTGCTCGCGCCACTCTACAATCCACTCTTCGGATGGGAACGGGATGGACATGTGTGAATACCTGTGGTGTGTGTCGACAACCCACCATCGGTCGTGTCGGAAATAAAAGGTTCGGCAGGGAGACCACGGTTCCTACTCCCGGTTACGACCCGGCTTAAATGACCGTGTACACCCCCCGCAACGCTTTATTACATAGGAAAAACACACCTGTGTAGATACTCGTGACTACCCGCAACGCACAGAGTCAACCCGAGGCGTCCGAGGAGGCGGCCTCGCTGGACGACGGGGTTTTGGGGGCGGCCCTGGTGGGGTCGATACTCGGCGGCCTCGCCGGTCTTGCGGCCTTCAACAGCCTCGCGCCGATTCATCTCGCCTTCATCGGCAGCGTCGTCGGTGTCGGCGGCACCGCGAGTTACGGTGCGTGGCTCGGCTTGGCCCTCGTTCTCGGGCTGGTGTTCGCCGCGTTCGCGGCGCCGGCCATCACCGCCTACACCGCCGCGACCACGTGGTTGACCGCACGAATCGCACTGTTCCGCAAACTCGTCCAACCGCTCGTCATGCGCTCGCCGCTGGGAACGACCGCCGCCGGCGTCGGCCTCATCTACGGCGCCCTCGCTGGCGTCGTCGTCGGGTTGGTCGTCGTCCCCTCGTTCATTCCGGCGGCCGAGGTCCCGCTGACGAACACGAACATCGTCGTCGGCTACGCTGTCTTCGGGTTCGTCTTCGGCCTCGGTTACGGCCTCACGCTTGAGGGTACCATTCCGCTACCCTCCTTTTCGTTCATCAGTTCCCGGGTCCGGGCGACCGTCCTCGCGCCGATTCTCGCCAGCACGCTCTCGGGCGCTATCGTCTACTCCCAACAGCCGCTGTATCTCCGCTATCTCGGGGCGATAGCCGGCGACGGCGTCCCGACCACCGGCCTCGGTATCTGGGTCGGACTCACCGCCGTGTTGGGACTGCTGTTCGCCGTCGTCGCCGGAGGCCACGCCGCCCGCGGGAACGGCACCACCGGCTACGGCTTCGTCTACGGCATCGTCTTGGCGGTCTTCGTCGGCCTCCTCGCGGTGCCGGCGGTCGCCTCCGCGGCGACGCCGTTCGACCTCGGCTTCGGCAACGTCGCAGTGAGCACACTCGGCGCGTTCGTCGTTTACGGCGTCGTCCTCGGGTCGACGTTCGGGAAGGTCGTCAACCAACGGCCGCTCCGGCCCGCGTTCCTCGTCGGCCGAAGCCGTGCCGTGGTGTTCTCGGCGCTGCTCGCTGGCGCCGCCTCCGGCGGACTGCTGTACGCCAGTTCCCCGGTCTATCTCCGACTGCTCGGCGCCATCGTCGGTTACGGCGGCTCCGCTAGCATCGGGTTCGGCATGTGGCTGGGCCTCACGTTCCTGTTCGCGATGGTCTTCGCCGCGTTGGGCGCCCGCCGTGTCGAACGGACCGACGTGCCCGCCCAGACCGGCCTGAAGGTCGGTACGGTCTACGGCGCCTTACTCGTCTTCGTCGGGATGCTCGCCATGCCGTCGGTCATCACCTCGGCGACGCCGTTCGCCCTTCCGACGCCGCACATCGCCGGCACGGTCCTCGCAGCGTACCTCCTCTTCGGCATCGCCTTGGGTGCCGTCTACGAGGGCACTCGCGGTGCCGGTCTCTCCCCCGCGTTCCTCCACGGCCGCGGCGTGCCCGTCCTCGGCGGCGCTATCGTCGGTGGCACCGCCGGCATCGGCCTCATCTACGGCGCCCTCCCGCCGAACCCCTATCTCTACGTCCTCGGGAACATCGTCGGGATGCCCTCGCTCACCGCCGGCATCGCCGTCTGGTTCGTCCTATCGCTCCTCGCCGGTCTGCTGTTCGTGCCGCTTGCGGCCGGGACGCTCGAACGCCGTCTCGGCTTCGTCCGGGGACTCGGTGTCGGATTGGTCTACGGCGGCGTCCTCACCGCCGCCATCGGCGTCGTGGGCGTTCCGGCGGCCACCGCCATCGACCTACCGCACACCGCCCCGCCGGTCGCCGGCTACTTCGTCTTCGGTGTCGTCTTCTCCCTCGTCTACACGCAACTCCGGAAGCGAACCATCGTCCGCGAGGAACTCCCCACTTCGACGGCCATCGGGACGAGCGGCCAACGCGCCATCGTCTTCGGGTCGCTGTTCGGCGGTTCCGTCGGCGGCCTCATCGTCCACCATATGGTCGGCGGCGGTGCCATGCGGTTCCTCGGTGCCATCGTCGGCTACGGGGGCAGCGTCACCATCGGCTGGGTCGTCTGGCTCGCTATCTCGCTGATTCTCGGATTGACGTTCGCCGTCGCTGTCGGCCCGCGACTCAGTCAGTACGCCCGCTCGATGGACGAGTTCGTCGAGAACGACGCCGACCTCGACGCCGTCTTCGGTGACTTCCTCGACCGCGCGCCGGTCACCACCGCGGCCGCCGTCGCCGGCTTCGTCTACGGCATCGTCGCCGCCATCGCCGTCGGTGCCATCGCAGTTCCTCTCGCGGTCAACACCGTCACCCCATTCGGCCTGTTCGTCCCCACGCTCCAGCCGTGGTTCCTGCTGGCGTTCGTCCTCTACGGACTGGTGATGGGCGTCGGCTACGGCGTGATTAAGGAGTTTTAGACGCTCACTCTTTATGCAAGGGGGTTCCCGCAGCGACCGAAGGGAGCGAGGAACCCCCTCCCGCAAAAACTTGGGGAACCCCCCGACAGCTCACTTCGGGCGCTCGCGGATGCTCATACAATAACGAGGTCCAAAACGGGAATGGGCCCCTGAACCCCGCGCTCTGTGTGCCCACGATTCTCGAAAATAGGTGTACAGTCGATATTTATATTGTTCGAGGCGTACAATACGGTGTGAGTAATTCGTCACTTGGTCAACGGCGCGATTTTCAGTCACTGTTCGACCAATTGGACGGAGTCGCACTCTGGACCGCCACAGAACCCGACACGTTCGACTACATTAGCGATGGCTTCGAAGGGATATGGGGCATCCCGCCCGAGGAAGTTCAGGATGACATCAACAGGCTGCTTGAGACGATACACCCAGAAGACCGCGACCGGGTTCGGGCTAACATCGAGGGGTCCGACCGAGGGCTCCACAACGAATCGTACGAGGGTCGGGTTGTCCAACCCGACGGGTCGATTCGGTGGGTACTGACTCGGCAAGTCATCATCCGGAATAACCAAGGAGAGGTGACTGAAGTCGTCGGCATCTCCACCGATATCACGGAGCAAAAGCGCCGGGAACAGGAACTCGAAATGCTAAATCGGGTTGTTCGTCACGACATTCGAAACGATTTGGCGGTCATGCTCGGATGGGCGGAGATGCTCGACGAGCACGTCGATGAGGAAGGCCGAACGTATCTCGAAAAAATCCTCAACAGTGGCGAGCACGTCGTCGAGTTGACCGAAATTGCTCGCAACTACGCCGAGACGGTCGTCTCTGACGAAGAACTCACCATTGAGCCAACTTCGATTTGCTCTATCCTCGAAACCGAACTCTCGCTTCGTGAGGAATCCTTCCCGGATGCGGAGTTCGTCGTTCCCGATTCGCTCCCCGACGTCGAGGTGGCTGCCAACAGTATGCTTAGCTCGGTGTTTCGGAACCTGCTGAACAACGCCATCCAGCACAACGATGCGGAGAACCCAGTAGTCGAAGTTTCCTGTGCGGTGCGAGACGAGGACGTAGAGGTCCGAATCGCCGACAACGGCCCCGGAATCCCCGATGAACAAAAGGATGTGGTCTTCGGGAAAGGCGAAAAAAGCCTTGGCAGCCCCGGGACCGGGATTGGCCTCTATCTCGTCCAGACGCTGGTCGACCAGTACGGCGGTGATGTGTGGGCCGAGGACAACGCGCCGACGGGGACCGTCTTCGTTGTACGGTTGCCGAAAGCGACCGAGTAACACCAGTGGTTACCAAGGCGGTGTTCCGTGTCCAAGCAGGACGGAAAAACGCGTGCTTCTCGGTCCGCCGGCTCAATAGATCGTCGCGCCTTTCCCGATTTCCGTCTGGTAGGCCCGTGCCTCGACGCCCGCGTCCTCGAAGGTATCTATCATCGTTCCAGCGATGTCGCGACGGTCCCGTTCGTGGCAGGCGGCGATGACCGCCGGACCTGCCCCCGAGATGGTGACGCCGGTCGCGCCGGCCTCGAAGGCCGCCTCCCGGACTTCGCTGTATCCAGTGATGAGTTTCGCACGCGCGGGCGTGACGATGCTGTCGTTCATGCCGCGACCGACGAGGTCGGGGTCGTTTCGGGCCATCCCGACCGATAGCGTCGCGGCGTTGCCGACCAACTCGACGACCTGCTCCATGCGTGCGCCGTCGGGGACGACCTCGCGAGCGTCCCGCGTCGAGACGACGATTTCCGGCAGACAGGTGACCAGCGGAATCGAGGCGTCGAGTTGCGTGACGCCGTCCTCGCGGGCGATGGTGAACCCGCCCATAATCGAGGGGGCGACGTTGTCGGCGTGGGCGGCCCCGGAGACGACCGCCTCGCCTTCCGCGGCGATGGGAACCAACTCCTCGCGGGTGAGGCCGCGGTCGTACAGTTCGTTGAGGCCGACGGCGGCGGCGGCCGCGGAGGCGGCCGATGAGCCAAGCCCCGAGGCCGGTCGGACGCCCTTGTCGATGCTGATGTGGGCCGGGGCGTCCAGCGCCTCTGCGACCGCCCCGACGGTGTTCTTCTCGGGGTCTTCGGGGATGTACTGGCTGCCGACGCCGGTTACGTCGATAGTGGTGCGGTCGGCCTTCTCGACGCGAACCACGTCGGCGGGCCGCTCTAAGGCGGCACCGAAGACGTCGAAGCCACTGCCCAGATTCGCACTCGTCGCCGGGGCCCGCACCGTGACCATGCCCGCAGTACCGGTCGGCCTCGGATAAATGTACCCGAACTGCCCGCCCAGTCAAAAGAGCCAACACCGCCGAGGGCGCAGGCCCGAACATGATTGGTATCGTCGGCGGCGGGCTCGCGGGCCTCGCTGCCGCCTATCGCCTCCAGCAGGCGGGCCGGGAGGTGCAGGTGTTCGAAGCCGCCGACGCCGTCGGCGGACTCGCCGCCACCTACGAAACGAGCGGCGACCGCATCGAGGCGTTCTATCACCACCTCTCGAAATCCGAGGAGACCATCGTCGAACTCGCCGCGGAGTTGGGTGTCGACGACCGACTGGAGTGGCGCTACGGCTCCGACGCCTACTACGTCGACGGCGTCGTCCACCCGATGAACAAGCCGTGGGAAATCCTCGCCTACCCGCATCTCTCGCTGTACGACAAGTTCCGCCTCGGTATGCTCGTGTTGGACATCGACGTCCGCGGCGGCGTCCCCTCCTTCGACAGCTACGAACGACTCGAGGACTTCGAGGACGTGCCGGTGAAGCAGTTCATCCTCGAACACACCTCTCGGGGCTGTTTCGAGCACTTCTTCCTGCCGTTGCTTCGAGCGAAGTTCGGCGACCGCTGGGAAGAGGTCAGCGCCGCGTGGCTGCTCGGCCGCATCAAGTTCCGCGGCGAACGCGACATCCTGAAAGGGGAGGTACTGGGCTATTTCGACGGCGGGTTCGGCGTGTTGCTCGACGCGCTCATCGAGGCGGTCGGCCACGAGAACATCACGACGGGCGCACGCGTGACCGACCTCGAAGTTGCGGACGACGTTTCCACGATGACCGTCGAGACGGCCGACGACGAGACGACACACACAGTCGACGACGCCGTCGTCGCGGCGATGCCGAACGTCTTGGAGGACCTCACCGGCTACGCCTGCGACATCGACTTCCAGGGGACGGTGTGTTCGGTCATCAGCGTCGAGGAATCGCTGACCGACACCTACTGGCTGAACATCGCCGAGGAGGTCCCCTTCGGTGCGCTCATCGAGCACACGAACTTCGTGCCGCCGGAACGCTACGGCGGCGAACACCTGCTGTACGCGGTCAGCTACATCCAGAGTCCCGAGGAAGAACTGTGGCAGATGGACGATGCGGGCGTCGAAGAAGCGTGGCTCGACGGCATCGAATCGCTGTTTCCCGACTTCGACCGCGAGTCGGTCAACTGGATACAAACGGCGCGCAACCCCCGAACGGCACCCATCTACGAACGAGGGTATCTCGATATGGTCGTCCCCTACGACCTCGGTGACTCCGTGCCGGGCGTCTACTACGCGGGGATGGCCTCGCGGGCACAGTACCCCGAACGAAGCCTCGACGGCGCGATAGAAGCGGGGTATGCCGCGGCTGACGCGATAGTTGAAACGTAGTCGGCGTCGATTCAGTCGGCCTTCGCGTCCTCGTCGGAGACGCCGGGAGCGTCGGTGACGCTCACGTCCGGCTTTTCCGTGTCGCCGCCGACCACGGTCTCGCCGTCGGCGGTCTCGACGTACACGTCGTCGTCGAACCCGGCGACCGCGTTCTCGTACTCCGGCTCTTCGAGGTTTTCGAGCGTCGTCGGCGCCTCGGCGACGCCATCGACGGGCGCGAACTCCCCGAGGGGGTCGTCGATGGTGATGTCGTGGGCGACGAAGAACGCCTCGTAGCGACGGTAGTGTGTCTGCAGTTCGTCACCGGGAATCTCCATCATCTCCGTCCAGCCGTGGTTGAAGAAGTCGAAGTTCGCCTGAATGTGCGTGATTTCGCGGGCTTCGGCCTCGCTGTAGCCCTCCTGTAGCGCGGCGACGTAGGCGTCCATCGTCGCATCGAAGAAATCATCGAGGTGGTCGCGGCGCTCTTCGCGGCGCTCTTCGTCGGCCTTTCCGAGGAAGATTTTCGTGTGCATCTTCACGAGCGCGTAGTTGGCGACGTTGCGAACCCCCGGCGTCGTCAGCGCCTTCATCGACGCCCAGTGTCGCGGGTTCTGATACAGTTTCATACCCCTCGATTGGTGTTCGTCGTTCTTCAACCCCCCGACCGCGGCAGCCGTCGGCTTCGAGCGGTAACGATTCCCGTTCGCTCGCGTACAGCGATAACCCCGGGTTCTCGTTCCGTTTACAGCGTTCCGGACCAAACCCAAGCGACCGACGTTTCCCGGGCGAGACGTGAAGGACCGCTACATAGCAATTCACATTAAGCCCGGCCCTCTACCCGGTGGTATGTGTGCGTCGCACGTCATTATCGGTGACGGCATTGCCGGCTCGTCCGCCGCGGAGACGATTCGCGAGGCCGACCCGGATGCCGATATCACCGTCATCACAGAGGAAGGGGAAGCTCTCTACAATCGGATTCTGATAAAAGAGTTCGCGAAGGGCAAACTGCCCGCCGCGCCCGTCTCGATTCACGACCCCGAGTGGTACGTCGAACGGGACATCGACCTCGAATTGAACACCGTCGTCACGACCGTCGACACCGACGACAAGGAGGTACACACCCACGAGGGCGGCGTCTATGAGTACGACAAACTGCTCGTCGCTACCGGCGGGACGCCGACACAGCTCCCCGTCGACAACAGCGACGCCGAGGGCATCCACCACTTCTGGACGTTCGAGGACGCCCGTGCAATCAAGGAGAACGCCGAGCGCTCCGAGAAGGGCGTCGTCGTCGGCGCCGGACTCCTCGGCATCGACCTCGCGGCCATCTGCGGCGCACAGGGCATCGACGCACACTACCTGATGCGCGGTAACGCGTGGTGGCGCTACGCGCTGAGCGAGGAGGGCGCCGAAATCATCCACGAGGCGCTTCGCGATGTCGGCGTCACGCCCGTCTTCGATTCCGGCGTCGACCACTTCGAGACCGACGAGGAGGGCCACGTCACCGCTGCGGTCGACCCCAACGGCGACCGCTTCGAGGCGGAGTTCGCCGGCGTCGCCATCGGCTTGAATTTCAACACAGAGTTCCTCCGCGGCAGCGGCATCGAGACGGACAACGGCATCGTCGTCGACGAACACATGCAGACCAACGTCGAAGACGTCTACGCCGCCGGCGACATCACCCAGTTCCACGACGTGATTCTGGGCGACCAAGCACAGAACGGCGCCTGGGGGTCGGCCAAAGAGCAAGGCTCTATCGCCGGCGCCAACATGGCCGCCGACGGTCCCGAAGAGACCTTCGAGTGGGTGTCCTCGTACTCCATCACGCACTTCGATTTCCCCTTCCTCTCCTTCGGCCACCCGACGCTCGGCGACGATTCCGTCGAAAAGAAGTACGACGAGGGAACGTGGCGCCGCGTCGCGCTCAAGGACGGCCGCGTCATCGGCGGCGTCCTCATCGGCGACCTCGCACCGCAGTCCGGCCTGAAGCGACTGGCCCGCGAACAGGTCGATGTCTCCGGCAAAGAAGACCTCCTGCTCGAAGAGCAAATCGACGTCGAGGCCTTCGAGGAACCCGCCGCGGCCGAGTAACTCCCGACGAAGGCTCCGAGTAAAATCCGACCTCGAATCGGCGTGAGAGCGGCGTTCAAACGCCGTACAGCCAGACGATTCCTAGCGTCGTGACGACGGTGAGAAGCAACTGCAGCGGCGCGCCGACGCGTGCGAAGTCGGTGAACTTGTAGCCGCCGGGGCCGTACACCATCAGATTCGTCTGGTAGCCGATGGGCGTCAGCATCGCCGTCGAGGCGGCGAAGGTGACCGCCAGCACGAACGCGAAGGGGTCGGCACCCAGCTGGATGGCGGCGTCGTAGGCGACCGGCACCATCAACACGACGCTGGCGTTGTTGCTGATGACGTTCGTGACGAGTGCGGTGAACAGATAGAACACGGCGAGTAAGGCGACCATTCCCAACCCGGCGCTGCTGCCGACGACGAGGTCTGCGAGCCATGCGGCCGCGCCAGATTCCTCCATCGCCACGCCGAGCGGGATGAGGCCCGCCAACAGGAAGATGACGTTCCAGTCGACGGCGTCGTACACTTCGTTGGGCTTGACACAACCGGTGACGACCATTCCGAGGATGCCGCCCAGTGCCGATATCATGATAGGAACGACGTTGAAGGCTGCGAGGGCGACAACTGCGGCGACGATACCGACGGCGACAGGAATCCGCTCCGACCGGAAGTACGGCCGGGTGAGTTCCTGGGCGACGACGAAGTTCCGGTCGCGGCCGAACCGGTTGACCGTGTCCTCGGTGGCCTGTATCAACAGCGTGTCACCGGCACGGAGGCGGCGTTTGTCCATCCGCTGGTGGATGATTTCGCCGCCGCGGCGAATCGCGAGGACGCTCGCGTCGTAGCGCTGTCGGAAGTTCAGCGTCTCCAGGGTTTCCCCGAGGAGGTTCGTATCGGGGGTGAGAACGATTTCGACGAGGCGCTGTTCGCCCTCCTCGCGAACGTCGCTGTCCTCCCCTTCGAGGAGTTCGTCGGTCGCGTCCACGTCGGGGGCGAAATCCAGCCCCTCGGCGTCCATCAGGCCGACGAGACTCTCGCGGTCGACGCGCAACACGAGGATGTCACCCTCTTGGACCACCTTCCGGGAGAGCGGTTCGTTGAACGATTTTCGGTCGCGGATGAGTTGGACGATGTCGGCGTCGATGTCCGACAGCGAGTCGTCGACCGACCGGCCGACCATCGGCGAGTCCTCTCGGACGACGACTTCGGTGAGATACTGCTTCATCTCGAACTCGTCGGTGAGTTCGGTCCGGGCCTTGATGCGCTCGGGGAGGAGTCGCGGCCCGAACGCCAGCAGATACAGCGTCCCCGAGACGAGGACCAAAAGCCCCAGCGCCGTGAACTCGAACATCGAGAACGGCTCTGTTGCGGCGCCGCCGATGCGGTCGTAGACGTCGGAGGCGAGGATGTTCGTCGACGTACCGATGAGCGTCAGCATACCGCCCATCATCGACGCGAAGGAGACTGGGATGAGCAACTTCGACGGCGAGATGCCGGTTCGGTCCGACAGTTCGGTCACCATCGGAATCATCACCGCGACGACCGGCGTGTTGTTGATGAAGCCGGCGCTGCCGCCGGCGAGACCCAACACCGCCGCCAGTTGCCCGAAGGGGCTCTCGCCGAACCGCTCGGCGATTTCCCGACCGATGATGTTGACGACGCCGGTTCGTCGGATACCCTCCGAGAGAACGAACATCGCGAGTACCGTCACCGTCGCCGAGGAAGCGAACCCGGAGACGCCGTCTGCGGGCGTGACGCCGGTCCACGGCTCCAGTACGACAAGCGAGACGAGGACGCCGATGGCCGTGATGTCGATTGGAACAGGTTCGGCGACGAAGAGGACCAACGCGACGAGGATGACTGCGAAGACGATGAGCATCTCCGTCGTCAGCCCGGTGCCGGCGACGAGGGGAAACACGCTCTCGGATTCACCGGACCGCCGCCTAAAGGTTCTGGTCAGGTGCGAGCCGCGAGGACAACTCGTCCGCACCGAGGCCGATAACGGCGCCAAACAGCATCGACACCACGGCGGCCAGCGTCTCACCGGGGAGGCCGGCGACGCCGAAGGCCGTCGCTTCGGCGGCCTCGACGCTGAACATCGTCGCGTACCCGAAGAACGCACCCGGAGTAAACGACAACAGCGGGACGGTTTCGTGGAGACTAGCCAGAAACATGAACCCGCCGACGACGAGGCTGAACGCGAGGACGCCGCCCCCGAAGAGGCCGTCGACGATAGCGAGTGTGGCGGCTGCGTAGAGAATGCCGGCGAGATTGCTCGCGTACCCGCGGACGAGCGCGTCGATGCCGCTCCCCGCTGCGAAGAACGTTGCCGACGCGATGAACGACGGCCACAGCGGTATTTCGAGCCCTGCGACGAAGCCGTATGTCCACGGCACCGAGGCGATGCCGAAGACGACGGCGAGTGCGGGAACTCGGTTCCACTCCGCGAGCGGACCCGGAACGACGGAACCCATGTCCGCTCCGTCGACGTGGCCGCCGATAACTCTCCGGGTCGAACGTGGGGCCGTCTCCCCGTATCCAAAGTGTTTTCTCCGGTGGCCTCCCCCACTCGCGTATGGATGGCGGCGGCTCTACGGACATGACACTCGCGTTCGAGTTGGAGGCGCTCAAGCGGCTTGCACGGCCTGAAGAGGTGTTCTCCGACGCTCGCACGTGGAGTGAGTACGTCGGTGTCGTCTCCGATAAGCCGACGTACGTCGTGACGAACTTCACGCGGAAGAACCGCATCAGACAGGACTTCTTCTCCGGACCGCGGGGCCGCGAGGAGAGCCTCGAAAACGTCAAGAAACAGTTCGACACCGATCGACACGTCTTTATCGGCGTTGACGACGACGATGTCGCCCTCGCCGAATCGGTCGACTGGGAGTTCCTCCCGGTCGAACAGGCCGCCGAGGCCGCCGAGTGGGACCTCGGCGACCCCGAGGCCGAATCCGGCGACGACGACGGTGAGGAACGCGACGACTGGCCCTGACGGTTTCGGCCACGCTTAAGAGGCCCGCGGGCGCGCAATCGTCTATGAGTCTCGACATCGGCGAGGCGTTCAGCGACGGTACCTCCAGAACGTTCGCCAAGAACGGGCTGCTTTTGGCGGCGGCCTTCGCGGTAGTCACCCTCCTCTTCGGCGTTTTCGCACAGACGCTTTCGGTCGGCTTGCTCGAAGCGATGCTCGAATCGTTTCAGGGGCTGTCGCCGGAGGAACTCAACGTCAGCCAGCAGGAATACGAGACGCTGATTTCGGACCTCCGGACGCAACTCGAGATGGCTCGGGAGTCCTCACCGCTCGCGTTGGGGCTCCCCGCGGGCGTCGCGGCAGGCGCCCTCATTGCGCTCTCGCTGGTCTCGGAAGCGGTCTCCATCGTCGCCGTGCGAACGTTCGCAGCCGCCGACTCCGAGGCAGTGACCAGCGACAGTCTCACCGACAACATCCTGCTCGCGACGCTCAACGGTTTCGTCGGGAGCATCGTCGTCTGGGGACTCATCATCGTCGGGTCGGTGTTCCTCCTGTTGCCGGGGATATTCTTCGCGGTGGTGTTCCTCTTCATGCGCCAGCGAATCGCCATCGAGAACGAGAACTTCGTCGAGGCGATGGCCGAATCGTGGCGGCTGACGAAGGGCCACCGCATCGAGGTGTTCGCTCTCGGATTGCTCGTCGTCGTCGTCTCGCTGGTCGACGAACTCGTCGGGTCGGTTCTGAGCCTCGTTTCGCCCATCGCGAGTGCGGTCGTCACCGCCGCCGTCGGCGGGGTCATCTTGGCTTTCGGCGCCGCGGTCGTCACGCGCGGGTACGTCCAACTCGAAGCGGACGAGACCGTGGCTGACAGCGAGGATGACGACCCCTACAACGCAGCGCTCGGTCCCGACGACATCCCCGAGTAACGGCAACTGGATTATTTTTCGCTGTGGGTCGTATTCCGCCCCATGAGCGACCCGAACATCGAAGCCGAGCGGCACGCAGTCGATGAGAGCGCCGAGACAGAGGGGAGAGAAGACTACGAAGACGCTGACTCGGCGGAGTCATCGTCGGAGAGCGACGAGGACGGGGCGGCCGAGGACACCGACGACGGCGAGCCGTGAGTCCGACCGTCGCGGAACGCTGTTTTTAACCCCGCAGGCGACCCAGAGTGACCAATGGCAGAACCGCGCGTTCCGGGCGACGACCCGGGCACACTCGAGTTGCCGTGTGGTGAGACGGTTCACGCTCGGGACATCGACATGGGGATGCGCGACGTTCGCTGTGACTGCGGCGACGAACACGCCGTCGTCGTCGACGTCCACCCCGTTTCCCGGTTCGTCCCCGAATCCATCGCCGACGTGTTGCGCGAGACCATCGAGACCGCCGACGAGTTCCCCGAGTTCGGCATCGCCCACGTGATGGGCATCGTCATAGAGGAGTTTCCCGACGAGGTCGCCGTCGCCGACGTGAGCGAAGACGGCTCCGTCGGCTACGCCCTCCTGTGGGTCACCGACTTCGACTCCCGGCGGCTCCACGAGACCGTCGTCGAGTTACTCGTGGAGCTGATGGAACACGCCGCCAGCCACGGCGACAGCGACACCGCTTCGGCGTTCGAAGAACAGATGCTGGAGTTCGATGTCGAGGCGTTCGTCGAACAGTACCGCGAACAGCGGGACTTCGAGTCGGAAGTCGACACGCCGGTGTGACACTTCGTCACACGAGCTCGGCATTCGGTGTCTGACGACCGTCGGCGATTCCATCCCCGCTCCGTCCTTCGGTTTTCGTCGTCTGCCTGTCCGACGTTTGTCTGACGGGGTGTTATGGTATGTGGGCACATACGTAAGAACATGCGCATACGCCGGGGTGAGTTCGAGCGCATCCGAACCGTGCTGTCGAAGGCCGACCCCGAGGAGCCGCTGACGGCCCGAGAGATACTCGACCTCCTAGAGGAGCACGGCGAGGAGTTCGACAGCGCTCACCAGGTCGCGACCGTTCTCGGCCGGGAAGCACAGGTCGGTGAAGTCGAGGTCATCGACGGCCAACCCTATCGCTACCGACTCGGCGAAGTGAACTGACGTTTTCCCGTTGTTGCTGTTTCGTCCCGAGCGGCAGCGCTGGCGTCGCCTGCGGCAAACCTCTTTCGATTCGAAATTCGTACTCGCGTTACGATATCCGCATTCTTTCGCCGGGCTTATTACGATGTACGGATTGGAGTCGAGTAATGCCAGACGAGGACCGCACTATCCTGCTCATCGGCAGCGGACCCATTCAAATCGGACAGGCGGCCGAGTTCGACTACTCCGGCGCACAGGCGTGTCGGGCGCTCCAGGAGGAAGGCGCCCGGGTCGTCCTCGTCAACTCCAATCCGGCGACCATTATGACGGACCCGGAGATGGCCGACAAGGTGTACGTCGAACCCATCACCACCGAGGCCATCGCCGAGGTCATCCGCGAGGAGAAACCCGACGGCGTCATCGCCGGCCTCGGCGGCCAGACCGGCCTCAACGTCACCGCCGAACTCGCCGAAGAGGGCGTCCTCGAGGAACACGACGTCGAAATCATGGGGACGCCGCTGGACACCATCTACGCGACGGAAGACCGCCAACTGTTCCGCGAACGGATGCGCAAAATCGGCGAACCCGTGTGTAGCTCAGCGACCATCGAGTCGATGGACGAAATCGAAGACGCCGTCGAGGAAGTCGGCGGCCTGCCGGTCATCGCCCGTACGGCCTACACCCTCGGCGGGTCGGGCTCGGGCGTCGTCGACGACATGGACGAACTCCGGGAAATAGCCCGCAAGGGATTCCAGCTCTCCCGAAACCACGAAGTCCAGATTACAGAGTCCATCGCCGGCTGGGTCGAACTCGAATACGAGGTGATGCGGGACGCCGACGACTCCTGTATCATCATCTGCAACATGGAGAACATCGACCCGATGGGCATCCACACCGGCGAGTCGACGGTCGTCACGCCCAGTCAGGTCATCCCCGACGAGGCCCACCAGGAGATGCGCGACTCGGCGCTGAAAGTCATCCGTGAACTCGGTATCGAGGGCGGCTGTAACATCCAACACGCCTGGCGCGACGACGGCACGCCCTCCGGGGAGTACCGCGTCGTCGAGGTCAATCCCCGCGTCTCGCGGTCCTCGGCGCTGGCCTCGAAGGCGACCGGCTACCCCATCGCCCGCGTCACGGCGAAGGTCGCGATGGGCAAGCGCCTCCACGAAATCGACAACGAAATCACCGGCGAGACGACTGCGGCGTTCGAACCCGCAATCGACTACGTCGTCACGAAGGTCCCCCGATGGCCGAAGGACAAGTTCTCCGACGTGGAGTTCGAACTCGGCCCGGCGATGAAATCGACGGGCGAGGCGATGTCCATCGGCCGAACGTTCGAGGAGTCGCTGCTGAAGGCGCTCCGCTCCTCCGAGTACGACCCCGCAGTCGACTGGGCCGACGTAGGCGACGAGGAACTCGAAGAACAGTACCTCGTCAGGCCGACGCCGGACCGCCCCTACGCCATCTTCGAGGCCTTCGAGCGTGGCTACACCGTCGACGACATCGTCGAGTTCACGGGCATCTACGAGTGGTACGTCGAGCGGTTCAAGCGCATCGCCGACGCCGCCGCCGCCGCACAGGACGGCGACTTCCAGATTGCCGCCGACGCCGGCTTCACGAATCAGGAGGTCACCGCCATCGCCGGCGGCGAGTTCAACGACACTCACGCTTCCTGGATTCCCTCCGACGTACAGGACACGGAGGACGACGGCGACGGCCGGCCGGTCGAAACCGACGGCGCCGGAGTCACGGTCGACGACGTGGAAAGCGAAACCTCCAGTCGCACCTACAAGCAGGTCGACACCTGTGCCGGCGAGTTCCGTGCGTCGACGCCGTACTACTACTCCGCGCGTGAACCACCCACGGGACAGGGCGCAAGCGAGGTACAGGTCGACCGCGACGTCGAGTCGGTCGTGGTCGTCGGCGGCGGTCCCATCCGCATCGGACAGGGCGTGGAGTTCGACTACTGTGCGGTCCACGCCGTGCGTGCACTTCGGGAGGAGGGCATCGACGCCCACGTCGTCAACAACAACCCCGAGACGGTGTCGACGGACTACGACACCTCAGACGGGCTGTTCTTCGAGCCAATCACGGCCGAGGAAGTCGCCGACATCGTCGAGGAGACCAACGCTGACGGCGTGATGGTCCAGTTCGGCGGCCAGACCTCCGTCAACGTGGGAGACCCACTCGAGAAGGAACTCGAACGCCGCGACCTCGACTGTGAAATCATGGGCACGTCCGTCGAGGCGATGGACCTCGCGGAGGACCGCGACCGGTTCAACGTCCTGATGGACGAACTCGGAATCAGCCAGCCGAAGGGCGGTACGGCGACCAGCGAACAAGAGGCACTCGAATTGGCCCACGATATCGGCTATCCTGTCCTCGTCCGCCCCTCCTACGTGCTGGGCGGCCGCGCGATGGACGTGGTGTACTCCGACGAGGAACTGAAGGAGTACATCGAGGAGGCGGTTCGCGTCGCCCCCGACAAGCCCATCCTCGTCGACGAGTTCCTCGCCGACGCCGTCGAACTGGACGTCGACGCGGTTGCGGACGGCGACGACGTACTCATCGGCGGCATCATGGAACACGTCGAGGCCGCCGGCGTCCACTCCGGTGACTCCGCCTGTATGATTCCGCCGCGGTCGCTGTCCCAGGAGACGCTCGAACGCGTCCGCGAGGTGGCACTGGACATCGCCCGCGCGCTCGATACCGTCGGCCTGCTGAACGTCCAACTCGCCGTCCGCGACGGCGAGGTGTACGTCTTGGAGGCCAACCCACGCTCGTCCCGTACCGTTCCGTTCGTCTCGAAGGCCACGGGCGTCCCCATCGCCAAACTCGCGGCGAAGGTGATGGCCGGCCAGTCGCTGGACGAACTCCAAGCCCACGAGCAGATTCCCGAACACGTCTCCGTGAAGGAGGTCGTCCTGCCGTTCGACCGCCTGCCGGGAAGCGACCCCCGTCTCGGCCCCGAGATGAAATCCACCGGCGAGGTCATGGGGACGGCACGCTCCTTCGGCAAGGCGTACCTGAAGGCCCAGTCATCGACAGGCAAACCCATCCCGACTGAAGGGACCGCCATCGTCGACCTCGAAACCCTACGCGGGATGTCCCAGAAGAACGAGGACATCTCCGACGTGCGTGAGGGTGCCGAGCGCAACTTCGAGGTCCACGAGAAAGCCGACTTCGAGGACCTCGAACAGGCCATCCGCGACGGCGAAATCGACGTCATCTTCTCGCGGGACCGCGACGTTCTGGAGGTCGCCGTCGAGGAGACGGTCACTTACTTCTCGACGGTACCGAGCGCCCGCGCGGCGCTCGAGGCCATCGAGACGCAAGACGAACCGCTGGACGTGATGGCGCTGTCGGAACGGCCGACAGAGCGCCGCAACTGGGGCGAGTGACGCCTCGGTTCCGACACAGTAACTGAACTCCGCGTTCGTCTTCTCCGTTGGGTTGCGCTTCCACGCGATTCCGACGCAGCGACACGCCGCTCGTCGGTATCGAAATCGGTGACTTCTGTGGCTACTGCAACAGCGGTTCGATTCGCTCGTCGGTTCGGAGCGCCGACCGCACCGCCTCGGGGTCGCTCGTCAGCGAATATTCGAGTCGGCCCTTGCCCACGGGCGAGCGGTCGTCGGGTGAGGACTCCTCGACGAAGTCGGATTCGACCAACGCGTTCAGCGCGCGCATCACGTCGGCTTCGGCGAGGCGGCCGGTCGCATCCGCGTCCGTTTTCTCGAGTCGTTCCGTTGCCAACTCCCGTATCTCCGCGGAGTTCGCCGGCGTCTCATCGTCGGACGAGAGGTCGGCCAAACAACAGAGGATGATTCGCTGGGAGAGTGTCGTCCCTTCGATGTCGTCGACCATACAGGGTAATTCGGCACGCACCGCATAAGTCCTGCCCACGACTGGTGTCGGACGGGTTCCACAGCGTTTAGCCGCCTGCCCGTCGTCGTAGTGGTATGGACATCGAGGACGTGTTCCCCGAAATCGAGAGTATCGACGACGACACCTTGCGAACCGGCGTCGCCTCGGCGTGGACGACCGCGGCCGGCATCAACGGACTCGACGTCGAGGACCTCCCCGAGGTGCCGTGGTTTCCGCCGGCCCAACGCGAGTTGGAAATCGAGGCGGAGGAGGCTTCCCTCGTCGGACACGTCCGGGATGTGACCTCGTGTGCGGTCGGACTCGCCGAATCGCTGCTCGCCCGTGATTCGGACCTCGACATCGACCTCGATGTCGTCATCGCGGGCGCGCTCGTCCACGATGTCTCGAAACCCTACGAGTTCGACGGGATGGAGACGACCGAGGTCGGCGACCTGTTGGGACATCCCCACTACGGCGTGGCGGTCGTCTCCCGTGCCAACCTCCCCGTCGAAATCGCTCATATCGTTCTGTCGCACTCCTCGCGGACGACGGTCAAGCCGGCGACGCTGGAGGCCGAAATCGTCCGCCGCGCCGACGAGGTGGCGGCCGCGGGGATTCGCTCGAAGGTCGTCGACGACCTTCGAGAGGCGTAGGGTGATGTCGGTCGCTCCGCAACCACTTTACCCGCCACGTACCTCCCTCCGGTAATGAGTGATTGGACGGAAAAGTACCGCCCATCGACGCTGTCGGAGGTCCGCGGGAACGACAAGGCCCGCGACGCGCTGAAGGAGTGGGCCGAAACGTGGGACGACCACGGCGAGGCGGTCGTTCTTCACGGCTCGCCGGGCGTCGGGAAGACCTCGGCGGCCCACGCCTTGGCCAACGACATGGGGTGGCCGGTGATGGAGCTAAACGCCTCGAACTCCCGGACGAAAGACGAAATCGACCGCGTTGCGGGGCGGGCAGCCTCGAATACCACGCTCGGCGGCTCCCGGCAACTCATCATCTTAGACGAGGCCGACAACCTCCACCAGCACAAGGACCGCGGCGGCGCGGCGGCGATGACGCGACTGGTGAAAAACGCCACCCAACCCATCGTCCTCATCGCCAACGACTACTACGAGATGTCCTCGGGACTCCGGAGCGCCTGCCGGGACATCGAGTTCCGCGACATCTCCTCGCGCTCTATCGTTCCCGTCCTCCGGGACATCTGCCGACAGGAGGACATCGCCTTCGACGAGGACGTACTGAAGGGCATCGCCGAACAGAACCGCGGGGACCTCCGAGGTGCCATCAAGGACCTCCAGTCACGGGAACGCGACGGCGAGATACGCCCCGAGGGCGAGGAAAGCGACCGCGACAAGACGGTCGATATCTTCTCCTTTCTCGATGCCGTGCTGAAAGAGGAGTCCGCCGAAGACGCCCTCCAGACGGCCTATTCGGTCGACGAGACGCCCGACGACTTGCTGCAGTGGATAGAGGACAAGGTGCCCAAGGTGTACGAGGGGGTCGAACTCGCCGACGCCTACGAACACCTCGCCGACGCCGACGTATGGCTCGGTCGGGTCCGTGCGACCCAGAACTACAGTTACTGGCGCTACGCCACCGACAACGTCGCCGCGGGCGTCGCGGCGGTCAGACGGTCCGACCGCGGCGGCTGGACCCGCTACGGCGGCGCACCGTATCGGTCCTCGCGTGACTCGACGCGGGACTACATCGCCCGGGAAATCGCCGAAACCGCCGGCGTCTCGACGGCGACCGCTCGCCGGGAAATCATGCCCTACCTCGCGGCGATGACGCATCACTGCCGGAACCGCGACCTCACGGTCAGGATGGTCGCTCGCTACGACCTCGATGCCGAACACGTCTCGTTCATAACCGGGTCGGGGAAGACGACCAACAAGGTGCAGGGAATCGTTGAGGACGCCGAGGAACTGCTCGAACAGGAGGCCGTCGACCACTCCGGGGGCGCCTTCGCCCAACTGGAATCGGCGGCCGAGGACGACGCCGACGAGACGGACTCCGAAGACGGGGAAAGCGGCACACTCGCGGACTTCGGCAGTTCTGAGTCCGCAGACGACGGTACCGATAGTGACGATGACGATGCCGAGCGGACGACCGAAGCGCGCGCGGAGGCCGCCGAAGACGACGATGGACAGGCCGGCCTCTCGGATTTCATGTAATCAGTCGCGTCGGGCGGAGGACCCGAGTCCCGGAATCGCCACGGCGGATTCGAGTTTCGACATCGCCAGCGCCGTCGTCAACACCAAGGCGAGATAAAACAGCGCGGCGATGACGTAGATGTCGGTGAAGGCGAAGGTATCGGAGCCGATGTTTCGGGCCTGCCGGAACAGTTCGGGGACGGTGATAAACGACGCCAGCGAGGAGTACTTGATGAGGTAGACGAACTCGTTTGTCCACCCGGGGATGGCAAAGCGAAGTCCCTGTGGGAGGACGACGTGTCTGATGCCGTCGAGTTTCGAGAGTCCGACGGAACGTGCGGCGGTCAGTTGGCCGGCGTCGACCGACTGCAGAGCCGAGCGGATGTACTCCGATTGGTACGCCGAGGAGTTGATGGTGAAGCCGATTATCGCGACGAGAATCGACGCACGCGGAACCACTCCCTCGCCGACGAACGCGAAGCCGTTGAAGAAACTCGCAAGCGGTAGTCCGAAGTAGAGGAAAAACAGCTGTGCGAGCAGCGGCGTCCCGCGGATGAGTTCGGTGTAGACGAGCGAGATACCCGAGAGGACCGGCCCACCGTACACCCGAGCAACGGACAGCGGCACGGCGATGACGAGTCCGAACAGCATCGAGAGGATGGTGAGATACACCGTGATGAACGCCCCGGAGGCGAGTGCGGGTTCGGTCGTCGTCGCGAACGCCGCGAGTTCGAACGGCCACGCCGCCCACTCGATGAGGAAGTCGAGCGGTCCGACGGCGCTTTCGGCGCTCAGGATTGCTTCGGCGACGGCTTCGAACGGTGCCGCGGGAATCCACGACTCCTGTTGGCGGTAGCCCAACTCCGAGCGGATGAGGTCCGGAAAGCCCAACGCGGTGAACAGGCGGTCCAACAGCGTGTTGTGGTAGGCCCACCGGGCGAGCAGCCACGTCCAGAAGACGGCACCCACACCGATGACGACCAGCCGCTTCCGCCCCGGAATCTCGCCGACGGTCGACCCTCTGACTTCGGTTTCGCTCATCAGTGGAGGTCGGTCAGTTCACCGAGGAACTGTCTCGTGCGGTCGTGTTCGGGGGTGTCGAACAGCTGTTCGGGCGGGCCGCGCTCGACGATGCGGCCCTCATCGAGGAACGTCAGCGTCGACGCCGCCGAGCGAGCAAAGCCCATCTCGTGGGTGACACACAGCATCGTCATCCCGCCTTCGGCGAGGTCGCGCATCACTTCCAGCACCTCGCCGATGAGTTCGGGGTCGAGTGCGCTCGTCGGTTCGTCGAAGAGGATGAGTTCGGGGTCCATCGCCAGCGCGCGGGCGATGCCGACGCGCTGTTTCTGGCCGCCGGAGAGTTCCGCCGGGTAGGAGTCGGCCTGTTCGGCGAGGCCGACGCGGCCGAGGTAGTCGTCGGCTTTCGCTTGGGCCTCCTCCTTCGACAGTCCCAGCACCTCGGTCAACCCCAGCGTGACGTTGCCCCGGGCGGTGCGGTGTGCAAAGAGGTTGAAGTCCTGAAACACCATGCCGACGCGGCGTCGGAGGTCGTTTTCGTCGATGCTGTGAATCTCCTCGTCGTCGAGGTAGATGGCACCGTCGTCGATTTCGGTGAGTCTGTTGACACACCGGAGCATCGTCGACTTCCCCGACCCGCTGGGGCCGACGATGACCTCGACGTCCTGGCGGTCCATCTCGAAACTCACGTCGTGCAGTACCTCCTCGTCGCCGTAGGATTTGTCGACGTTCTCGACGCGTAGTAGACTCATTCGTTGCCTCCGGGTGTCGCATAGACGTCTTCGAGACGGTCGAGCGAACGGTTCGTCGTGAACGTGAGTACGAAGTAGATGGCGCTGATGGTGATGATGACCTCCATTGCCGCCGTCCCACGCCCCGGTTGGAGATACAGGTTCTCGGCGCGAGTCAGGAGTTCGGCCAACCCGATAGCGAAGGCGACGCTCGTGTCCTTGAGAACGATGGTGAACTCGTTTTGAAAGCCGGGCACGGAGCGTCGAAGGGCCTGCGGGAAGACGACGCGGCGGATGGCCTGTAGTTTCGTCATCCCGACGGAGCGTGCGGCCTCCATCTGCCCGTCATCGATGGATTGGATGGCACCGCGGAACACCTGTCCCTGGTAGGCAGCGCTCCGGAGTCCGAGCGCGAGCGTCGCCGCGACGAACGTACTCAGTTGGATGTCCAGCCACTGGATGTCTCCGAGGTCGGGAATCGGGAGCCCGAAGTGGAACAGGAAGATGAGCACGACGATTGGCGTCCCGCGAAGGACGACGCCGACGGTGCTGACGATGTCCTCCAGCCGCCCGGAGCCGTACACCTCGATGGCGCCGGCCGGAAAGCCGGCGAGGAAGCCGAGGCCGAGGCTCGTCACCGTCAACAGCACGGTGACGATAGTCCCGACCAGCAGGTACGACCCGTTCGAGGCGATGAACGCCCAGTCGCCGGCCTGCAGGAACACCGATTCCATCTATCTCACTCGAAGTACTCGGCGACGAGGTCCTCGTAGGTGCCGTCCTCGCGAATCTCGGCTAGTGCGTCGTTGATGTCGCCGATGCGGTCGTCGTCCTGTCGCATTCCGAGCCCGTACTCCTCGCCGGTTTCGATGACGAAGGCGACCTCGACCGACCGGCTGTCGGCGAAGTTGTTCGCGACCGGCACGTCGATGATGATGGCGTCGACGTTGCCGTTCTCGAGGTCCTCGACCGCCAGCGTGTAGTTGTCGTACTGGCGGTAGTCGTCGCCGTCGACGATGCCCTCCTCGATGAGCCGTTCTGCCTCCGAAGCGCCGGTCGTCCCCGACTGAGCGCCGACGACGCGGCCTTCGAGGTCGGACTCGCCTTCGGGTGCGAAATCGCGGTCGGAGGAGACCAGCACGGACTGGTTGGCCTCGTAGTAAGGGTTCGAGAACGCGATTTGTTCGGCGCGCTCGTCGGTAATCGTCATCGCGGCCGCGACGAGGTCGATGTCACCGCCGGTCAATGACGGGATGAGCGAATCGAACTCGATGTCGACCCAGTCGCCGGCCTCGTAGCCGGCGCGGGTAATCGCCTCCTCGGCGAGGTCGACGTCGAAGCCGACCAACTCCCCGTCTTGGGTGTACTCGAACGGCGGGAACCCGGATGCCGTCCCCGGAACGATTACGTCGTTGCCGTCACCGTTGCCGTTCCCGTCGCCGTTTCCATTGCCGTTTCCGTTGCCGTTTCCGTTGCCGTTCCCACCGTTGCCGAGACAACCCGCAACCGCTGCGGTCGTCCCTGCCGCTCCGACCGTCTTCAGATACGCGCGACGGTCCATACTGAACTTGCGTGCCATACCTCGATTGTCGGGGGAATCCGGTTTCAACGTTTCGACGGAGGCCTGCTGTGGCTGTTAACACGCTTCGCGGAGAAAGCGAACAGTCGTCCAGACGAGGTCGGTTACTGTCCGTTGGACTGTGCGTCGACGACCGCAACGCCGGCCAGATTCACGATGTCCTTGCCATCCATCTTTTTCCACCTCGGGGTCGCTCCGCTCCCCACTCGGCGCAAAAACATGGGTGAAAAAGGCCGACCGCTCCCGACGGTCGCGGTCGGTTACTGTCCGTTGGACTGTGCGTCGACGACCGCAACGCCGGCCAGATTCACAATATCCTTGACTTCGTCGCCGCGCTGGAGGACGTGAACGGGTTTGTCCATGCCGACGAGCATGGGTCCGATGGCTTCGGCGCCGCCGAGTCGCTGGAGGAGTTTGTAGGCGATGTTGCCGGCTTCGAGGTTCGGAAAGACCAAGACGTTCGCCGGTTCCTCCAACTCCGAGAAGGAGTAATCGCCCGTCAGCATCTCCTCG